>ERZ1673698.1202-NODE-1202-length-27276-cov-5.431872_pt1 | contig 27276 bp, 32 predicted proteins | sample MGYA00580228_ERZ1673698 | MGnify/ENA primary metagenome ERZ1673698 (study PRJEB41218, sample SAMN15661768) | gut metagenome | host: Homo sapiens | place: Canada: London | collected 2015-08-20/2019-03-30 | study: EMG produced TPA metagenomics assembly of... | reverse complement strand
CCCCCGAAAATCTGTCTATTTTGTCAACAGACGCAATTTCCGAGTACATCATCCAGAATTTCAAGGGACACGGGCTGGCGCGTATCGTCGAGGGCATACTGAAAGCCAAAGGCTTCACCGTGTACCGCAGCCCGAAGGGGGCCGACCACGGCGTTGACCTTCTGGCCTGCGCCGGGAGCCTCGGCTTTTCTTCCCCGAAAATCTGCGTCCAGGTGAAGTCCTCGGAGGACGCTATCGAGCGCCCGGTGTTAGACCAGCTTATCGGAACGATGGCGAATGTGGGGGCGGACTATGGCCTGCTCGTTTCATGGGGCGGGTTCAAGTCCTCCATCATCCGTGACGCGCCCATGCAGTTCTTCAAGGTGCGCCTTTGGTCGCGCATTGAGATACTGGACGAGCTGCTGGCCTGCTATGACAAGCTCGACGAGGATTTGCGCCATGATATACCGCTCAAGCGGATATGGGTGCTTGACAAGCCTGGCGAGGGCGAGGAGTAATACAAAGGCGGGGCCGTTTGGCCTCGCCTTTTCTGCGCCTATTCAATGCCGGCCTTGGCCCTGTTTCGAGCGTCCAGTTCCTTTTTCCAGTCGTCGTCCATGCGGTCTATGGCCTCCTGTTGGAGCCTCTGCCGTTCCTCAAGGGAGAGGCCCAGGACTTCCTTGCTGACGATGGGTTGGCTAATACAATGACAGTTGATGCTCTCCCCAGGTGGAAGTGATGGGTCGCGGGGGTACATGGGATAATACAGTTGGCCGTCGGCCCCGGTCAGCTCGAAAGGTGCGTCCTTGGCAACACGCTGGCCGTCCATGTCCACGTGGTTCTGCCGGGGGGAGTTCCTATAACTCCCCGTGTGCTTCCACGCCTTTTCCGCCACGGCGGGGGACTGCATAAACGCTTCCTGCTGGGCGACACTGTGCGCCCTCAAGACCTCCGTCACGGCCACCCGCCGGGCCTTGTAGTATTCGTTCCGCAGACCGCTCTCTTGGATGGCGCGTGTAAATTCGGCTATGCCGCTGCCTTCGTCGAGGCCCTTCTTGAGGATGGCCTCGATTTCGGTGTGGCTGTTGAGCTGCATAATGTCCGCAAGGTCGGCGCTCCACTCCTCCACCCACGCCGTCGTCCGCTCGGAGACCTGGGCAAGATAGAGTTCGGGGTCTGTCTGTGCGATATAATAGCCGATGAACTCCGGCATAAACTCGCCCAGGCGCTCCTTGAAGATGGTGAGGAGCTTGGCCTTGAGGTCGTCGTTCAACTTTACCTTGGGCCACACCTCCTCCGCAAAGGCTTCGAGGTCTACGGCCTTTTCTGCCTCGGCCAGGATATAGTCGGTCTCATCCAGAAGTGCCGCTGTCACGCCGTCCTCAATGTCCTGCGCGTAGGATAGGGTCTTGTCCGGCTCAACATAGCCCTCCTCGCCCAGGGCCTCCGAAAGGTCGTTGTCGGCCTTGGCGAGGTATGCGTCTATGGCTTTCAATAGTGGCTTGCACTCGTAGCACATAGTCACGCCTCCTTATCCATCTTGAGGAGGAGGGCCTTGACCTCCTTCATCACAGCCACCACCGCGTCGTCGTGATCGCTGGCGGCCTTTTGGATTTGCTTTTGAAGGCTCGCCGTCAAGCTGCCGAAGTCCAGGGTGGAGGGAGTGGCGCTCTGTGTCTTGGAGTAGGCGAGAGGGATTTCGCCCCATTCTTCATCGTAGTCCTCGGACACCTCGCCCAGGAACTTGTAGAGAAGCTGCTTGGCCTTGTTGGGGGTGAGGCCCCCGGCGTTATTGCAAGCAGTGAGTAGCTTGTATAGGTCGTCGGGGTTCGAGATGTCGGGCTCAAGGAAATAGCACTCCACATACTTGAACTGATAGCCGTTGAGGAGCCTGTTATTGATAGCCCAGGCCAGGGACTTCCGTTCCGGCTGGAATACCTGCTTTTCCGTGACCTCCATAGCCGTCTGCGCCGTTGCCCGGTTGAAGTCGGTGGTATAGCCTACATAAAGGTCAGGGAGCAGGAACGCCGACTGTGCCTTGCGCCGGTTGTTGTCGAGGTAGTCTTGGAACAGTTCGTCCTTTTGGAGGATAGAGGCGAGGTCTTTGATTTCGATTTCCGGCTTCTCTGTCTGGTCGAAGTCTACCCTCGCGTCTGTGCTCTCCGTTTCAAGGACGATAAAGGCGTGCTGCCCAGCCTCGCCTTTGATGTCGTTCATGTAGGTTTGGAGCTTGGCGAAGCTCTCCTCGGAGAGTGTGCCGTTGCGAATGAGTATCATCAGCGGGGTGTGCCGCCCGTTGATGAAATAGTTGTTGTTCAAGGTCTCGGCCCGGCGGGAACCGTCCACGCCGAGAACCTGCCCTATCCAGCGCACCTCGCCGTATGGGTCGGTGCCGATGGCAAACTCCATCAGCTCGTTCGCCTGGTTCTCAAGTTCAAGCGTTTCCCCGTCGGCCAGGTATTCCCCGGAGCGCCTGTCCATGATACGGGGGTCTCCAAACTCCTTGAAATAGACAGTCTTGCCGCCTACGTCCTGCCGATACTTGCAGTATCGCTTCTTCCGTTCCGTCTGCTGGCTGTGGTGGTAGTAGATGGAGGAAATATAGGGGTCGAGGGGCTTGGTCTTGAGGATGCTGGGGGTGTCCCGCACAAACTCGATTTGAACGACCTCTCCGGCGAAGTTGCGAATGACCTCAAGATAGGCTATCCCGTAGGTCTCCCGCGCTTCCACCAAGTCCTCGAAAACCTCCTTGGTGTCCTGCTCGGTGTTCAGCAGTTCGATGATTTCCTTTGCCTTGGTGAACTCCGCAGCCATTTCCGGGGTCTCCTCCACATCGTCGATGTAACGGACACCGATACCGAAGCCTGCGATATTGTTGCGGTAGGCCCGAATACACTGTGGGAGGATGGTGCTCTCCTTTACCAGCTTTCGCAGGCCCCGCATATCGTTGATGGGGGTTATCCAATCCCCCGCGTTGCGCTCCTCCTGATGGGAGAGCTGTGTAGGGTTCTCAGCCTTTTCGATGGGGGCCGCCGCCTCCTTGATGATGCGCACCGCCACGCGGCCCGGTTCTTTATCTGCCATTCTGTTTCACCTCTCTCCTTTTGGGGGGCTGTACGGGCAGGCAAAGCAGGAGAACGCAGTCGGCCTCGTCCGGGGAGGGGAGGTCGCGCTTCTTGACTGCTTCCTTGCTCTCAATTCTGATTTTGCTGGCCTCGGTCAATTCATACTTTCGGGAGGAAAGCTGGGCCACGAGGTCATCGTCGTTGGGGAGTATCAGCTCAACGGGCTTCCGCTCCCCGGTCTCCTCGTCGATGGGTGAGAGGAGCTTTTTCACCACGGCCATCATGTAGGTCGTACTGTCGTGGTAATACTTGTGCTTGATACGCTGGCCGAATTTCACGGGGTAAACTTCGAGCCACCAGAACCGCTCCGGGTCGTTGCGCTTTATCTGGCGCAGACGGTCTACCACGCCGCCGCCCACGCCGCCGTCGTCTATCTTGACGGGGATAGGGTTCTTCGGCTTGTAGCGCCGGACAAGCTGCTCGCCCAGCACAACGATGTCGTCGGCGGTTTTCATGGTATCCTGCCCGTGGCGCTTCTTGTAAAATTCGGCCTTTTCGTCCACTTTGTATCCGATAACGGTCTTATCGTCACCGAAACGGGCCACGTCGCAGCCGATATGAATAAGCCCCGGCTCCTTGGCCGGGGTGTAGTCCGTCATAATCGACCCCTCAACGAGGGAGATGGGGATGAAAACATCATCCTCCTGCAAGGGAAACTCGCCGTCTACACGGACGCGGACGACGTTACTCTCTTTGCCGTAACGCCGCTCCAACATCTCGATATTCTCCTTATCGGTGCGGGGCACGTCGCGGGACGAAACGCGCCGGGCGCGGTACAAGGGGCGCACCTTGGCGTTCATGTGGCTGTCATAAAAGGTGCCGGAGGTTTTCGTGGGGTTGCCGCACATGAGGAGGCGGTTGTTCTTCCCGGTTAATGTACCGAGAATGGCCTCCATGATAGGCTCCGCCACGCCAGAGGCTTCATCCACGATGAAAAGCATATTTTCCTCATGGAAGCCCTGCATATTCTCCGGCTTCGTAGCTGTCCTGGCTACTGCGAACCAGCGTTTCTCCATGCCGCTCATGTAAACGTAGGTCTTTGTCCACCTGAGTATCACGGAGAGTAGGGGGGAACGGGCCTGCCATTTGGCTATCTCGGCCCACAACACGTCATTGAGTTGCTGCCGGGTGGGAGCCGTCGCCACGATACGGGCATACGGGAAGCAGGATAAAAACCATAGCGCCGCTATGGCCTCTGTGCCCGTCTTTCCCACGCCCTGGCCGGAGCGGACGCTCACACGGCGGCAATCAGGGTCGGCAAGGTCTCGCAGGGTGTCAGCCTGCCACTCGTCCGGCTCAAAGGAAACGACCTCCCTGGAAAAAAGAACGGGGTCTCGTTGGTAAAGGCGCTGGCGCTCCTGGAAGGTCTTAATCATCGTCGCCATCTTCATCGTCCTCTACCTCCTCCCCGGTCAGGGCGGCTATCCAGGCGCGAGCCATCTTGCTCTGTTCGCTCTCGCCGTCCAGCCGCTTCCGTTCAAGTTTAAGCCGCTCTCTTTGCACCTGGATATTTTGGAGCTGGGTGAGTATCTTCGTTTTCCTGGCCTGTACGCGGTCAAGCTCGCTCTCAAGTCGGGCCAGCACTTCGGTCGCCGCCGTGGTGTGCTTCGTGGTGGTCTCCGCGACCGTCCCGCCGAAGTAATCCTTGCCCTTCTTATTTACGAGGCGGCCCTTTTCGTCCTTGGTGAACTTCCCGACCTCGACGGTCGATGTCGTGATGTCGGCCCCGCTCACCACCTGCCCGGACTTGCTGGAACTATCCATGACCTTTTTGATGTGACGCATAAGCCGCAGCTCTTGGAGGTTGAGGGTATTGAGCGTCTGGCGAAGCTCCGCCTCGATGTCCGTCCCCGTCGTTTCGTCCTTAAATACCTCGGCCTCGTCTTCGTCCAAAAGTTCCAACATCATTTTGGCATAGGCCCCATGTTTCAGCGCGTTCTGGTTGCCGGGAGGAGAGCTGCTTCGGTGCCCGACGGCGTTTTTATTCCCCCTGGGCGCGCCAGGCTTCCTTTTGGTAACGTTACCTTTTCCGTTTGGTAACGTTACTTTTCGTGTCTGGCCGTCCCAATCATCTTGGTTCTTCCACTTCCGCACCTGTTCGGGGGAGACATCCAACTCGGCGGCAATATCCTTTAATTCGCGCTGCCCTTGGCTCTCAATCCAGAGCTTGAAAGCCTTGTCGCGGTTTGGGCTTCTCGCCCTCGGCATAACCCCTCCCTCCTTGCGGGTGTTGTTTGGTTCTGCGGAAAAACGCGGCCAGCCCAGGAAATGGCCGACCGCGCCGCGCTCGTTTTTTGGTAATATTTGGATTAACGGAGATAGCTTGCAAGGGAGAACAGCCGGGGCCGCTGGCCGTACTTCTTGGCAATCTCCCTGGACTTGCGGTTGAACTCGTCGGCGTAGGGCCGGATTTCCGCCTCAGCCTCTTTCCGGGTGATTTGTCCGCAGCGGTACAGGCTCCGCGCACCGTCGGCTCGAACTTTCAGCGCCTCAATTTCCTTCGTCATGGCTCCCGCCTCCTTTGTGAGCAGAGCATAATAGATGTGGCGCAAAATGTCCAGTCCATTCTCGGAAGTTTTTGAGATTTATTCCTCGTCCTCCGGGCCACCATCCTCCTCGTCGGGGTCGTAGCCTATCATGGCCGCGATTTCGTCCTCGTCCATCTCCTCAAGCTCGGCAAACTCCTTTTGGATTTCCCTGGTGTCGCCCTTATAGAATACGAGCACATTCTGGTGAACGCGCACCGTTTTCCTGTTCTTCATGGCCCGCCTTGCCCGGAAAGCAGCCGAGCCGACGGTGTTGAGGAGGATGATGTCGTTGTAGAGGGATAGGCCGCATTTCGCCAGTGTATTCTTTATCGTCCCGGTGATGTCCCGGTAGGCCCCCGCCTTATCCCGCACATCGGAAATGACTATCACATAGAAGCGGTTTTCCTTTAGTTTCCCGGCGGCCTTGGTGAGTATCTTCTCAAATACAGCAGTAAAGCCCGCATAGTCCATGTTGCTGATGTCGCGGGGGTCGTCGCTGTACTGCTCCAAGTCGAAGTAGGGAGGGCAGGTGAATATCATGTCGGCGGAGCCATCTGCGATATGCTTATCCATGTTGAGGCTATCGTCGCATATCCAGGTGAGGCCGAGCTGCTCCACGTCCAGTTCCTCGGCGTTGGCGCGGTTGGCTTCCACCTGCTCCTGCCGCAAGTCTATCCCGGTGTAGATGTGCCCGGTCAGCTTCGCTATAATACCCCGGACGGAACCGCCGGAGAACGGGTCGAAGATGGTTCCTCCCGCCGGGCAGAACCAGCGGTACATAATCTCGCAGAGCACGGGGTCAAATACGCTGGTGCCGTTGTCGTTTTCGGATAGCTGGATATTCTTACTGAACACCAGATTGTCCCCCCGGCCAACCTCCGAGCGTATGCCAAAGTCGAGCCATGCCTTTTTCCGCTGCTTCCAGTATGCCTGCCGGGTGTCCAGCAGGGAGAAGGGCGGGACAAGGAAGGTTTCAAAGAGGCTGGTGCGCGGTGTCTGGTCGAGTTTATCCCGGAAGCGTTCAGTGCCGTCGTCCCCGGTATCATAGCCGTGGGCCTCCAACAGTTCCGCTATCTCCTCGTCGTCAAAGCCGGAGAGGGTTTCGTCGATGTCGTCCATTCCCGACAGCTCATTGAGTAGCGCGGCCAGCTTTTCATCGTCCCACTCGCCGGAAATCTTGTTCAGCGCGATATTGAGGGCTTTTTCCCTCTCAAGGGTGAGGTGGACAACGCTCACTTCGATGTCCTCAATGCCGTCCGCGAGGAGCTTATTGAGGCGCTGATGGCCGCCGACCGCGTTCCCGGTGGTTTCGTTCCAGACGATGGGGTCAATGTAACCGAACTCGTCCATGCTCCGACGGAGCTTTTCGTATTCTGGGTCGCCGGGCCGCAGCTCAACACGGGGGTTGTACGGCGCAGGATTGATTTGTGATGCTTTTATCGTCCTTATTTCCATTCGCTCGCTCCTATCGCCCCGAAACGGGGCATTTTTGGGCACGAAAAAGCCCACCCACGCAGGATTGTCCGCGTGGGTGGGTCTTTATTTTACAGCCTACATCATACCACGGCCCATATTGGCGTGTCAATGGCGAGTTTGTGACATTTGTCGTTTCCTTTGCCGCGGGTTTGCCGCCGTATTTGCCGCGTCAAAGGTGCTCAATGCCTCCAACTCCGAAAAAAAGAGCCGTTAGGTCGTCCGCGCAGGTGTCGATGTCCCGATAGACCGTCCGCTTATCTATACCTTCCCGCCTGGCTATTTCCTCCGCCGTGGTGTAGTCCCCGGAGATATAGAGGCTGTCCAGCACCCGCCAGCGGCGTGCATCCTCCGGCCTGTTCGACCGCTCACACATGATTTCATAGCATTCCAGCATTTTGTTGACGTGGGTCATAATGATTTTCGTGGTGAGGTAGTTCTTCTGAATACTCGCCACCAGAATATCATCGTCCGTGTCCTTGCCGCTCATGCTCCGCAGGATTTCCTCGAAGCTATCGTCGGCTTCCACCGCGCCCTCCATGTCAAAAACGGCATTTTGGTAATACTCATTGAGCCGCCGGTAGTTCCGCAGCAGGAGCTTGGTATTGTGGTGCTTCCAGTCATACTCCTGCTTCTTGATGTTCCGGCGCATACGCTCGACCGCTTTCAAAGCGGCTGCGGCCCCGGCCTCCGCCCCCGCCGTGGCCCCGACGGTCACGCCCAAGTTGACGGCGGCCTCTATCTTCTCGTCAATGCCCTTCATACAGGCTTCCACGGCCACTGTTACCGCCGCCTCGATAAGGCCCCTGGTCGTGTCAGTAGGTTTTTGCTTCTTCATGGGGAAAACTCCCTCCTTTGTCCCGTGATTTAGGGAGTTTCCTCCCTTTGCCCTATGTCACCTATGCCTCGCCCCGGAGAAAGTGGAGAACGCCGCCCATGTATTCGACTTTGTACTCCTGCACGTCCGCCGGGGTGATATATTTCCGCCCATAGTTGTCCTTCATCCGCCGGAACACCGCCCAGGGCACCTTGAAGAACTGCCGGAAGCCGAAGGAAACGAGGATGAAGCACTCCGCGCCGAGGGCCGCGTGTCGGTCAAGCCGCTTTTCCTGCTCGGCGGTGACCGCGCTTTGTTGGAGGCGGTCTTTGTCCGTGTGCTTGGCCTCGAATACGATTGCCCGGCCCCCTCGGACGGTGCCCTTATAATCCGGCTGGGCCTTTTTGACGTAGCAGGCGGTGAAGTGACCGTCTGCTCCCTTTGGGCCGATCTGCTTGGTCGGTTCCGGGGTCTTTTCAATCTCCGCCAGCCCCCGCAGGCTGTAATACTGGCAGCTTGCTTCTATCGTCGCCTCGAACTGCTGCCCTTCGGCGCGGCTCCGGCGGCCTATGAGAACGGCGGCTACGTCCGGGTTCATTTTGTACCGCTTGGCCACCATCACATCAACCCCATTTCTGCGGCGAACTGGCCGACCTTGAAAGCGGTGGCCCCTCTAATTCCCTTGCATTTGCCGTCAGAAAGGGCCGCCACAAGTTGCTCGACCGGGGAAAGGGTTGTAGCCGCCGCATCCCCGTCGGCGGCGTTGTGGGCCGCCTGTGGCGCGACACGGGCCTCCTGCGGCTCCGCCGCCCGATGAAACTGCGCGACAAGCTGCTTATCCGGCATACTCCGAATACGGGCGGCCTCCCTATGGAGGGCCATATCATCCGGGGTCTGCCTGCGTTTACGTTTTTTGCTCATGGTTGTACTCCTTCCTTTGGCAAGCAGGGCAGATGTCCTCCCACTTATTGCCGTTTTTCCTTCTAACCCACCCAGCTTGCTTTATATCCTCCTCTGGCCTGTCGCTTTTGACGTAGATTGTTGTGCCACAATGGTCGCATATACGGCCCGGCCTTGTGGTGTTCTCCGTTTGAAGCGACGATGTAAAGAAGACCGCAAAAAGGACAATCCACCACGTATCAAAATGGACAGCGAGAAAGGTAAAGCATACCAGAACGACGATGTTTTTGACGGCCCACGCCGCCCAAATGCTCTTATTCATGTGCCTCCTCCTTTATGAAGCATATCCAGTGTGTCTTGCTGGCCTTGCCGCTTCTGTTGCCGAACAGGGGCTTTTCGTCCGTGAGCTTGAGGATTTCCCTCACGGAGATGTCCGTTTCGTTCCACTTAAAAATCAAAATGCCGCCCGGCTCCAAAACGCGAAAACACTCTGCAAAGCCCTTTGCGAGCATTTCCTTCCATCCATTTCGGAGTGCCCCATACTTGATATGCTGGTAGCCCGTCGGTGTCGCTTCCTGGTTGATAGAGCCGTAGATGTCGGCCATCTTGCTCTTTCCCGTTTTGTAGAGCAGGTGCGGCGGGTCGTAGACGACCAGCTTGAAAGAAGCGTCCTTAAACGGTAGCTCCGTAAAGTCGCATTGAACGTCCGGGGCCACAACAAAGTGTCTGCCGTCGCAAAGCTCCGTGTCTACTGTCCTATTGTCGCAGAAAAGCACACGCGGGTCGTTCTTGTCGAAGTAGAACATCCGCCCTCCGCAGGCCACATCTATCACTTTTTGTTCGGCGTTCATCCAGCCGCCTCCTTGTCTAACTTATCCGCCATATCCCGTATTATTGCTTGCATTCAGCGTATAACTGCCATCTCTGTCAATCAGCCATATCGTCATCCCTCCGTTCTCCGTAATTGCAAAATCCATCTGGATGGCAAGCACTTACGCTGTGTGGGCAATAAGCTGACATATCCTTGAAATACAAGTGGCGGCAATCCTTACAGCGTACCACCGGCTCTACGTCGGCGGCAGAAAGGATTTCAATCCTATCGCATAGAGCGTTGATAAGTATTGCCGCTTGGTGATATGCGTCCGTCCCTTCCCACATCTTTCCCGCTTGCCTGGCAAGGTTAATTAAATCATCCATGGTCGTTTCTCCGTTCTCCGTAGCTGCAAAAGTCATCTGGCCTTGGGTCGGTCATCCCATAAGTGGAAGTGCAAGACGGAATATCCTCCGCGCTAAAATATCGGCAGTCCTTACACCGCACTACCGGAACGGCATCAACGGCTGGTACATCGCAAATGTCCTCAATCGCAAGCCCATACGCTTTGGTTTTCTTCTGGTGACATACAGAACTATAAAAAGCCTCTGCATCCTCTTTTTCTGCAAAAAAGATAACATGTACCATATTCATCTGTGATTTTCTTACGTACTTGTGTATGCAGGGTGGCTTCAAAAAGTAAGACTTTTCCGTTTCCCGAATGACTTCATATTCCTGAATGCCGCAAAGACCATTTTTCGCCACACAGTAAAGTTTTTCTATCATCAGTCATCCCTCCGCCGCCGTTTGAAAGTTCATCAAATGTTATCTGCTGTGCTTCTCCCTGCGGTTCGCTTTCACAATCGGCAGGGAAGTCTATTTCGGGCGGTATGGCTCCGAGCTCTTTTACCCACCGCTGCTTATCGCACGTCGGAGCTGTTGTCTGCCTGGGTCGGCTGGGGCAGTCCCAATTGTGCCCCCTTATGTCAGCTTCCTTTTTCCATCCGGCGGCCAGGAGGCTTGTCCCAGGTTCGCCCTCCAAGATATAGGTGATGATTTTGGCGTAGCCGAGTTCCTTCGCTATCCGCGCCGCCCTTGAGTAAAGAAACGAGCATACATGAGGGGTTCCGTCTGTGCATAGTCGGGTTACCTCAAGCGTCGCTCCGTCGTCAAGCTCCCTCGAAACAGGCCTGCCGACCTGTACTACCCCGACCAGTTCTCCGCCCTTTACTGCGCCGACCCTATATTTATCCCGAAAAACTGCGTCATGGTGCCTGTGAAAACGACCGACAAAGGCGTTTGCCTGTTTTAATTCAAGCGGGACGGCCACCAATTCCGCAGTTTTCTTCTTCATGTTGCAGCTTCCTCCTTGATCTGCCCGCACCGCTCCGGCCCGTTGAGGCATGGGTTCTTGCACTTCCGCCTGTCCGGGCAGGCGGCACAGCAGTAATGGCCGTGCCGCCTGTCGCAGTTAAAAAGCAGGCACATTCTCGGCCTATTCTCTTTCATGGTTTCCGTGCTTTTCGAGGCGCTGGGCCAGCCGCTTCATCTTCTCGTTGATGAAGGTCTCGACCTTGGCCCGGTTGCCGTATAACATGAGGAGCTGCATGAGCATGATGATAACGTCCGCCATCTCCTCGCTGATGTCGCCGTCGATACGCTCCTGGCGCTCCTCCAAGGTCTTGGTGCGGTGGAGTTTGAGGATGGCCTTTGTCAGCTCGCTCATTTCCTCGATAGCCATTTCCTCCTGGGCGTGGTCGCCGTAGGTGTCAAGGGCCTTTTTCAGAACCACCGGGCGCATGGTGGTCGGGAGGCCGTGTGTCTCGTAGGCTTTCAGCCACTCCCGCACCTCTGCCGCGCCCCAAAGGAGCGTGTAGAGGATAGAGCAGACACCCTCCATGTCGTCGGTGCCGTAATATCCAGCCTCCATGAGCACGTCGTCGAAGGTCTCGTCGTCCGCCAGCTCCTCGGCCCTCTCCGGGCTGATATACTTCCTGATGATTTCCCGAACGAGGTCACGGGCAGAAAGTTCCCTCTCAAAGTCCCTGTACCACGCCTCTTTGTCCCGGATAAAGACCTGATTGTGGGCCAGTTCCCACATACCCATGTCGCTGGTGTCGTCGCAAATTTTCCTGATTTTGGTGTCCATAACTTTTCCTCCCTTATTCGTTCCTGCCGCCGATGGTGACGTAGGCCGTTCCGCGCCTGTTCAGCTCAAGGTCTACCGGGCTTCCGCAGTTCAAGCACGGGTAGTCGAATGTGGTGTCGGCCACGTTTGTCTTGTAGGTAAACTCGCTGCCGCATTTACATTTCAGATGGGCTGGCAGAAGGCCGTGCAGCTCCGTCGTTTCACCGCAGGAACAACGATAGGCGCTTGTGGGATTCTTTGCGCAGAAGCCATGCAGTTTCCCGCAGGCCGGGCATTTGATAAGTAGGAAGCCCCGGTATTCCTCCGGCTCCCTGGGCGGCGGTGTGACGTGGATGCGGCCGTCGCTCACCACTGTCTCATACGATGCGCCGGGGTCTCTCATGCGGAAATTGCCGAACATACGCTCCACGCGGCTCTGTTTCTTCGGCGGTTCGGGCCGCGCCACCATCTCCGGCCCGTCGGTGGCGACCTCCGTTACCGTGGTCGGCTCGGCAGCAGGCGGGAAGCCTGCCTTGAGCTGTGGGACGATGATTTCCGTCTTCTCCTTCACCGTTTCCTTCTCGGCGGCGTACTGGAAAGCCCTCTGCATGAGGTCGGTCGCCTTGGCAGGCGGCATATCAAAGTTCATCTCCCCAAACGGGGTTATCATCGTGATTTTCATGGCGTTTCCTTCCTTGGTATTTATTCCGAGGCTGATGTGGAGAGCCTTGTCTATGCCCCGCATTTCGCCATCCGAAGCACTTCCAATGTACCGTTGGAGCCTGTGCTTGCTGACGGTCACTATTTGCTCACAAAGGGCGGTAGAGGGCCGCTCCGTCGAATAAATCGGAACGTGGGTCGGCATTCTTGCTTTCTGTCTGGTGGTTAGGTAGACCACCTCGACGATGGGTGCGTACCTGTTCCCGACATCGTTACTGACGATCACCGCCGGGCGGTCTCCGGCCTGTTCGCTTCCTACGGCCTCCGTCCCTGCTATGTAGAAGATGTCACCGCGCCTCGCCTTGTCCCATTTCATGCGAGCCGCCTCCTTCCCGGCACCTCTCCCCGGAGCTTTCGCTCCGGGGATTGAGCCGATTTTAGATTAAATGTCAAAGCCGGGCGCGAACCCCAGCGAAAAGTAGGCGTACGTGCCGTAGGAGCCGCCGTCGGTGCTCACAAGGCAGAAGCGCGCGGTGCTCGCCGCATTCACCGAGCGAAGCCACTGTGGGTACGTGCCCTGCCCGGCCAACTCCTTCACCCGGTCGCGCTCCCGCCGGAAGATGGGAAGCTGGAAGTTCTCGCCCTCGTCCTTCCAGTAGCCGGCCTCGGAGGGGCCGAAAACGTCTGTGGCGGAGGGTAGCCAAAGGGGGTCGGCGTACTCCACGCGCTCGCCGTTGATAATCTCAACGATGGTGCGGGGCTTGATGATTGCTCTCCACTCCGGGCTGATGTGGGGCCAGATGTCCTCCATGACGTGCTTGCGACCCTTGCTCTTGTAGTACCCCGTCTTGTTGGTGGCCTCCTCGTTCATCACAGCCTCGTCCCAGCAGTCCTTAAAGACGAGCCTGGCCTTTCTCGGTGTGACATGGCCCACCTGCACAGTAACCGTACCACCCGTGTCCAGGGGTACGTCGATTTCATCGAAGGGCCGTAGTATAGAGAGGAGGTTACCCTGTTCTCTGGCTACACTGATAATGTTCGGGCCGATATAATCCGGGCGGAACTTCCTCATGTTATAGTGGGTGTCTAAGTCCGTTTCATCCGTATCGACAGGGAAAACAGTTTCTTGCTGGTCGGCCTCCTCCGTCGTGGAGCCACCCAGCCCAAAAAGGCCCTTGAGGAGCACCGTGTCGATGGTGTTGATACCCGTGGCCTCGAAGATGGTCTCTTGCTCGCTTTTCTTGATTTTGATGTCTGCCATGATGTTTTCCTCCTATTTCAGAAAAATTTGTAGCCGAACTGCCTGTATGCCCCTATCGTGATTGACAGGTTATAGATGTACTGGCCGCAGCGCACACAGATGTCACGCTTCCCCCATCCGCCATGATTTTTCATCCCCCGGACGCTCCCGGTGTGGTGGATAGAGGGGTGTTTGGCTTTCTCTGCCTCTGTCAACTTCATATACTTCATGTGCCCTCAGCCTCCAATTCCGCCTCGAAAAGCTCCTCGCGGTTCTTACGTTTTCTCTCAGTAATCATGGCTGCATCTCCTCTTTACCTCTAATATCCGCCCACGCCATTGTCATAACTGTGCTGGTCTCCCGTAGGCGGCTGATGATGGCGACGATTTTGCTGTCGTCGGCTCCCTTGGGCGTGAGGGCCTTGGCGAGGTTGTCCGTGTTATAGTTGGTGGTGACGATGGTCGGCTTCATGTCCTCATAGCGGTCATTGAGGATAGAGTAGAGGGTGCTCATACCCCAATCCGTGCATTGTTCCTTGCCGAGGTCGTCGATGATAAGCAAGTCCACCCGTTTATATACATCCAGCACCTCGTGTTCCGTAGCCCCGGCGCTGTCGAAGGATTTTTTGATGTCCATAAGCAGGTCGCTTGAGGTCTTGCAAATAACGGGTATGCCCTCACCGATAAGCTGCAAGGCTATGGCCGCCGCGAGGTGGGTCTTGCCCGTGCCGTTGGTTCCCTCTATGTAGAGACCGTCGCCCCGCTCCCGATGCCGGGCAAAGTTGTCCGCATACTCTTTGGCAATTTTGTAGTTCTTAATACGGCCCTGGGTGTCGCAACGGAAGTTCGGGAAGGTGCGCTGCTGGAAGCGTTTTTTGATACCGCTTCTGCCGAGGAGCCTGTCTACCTTCTCCTGCATGGCCCTCCGGCGTTTTTCCTCCTCCTCTGCGGCTTTCCGCGCCGCTTCCTTCTTGTCGTACTCCTGCCAGTAAGCCTTGGCCTTGGCGCAGTCACAGCGGGGGAGGTAGGGCTGCCAGAACATGACCTCGCCCGAAAACACAATCCCTTGCGGCTGTAATTCCCTCCCGCAGTATTCACACTTGCCCGGCGGGGGCGGCTCCTGCCGCCATGTCAGCCCCATCTCCTTGGCCTGCTGCGGCGTGACGAAGCTATTTGTCCTCACCTCGGAAGCCGCCCGACGGCTTGAAGCCGTTGGGGTCTCCTGTTGACCGCCTATCGCGGCCCCTATCGGCATAAGTGCCATAACTTCCTCCCTTGTTGTCCACGTAATTCCCGTCAATGACCTTTGCCATGTTGCTGTCCTTAATCAGCCAGTCGAACGTGGCCTGCCAATTTCGGTCGTTCTTGCCCTTCAAGAAGCTACTGGCCTCCGCCATTTGGAAAAGCTCTCGAAAGCTCTCCACCGTGTACCCGTTTGCCAGCCGCGCCCTGATAGCCTTTTTCCGGGCCTCCGAAAGACGCTTGATTTTCGGGAAAGATACGCATATTTCGTTGTATAGGGCTGCGATTTCTTCGCACACCCCCTTCTGGCGGCCTGGGCCGCTCTCTCCGGTCTCACCCGTTTCCACGCCTTTTGCTGCAGCATTTTTGGCGTTTGTGACCGTTGAGCCTTTCTTTCCGGCGGTGGCTCTCTTTTCGCTGATGTCAGCGTCCCGCACCATCCGTTTCTGGACGAGCGTGTCCCCATCCATGTGGAGAACGCCCTCACTGATAAGCTCCCGCAGGGCCTCCGCGATTGTTGCGTTGTCAAACGGCAGGTGCCTCCCCAACTTCGCAGCGAAGTCTTGCAGTATATCCTCGCTATGCCTGTCCTTGGGCCGCAGCGAGATAGTCCCGTACACCTCCTGCTTGTGCATGACGCACATGAGCATGATGTAGACCCCGACGCTTGCGGCGCTGCACTCTCGGAGTTTTTCATCTGTCAAGAAGTCCATCACGTAGAGGGGGAGGTATGGTTGGTCTCTACGGGGCATGGCGGCCACCTCCTTTTCGCTGGGCCTCCGGGGGCCGCCACGCCCCCGGATAAGCCCGGATTGCTATTTCCAGTATTCCAGATAGACAACGGTCTTTCCGTTTTCTTTGCGCCTCCGCTCCCGGACGGTGTACCCGGCCCGGTATAGGGCCAGCGCCACGGCCTCCCGGTCATCTTTGTTTTGGAGCACCAGTTCATGGGTTTTCTCGTCCATGTCAGTCCCCCCTCACGTGGCTCCCTGCCTCGTCTTTGTAAACGGTGACGCTCTGCGGGAACCGGGCCTTGAAGGTCTCGTCGTGGGTGATAGCCATGATTTTGGTGTCCGGGTAGCGCCTCTGGATGGTCTCAAGCGCCCCGCAGTAGGCTTGGGTGCCGTCCGCGTCCAGGAAGGGCGGCTCGTCGATAAAGAGGAAGCCAAGCTGCACCCCCGCCTTGCTGCTCTTGATTTCCGAGAGGGCAAGGATAACGGAGAGGGCTGCCTTGACACGCTCGCCGCCGCTCCTGCTCATGTAGGGGAGCCGCCCGGTGGCGCTGTCATTGATGATGATGTCCAGGGTGGTAACTTCCTTCTTGCTGTTGCTCTTGAGCACCTTCTCGGTCACAAACTCCACGCTCATGTGACCGCCAGACATCTGGCCGAGAATGTTGGTCGCCGTGGCCTCGAAGATGGGGATGATACTGCGGATGATGTTGTGGGGTATGCCGTCCTGGGAAAAGGCCCGTTTCAGTTCCTCATAGCCTGCGGCCTTGCCGCTCAAGGCGTTCATCTGGCCTTGGAGTTCGGCGGCCTCGGCCAGCTTATTCTCAACTTGCTCCATCTGCGCCCTGAGGCATCCCAACTCCGTAGCCGCGCATTGCGCCATTCCCCGGTAGGTCTTGACCTCGCTCTCGGCCTCGTCAACCTGCCGTTGCAGTTCCTCGGTGCCGACGGTCTTGCTCTGCTCCACCGCCAGTTCATCCCGTGTCTCTGTGATTTCGCGATCAATGGCTTCGACCTCGGAGGTCAGTTCCATCACCCGCTTGGCTGCCGCCGCTTTTTGCTCACGTGCCACTGGGAGCTGCTTTTCCTTCTCCGGCCAGATACGGGCGGCGGCAATCTCCGCTTGGAGGTTATCGTAGTCGGCGCTGGCCGCCGCATAGGTGGCGAGCTTTGCCTCCGTATCGGCCAGGGCCAGTCGTGTCCGGGCGATATCCGCCTCGGCCTCCGCCGTTTCCTTGCTCAACTCGTCCAGCCGCTCCTCGTTGGCTTTCAGCTCGCTCCGTCTGGCCCCTGCGCTCTGGTATTCCTTCTCGGCGGCCTCAAGGCCCCGCAGGGCGGCCCGTAGCGCATCCACAGCCTCCGGCTGATATGCAAACCCGGCAAGGGCCGCTTCCGCCGCAGAAAGGGCGCTGTGGGCCTTTTTGCGGCCCTCCTCATACTCTTTGTCCAGGTCGGCCAGAATACGCTCCTCGGTCGGCAGAGCCTCCCGCGCCGCTTTCGCATCCGCGAGGAAGCGGCAGGTGGCGTTTTCAATGTCCGGGCACCCGCTGTTTTCCAGCAGGGCGACCTTCGACTTGAGGCCATCGATGCGGAGCGTAATGCGGGTGCGAGATGTCTTGTAGTCCACGTCCAGGAGTTTCAGTTCATCCGTGTAGCGGGCGACTTCCGCCGCTTTCTGCGCATACTCCGGGGCCAGGGCCTCCATCTCTGTAATCCGGGCGGCGGTTTCCTCGTACTCGGCGTGTTTCCCAGCCAGTTCCGCGAACCGGGCCATATCCGCCCGCCCGTGTTCGACCCGGCTGGCGACGACTGCCATCTTCGCCCGTAGTTCCGCCGCCGCCTGTTCGCTGCGGGCTACGTCCCCGGCGAGTTTCTGGCGCTGGGCGGTGAGATTGTCATAGACCGCTTTGCCCTTGATAAGCTCTTTCTCCCGTTCGAGGAGGACGTTGAGGGCCGCGACCCCAGCCTTTACCTCGGCTTCCCCGGCGAGCACGGTCTCCGCCGCCGTGATGATACCCACCTGCGAGGTCTTGGCCGCCTCCTTTGTGGCTTTCCGGCCCGTGAGGTCTGCCAGTTTACCATTGAGCCGGGCCACCCGCCCGGCGGCTTCGAGCTGGGTGTTCAACTTGACCCTAAAACCGTCGGCCACCGCCGCCTTTTCCTCGACAGCTTGTTCAAGGTTCTTCTGGTATTCTTCCTCGTAGGCAATCTTCTCCGCCAGCGTTCCTCGGTCTGGAAGTCCCGCGGTGATGGCATCGGCCTTGTCCGCAAGTGTGCGGATGGCCCGGTTGGTTTCCGTGGCCCTGGTCGCTGCCAGTTCTTCCATGTCGGCGTAAATCCCCAGTCCCAAAATGCTACCGAGGATATTCATGCGAGCCTCCTTGTCGGCCTGCAAAAAGAGGCCATACTGGTCTTGCATGATAAGGGCACAAGCCTTGAGGGTGAGGCTGTCCATGCCGATGATGTTGATAATTTCCTGTTGCGTATCGCGGAGCTTCTCTTTGCTGCGGTCGGCCCATTCGCCCTCAACGAACTCCGCGATATTCAAGGTCGCCTTGCCGCTTTTCTGCCGGGTGCGGGTCACGCGGTAGAGGCTGTCGCCCAGGCGGAAGGTGAACTTGATGGCCCCGCTCCTGGCCTCCGGGTCGTTGCAAATCCATCCTGTCAGCTCACCCTCTCGCGGCTCCTCGTAGAGCGCGTCCAGCATAGCGTCCATGAACAGGCTGCTTTTCCCTACACCGTTGCTGCCGTTGATGGTGCAAAAACGGATGCCGTCAAAGCTGAATTTCTCGTCGCGGTAGTTGCGGTAGTTCTTGACTTCAATCTCAACCGGGACGAACAGCCCCGTGTGCCGCTCCTGCGTGGCCTTTTCCGTGGCCTCCGCAATCAGGGGCCGAGCCAGCTCGACCAGTTCGCCAATGCGCTCCGGCGCGAACTCCTTTTCCGCCAGATAGTCCGTGAGGTTGCCCTCCGGGGTGCCGTCCGCATCCATGCTCCGGCGGTCTACCGTGATAGTGATTTTCTGTGGGGTAATCTCCTGTACCCAAAAGGCCCCGCCCTTATAGAGCAAGCTCTCGTAGTACGCATGGTCGAACGCCTTGTTATGCTCGTCGGTGCAGTCATACAGGACGCGCACAATTTTGTCCTCAACCGCCCAGGGAATAGCGGCTATCCGCGTTTCGTTAAAGTCCGCAATCTGCTTATCGTCGAGCCGGATGGTGAGGTATTCCCGCGTGGGTAGGCGGTGGAAGGTGCTTTTAACTCCCGGAATAGGCACCGGGCCTCCGCCCATCACAGGGCCGTGTACGCTGGTGTCGATTGCCGGCCTGTCGAAAATTTCGTGGATGTAGTAGCCTCGTTCTTGCCCCTCGTCGTTGAAGTTGAGGGCGCTGATGGCCCCGCAGTAGAACGTGTTGGGGCAGCCGTCAAGCTGCTGGGGTCGGTGGATATGGCCGAAGCAGGTCAGGTCAAAGTCTGCCGCTGCGAGGGTGGCGGGGTAGACCACAGGCTCAAACTGGCTGAAAAATGCCGTCTGGCCGCTCTCCATGTTGGCCCCTGTAATGGTGAAGTGGGAGACCAACACGGAGGGCAAGTCTGCCCGGCATTGTGCCTTGAGGCCAATAATCATTTCATCGATGGCCTTGGTAAAGACCTCGTTCTCCTCCTCCTTGGAGAGGCCGGGGTGCCGTGCCCGGTAAAAGCCCCGGTCAAATCCAGGCAGGCAGGCGATTTGGACATCCTTGCCGTCGTAACTGTGGTATGTGGTCACATCCGGCTCGGTGACGATATGTACACCGTCGTCGCCGTTGAAGGTGCTTTGCAGGGCCTTAAACTGCTCCTCGCTGTCATGGTTGGGGGTGCCGCGCATAACGACGACCGGGCAGACGGCGGATAGCTTACGGAGGAAATTCACCACCGTCCGCTGCTCCTTGAGGCCCCGGTCGCTCCATACCCGCGCCTGGTGGAAGATGTCTCCGGCGATAACCGCAATATCGGGCTTCTGCTCCTTGGCCCCGGCAACAAGCGCGTTGAGACACTTGCAGATGTCCTGGAAACGGACGTTTTCGCCGTCCTTCTCCGGGCCGGGAAAGTTTCCGATATGGAGGTCGCCCGTGTGCAAGACTTTAAGTCCCATTATTGGCCGCCTCCCATCTTCCTCTGGCAGCTCATGCAGAGCGTCCGCCCGTACTGCTCGTTGCTGTATTTCACCACGCCGGAGCTACATTTCGCTCCGCACTCGGTACAAACCATCGGGTCGAAGTCAGGGGCGCTCTCCGCCGCCTGCTGCTGCCGCTGCTGCGCCTCGCCGGGCGGTTCCTGCGGTGCCGTGCCCTGGTAGTCGCCATATCCTCCCACGGCCGGGGTCTCCGGGGCCTCATAGCCCCCACGCTCCTCGTCGTGGAGGTCGTCGTCCACGTAAATCGTCCGTCGCGCGTCCCTGGCGGTGGGAGTAGTGCCATAAATCTCCTGGGCCGAGGAAAACATCTTCCCGATGGCTGCTTCCTGCACCTTCTCATTGTTGAGGTTCGGGACAAGGTAGGCCACCACGAAGGGCTTGCGGAACTCCTCAAGGAGATACGTCCCTTTGATTTGAAGGGCCGTCCGCAGGGCGCGGTTGAGGGCCTTGCTCTCGCACATCTCGTTCCGAAATTTCAAAAACTCCTTGCGCTGCGCGTCACTCATGCCGTCCACAACGTCCTCGACGATGATTTCCTTGTGGGCCACAATGTCGATGTTCTCCCCGGTGAGCTGCGGGACGCTGATGCGAACCTCGTATTTCACGTCCTTGTTGGGGCAGGAGCCGCAGCGGACAGGCTTTCCGATACTCGCGTTCATGGCCGCGCATTTCTGGCAGGTGGACGGCACAACGGGCTTGCTGCTCAAAATCTTAATCCCGGCGGCTCTCATGAGCTTGGTGAGGCCCTTTTTGGTGAGGGCGTACTTGGCGGGCGAGGCCGGACGGCCTTTCCACGCTTCCTTGGCCTTTTCCTGCTCATAGATTTCCTTGTCCTCAAGGTTGGTGGAGATTTGCACCACGTTCATCACAGGGCGGTGGATTTCCGAGATTTCTGCCACCGTCTGCATGGGGACGAGGACGTTGTACTTCTCCGTCGGATATTGCGCCGTAATAGCGAGGGCGTTCCCGGAGCCGCCCTGGGTTGTGAGTTGGTTCTGCATTTCAAAACCTCCTATTGCAATTTCTAAACTGCCGTGCTACAATAGGGGCTGGTATCGGGGCGGCCCTGTGTTTTTGGACACGGGCTGTCCTTTTTTATCCCCATTTCGCGCAGTTCGTTCAAGTCTCTCAAGAAGTCCGCGAGGCGGTTTCCCCTTACCGTTTCCGCCACAAGCTGGGCGAGGTAGTAGGATTTCTGGCGTTCGCCGCCGTCATCTCCGAAGTTCTCAATGATGTGGGCCAGTTTGCGCTTCGCGTGGGAGAGGGCCTTATCCCATTCCGGCGGCTCGATAGCCGTCCCGAGATACCCTTCCGCCTGTTGCCTCAAGGTGGCTCCCATAGTCCCCGCCCCCTTTCATGGCCGGAGGCACCGCCCGGCGGTTCACACCCTTCTCGGCGTTGGCCTCCTGCTTCCGGCAGTCGCAAATCTCACCGAAATCAAGGCGGTCGCCGCAGTACGGGCAAGTCTTGTATTTCATCTTCATCACCTCGCTTCCCAAAGTTTGTCGCACACGACCTTGTGGATGATGGCGTAGGCCGCGCAGTAGATGGCCCCGATTACGAACCATTCGCTGCCCATCGTGGCGTACCCGCGCCATCCGTAGGCCATCGGAACGAGGATTGCCGCGACCACCGCCGCCGGGATAGCTGCCATCAGCAGTTCCGCCGTGAAGAACACCACCCATGCCGCCGCCCTGCGCAGCTTCCGCCTGCGCCGGGCTTTTTTCTTGTACACTGTCGTCGCCTCCTATCGGTAAAATTTGTGGCCGCCGTATTGAAACAGAAGCTCAAGGTTTCTGCTTTGCCAGCTATCGCCGTTCCCTGCCGCCTCGAAATATAAGGCCCCTTGGCTCTCGTCCCAGCCGTCCATCACCATTTCAAGGGCCTTGGCGCAATCCTCGTTCGGCTCTGTGGTGTAGTAGCGGCCTCCCTCGCAGACGGGCGAAAACTGGTTCTTTTGGAAAATGACCTCCTCGATGGTATCGGGAAACTCGTCACTCCACACGCGGTTGAGGACGACCATCATCACGTGGGCCTTACCCTCGGTGGTCTCGCCCTCGGCTTCGGCCATAGCTATTTTCATCAGCATTTCGGCCTCGTCCCCATCAAAGTCCCGGCTCCAAACCGTGCTCTGGTATGTAGGCTCCGCCGTAGCAAGAAGCTCAGTCAGGCTAACCACTGGAAATTGCGTTTCCACAGGGGAGACCGTCACTGGGGCCGCCGTCGGTTCCGCCACCGTACCCACGATGGTGTTGGCCGCCGCGCCTATGAGGGCTATCGTCACCACCGCGCTCACTATGATCGGGGGGTATCTCCGTAGTTTCTTCATGTCCATACTTTCCGATTGAGGCCGCCGCGTTGTAATGTCGTTGTACCTGGGCTGCTAAACTTTTCAAAATCCAGTCCACGTCCTCCGGCGTTTTGTCGCGGCAGTAATCGTCAGCGAACTTTATGCGGGTGTTCCCGATTTGAAAGTCCTTGACGATATGCGCCCCAACCATTTCGCACCTCCTTCCGCTTATTCGGTGCCCTGGCTATTGTTCTGCGCCCGTTCGAGGAGGGCCAGGGCTTCGTCCATCCTCCGGCGTACTTCCAGAAGCTCGTCCCGCAAAGCGGGGACTTCCGCCGCCTCTTTCTCGTCAATCACGCCGTCGTCCAGGATAGCAGAGAGGGCCGTCGCCACCTCGTTTACCCCTGCCTTGGCGTTTTGCAGCCGGATAAGAACCCGCTCCGGGGGCATTTCCGGGATTTCCCGGCAATCCTTCCCAAGAGGACACTCGCTGGCGCAGTACCACGCCCGGAGTTCCGGCTCGTTGTATGCGTCGGCCATGAGTGCCACCACCACGTTTGGGGGACGGGTGATGTCAAGCTCGTACTTCTTGAGGCTGTCCTCGGTCACTCCGGGGAGGTATTCAACAGCTCCTGCCCTTGTCAAGAGCTTTTCGTTGAACTTTGCAGCCCTCATACGTGCTTCGTAATACCTATTGCCAACGGCCTTTGTTGCTTGCTTTGGCATTTATTTTCACCTCCCGGCGCGATAAAATAGGCTCAAGATGGAACGGGGATACGACGCGGAACGCGGCTAATTTTCGCCTTGATTTACTACTTTTGCTCCGTTTCGGGGCAATCTGCCGCAAAAAAATTTCTCCCCGCCGCTGATGGCATAACATTGTCGAAAAGGTCGTCGCCGTAATAGCCGAGCTGCCGTTTGATACGCATAGCCAGTTTGAACGAGGGCGGCTTATCCCCGGTCTCAATCTGCGAGTAATGGCTCCGGCTGACCTTGACCGCCTCACTGAATGTCTGCTGGGTGTAGCCCTTGGCTTCGCGGAGGCGCTGCAAAGTTACTCTCACGCTTCATGCTCCTTTCTTCCCGGTGTCCCGTTCCGGGCCTCTTGTTGGCATTATAGCCCCGAATAGGGGCAAATGTCCAGCCTTTTCTCAAAAATATTTTGCCACCGGCTCCAATATTGCCGATATTTGGAGCAACTACTACACAAAACGGGGCAAAATAGATATAATCATACATCATGGAGGTGCCTATCATGCAAGAATTTTCAAGCCGCTTGATTTCCCTGCGGAAAGAACATGACATGACGCAGGAGGATTTGGCTCGCCTTATCCATAAGCAGCGGTCTACTGTCTCCGGCTACGAGACCGGAGGGAAAGAGCCGGACTTCAAGACGGTTGTCTTTCTCGCCAAGCAGTTCGGCGTGACCACGGACTATCTGCTGGGCTACTCTGACGAGCGCAACCACGTCGAACAGGTCTTTTACAGCGACAAGGTGAACTTCGAGAGGCATTTCAGTGCTGCGCCTGCTGAACTGCGCCCCCTGGTCGCCAAATGCTTCGATAGCTTCTATCTGCTCCTCAATCGGGATATTCAGCTTGCCCGCCCGGAGCGCCTGCGCATATACGCGGAGCTGCTGCATACCCTCCAATCCCTCCGTGCGGACATCCGCAAGGCCGTTGAAGCCTCCGGCGGAGCCATCACCGACCCGCTCGTGCTTTCCGACCTCATGGCTATGCAGTCCCAGCTTAAAAACGAGATGGCGGCCCTGCTGGACAAACTCATGCAGGCCGATATGGAGGTCGCATTTAATCTCAAGAAAGGCACAGATGCCGCGTTATCCGACGGGACGGGAATGTGATTTACGTAGACTTTCGCCCCTCTCTATGAGGGGCGTTTTCCTTGCGAGGGGGTGAGCTTCTGGCTATTTATCCGCAGCCGCCGTTGCAGGACGGGCGGCCTTACTGTATGTACCTACGCAAGTCCCGCGCCGACCTTGAGGCGGAGGCCCACGGGGAGGGGGAGACCCTTGCCAGGCATGAGCACCTGCTCCTTGAGGTTGCCAAGCGCGGCGGCTATAATATCACGCAGATTTATCGGGAGGTCGTTTCCGGCGAAACGATTGCTGCCCGGCCTGTCATACAGCGCGTCCTCCAAGAAGTCGGGGACGGCCTTTGGGCTGGTGTCCTCGTCGTGGAGGTGGAGCGGCTGGCCCGTGGTGATACCATCGACCAGGGCGTTGTCGCGCAGACGTTCAAATACTCTGACACCCGGATTATTACTCCCCTCAAGGTGTACGACCCATCAGACGAGATGGACGAGGAGTACTTTGAGTTTGGCCTGTTTATGTCCAGGCGTGAATACAAGACCATAACCCGCCGCTTGCAGCGGGGCCGCCTCGCCGCCGCCAAGGAGGGGAAATGGGTATCCGGCAAGGCCCCGTATGGCTATGAGCGCGTCAGGGTGTTCAACGACAAGGGCTGGACGCTCCGCCCTGTGGAAGCCGAGGCCGATATAATCCGCTTCATCTTCCGGCTCTATACCTCCGGGGAGGACGATGGGAACGGCGGTGTGAAGCCTATCGGCACCTACGCTCTCGCTCGGCGGCTGGATAGCATGAAGGTCGCCCCACCTTCCGGCTCCTCATACTGGCGGGACGCGACCATCCAGGCCATGCTCCGTAATCCCGTTTACATCGGGAAAGTCCAGTGGAACGTCCACAAAACCAGGAAGCGTATCAAGGACGGCAGCGTACAGGTCGAGCACTACACAGCCCCACCAGAGGAGCGCATCTACGTGAACGGCTTGCACCCGGCTATCATCGACGAGCCAACTTTCCACAAGGCCCAGGAAATCATGGGCCGGAATGGGCCGCCGCCCGTCCAGTCCGCCAACACCATCACCAACCCCCTCGCTGGGATTCTTGTCTGCGGGAAGTGTGGCCGGAGAATCGTCCTCCGGCCCGGCCCTCGCAACAAAATCCTCATGTGCCCCAACCGCGTATGCGATAACGTCGGGGCCAAGTTCGATGTCGTTGAGGAACGCCTCTTGCAGGCCCTCGCCCAATGGCTCGCGGACTACCGCTTTACCTGGGAGGAGCACCCGCCATCCGAGGACGAGGACATCATCTCCCTCAAGGCGAAGTCCATCCGCAAGTCCCAGGGGGAAATCGAGACCCTGCGGAAGCAGCTATCCCGCACCCATGACCTCTTGGAGCAGGGGGTCTACGATACCGCCACTTTCCTCGACCGCTCCCGGTCTATCTCCCAGCGCATACAGGCCGCCCAGGAAAGTATCAAGACCGTTTCCGCCGAACTTGCCGAGGACGAGGCCCGCGCCGCTGCCCGGAAAAATATCATCCCCAAGGTCGAAAAGCTGTTGGAGGTCTATGCCGACCTTCCCACCGCCCAGGCCAAGAACGAAATCCTCAAAGGGGTGCTCCAAAAGGTCGAATATACCCGCCTCACCCGGTCAGGGCGCAATGGGCCGTTCGACAACTTCGAGCTGGTGCTGTTCCCCAAGCTGCCCGACAACGATAGGCCATGAAATAAGCCGCCCGGTTCCTTCGGGCGGCTTTTCTTTGTGATAACCTTCACGGTTTGATTTATAATACCGTGAAGGTTATCACTTAAATGGTCAAAAAATATGCGCCCTGGGGTCACGAGAGAAGTGCCCGGCGCAGAAACCCAAAATCTGATAGGCGCGAGAGATTTTCCCCGCTGCGAGGTCTACGGCGCTTCGCAGTTCCGGGTCGGAAATCCCAGCGAGAGCCTGCTTGAACTCAGCTTCGGCCTCCTCGACCTCCGGCACAGTGAACCGCTCGGCGCACTCCACGCCCATAGGGGACGTTGCGAGGTTGCGGAGGTAGCTGGTTTGCCGCGCCCATGCCTCCTCCGGGGTAGGAGGGGGTGGGGTTGTCCGCCTAAACCACCGGGCGTAAAAATCGTTGCCTGCCGTCATACGTGATAACCTCCCTTGTTCTTAATACGATAGACAGTACAGAGATAAAACATATTCAATTTCAGTTTCAATTTCATATTCAGTTTCAATTTCAAGGTTTGCCGCCCGTTTTGTCGCGGCAAAAGCCTCAACAAAAGTGTCGGCAAAGCCGTTATCCAGTGACATAAAGAAATTGCTATTTTCTAAACTTTTTGAAAGCGAAAATAGTTTGGTATCGGGGCAAATGCGTTTGTCTGATGATTTATTAGCTATGTAGGCGCGTCCTCGATTTTGGGGCGTGGTCGAGGCTGGGGTCTCCGAAATAGGGAAAATTTAATTTTTCGCCAAGGCGGTCGAATAAGGCTAAATTAACGACAAAATTGCGTCCGCTGTTTCCGGCAAAAGATTATGCTTTGCCGCCATTTTTGCCGCAACAAATTTCACGGCAAAAGAAACCGCGCAGCCCCTCCGCCGCTCCTTCCGAAAGCAGTCCAGAGGGAGCCTGCGGCAAAGGGAGGGGCGTGGTTTGCAGCGGGGCTTATTTGCAGACCTCCTCCGCCAGCTTCTTGATACCCCGGCGGACGGCCTCGCCTTTGGAGATGTGGAGCCGTTCACAGACATCGAGTAGCAAGTTATCGGTCTCCTCGTCGAAGCGGACACCCAGTTCGATTTGCTTGGGTTTTTTGGCCTTGGGTCGGCCCATCTTTTTCCCGTTGTGGGTCAGGCCGACGGCCTCGTAGTAGGCCGGGAGGGGGTTCTTAATCACCATATCGCAGGCTTCACCGTCCCACTCCATGCTCTCGTATATCTCGTCAAGGGGTGCATCCTTGTCGTCCATCGCGCAGAGGAAGGGGACACCATAGATTTCCCGGACGGTCAGCGCCGCGCCGATCCTTATGTGGTAGTGGGAGGAGACTTCGACCATGCGGGGGACTTCCGGCTGCTGCTCGACAGCGATATGCCCGGTAATCACGCTGTCCGTGACGTAGCCGTATCGCTCGACGAGCTTGAGCACTTCCGGCATATAGGTCTCGTTGTTCACCGCCGCCTCCGGGTCTACCTCGGCGCGAGGCCGGCAGCGGAGGTAGCAGTCGATGTCGCTGCCGTCGTTCTCCTCGCCCCTGCCAAAGGAGCCGACAACCACCACGAAGGGGGCCAGCTCCCGGAGAAAGCTGCTGAATTGCTCGTACATATACTCACTTCCCTTTGGTTCTTGCCTTTCTGCTTTGGCCGTGCT
>ERZ1673698.1198-NODE-1198-length-27332-cov-8.813286_pt1 | contig 27332 bp, 9 predicted proteins | sample MGYA00580228_ERZ1673698 | MGnify/ENA primary metagenome ERZ1673698 (study PRJEB41218, sample SAMN15661768) | gut metagenome | host: Homo sapiens | place: Canada: London | collected 2015-08-20/2019-03-30 | study: EMG produced TPA metagenomics assembly of... | reverse complement strand
TGAAATTTATGATTATCTTAGATTATTATTTGCAAGAATAGGGACACCCCACTGTCCAAAATGTGGAAAGGAAATATCTCACCAAACATTGGGCCAAATTGGAGACAGTATAATAGAAGAAGGGGAAGGTAAAAAAATACATATTTTAGCTCCGGTTGTTAGGGATAAAAAAGGCCAGCACAAGGATGTTTTGGATGATTTGAGAAACAAAGGATTTGTAAGGGCAAGAGTGGACGGTGAAGTTAGAGACCTTGAAGAAGATATTGACCTTCCGAAAACTTACAGACACAGCATTGAAGTAGTTGTAGACAGACTAAAAATAAGAAAGGATGTTGACTTTAAAAGAAGACTGGTTGATTCTCTAGAAACAGCTTCAGAGTTTGCAGACGGACTGATAAATGTACTATTTTCAGATGATGGCAGAGATTATGAGAAAAAATATTCAGAACACTTTGCCTGTGTAGACTGTGGAATAAACTTTGAAGAACTCACTCCAAGGATGTTTTCATTTAATGCACCTCAGGGAGCATGTCCTGAATGTAATGGTATTGGAGTTAAAATGGAAATCGATCCTGATTTAATTATTCCAAATAAAAATCTTACATTAAATGAAGGTGCAGTTACTCCTTGGGCAAAATCAAATAAAAAAGAAAATTATTATCATCAGATGCTGGAAGCAGTATCTAAACATTTTAACTTCAGCATGGACACTCCGTTTAATGAATTAACCAATGAACAGCAGGATATAATATTATATGGCTGTGACGATAAAATACCATTTTCATTTAAACGTAGAAATAAATCTTATCAAGTTAATCGTCAGTTTGAAGGTGTTATTCCGAGAATGGAACGTTTATACATTGAAACCAAATCAAATTACAGCAGGAAATACATTTCCAAATTCATGAGTGACAGAAAATGTCATGTATGTCATGGAAAAAGACTTCGTCCTGAGGTACTGGCTGTAACTGTTGGTGGAAAATCAATAGCTGACGTAGTGGAAATGTCAATTAAGGATTCATATCAGTTCTTCTTGAATTTGGAACTTACTGACAGAGAACAGTTCATAGCTAAAGAGGTTTTAAAAGAAATCAGACAAAGACTTAAATTCCTTGTCGATGTTGGGCTTGACTATTTATCAATGGCACGTTCATCAGGTACACTGTCTGGTGGTGAAGCTCAAAGAATCAGATTAGCTACTCAAATAGGCTCCGGATTAGTTGGTGTTCTATATATTTTAGATGAACCAAGTATTGGTCTTCATCAAAGAGATAATGTAAAACTTATTGAAACACTAAAGAGACTTAAAAACTTGGGAAATACTTTAATTGTTGTAGAACACGATGAAGAAACAATATTGTCTGCAGATTATGTTGTAGATATAGGTCCTGGAGCAGGAGAACACGGTGGAAAAGTAGTTGCCTGCGGAACTCCTGAAGAGATTATGGAGTCACATGAATCTGTTACCGGTCAGTATATTTCAAGACGTGAAACAATACCAATTCCACAAACACGCAGATCAGGAAATGATGAATCACTTATAATTAGGGGAGCCAGACAAAACAATCTTAAAAATATTGATGTTGAAATACCTTTAGGCAAGTTCACATGTGTTACAGGAGTAAGCGGGTCTGGTAAAAGCAGTCTGATTAATGAAATTTTATACAAAGGGTTAAGCGGAAAATTAAACAATAAATTTACCTTTGCAGGAGATTATGATAAAATTGAAGGTGTAAGCAACATTGATAAAATCATAGCTATTGACCAAAAACCGATAGGACGTACTCCAAGATCAAATCCTGCAACTTATACTGGAGTTTTCACGGATATTCGTGATTTATTTGCAGAAACTCCAGAAGCTAAAGCTAGGGGATATAAACCTGGCAGATTTAGTTTTAATGTAAAGGGAGGAAGATGTGAAGCATGTTCAGGTGACGGTATTGTGCAAATTGAAATGCACTTTTTAGCTGATGTATTTGTTCCATGTGAAGTGTGTGGCGGCAAAAGATACAATGAAGAGACTTTAGACATTCGTTACAAAGGTAAAAATATTTATGAAGTTTTGGAAATGACTGTTGAAGAAGCATTGGACTTTTTTGAACATATTCCGAAAATACATAAAAAACTTAAAACCTTGCTTGATGTAGGTTTGGGCTATATGAAAATAGGTCAGCCGGCTACTACTTTATCAGGTGGTGAAGCTCAAAGGATTAAATTAGCTAAAGAGCTTTCAAGGTCAAATACAGGTAACACATTATATATTTTGGATGAACCTACAACTGGTCTTCATTTTGCAGATATTAAGAGATTGTTGTCAGTTCTTGCCAGATTGACTGATGCGGGCAATTCAGTTGTTGTTATTGAACATAATTTGGATGTTATTAAAACAGCTGATTATATTATTGATTTGGGTCCTGAAGGTGGAGATGGTGGTGGAAAAGTAATAGCTACCGGAACTCCAGAAGAAATAGCCAAATCTGGAACATACACTGGTGAATTTTTACAAAAAATCCTTAGTGAAAATATCACACCTTATGCCAAACAGCTTGTTAAAGAGAAAATGAGCAAGTAAATTTTCTCTTTTTCAACAAAGTATTTAATAAAGTTATGACATATTAACTTTAAGTTCACTTTTTTAGAAGTAACTAATATTTAAGGTGAAATATTTTGAAATTTGTAGATTTTTTCTCAATTTTTATTCGCGGAATACTTATGGGTTCTGCAGATATTGTTCCTGGAGTTTCTGGAGGAACAATTGCATTAATCACAGGTATTTACGAACGTTTGGTACATTCAATAAGTACAATTAATTTTACTTTCATAAAACCATTACTTAAAGGAGATTTAAAGGGTTTTAAAGAAAGACTATTCTATGAAATTGACTTTAAATTTTTCATACCGTTATTATGTGGTATTGGACTTGCAATGTTAACATTAGCTAATGTTATTTCATATTGTATGGATGTATACACTGCTTTAACCTATTCATTCTTTTTAGGATTAATTATTGCTTCGTCATATGTGTTATACAGGCAAATGGATGAACTTACTCTCAAACATGTAATTTTTACTGTTATTGGGGCTGTTTTAGCATATATTTTTGTAAGTTTAAATCCGATAGCTATGAATCATACTTTGCCGATACTGTTTATTTCAGGTTTGATAGCTATCTGTGCAATGATTTTGCCGGGTATTTCAGGATCATTTTTACTTTTATTGTTAGGTCAGTATGAGTATATGTTAAATGCTTTAAAGACTATGAGTTTAAGTGAAATTGTTGTATTTTGTGCAGGTGCCTTTATTGGTATTTTAGGATTTTCCAAAGTCTTAAATTATTTGCTTGAACATCATGAAGGCATTACAATGGCATTTCTTATTGGTGTGATGATTGGTACATTAAAACTTCCTGTTGTACATATTGTAAATACAACTCCGCTTACATTTGCTGCATTATTGCCTTGTATTATCCTGGCTATTATTGGATTTGTTATAATTGTTGTTATGGAAACTAAATTCGATTATATCGAATGATTTTTCCTCTTTTTTTTTAAAATATTATAAACCTTAACGATATAATATTATATAATGATAATTCTTAAAAAAATAAAAAAACAGTGGAAATTATATCCAATAGGTTCTCCAAAAGGAGCATTGAATAATAAAAGAGAACCTGAGTATGTTGGAACTGTTAAATTTAAAAAATATGATGATTCAATAGCTATTTCCAGATTTGTAGCGGATTACAATTACTCGGATTCATCTAATTTATCAGAAAAATTAGTTCCGCCTCAGGAAGTAATTAAACTTTTAAGGAGTCAGGCTGTTTTTTTAGCAACTAGGGATGATGAAGTTGAGGATTATCTTAAATCACTGAATATTAAGGTAAGGCACACCAGAGTTTGTGATTTTTGTGCATTTGAAGGAAATATTACAATTGTAAACTCTGAATTTTCATATAAACACAATAATCAGTTGATATGTGAGCAGTGTGCATATGAAACAATTAAAAGGGAAATTAAACTTCAGGGATTTGATAAAAAAATATTCAGAAACCTTAAAGACATTTTAGATAAAACAGGTAATTTGGAAAAAACATTGTCTGTTCTCTCACCTAAATTTGATCCACTTTCTAACAGAAATTTAACATTATTTGACAGAGTAGATACAAAATCCAAGTATAAAATACCTGATGTATCAATGAAAAGACTTAAAATACCTCATAAGTTCAGGGATATTTTAATTAAAAATGGAAATAAAAAATTATTGCCTGTCCAATATTTGGCAATTAAGGAAGGCCTTTTAAAAAATCAGGATTTGCTTGTTGTAAGTGCAACAGGAAGTGGAAAAACTTTGGTTGGAGAGCTTGCAGGAGTAACCAAAGCAATGAAAGGTCAAAAATTTATATTCCTGACACCTCTGGTAGCACTGGCTAATCAGAAATACCGTGATTTTAAAAGAAAATATAAAAAGTTAGGCTTAAAGGTAGCTATTAAAGTAGGTAGAAATAGGGTTAAAGCTAAAGGTGAATTGAAACTGCCTGACAGTGATGTTAAAGATGCAGATATAATTGTTGGAACCTATGAAGGCTTGGATTATCTTTTAAGAAACGGGAACTCAGCTTTATTGTCTAATTTAGGAGTGGTTTTAATTGATGAAATCCACATGATTGATGATGAAGACAGAGGAACAAGACTTAATGGATTAATAAAACGTATCAAGCATTTATATCCTCATTCACAGATTATTGGTCTTTCAGCTACTGTTAAAAATCCTGAATTTTTAGCCGGTGAGTTTAATATGAAATTGGTGGAATATTCTCAAAGGCCGGTTCCATTGGAACGTCATTTGGTTTATATCAGATCAGAATCTTCAAAACACCATATAATGCAAAAATTAGCTAAAAAGGAATTTAATACAAAGTCTAAAAAAGGTTACAGAGGACAGACTATAATTTTCACCAATTCAAGACGAAAAACTCATAAGATAGCTAATTTCCTCCAAAATAAAAAGGTCAATGCCGCAGCATATCATGCAGGTCTGTCCTATTATAAAAAAGAAAAAATAGAAAAGGACTTTGACAGGGGAAAAATATCTGTTGTTGTAACTACAGCTGCACTTGCTGCAGGTGTTGATTTTCCAGCGTCACAGGTAATATTTGACTCATTGGTAATGGGAAATAAGTGGATCAGTCCAAATGAATTTTCACAAATGCTTGGACGTGCAGGAAGACCAAGCTATCATGACAGGGGAATAGTATATTTGCTGCCTGAAGTAGGCCATGACTTTGACGGCGAAAGTGAAGAGGCAAAGGCACTGGATTTACTTGAAAGTGACAGCGAAGATGTATTTATAGAATATGATGAAGAAAGCTCATATGAACAGATATTGGCAGATATTTCTTCAAGATCAATAAAAACAACAGATGAGTTAAATAAATTCTATAAAAATATAAATATTCCGGTAGACATTAGAACAGCTATTAATGAAATGGAAGATTTGGGATTAATAGATATTGTAGGAAATAAATTAAACATAACAAAATATGGCCGTGCAGTATCAGTATCCTTTTTATCTCTGGAGGATGCGGATTATATTAAAAAATCAATTGATGATAGGGGATATCTAAAGGTCTATTTAAGAAAGTCTCCGTACTATAAGAAAAAAGACAAATTCAACAAATTAAGGGTAAAAATATTGGCTATTGGACTGCAGCTGGAAATGTTTGAAAATGCATATCTGTCTTCAGTTGTACATAATCAGATAGCAAACGCTTTAAAAATTAAATTTTCAACAAGACTGTTTGCAGAATCAACACTGGATATTATTTCATCAGGTGAAGCAATAAGTAAACTGGACAAAAAATTTCAGGATGCTTTAATTAATATTCAATCAGATTTCTTAAAATGCAAATGTGAAGACAGACCGTTTTGTGACTGTCTGCAAAAGGGAATATCTGAAGTAATAATAAATGAAAGGCTTAAAGGTAAAGATCCGATAGATATTTCAAATAAACTGTTCAGGAAATATCAGATACAGGTCTATCCTGGAGACATATTTTCATGGTTAGACAGTTATGTTAAAAATTTAGATGCGATAAAAAGAATAGCTAAAGCATTTAACCGTAAAAAAGTTGAAAGAGAGGCACATAAATTAATCAAAGCTATTGAGAACGGATGAAACTTTTAAATTAGCCAATTTTGAGTTTTTAAAATAAATTAAATGGGAGTGGCATTTGCAGTCACTGCAGCCGAAATCAGCTATTGATTCCTCATTTTCAATTATTTTTTTAGCTATTTCACATTCCAGTTTTTCATCAGACTCTTTTGTATAAACCTTTTCAATTTCGCTGTTTTTATTTAATAAAAGGTAATCAATATGCCAGTGCTTTTTCTTATTGTCTGACAGGTGTCTTTTAACTCTGGATTCAAGGCAGTTCATAGCTGAACCGACATAAACATAACATCCTTTTTTAAAGTTGATAAATCCTAATTTTTTGCCGATTTTAATTTCAGTATCTTTTTTAATGTTGATTATTAGACAGTAGCTTCCTTTCATGTTTTTCTACACCTTGTAATAATAGTTTATTATATATTTTTTTTATTTTCTTAATGCTTTTTTAAATATATTTCAATTAACTTTATTTATTAATAAAAACATAATTGACTTCATAATAAAGTTATTTTATTATTATATAAAATTATGAGGTGTTTTATGAGGAAAAAATTCTTAACAGTATTTTTTATTTTATTGTTTTTACTATGTTTGTCTGTAGTTTCTGCAACTGATGAAAATACTAATTCCAGCATAGTTGCTCAGGATTATGATGGAAATGAATTTTATGTTGATTTAGGAGGAGATGATAGTAACTCCGGTCAACTTAATAGCCCATTTAATTCAATAAATAAAGCAGTAGAAGTATCTAATCCTCGTGATAATGTTGTTATTCATTTAGGGGAAGGTACATTTGAAGGAAATGGAAATGTGATGATATCAATCAATAAAGCTCATTTAAGCCAAGGTGGTTCAATAACTATTGTTGGTGCAGGAGCTGATAAAACTATAATTAAAGGAAGTAGTGCATATTATGCATTTAATATATATGCTGATTCTGTAGTTACTTTAAGAGATTTATCTATTGTTGATTGTAAAAGTGTTGAAGGTGGTGCAATATGCAATTCCGGTACATTATTAGTTGATAACTGTATTTTCAGGAATAATTTTGCATTCAATACTGGGGGAGCTATATCTTCTATAGAAAATGGGGATTGTAAAATTTATAACTCAGTATTTATTAATAATTCAGTTACCTGTAATGATGAATATGGGAATGCTAATGGTGGAGCTGTTTATTCATTAAAAAGTGATTTATTAGTTGATTCCTGCAGATTTGTAGGTAATTTTGCAAAAGGTAACTGTTTAAATGCAATTTCTGGAGGAGCTATTTATGTAGGTACTTATTTAAATAATGTTCCTTCTGTGAAAAACAGTAATTTTATTAATAATTATGTTGTTTCAACAAACTTCAGAACAAACTGGGAATATGCCAAAGGCGGATCTATTTATATGATAAACTGTAACTTATTTAATGATTCTTTTATTAATTCTAGTGTTACAGGAAATAATGGAGTAGGTGGATCTTATTATTCTGAACCTAAATACTTAAATAGTATTTCCAATATTTTGAGAATTAACTCAAGTGTTAATGGTGTTTTGGAAAGCAATATTTATCCTGCTGATTATGATGGAAAGTACTCTAATGAAGTTGTAGTGTATGTTTCTGTTAATGGTAATGATGAAAATGGTAACGGGTCTTTTAATAATCCTTATGCTACAATAGCTAATGCAATTGCTAAATCAGCGGGTAATGTATATAACTTGAAAGTGTACTTGTTAGATGGAATTTATAGTGGAGCAGGCAATACTAATATCAGTTTGCCAAGTAGTATGAATATTCAAATTGCAGCTATTGGTTCTAAAGTCATAATTGATGGAAGTGGTTCTAATTGGTTTGCAGCTAATGAAAGATCAATTTCCGGATTTAAATATGTTTTATCTAATTTAAATTTAATTAATTTTAAAGCTAAAAGCACAGGATATAAAAAAGAAAATAATATTGGGGTTATTTCTAATTATGCAGATTTAACTATTGATAATTGTATTTTTAAAAATATTGCAGGTTCTTCAATATCCAATTATGATTTGGCTAATTTAAAGGTTATTAATTCATCATTTGTAGATTCAAAACACTTGGGATTCTATGGTGGTGTTTTATTTAATTATGATGCTAATGCAAGATTTTATAATTGTATTGTAAATAATTATTCTTCAACAGATATTTTTTATTCTACAGCAGTTAATACAGAAAATGTTTATTTGGAGTTTTTTAATTCAACATTTAAAAATTTAAAAAGCTTTGATTCCAGATGTAAGTTTTTAGGAGCAAGTAATACAAATGTTACTATGAGTTATGTTAATTATGCAGATAATGATTGCAATTTTGCAGTTGCTTATGATAAATCCTTTGTGAAAATAGATAATTCTGTATTTAAAAATAGTAACTGGTTAAGCGGGTCTGTTAATGGAATGATATGGAATGTTTATAATTCCTCTTTTATAAATATAAACTCTTTAACTTTCAGTTCAATTAATGATTATAAAAGTAATTTTAACGGATGTCTATTTGATGGAGGAAATGTGGAATTTAGAGGAAATACCATAACTGTTGGAAATTCAAGTTTTTATAATAATAAAGTAATCATTGTTAATAATGATAATCAAAAGGGAAATTTAGATTTTAATTATAATTATTGGATTGATGAAACTCCTAAAAATATGATTGATACAACTGCAAATGTTAAATTAAATTATTGGATTGTTAAACATTTATCTGCAGAAAACTTATTTAATGATAGCTATAAAGTAGTTATTTCTTATAAATTATTTGATGGAAGTGATTATAAAGATTATGATGTTAGATATGTTCCAATAAAACCGGTTAGATTTACTTTAATAACTTCCAAAGGAAGTAATTCTTTAGATTCCGGTACATTGATTAATGATATCTTTGAATTTATTAATACGGCTAATGATGATAGAAATGTAGTAGTTAGCTTTACAGATAATACTAAATTAAATATAACTCTTTATAATCAACATAAAGTAGATACTAATATAGATTTATCTCAAAAAACAGCTAAAATATGGGACATAGTTGAAATTAATGTAAATATTAAGGATAATAAAACAGGATTGGCAGTTGATTTCGGTATTGTTGAAATTTATTTAAATAATAAATTAATAAGTTCAAATAATGTTACTGGATTAACTATCAGTAAATCTATCACAGTTGATGAAAGTAAATCATTTTATAATATTTCAGTTATTTATAAAGGAAATAATAAATATGCAAATTCTTCAAATTCAGCTATATTAAGAATATCTTCAATTCCTCTTGAAACAGTTATTATTTCTAAAGATTTAACTAAATATTATAAAAACGGATCCCAGTTTGATGTTGTCCTTAAAGATGTTTTAGGTAATGTTCTAGTTGGTAAAATAGTTAAAATCACAATTAATGGTGTTACTTATAATAAAATAACTAATGATAAAGGAGAAGCCAGATTGTCTATAAACCTTTTCCCAGGTGTTTATAATATAACTGTTTTATTTGAAGATGATGATAATTATGTTAAATCATTAAATACCAATAAAATAGTTGTTTTATCCAAGATAATTACAAAATTTGTAGATAATAATAAATTTATTGTTAAATTGGTAAATGATGATGGAACTCCAAAAACAAATGCTTCATTAGCTATTATTGCAAATGGTGTTCAATATAATCGTATTACTAATGGTAGTGGTGAAGCTAGACTTAATGTTAGATTAAATCCGAATAATTATATTTTTGCTGTAACTGATGGTCAGGAAGTTGTTTCAAGTTCTGTTAATGTTTTATCAACAATTGAAACTAGTGATATTTCAATGTTTTATAAAGATGGAACAAAATATTCTGTTAAATTATGTGATCTTGATGGAAATATAATGCCTAATAAAAATGTTGCAATTACTATTAATGGTGTTACTTATAATAAGGTAACTGACTCTAATGGTGTTGCTTATTTAAATATTAATCTTAATCCTGGTGTTTATGGTATTTCAGCAAGTTATGATGGAAAAACTGTTTATAATACCATTTCAATTGCAGCTATGCCTGTTACTATAGTTTCATCTAGTGTTAATATTCAACAAGGTACATTTTATAAAGTTAAATTTTCTGATGCTTTGTCAAATCCAATCATCGGACAAAAAGTGGGAATGCTTGTTAATGGAGTAATGTATTATCGTGAAACTGATGATTTAGGTGTTGCATCTATTAAGATTAATCTTAATCCGGGTCATTATATGATAACTTCTGGTTTATTATCTAATGCATATGAAGCTAAAACTATGAATAATATTATAACAGTTAGTGGAGGTTACTTATGAGGTTTAATAAATGTATATTATTAGTAATATATGCAATTATAGCTATTATAGTATTCACACCATTATATGCTGAAAATAGTAATAATACTATATTTACGTTACCAAGTGATGATGTTATTGTATGTGATAATGTTTATACTGGTAATGTAATTACTATTACTGATGATAATTATGGTGATTATTTTGATGTTTATTCAGGTGAGATGAATCCCGAGTCTAATATCAATGATGGAGATAGAATACATATTGGTAATGTTACAGATAAAACATTTGTTATCAATAAACAACTAGAAATCACTACTATGCATAATGGTGATATTATTAAAAATGGTTATATTAAATTAGTTAAAGGTAGTGATGGTTCTAGTATTCATGGGTTAACTATTATTAATGATAAAGTAAATTATGTTGTAGATGGTATACCTAGTATTGATTTAAGTGGTATTGGTTTATTTTATACAAATAATAATTATGTATATAATAATTCTGTTCAATTAGCAGATAGTAGGGGAGTATTTGCACTTCCTATGGGTTCATCATCTAATAATAAGATATATAAAAATAAATTTGTAAGTACATTAAGTACTTGTGTGCCTATGAGTGAATGTGATAATAATCTATTTTATGATAATTATTTCCAATCAACTGCAGCTAATGTAATTTATTATAATCCGTGGGGTCATGCAGGTTATAGTGGTTCTGGTAAGTGTTTTAATAATTCATTTATCAATAATTACATGTGTTCTTTAAATAGGAACTCTCCTTGGGTTATTGGAATGTCTCTTTTAAGTAATTGTAATGTAAATATTGTAAACAACACTATTTTTAATGTTCGTGACGGTGTTAGTGGTTTAGGTGTTAATTCTACAATAAATGGAAATAAATTTATTGGTGTGTCTAATTTAGCTTTATCCGTAAGTAGTGCTAATTTAACTATTGAGAATAATTCATTTTCAGATACATCTATGGCTATAGCTATTTTAAGTAGCAATATAACTGTTAAAAATAATATAATCGAAAATTCTTCAATTGGAATTTGGGTATTTGGAAAAAATGCATCTTTAATATCTAATACTATTAGTTTAGTTGATGGATATTATGCAGTTAATGTTGAAAGTGAAAATGTTTTAATTTTAAATAATAATATTAAAGTGAGTAATTTTGGTGAAGGAATTAGAGTTGCTGAAAATAATGTATCTATAATAAATAATACTATAAGAACTGCTGTTGACTCTGGAATTTATATATTGTCTTCTAATAATGTTATTAGTGGAAATAGGATATCTTCTAATTTATATGGAGTTTATATTGATGCAGTATCTGATTTATATTATTATACTCGTGGTGTACTAGGTGTTTCTTATTATGCTAAAATTGATCAAGGTAAAATAAATCATAATAATATTACAAACAATATAATCAATTCAGCTTCTTACGGAGTTTATCTGGTAGGGACTGTGTATAATACAACTATTATAAATAATAATATTACTACAAATGCAGCTGTAGGTATTGTTGAGAATATTACTGATCCATTTTCAAATAATATTAAAGACAATGTTGTTAATGGTGTTCTTTTAAATTATAGTGGTATAGTTATCAGTGATGATAATTTTAATGTCTATTTTGATGAAAAAGGATGTTTTAAATTTGAAGATATTAATTCTATTGTTTTGGTAATTACAAAACTTTCTAATAAGGACATGTTGATTAATCAAAAAATGACTTTATTAAATGGAGGTTTAGTTAATATATTAACCAATGTTACTATTTCTTTAGTAACTGGATCAAATGGAACATTAATTAAATCATTGAATTTTAAAAACACAGATAAAAATGCGATTATCATAAATAATGTAAGTGATATAACTTTAGAAGACAATAATATAATGTCTGTTTCTCAAATGAAAGATATTTTTGGAATTTCTTTAAATTTATCAAATAATACTGAACTTATTGATAATGATGTATATATTACTGGTGAAAATACATTAATTCAAGGTATTTTACTTAATAATTCTGATAATCTTACATTTGTAAAAAATAGTGTGATTTTAGAAGCTAATAAAATAGCTCAGGGAATTATTATAAATTTATTAAATTCATCTAATTTAGTTAATAATACAATCCATCTTCAAGGAAATGGTGTTTTTGATTGTGTTTTAATTAATGGGTCTAATAATTTGAATATTTTAGGCAATAATATTATAGCTAGGTCTATTTCTAATGTTATTTCACCATTAGCAATTTCTAGTTCTAAAGATATTGTTTTGGATAAAAATAATATTAGTGCAATTGGTGATTTAGTAAAATCATTAAATTTCTCAAATACATCTAATGTTGTTATAGAATCTAGTTTTATTAACTTAATAGGATTAAGTAAAACAGAGGTGATTTTTGCAAATGATGATTTAAATAATATTGAAATAACTAATTGTGTAATTTATTCCAATGCTTTAGGTTTGATCAGTGGAAATATCACATTAAAAGAAAATAAATATGTAATCTATGATGATAATGTTGAAACTTACTTTGATTCAAATGGTATGTTTAGTAATAAGTTAATAACTCAAAAAGATGTGTTGATGTTTGATAATTTAAAATCAAAACATTATACTTTGACTTTTAATCAGGTGGTTATTTTAACTTCTTATTATAAGAATTCATTAATTGATGCAACTTTAAATTTCAATTCAAAATCAAGTAATTCAACTATTAAAAATTTAAACTTTGATTTAGTTGAAAATGTTGCATTTAATTTATATTTTGCATTAAATATTACTATTGAAAATAATAATATTAATTTAGTGTCTTCTAAAGATGTTTCAGCTATCATTATTACTGGAGAAAGTTTTAATAATTTAATTAACAACAATACTGTTAAAATAAGGGGTAATGGTACCCTAACTGGAATTACTATTTATAATTATTATGATGAATATTATGGTTTAAGTCCAAAAAATAATGTAATTTCAAATAATGATATTGTAATCAATTCAAATAATGATGTAATTGCTATTTATAATGCAATGGCTGATAATACAATTATTAGAAACAATAATATTAGAATAGATGCACGTGATCATGCTTATGGTGTTTATAATATTTATTCACAAGATTTCAAAGTATTCATGAGTACTATTTGGACTACAAACACAAAAATTATCCACAATATTATTGAAGGAAATGGATCTATTGTTTGTTTAATTAATTCAATTGAAGCTAAAAACACATTAGTTGATAATAATACATTAATAGCTATAGCTAATGGTTCTTATGGTTATGTAGGATATAAAACATCAGGGGATGTATTAAGATATAATGATTTTACAATAAATGGAACTGGAAATAATGATTTATTTATATCTAATGTAAGTCAAACTGGTATTTATTTATCAAATAGTTCTTCTAATGCATTGATTTTGGAAAATAGTATTATTTCTAATTATGCTCCTGGAAATGATTATGCAATTTATGTAGAGGTTAATTCTAGCAAAATTTCTATTGTTGATAATTATTTAATTAGTGATAATTGGAACAGATACGCTGATAATGCAATATATGCTCCATCAGCTACTTTAACTAATAATGAACTTTATTATGTTTATGTATCACCTGAAGGTAGTGATGAATTAGGTAATGGGTCTATTAATAATCCATTTAAAACAATAAAACATGCACTAAATAAGGTAATTAATAAAGGAATAGTTTATGTACTGGGAGGTAATTATACTGAAGATTATATTACAATTTCAAAAACACTTACTCTTAAAGGATTAGGTAAGGTTATAGTTGATTGTAAAGGTAGTTTATTTAATATTACTAAATCCGGTTCATTAAAAGTTTTTAATATTAAATTTATGAATGCAAATGCAACTACAGGTTCAACATTTTACAATTTAGGAAAACTATACTTAGAAAATGTTTCAGTAATCAATTCCACAGCTTTAACTTATGGTGGAGCTATTGTTAATTATGGTGAGTTAATTATAAGAAACTCTACATTTTCATCAAATAAAGCTAAAAATGGTGGAGCTATCACTAATTATAATAAATTAGATATTAAATCATCAAATTTTACTAATAATAGTTGTTATATTAAAGGCTCTGGAGGGGCTATTTATAATTTAGAAAAAGCTACTCTTAGTATTGAAGATTGTAATTTTGTAAATAATAAAGTTGATGCTGAATATCTTATTGAAGAAGATGATTTTGGTGTTCGTTTAGGATCTGGAGGAGCTATTTACAATCGTGGAAATTTATATATTATTAATTCAAATTTCAAATCTAATAGAGCATTTAATTATGGTGGAGCTATTTTAAGTGCATCTACTCAAAAACACGATCTTAAAGTAATCAATTCAACATTTGATAAAAATACCTGTTTTGCAGGTGGTGGAGGAGCTATGTATATTGTTAATGCAAATTTAGACATTGCTAATTCATCATTTACATCAAATGAAATTGGAGAAAATAGTGGTGGAGCTTTATGCATAAGTGAATCTGAAGGTAAAATTTATAATTCCACATTCTTTAAAAACTCTGCAAGTTTTGGTGGTGGTGCAATACAATTTTGGTCTTCTGATATAACTATGGATTTATGTAATATTACTGATAATAATGCTGGAAGAGGTGGTGCTATATCTTATTATGGTCAACGTATTGGAAATCATGTTGTAGGTTCTCTAAATATTTATAATTCAACAATTTATAATAATAAAGGATTTGATAGTGGTGGAGCATTTTATGTTAGAAATTTAAACATGAATGTTAAAAATTCTAATATTTATGATAACTTTGGAGGAGATGGTAAACATACTCTTTCAGTTGAAATAAATTATCCTACAAAACCAGTTAACAATATTGATTTAAATGGTAATTGGTGGGGTAGTAATAGTGGCCCTGGAGAAGATGTTTGGTTAAATGCACAATATTACAGGGAATGGATTAAAGATAAAATTTCATGGGATGTACTTAATCCGAATCCTAATCCTAATCCTAATAAACCTGGAAGCAATACAAGACCTGGTCAATCAAATAATAATCCAATTGTAGGTCCAAGTACTGGAGGATTATTAAACCCAGGGAGACCTGGACAAAATGGATTTGGAACGGGTATTGGAACAGGAACTGGAAGTGGTTTTGGTTCTGGATCTGGTAATGGTATGGGTTCTGGAAGTGGAACTAATGCTGGTGGAAGTTCCGGAAGTCATGGTGGAAGATTTGGTTCTGGTAGTGGATTTAATGGAACAGCCTATTCTAACCAAGGCACATTAGGTGATTTAGGTTCATCTTCAAGTTCTGGAGCTGGTGGGAGTGAAGCAGGATCTCCATCTTCAGCTTCATCAAATAATGCAATTTATGAACTTAATAAAGATGTTAAAAAAGCATTGTCTGGATATAATATAATTTATGGAATTATATTTTTAATAGTCATTATATTATTAATTATATTTGGATATAAACGTAATTCTAAAGAGGAGGATGAATAAATGAGCAATTTTAAACCAATTTTAATTTTGTCTTTATTTGTATTATTTATGGTTTCATTAGGAGCTATATCTGCTGAAGATGTAAATGTTACAGTTATAAGTGATTCTCAAGTAGATAATTCAGTATATGTTGATTCAAATATAGTTGCTAATGGAAATGGGACTATTGATAATCCTATAAGTAATATTAAAAATGCTGTTGATTTAGCAAATAATGATTCTACAATTTATCTTAAAGGTGGAAATTATTCTGGTGTAGAAAATAATGGGATAATCATTAATAAAACATTAACTATTACTTCTTGTGATGGACTGGCTATTATTAATGGTGATTATAAAGATTATATATTTTACATTGGAGATAAAGGTTGTTTAACTTTAAAAAACATTAGCTTTGCTAATACAAATTATTTAAATGTTAAAACATATGGAGCTATTATAAATTATGGTAATCTTACTGTGGAAAATAGTTTCTTTGATAATGCAACTGGTTTAAGAGCAGGTATTATATTAAATTATGGAAATTTAACTGTTACTAATTCTGAATTTAAGAATAATACTGCAAAATATTATGGTGGAGCTATAACCAACTTTGGTTTTGCAAATATTGTTAATTCATTATTTGAATCCAACACTGCTGCTGAAGGTGAGGCTATTTTAAACAGTTATGACATGTTTATTTCAAATTCAAGATTTGTTAATAATAATATTTCATCAAGTAAATATCAGGATGCTGAAAGTTTAATAGATATTTCATCTTCATACTTTATGGAAAATTCAGGTATCTTTGTTAAAGATAGTGGTATACATATTAAAGAATCTTATTTGACTTTAATTAATACAACAAACTCTATTGTTGATATTAGCTATTCATTTATCAATACTTATGATTTTATTAACTCAAAAATCAATGTTGATGATAATTTATGGTGTTCTAATGAAAACATTCCTAAACAAGCTAATAGATGGTTAATAATGACTTTTACTGATAAAAATACTGGAAGTTCCATAATTCCATCTAAAACCGTTACTGATGTTTTAGTTAGTTTTAAAACATGTAATGGAAAATCTACATATAGTTTGCCTTCTAGTGTTAATTTACCTCATGTTTATATTCAACTTGAAGCAGATAATGGTAAATTTAAAGAAAATGGTGGATTTTTAGTAAATAATGTATTTTCAACTACTTATTATGGTAATTCTAAAGACACATTATTATTTGCAATGATTGATGATTATTTTGCTACTTTAACAGTGGGATCTGGTGTTAATAATGGGAAAATATATGTTTCAAATTCAGGTTCTGATGAAAAAGGAGATGGATCTATTAATAATCCATATAAGTCATTAGTTAAAGCAGTTAATGTAGCTTTAAATGGTGACACTATTTTGATTGCAAAAGGAAGTTATTATGGTTGGAATAATTCTGGACTTTTAATTAATAAAACTTTAACATTTTCCAGTTATAATGGTGAGGTTATATTATACAGAGATAATTTTCATACAATGTTTACAGTTACACTAAGAGGAAATTTAAATTTAATGAAATTGACCTTAACAGCTGAAGACAAATCAAAATTCTTCCCACTTGTAAATAACTCTGGAAAAACAATTATAGATAATTGTATTATTAAAAATATTGATGGGGGAGATAAATATAAATATAAATCATATCAAGCATTATCTTATCAGTATTATTCTAATCAAAGTGTAATTTACACTAGTAATGATTTATTTATTAATAATTCATTATTCACGGATTTAGAAGATATTGTTATTAGATCATACTTTTATACTGGAGATAATTATTTTAAACATTTTGACGTGAATATTGAAAATTCAGTATTTACTAATTGTAAAGGTTATGCTTGGGAAACTGTATGGGATAGCCAAACATATGCTGATAAATTGGATGTTGTATCTCCATCATTTATAATTAATGTAGGTGCAGAAAATGTTTTAATTAATAATTGTACTTTTAAAAACAATTTAGCATCTGTTATGCGTGTTAATGCCTCTAAATCATTTTTAGTAAATGCTTCTAAATTTATAAATAATAGAGGTTCTATTTATTCTTTAACAAATGGTGTGATGAATAATACATTGATAAGTGAAGATAATGGTCCAGTTTTAAGATTTGTAACTGGCCATACTCTTTCAATAATTAGAAATATGCAAAATGTTATTAATTCAAATTTCACTAAAAATAATGATGTTATTATAAATACATGGTATTCTTATTCAGATAATGTCTATTTGTATAATTGTTCTTTTTGGAATAATAGTAATAACCATGCTCAAGGTTATGGAAATACTAGTGGAAAAGGATTAATATTAAATGGTGGAAATATGACTGTAGATTACTGTACTTTTGAAAACAATTCAGTATTCTATGGTGGAGTGTTTTATAATGATGGAACAGCTATGGGTGCAGGTGGAATTTATTATTCTACATTAAACATTACTCGTTCAGTATTTTATAAAAATAATGCTGTTTTAGGTAAAGATATATTTCATAGAGGTGGTAATTTAGTTGTTTCTGATTGTTGGTGGGGATCTAACAGAGGACCAAATGATGCGAATATTTATAATGCTGCAGGTAGTGTTGAAGTTAAAAATTGGGTTATATTGACATTTGATATTCAGGATAATACATTAATTGCTAGTTTAAATAAAGTAACGGACAATAAAAGTAATATTTATAATATAAGTGGAAATTTACCTTCTAGAATAGCTATCTTTAACTCTTCAATGGTTAAAATAAATCCAAATGTTATTCCATTAATCAATAATCAAGCTAAAGTAAATATTTCATTTAATGGTGAAGATATTTCAGCTACAGTTAGTATAGATAATCAAACAATCAGTTTAATATTTTATAATAAAAACACTATAATTGATTTAAAAGATATTATTGTTTATGGTAAAGGAACTGCATATTCATTTGTTTTAAAAAGTGTAAATGGTTATGTTATATCTAATAAAACAGTTAATTTATTAATTTTAAACGGAACTGATGTTTATCAAAATCATACATTAATAACTAATAGTTTTGGTGTAGCTAGTTTAATTCTTAATTGTAGTATGGGTAATTATACTTTTAAAGCTAGTTATAAGGGTGATGATTACTTTAAACCTGTTCAGAATAGTGCTAATTTGGTTGTAATGCCTTATTATACTTCTGTATTTGTTAAAAGTAATCAAACATTTTATGGTAATGGTAATTTCTTATATATGTATCTTTATGATAATTTAGGTGATGCTGTTGTTAATCAAATAGTTTTATTTACTATAACTAGTTCAAATGGTATTGTTTATAAGAAGTATGCTCTTACTAATTGGGAAGGTCAAGCAGGATTCTACCTTAATTTATCTGGTGGAAATTATAATGTTAATGTAAGTTATTCTGGTGATAATTGGCATTATGGGTCTTCAAGTACTGGTTTATTTAATATATTATCTATTGGAACTAATGTAATCATTGAACAGTCTTTATTTAATGGTAGGGGTAATACTTTAACAGTATTACTTAGAGATAATAACTATAGGGTTTTATTTAATGAAACTTTATCTATTACTTTATCTGATGGTAAAATTGCACAAACATTTGATGTTACTACTAATGAAAATGGACGTGCAGGGATTATTGTTAATTTACTTCCGGGTAAATACAATGTTTATGTGAAATATGGTGGAGATAAGTTAAACTTTGCATCTTCTAGTGAAGGTGATTTAATTATTAATCCTGTTGGCACTCAAATTTCTGCAGATTCCGTTGTTATTTTTAATAGAACGGTTAATAATTATCTTGTTAAATTAACTGATATTTATGGACGTTTGCTTGTTAATGAGACTGTTGTTATTACATCAATTAGTCAAAGTACTGGGGTTAAACAGATATTTAAAGTTAAAACAAATGATGAAGGAATAGCTAATTTAACATGTAAGTTAGATATTGGTTATTATTTATTGAAAGTTAACTTTGAGGATAATGAATGGTATGGTGGCAGTAATTATGCAAGTACTTTAATTGTAGCTGATACTGTTAGTGATTTTAATCCATATGCTACTATTTTAGTTGCTAATGACTTTAATAAGTATTATAAGAATGCTACTCAATATGTTGTTCGTTTGCAGGATATTTATGGTAATCCTATTTCAGATATGGATGTTGTTATTTGTGTTAATGGTGTAAATTATAATAGAATAACCAACAGTTCTGGTGAGGCTAAATTAAATATTAATTTGTATCCTGGAATGTATTATGTAAGTACAAGTTTTGGAGGTTGTGGAAATTGGACTAAATCATTTGTTAATAGTTCAGTTACAGTTTTGTCTCAAATTATTTCACATGATTTAACTAAAATTTTAAGAAATGGAAGTCAATTTATTGTTAAATTTGTTGATAATGCTGGAAATCCTATTGGAGGCAAAACAATAGATATTTCTATTAATGGAATTGTTTATTCCCGTATTACTAATAGTTCTGGTGAGGCTAAATTAAATATTAATCTTAATCCTGGTAAATATGAGGTTATAACTTCTTGTGGTGATTTTGTTAATCATAATATGGTTAATGTTTTATCTAACATAGAAAGTGATGATCTTTCAATGTACTATAAAGATGGGTCTAAATTTAAAGTAGTTATCTATGATAGTGAAGGTAAAGTTAAACCTAATGCAACTGTTAAATTTACCATTAATGGTGTTTCTTATGTTAAAACTACTGATAATGATGGTATAGCGGCTTTAAGCATTAATTTAAATTCTAATATTTATACAATAACGACTGAATATAATGGTGTTGTTAATACTAATCAAATTTGGATTTATAATATGGCAGTTAATATAGGTGCTGTTAATGAAACAGTTGAAAGGGGCAATTCTTTTTGTGTAAAATTAAGTGATGTTAATGGAAATGTATTGTCTGGTGGACAAGTGACATTTAAAGTTAACGGAGTTTCATATATTAAACAGGTTAATGAAACAGGTTATGCAAAATTAAATATTAATCTTAACCCTGGAGTATATAAAATTATCACAGCATTTTCTATTAGAAACTATGAAGATAAACTAGTTTATAATACCTTAAATGTGACAAGTCATTAATTTATTCATTTAATGAATAAATTTCTTATTTTTTTTATGTAGGATACTTTTTAAATTTTAATTTTTTGATTTATTTTTTCTTATTTTTTATTATAGTTACTAACCAAACTTTTATTATAGATGGGTGATAGATTATAAAATATGTCAGGAAAATCTAAAATTAATGTTTTTAACAAAATGACAAAAACTGCTTTGGATGAAGAAATAAGTACTTATGTGGCATATCATAGATACTATCAGCGGTTAATTGCAGTTAAAATAGTTAGTGAAGGAAATACAATTGCAGATGCGGCAAATATATTGGGAAAATCTTATCAAACAGTTCATAGATGGATAAAAACTTGTGAATCTGAAGGATTAGAAGGTTTAAAACCATCATTTGGTGGTGGAAGGCCATCAAAATTAACTTATGATCAATTGATTGAATTAGATAAAATCATTGAAAAAACACCAAATATGTCAATGAAAGATGTACATCTTCTTGTTAATGAAAAATTCAATGCAGATTATAGTTTAAAGCAAATAGGAAAAATTGTGAGAAAATTAGGATACAATTACAGCAAAGCATATCCTAAATTTTCAAAATCACCTGAAGATGCAGAAGAACAATTAAAAAAAACTTAGAAGAACATAATATATCATCTAACGATATTATAGTCTTGTTTGATGAAGCATCCTTTCAAAATGAACCATATACTCAAAAATCATTATATAAACGAGGAACAAAACACACTCAAACTGTAAATCCTTTACAAATTCAAAATCAATGCCACAGGATCATTATCAATAAATGGAAAATCAACCATCACAATCACAAATTCTTCAACAGCACCAGAAATAGCAATAGCACTCCTAGAATTAAGATGTATTAATACAAAAAATAAAAATGTCGTAAAATTATTAAATAAAATAATTGAAGAAGTTAAATTAACTGATGAAGAAATAGATGAAATTTTAATGGAAAACAATGAAAATAACAAAGTTTTCACAGAAAAAATAATAAAAACAATTGAAAAATATAAAGACGATACAACCTCAACAATTGCTAGAATCATTGGAAAACACTGCAATCGAGAATCATTCAATAATGTAAAAAGAAGAGAAATAAGAAGAAAAATAACCTTAAATTTATTAGAAAAAGAAGACATGATAACAAAAATGCAAACCGAACAAAGGATATGTTTAATCTTAGATAATTTCAGCGTTCATAAGTCTGCATTCATCAAAAAAATAGCACTACATCTCAATATTACATTAATATACCTTCCACCATACTCTCCACATCTAAATCCAATAGATCAAATATGGAGACAAATGAAACGAGAAATTAAACATCATTACCTAGAATCAAGAGAATTTTTACAAGAATTAACAATAAAAACCTACAAAGAATCGATTTATGAAACAAAAGTTTGGTAACTAACTATAAATCTTAATAATTTCTGCCAACATTCAATTTATAAAGTTTCCTTTACTTAGTATAACTTTTATATTATTAAAAAGTAATATAATAATTGTCAATTTTATTTGGCGAAATTAATGTTAAGGAGGAATAAAAACTTGAAAAATAAATTTGCAATATTAATTTTGTTAATATTGTTTATGGTATCTATTTCTTGTGTTAGTGCAGAAGATAATGATTCTTCTAATATTCTAACTGATGGTGCTTCTGATATTTATGTTAGCCCATCTGGAAATGATGCTAATGTTGGAGATATGAATAATCCTGTTGCTACAATTAATAAAGCAATTAATTCAACTGCAACTAATATTCATTTATCCGAAGGAAAATTCACTGGTACTGGTAATAATGGTTTAACAATTGAAAATAAAACCATAACTATTGTGGGTGCTGGTATTGATAAAACTATAATTGATTTAAACGGAACTCAATTTATGGATATTAAATCTACTAGTTCTGTAGTTTTAACTAATTTAACTATAATAAACGGTTATTCAAATTATGGTGGAGCTATTTATAATGACGGTAATTTAACTATTCAAAATTGTAACTTTAAAAATAACTCAGCTAGTTCTGGTGGGGCGATTTACAACAATGGCAATTTAGACATATATTATTCTACTTTTGAAGATAATTTTGTTAAATATAGTGGTGGTGCTATTTGTTCTTATAAGTATGCAACTATTCAAGATTCTACTTTTTTAAGAAATATAGGTACTGCCACATCTTCAAATGGAGGTTCTGTTTATATTAGTGGTAATAATGATAAATATTCCATTTTGAATAGAAATAAATTTAAAGATACTCAGGCTTTAAGAAATGGTGGTGCACTTTATGTAAATTATGCAAATGTTACTAATTGTATTTTTGAAAATGCATCAATTACTTCTACAGGTTCAAGTAATGGTGGTGGAGCTATTTATGGTTCTAACTTTAATCTTAAAAACAACACTATGACTAATTGTGTATCTAAAAGTGGATATGGAAATTACATTTGGTCAACTTCTAGCTTTAATGGGGTAGTTACAGTTCTTGATGGTAAAAATGTAGATATAACTAGTTCTACTTTTACTCTTAATGCAACTGCAACTGATGATATGGGTCATCCAATTCATGGTGGATATTATACCTTTAAATTTAATGATGTTTTTGTTGGCGGTGCAAACTCTGTTAATGGATTTATAAATGGCACATTTTCTAAATTATTTGATAATGGTAAATATACTGTTACAGTTTCAGGTCCTTTAAATGATAATGCAGTTGTTAAAACAGCTACTGTAAATGTTAAAATTGACCGTGACTATGTGGATTATTATGTATCACCTAATGGTGATGATAATAATACTGGTTCAAAAGATAATCCATTTAAAACCATTAATAAAGCAATAACTGAAGCTTTTGCTAAAAATATCTATGTAAACATACATCTTTTAGAAGGAACTTATGTAGGTGCTGGAAATCTTAATTTAACATTTAATAACTTAGGTTACCTTAACATAATTGGTGTAGACGGTAAAACAATCATTAACGGTTCTAATAAAGATTGGGCATTTAATTTTGGAAGTACATTAAATGTTAATATTATAAATATTACATTTGCTAATTTATATCAAAATAATTATGTAGGTTTAATTAAAGCAAGTGGAAATGATTATACTGTAAACATTGATAATTGTGTCTTTGAAAAATGTAATACAAAGTATATAATTTATATTACTAATGGTGAGATAAATAATGTAATAATGAGAGAGAATATTATAACTGGATGTGTTATTAGTGGAGGTACTAGTATAACTAATCTTTTATTTGAAAATAATTCTGGTTCCGCTTATTTCACAAATATTAAAAAAGGAGTTTACAATTCTACTTTCATAAACAACAAAATTAATCAGGGTAATGATTATGGATTATTCTATATATCTTCCAAAAACTTTGTATCAAGCAATAATATATTTGAAAATAATACAATTAAAGCACTATATATTTCAGCATATAATGATATTAATTTTACAAGTATAAATGATACTTTTAAAAATAATGTTGCAAAAAATGGTGGTGCTGTTAGTGGTGGCGGAACTTTTATTAATGCTAAATTTATTAATAATACAGCTACTCAAAAAGGTGGAGCTATTTACCATAATGCTATGGTTTTAGTTTTAAAAAATTGTATTTTTGAAAACAATAAAGCAGATGACGGTAATGATATATATGGTTTTATGAGTACTAATGTTAGAATTAATCCACTTTTAAACATGTCTAATTCTTTAAAATTCGTATCTACCAATTCTTCAAATGTTAAATCTGAATTAAAAGCTATTTTTGATTTAGGTGGTATTCAAGTAAGTGGTTATAATGTTAAATTCTATTTAAATGGAACTTACAAAGGCTCAGCTCCTTTAATTGATAATGTAGCTACTTTAATAGCTATTGCTGAAGATGGAAAATACGAAATTTCCGGTTCTGTTGATCAAGTTAATAAAACTAATGTTGTTACTGGTATTTTAAATGTTAATGCTAATCCTGCAAGTGTTTTTGATGTTTATGTTTCTGAAAAAGGTAGTGATGAATCAGGTGATGGTTCATTAGCTAAACCATTTGCAACTATTAAAAAAGCATTTGATTATGGAATGAATCAAAATGCATTAAGTTTAACAATCCATTTAATTGGCACTTTAAAAGGTGAAGGTAATGTTAAACTTGATTTAAAACCATATGTGGATTTAACTATTGTTGGTGAGAATAAAGAAACTTCAATTATTGATGCAGAAAAAAATATTTATGTATTTGATTTTGTACCAATGTATGATGATGTTAAAGTTTATTTATCAAACTTAACAATTAAAAATGGTGTAACTAACAAGTATCCTTCTGGAGGTGTTAGTTTTACAGTGGACACTGGTCTTGTTCGCAGTACTGGTTTTTATTTAAATGTTAATAACTGTATATTTATGAATAATACAGGTTATGGAATTTCCGCAGATAAATTATTCTCAACTATTGTAATTAATAATACTAAATTTATAGAATCTCGTGGAGCATTCTATTCTTATCAAGCAGCATTAAATATTATTATATCAAATACTGAATTTTTAAAAATAATTTGGTTGTAGAAAATAATAGGGGAAAATTAGTTTGTTTAAATGGTTTAATTTCAATTAGGGATATTCTTTCAAAAGGTAGTAGTAATTATAATTATCATTTTAATATTACACAAGTGTTATTTGATAATGTGACTTTTGACGGAAATCATAATGTTACTGGTACTGCTAAGCCTAGTGCTCTTTATTTAGTAGGTACAAATACTACTATAATTAATTCTAAGTTTACAAATCAAAAAGATATTTCAGCTATAGGTGTATTTAGTAATTATGATACTGGATGTAATGTAACTATTTATAATACTTATTTTGAAAACAATACAAGAGATATTATTTATGGATATTCATCTCAAGGTGATTATCGTCCAATTATTATATTAAATAATTCAACATTTGTTAATAGTGGAGCATTTACATGGCCAGATCCTCGTTATCAAAATGCATGGTGGGTTGTTAACAATACTAAATTTATTAACATGACCAATATGATGATATTTAAAGGGTCAGTATCTAGTTCTTATAAGGATAATCCATTACCGTTAGGAGTTAATAATACTGTAACTATTATGAATTCATTATTCTTAAACAATAAAAACGGTGTTGAATTTGGTAATGGTAATATTTCAGGATCTAGTTTCTATAATACCCCAGTATTTGTATCTTTAACTAGTGGTAGTCAACCTCCTGCATGTATTGTTTACTTAAACAATAATTTCTGGAATAGTTCAGTACCTATATATAATGTTACCACTCCTGCTAGAGCTACTGTTTATTGTGATAGTTGGTTAGTTCCAGCATTAGTTACAGACAATGCTTCTGGTCCGGTTCAAACTATTAAACTTGTATATTTAGCATTTAATGGAACTGATTATTCTTATTATGATGTTTCTAAAGTACCTATTTTGGATGTTAATGCTAGTTTAACAGTTTCTAATGGTGTAATTACTCCAAATAAAGGTGTTCTTAACTCTAATGGTTTAACTGCTAATTATACATATAATGGTGTTGGTAATCAAGTTGTAACTGCAACTTTAAGTGATGGAAATATTTTAAAATTAAATGTAACTTTCTACAGAATTGATACATTTACAAATATGACTATTTCAAATAATGTTCCGCAAACTGGAGATTATATTACTGTTAATGTTGTTGTTCGTGATAAGAATGGTAAACTTTTAAATGGTAGTGTGAATGTTTATCTTAATAGTGTTTTAAAAGGAACTATCAGTTTAATAAATGGTATGGGTTCCTTTGATGTGTTAGCAGAAAAAACTGGTCCTTGTGAAATATTTGTTAATTATACTGGAGATTTAGATAATTCTTACTCAAGTAATATGACTATTGTTTCAGTTAAAAATACACAAATGAATGTTTCTGTTTCTGATTCAGATTCTGCAAGTAATGTTACTTTTACTGTGGACTTTGATCATGTAGCTAATGGTTTTGTATTTGTAACTATTGGTGGTGTAACTTACAATGCTACTGTTTCAGGTAAAGAAGCTAAAGTTATTGTACCTCCGTTAGCTGTAGGTAAATATGATGCTATTGTTTCATATAATGGTGTTGTTAATAAAACTGTTGCAGTTAACATATCTCCTGATAGAAATCCAGTATTAAACATTTCAGATATTGTGATGATTTACAAAGACGGTACCAGAATGGTTGCTGTTTTAACTGATTATT
>ERZ1673698.1192-NODE-1192-length-27549-cov-17.890994_pt1 | contig 27549 bp, 20 predicted proteins | sample MGYA00580228_ERZ1673698 | MGnify/ENA primary metagenome ERZ1673698 (study PRJEB41218, sample SAMN15661768) | gut metagenome | host: Homo sapiens | place: Canada: London | collected 2015-08-20/2019-03-30 | study: EMG produced TPA metagenomics assembly of... | reverse complement strand
TTTATCATGTGCGCATGCTTTGCCACTTGTTGTTTGGCAAAAAAACGCGCAGAGAATTTTCTTTATTTTGAACACCCTACCTTTCAGGGGCAGCTGCGCTGCGCGAACACTCAGCGAAGGTCTGAAACGAAGCACTGTTGCTCACTTTGCGAGCAAAGTGAGCAACAGTGCTGGCACCGCAACAGACGTGTTTGAAGAAAGGCGCAAGACAGGAAAGCCACGCCTGGCGGATTTTCCCCGTTCCCTATGAGCTATTATCGATTCGCGGCCGAAGGTAGCGTTACTCGCAGCCGAGGGTCGCACTACTCGCGGCCGAGGGTAGCGCTACCTTCGGCCGCGAATCGATAACTTTTCAAGCATCCCAAGAAATGAATGCGGGATGAAGACTTGTTTTCATGAGAAGAAGAAAGACCTTTGCGCGGATTGGTGTAGGGGCAAAACAGGGGAAACGAGCTTCGCCAAGTTTGCACGCCCTGAGAAAAAGAGATGGTTTCCGAAGGGGCGGTCTGGTTCGCTGCGCATTTGCCGAATACCTGTTCGAGACTCCGCGCCCTGTTTCCTGCCATCGGTTTTTGCGGGTGCTTCAAGAGCACGCCATCGTCTTCACGCTCTACGTCTTCAACTAACAAAAAGCCGTTTTTGCAAGATAAAACTTTCACGAAATTATAATTCAAGTTAAACTCATAGCATTCTGATATTTTTTCTTGTAATTCGCTTGCATATAAAAAGCATCCATCGTATCTTTGCAATGTGTTTTTCATAGTATTAGATTTAAGGTTAACAAGGTTGGGATACAGAGGTATCCCATTTTTTTTGCCCAAAAGTCTGCCGCTGCGTAAGCAAAAACACGATTCTATACGAAGAAATGAATCTCCGCAAGCACTTTTAGACCTCATCCACCCCCTTTCTTAAATAAAAATTACTACCTTTGCTCACACGCCACAGAAAAGGACAACTGAATCAAAACACCTGCATCTGGCGCGTTCACAAAAAACAAAACAGCAAAGCAAAAGATATGCGCAGTAACATCGCCATAATCCTGGCCGGCGGCGTAGGCAGCCGACTGGGCCTCAGCACTCCAAAGCAGTTTTTTAAAGTGGCCGGAAAAATGGTCATCGAACACACCGTTGACACCTTCGAAAAGAATCCACACATTGAGGAGATTGCCATCGTTTCCAACCCCTTCTATGTTTCCGACATCGAGAATATCGTACTCCGAAACGGATGGAAAAAGGTGAAGAAAATTCTCAAGGGTGGCAAGGAACGCTACGACTCGAGTCTCTCGGCCATCCGAGCTTACTCGGGACGCGACGTCAATCTCGTGTTTCATGACGCTGTGCGCCCGTTGGTGTCGCAACGCATCATCGATGATGTCTGCGAAGCTCTCCAGACGTATGAGGCCATCGACGTGACGCTCCCCGCCGTCGACACCATCATCGAGGCTGAAGGCGACCACATCGCCGCCATCCCCGACCGCTCACGCCTCCAACGCGGACAGACACCGCAGGCTTTCCGCCGCGATGTCATCGAACGCGCCTACGACCGCGCCCTGCAAGACCCGAATTTCAAGGTGACGGACGACTGCGGCGTGGTGGTGAAATACCTGCCGGAGGTGCCGGTGCATCTCGTGGCCGGAGAGGAGAGCAACATGAAACTTACCTATAAGGAAGACACCTATCTGCTCGACAAATTCTTCCAGCTGCGCAAGAGCGAACTGCCCGAACAGACGGAGGGCACGCAGGAGACGCTGAAAGGAAAGGTGGCAGTTGTTTTCGGCGGATCATACGGCATCGGCCTCGACACGGCCAACCAGTTGCGAGAAGCCGGGGCACACGTCCACAGTTTCTCGCGCGGAACAACGCACACCGACGTGGGCAACCTCGACGACGTGGTGAAGGCGCTTTCGGAAGTGGCCCAGAAAGAGGGACGCATCGACTTCGTGGTCAACACGGCGGGCATCCTCAACAAGGAACCGCTCTGCACCATGAAATATGAAACCATCCAGAAGGCCGTTACAACGAATTATATGGGAACGGTCAACGTGGCCATCTCTGCCTATCCTTATCTCAAGGAGACACACGGCAAACTGGTGCTCTTCACCTCAAGCAGCTACACGCGAGGCCGCGCTTTCTATAGTATCTATTCGTCGACCAAAGCGGCCATCGTCAATTTCGTGCAGGCCGTTGCCCAGGAATGGGAACCGGCGGGCATCGCTGTCAACTGCATCAACCCGGAACGCACAAAAACGCCCATGCGCGTGCAAAACTTCGGCGTGGAGCCCGACGACACGCTCCTGCGCTCTGAAGACGTGGCGGCTGCCACGGTACGCTCCCTGCTGTCGGAATATACGGGGCAGGTCATTGACGTAAAGCGAAAGAACAAACAATAACGCGCCTGCGTTCCTTACACCTTCCAAGGAGAATTGCACGATATGCAAAACCAAGACAACCTCAACGAATATCTCGAACGCCACCGCCGCGCCATACAGCTCAAGCAGGTGGATATCCTGCGCGAAATCCACCGGCTCTGCCTGCGCCACAAAATCGACTACTGGCTTGACGGAGGCACGGCGCTCGGCGCAGTGCGCCACGGCGGTTTCATCCCGTGGGACGACGACATCGATATCGCCATGCGTCTCGAAGATATGCCGCGCTTCATCGAAGCGGCACGCAAGGAACTCCCGCCACATCTGATGATACAAACGCCAGAGACGGATCCTTCGGTGCGCCTGCCCATCTATAAGGTGAGAGACCTCAACAGTTTCATCGTGGAATTTGCCGACGATTTCACACGCCCGTACAACAAGGGACTTTACGTTGACATCTTCCCCATGATGCCCTACCCCTCGTTCTCACGTAAATTCGTGAAGCGCGTGACGAAAGGCTACTGCCGCGCCAACGCCATCCTGCAAGCGCAACACTGCTATTCCTGGCGGGCCTGCGCCGAATTGTTTTATTTCGGCCTGAAGCGCTTCTGGTGTAAAATGCAATGGTGTGTGGGAGGACTCTTCAAGCGCAAAGACGAGTTTTATTCTAATACGCTCAACAACAACGGATACGGCATCATGCACCGCCGCGACAGCATCTTCCCCGTCAAAGAGATTGATTTTGAAGGGGAGAAGTTTCTCGGCCCAGCCAACCCCGACGCTTACCTAACGGACCTCTACCGCGACTATATGCAGTTGCCACCGGAAGACAAGCGGAAAGGCCACGCCGTGTTCTACATTGAAGACCTGAAACTATAAAACTGACACAACTGCCACCTCATACGCATCAAATATGACCGACGTTTCCGTTCTCATGCTTTTCTTCAACCGCGCCGACTCGCTCCAGCAGGTGTTTGAAGCGGTTCGGCAGGCACAACCCGCACGCCTCTTTCTCTATCAAGACGGCCCGCGGGGTGAACGCGATATGCCCGGCATCGAGGCATGCCGACGCGTGGTTGAAAACATTGACTGGCCCTGTGAGGTCCACCGCCTCTACCAGGAAAAGAATTATGGTTGCGACCCCTCTGGCTTTATGTCGCAGCAATGGGCTTTCTCGCTCACCGACAAATGTATCGTTCTGGAAGACGACGTGGTGCCTTCGCCCTCGTTTTTCCCATTCTGCAAGGAAATGCTCGACCGCTACGAAAACGACGAGCGCATCGGCATGATTGCGGGATTTAACATTGACGAGAAAACGCCCGACATCGGCACCGACAGTTATTTCTTCACCACCAATTTCAGCATCTGGGGATGGGCCTCTTGGAGCCGCGTCATCAGCAAACGACGCGACGATTATGCCTTCCTCGATTCGCCGGAGGCTGTGGCGAAACTGGAAGCGCTCACGCGCGAACGACGCCTGCGAAAGGATTTCCTGCCGATGTGCCGAGCACACAAGGCACAGGGAAAGGCGTTCTTTGAAACGATTTTCCATGCGCAACTGCTCCTGCAATCGCAACTCAGCATCATGCCGGCGGTCAACATGGTGAACAATATCGGGGTGGTCAACGAGTCGACGCACTTCGCAGGAAGTGTTGCCACTCTGCCACGGGGCTACCGCCGCATCTTCACGATGAAACGCCTCGACCTCTGTTTCCCGCTCCACCATCCGGAATACGTCGTTGATCACGTGGCCTATCGGAAACGCGTCTACCGCACGATGGCTTGGCGCCATCCGCTGGTCAAGGCGGGACGTAGCCTGGAAGAACTCTTCATCAACCTGCGACACGGACAATGGAGCCGCATCTTCGGAGCGGTGGCCAACCGACTGCGCATCGCAAGCGGGAAGAGGGAGTTTAAATAATGTGACGAGAGGGCGCAAGTTTCTTTAATCTAAGAGAGTGTCTGAAATCTTATGAACAAAAGTATCTGGCTGGCAAGGCTTCTATACCACCACAAGGAGGGGCTCACGAAACAGGAGATTCTCAATGCCTGGGCTGATGAGGACGACTACGGACGCCCCATGGCCACCAGCACTTTCTACGACAACCGGGGGTATCTTGAATCGCGCTTCGGCATGCGCATTGAATGCCGAAACGGACGCTACCGACTGACAACGGAGGTGCCCGACAGCGAAGCGCTCTTGCGACAGTTGCTGGACGACAGCGGTGAGACGAACGACAAGGGGGAAAGAGAACCTGGCAAGGAATGGCTCACACCGCTGGCGGATGCCGTGGCCAACAACAAACACGTTGAGGTGGGCTACGCCCCGCTCGACAAGGCGCCATACACCACCACGCTCTCGCCTTATTTCCTACGCCGCATCCGCGGACACTGCTATGTGGTGGCTAAAAGCAGTCGACACCGCGAAATACGCAACTTCGCCATCGACCGCATCACGCAACTGACGCCGCTCCACACCACCTTCCGCCGACCGTCGGACCTCAACGCGAGCCATTGGTTTGCAACGAGTTTCGGGGCGTTTGCCGGAACCCACTTGCAGGCGGAACGCGTCACGCTGCAACCGCTCACGCCACGTCTGCTGGCTTATTTCAGAAACCGCCCGCTCCACTCTTCGCAACGCGAGGAACTGATGAGCAACGGCGAATCGTTCTTCCATTACGACATCGCCATCACTCCCGATTTCATCGGCACGTTGCTTACCCTCGGCGCCGACATACGCATTGTTTCGCCCGATTCGCTCCGACACCACATCGCGCTCAAGGCGCAAGCCATCGTTGATTGCTGTCAAAGCGGAGAGAACGTTGAATGATGGGCTTTCATGTATTATTAACAAACAAAATATCAACCCTTTAACTTTCAAAACCATGGATCCAGCTTATTTTCCCGTAATCATCGCCATCGGCGTCATCGTGGTGCTCACCGTGTTTTTCCACTACGTGCCGTTTTTCCTCTGGCTGTCGGCCAAAGTTTCTGGCGTCAGGATTTCACTGATACAACTGTTTCTGATGCGCATCCGTAATGTGCCGCCCAGCGTCATCGTGCCGAGCCTCATCGAGGCCCACAAAGCCGGACTCAGCTCCATCACACGCGACAATCTCGAAGCGCATTACATGACTGGCGGACACGTGCAACGCGTGGTACACGCCCTTGTCTCGGCCTCGAAAGCCAATATCGACCTCTCTTTTGAAAAGGCCACTGCCATTGACCTGGCGGGACGCGACGTGTTTGAAGCCGTCCAGACGTCTGTCAACCCCAAAGTGATTGACACGCCGCCCGTGGCCGCCGTGGCCAAAAACGGCATCCAGCTCATCGCCAAGGCCCGTGTGACGGTACGCGCCAACATCCACCAATTGGTGGGCGGCGCTGGAGAAGACACCATTCTGGCACGCGTTGGCGAAGGCATCGTGTCGAGCATCGGTTCGGCCGAGTCACACGAGGAAGTGATCGAAAACCCCGACAGCATCAGCAAACTCGTGCTGCGCAAGGGACTTGACGCTGGCACGGCCTACGAAATTCTCTCCATCGACATTGCCGACATCGACGTGGGCAAGAACATCGGCGCAACGCTCCAGATGGACCAGGCCAACGCCGACAAAAATATCGCACAGGCCAAGGCTGAGGAACGCCGCGCTATGGCGGTGGCCTTGGAGCAGGAAATGAAAGCACGCGCCCAGGAAGCACGCGCTGAAGTGATTCAGGCCGAAGCGGAAGTGCCAAAGGCATTGGCACAGGCACTGAAAGAAGGACACATGGGCTTCATGGACTATTACCGCCTTGAAAACCTCAAAGGCGACACGGCCATGCGCGACAATATCTCGAAGATAAACCCGCAGGACTTCTTCAACAAGAAAGACTAAGTATTGTCGTCCATTACTAAGGTGCCCAAACAGGCCATGCCTGCTTCCAGGCCCGCCTGCCTAACGAAAAGACAACATGAGGGGAGCTACGCATTTCCCTCGCATTAACAACCAACTATAATGAAAAAGTTCAAATTTCTCCTACTGTGCCTCGTGGCGCTCGTCACGAGGCCAGCAGCCGCGCAAATGAGCGTGCCGCAGTTGCCTGCCGACACCGCTGTGCGCATCGGCAAACTGCCTAACGGCCTGACGTACTATGTACGCCACAATGCCTTACCAGCCAACCGTGCCAATTTCTACATCGCCCAGAAAGTGGGCTCGGTGCAAGAAGAAGACAACCAGCGCGGTCTGGCACACTTTTTGGAGCACATGTGCTTCAACGGAACAGACCATTTCCCCGGCAACACGCTGACGAAATATTGCGAGAACATCGGCGTGATGTTCGGACAGGACCTCAACGCCTATACGTCGACCGACGAAACGGTCTATAACATCGACAATGTGCCTGTCACGCCAAGCAACGTCGACTCCTGCCTGCTCATCTTGCGCGACTGGGCCGATGGCCTGACGCTCGCCCCGTCTGAAATCGACAAGGAACGCGGCGTGATCCACGAAGAATGGCGCCTACGCTCTTCGGCCACAATGCGCATCTTCGAACGCAACCTGCCGACGCTCTATCCGGGCTCCCGCTATGCCTACCGCTTCCCTATCGGAACGATGGAAGTGGTTGACAACTTCAAACCGCAGGAACTGCGCGACTACTATGAGAAGTGGTACCGCCCAGACCTCCAGGGCATCATCATCGTGGGCGACATCAACGCCGATGAAGTCGTGGAGAAAATCAAGAAACTCTTCTCGCCCATCAAGATGCCGGAGAATGCAGCGAAATATGAGCACTATCCTGTGCCCAACACGCCGCAGGCCATCTATGTCGTTGACAAAGACAAGGAGCAGAGCACGGCTGTTGTCAACATCATGTTTAAGCACGACGCCATCCCGACGGAGCTCAACAACACTATGGCCCGCCTCGGCTACGACTATATCTCAAGTGTCATTGCCAGCGTTGTCAACGCACGTCTGGCTGAACTCACGCAGAAGGCCGACTGTCCGTTTGCAACAGCAATGGTTGAAAATGGCAACTACATCGTGAGCAAAACGATGGGGGCATTTTCGCTCATCGTACTGCCGAAACCAGGACAGGACGTGAAGGCTGTACAAACTGCAATGGAGGAACTGGAACGTGCCGCGCAGTTCGGACTGACTGGCACGGAAATCCAACGCGCCAAAGAGGAAATCTACTCTGCCGTTGAAGCGGCCTACAACAACCGCAACAAGCAGCAAAACAGCTACTACGTTCCTAAATACGTGCGCAACTTCCTCGAAAACATGCCGGCCTGCGACATCGAAACGGAGTTCAACCTCTATAAGATGCTCCAACAGCAACTCCCGGCCGAATCGTTCTCTGCCACGCTCAAGGAATTTGTGGCCTCAACGGATTCCAACTTTGTGTTCCTCGCCATGTATCCCGACAAAGAGGGCATCAGCGTGCCAACAACCGACGACTTCAAGGCTGCCGTGAAAGCGGCCAAGGAAGCCAAGTTGGAGGCTTATGTTGACAACGTTAAGCAGGAGCCGCTCGTACCGGTTCTCCCAAAGAAGGGAAAAATCAAGAAGGAAGAAGAAAGTCTCTTTGGCTATAAGTGCTGGACGCTGAAAAACGGCGCACGCGTATTCTATCGCCAGACGGATTTCAACGAGTCGGAAGTCAACGTCAAGGCTTTCAGCTGGGGCGGTAGCAACAAACTCGCCGACAAGGACATTGCCAACTCAAAGCTCTTCAATATGGTATTCCAGAGCACAGGTCTCGGCAATTTCAACGCCACCGAATTGCAGAAGAAGCTCGCCGGAAAGCAGGCTTCTGTCAACGCTTCGCTCAGCGCCTACTCTGAAGGCCTCAGCGGTTCTTCTACGCCGAAGGACCTCCGCACGCTCTTTGAACTGATTTACCTCCGCTTCCAGACGCCAGCAAACGACCCGGATGCTTACAACAGCCTCATGACTGCGCTCCGCACCACGTTGGCCAACCAAGAGAAAGTGCCCGAAACGGCGTTCCGCGACTCTATCTTCGCCACGCTCTACGACCACAATGCACGTCAAACAAACCTCCACGTGGCCGACCTCGACAACGTGAACTACGATGAACTCCGCCGCATCTATAGCGATCGCTTCAATGCTGCTGGCGACTTCGACTTTGTCTTCACCGGCAATTTCAACGTCGACACGCTTCGCTCTTACGTTGAACAGTACATCGCTCCTTTGAAGGCTGTCAAGAAGCGCGAGAGCATCACCGACCTCAACATCCGTCCGGCAAAAGGCATCATCAACAACCGCTTTGTACGCGCCATGGAAACGCCAAAAGCCACCATCGCACGCTTCTACATGGGCGAAACGCCTTATTCTCTGAAAACGGCTGCCGTTGCCAACGCCTTGGGACAGATTCTGACGCAGCGCTATCTCAAGAGCATCCGCGAAGAGGGCGGCCTCGCCTACAGCGTTGGCGCAGCTGCCAGCGTCTCACACGATTTGCGCGATGAATACGCCGTCCAGGTGTTCTGCCCCGTGAAACCTGCACAGATGGATTCCGCCCTCTTGCTTATGGACCAGGGCATCAACGACATCGCTGAGAAGGGCGTGACGGCTGAGGAAATCGAGAAGGTCGTGAAATACGAACTCAAGACGTTTGCCGACAACCAAAAGGAAAACGCCTACTGGGAAGGCAATATCACCAACTATATCCGCTGGAACAACAACGATGTTGAGGGCTACGAAGAAGCCTACAAGACCCTCACTTCTGCCGAAATCCAGAAGTTCGCCAAGGAAGTCATCCTCGGAAAGAAAAACTGCATCACGGTGACCATGCTCCCCGCCTCGATGAAGGAATAGTTGATAAAGGAAAAAGAAAAGAAGGCATAACGCCTCTGCAACCCACCAAAGGGCCTGCCCGACAATGCGGACAGGCCCTTTTTGACTGTCCGTCCACACTTAAAGGGCAGTTTCCCCACTTACCGCCACCCAAGGGCAGCCTGCTTTCAGCATTTTTTATCATATCTATAGAACACGCCTTAAATATTTGTTGTAATTTTGTGGCACAGAAAAATAATATACTAATAATCATACATACAAATCATGGAGAAACTAAGCTACGCGCTCGGTATGGTCATCGGCCATAACTTGAAAAGCATGAACGTGACCAGCCTCAACGCAGCAGACTTTGCAGCCGCCGTGTCAGACGTTCTCGAAGGCAAGAACACCAACATCAAAGATGCTGAGGCTCAACAAATCGTCAGCACCTTCATCCAGCAACAGCAAGAAGAACAAGGCAAGGCCTTGCGTGCTGCCGGCGAGAAGTTCCTGGAAGAGAATGCCAAGAAGGACAACGTCGTTGTTTTGCCAAGCGGACTGCAATACACCGTTCTTCGCGAAGGTGAAGGACGCAAACCAGGAGCAACCGACAACGTGCAGTGTCACTACGAAGGCACGCTCATCGACGGCACGGTCTTCGACTCTTCTTACCGCCGCGGCGAACCGGCCACTTTCCCGCTCAACGGCGTGATTGCCGGATGGACAGAAGGCGTTCAGCTCATGGGTGAAGGTGCAAAATATCGTTTCTTCATCCCTTACAACCTGGCCTACGGCGAACGCGGTGCCGGACAGAGCATTCCGCCCTATGCCGCACTCGTATTTGATGTGGAACTCATCAAAGTGCTTTAACCAAGAGGTCCTTTCCTTTAAAAGGACGCTTTCCATCAAAAGGGCTTTAACCGCGGGAGAAAAACACCCTGCTGTTTGTTCTCCTCGCCCAATCACAAGAATATAAAAAACATAGAATATGAAAAAGATTTTCATGGCAACAGTCGTTGCCGCCATGACAATGATGAGCGCCTGCAACAATGGTGCTCCGAAACCAGGGTTGAAAACCAGCGCCGACACTTTGAGCTACGAACTCGGTATGGCCAACTCGGTTGATGAAGAACAGTTGAAAATGTATCTCGCCGACCCACGCACTGGTAGCGATTCCACCTATATCAAGGAATTTATGAGGGGCTTCAACGAAGGTCTCGAAGCTGCCACCGACAAGAAAAAGGCTGCCTATTTGGCCGGTTTGCAGGTAGGTGCTCAGATGAGCGCCAACATCAAGCAAGTCGAAGGCATGGTGTTCGCTGGCGACTCAACGAAGCACCTCAGCACAAAGGATTTCGTCGCTGGCTTCAACGATGGAATCTACGGTAAGAAAACAGCGCTCAAAATCAACGGCGAACTCATCGACAAGCAGGCTGCTTCACGCGACCTCGAGGCTCGCATCCGCACCATGAGCGCTGCCGCCCTCTCTGAGAGATATGCTGCCGACAAAAAGGCTTCCGACGACTTCATCGCCGCTAAAGCCAAGGAAGCAGGCGTACAGAAACTTCCTGGAGGTACGCTCTACGTGGTTAAAAAGGCTGGCACTGGCGAAGTTGCCAAGGAAGGCCAGATCGTTAACGTGACTTACGAAGGCCGCTTGGCCGATGGCACCGTCTTCGACGCTTCTTCCAAGCATCCGGGTCCCGACGGACAGACCATCCAGATGATGGTTGGACAGACCATCCCTGGCTTCGACGCTGCCTTGAAGGCCATGCCGGTCGGTTCTACTTGGGAACTCTACATTCCTTACAACCAGGGCTACAACGAACAGAGCACGGGTGCTATCAAACCTTTCTCTGCCTTGGTGTTCACCCTCACCGTTGTCAGCATCGAAAACACACCGCAGCAGTAACAACTGGCACTGCGCCACATAACACAGAAAGTCATGTCGGAACTGATTCTCCGACATGACTTTCGTTGAAAATCCGAACCACCCAGCCCGACACATAGGCTGGAAAAGAGTTCACAACTTATCACTCCAAACATGAAACTGAAATCAATCCTCTTGATTGCCCTGGCTGCTACCACACTGACCGCCACGGCAAAGAAACCAAAGAAAAAAGCCGCCAAAGCAGCCGTTGAACAGAAACTCACACCGGTGGATGCTGCCACTTTCAGCTATGCTATGGGCGTCGGACAGAGCGAATCGCTCAAGTCTTTCCTCCTTCAGCGCGAAGGCGTTGACAGTGCCTACATCGCATTTGCTGCCAAAGCCATGATGGAAGCCAGCACGCTGAGCGATGAAGAAATCAAGCAGAAAGAAGCCTACGCTGCCGGTTTGCGCATCGCCAAGATGAACAAACTCCAGGTGATTTCTTCTCTCAACCAAAGCGCAACAGGCTCTAAGGACACTGTCTACACCGACTTGGCCCTCTACACGAAGGGCCTTTCCGATGGTTTGACGGGTAAAGCCGCCATGAGCGCTGACTCTGCCATGAAGGTGGCCGAAAAGCAGTTCAAATACAGAGAGCAGGTGATGCGCACTGAAAACGCGGCCTATCTCGTCAAGAACGCCAAAAACAAGAACGTGAAGGTCACAGCCAGCGGCTTGCAGTATAAGGTGCTTAAGCAGGGCACTGGCGCCGTTGCCACCGACACCACAGAGGTTGAGGTTCACTATGAAGGCAAACTCATCGACGGCACTGTCTTCGATTCTTCATACACACGCAACCAGCCTGCCACCTTCCGCCCCAACCAAGTCATCAAAGGCTGGACTGAGGCTTTGAAGATGATGCCAGAAGGTTCTATCTACGAACTCACCATCCCTTACAACCTGGCATACGGCGAACGCGGCAACCAGGCCATCCCGCCCTACGCCACTTTGATTTTCAAGGTTGAAGTATTGAAGGTTAAAACTGGCGCCGACAAGAAATAAGCCCTTTAGCCGTCAGTTTTTTATACAAATAACAGGAGGTAAACGCCCATCAAAAAGCGTCTACCTCCTGTTTCTTATTTCTTATATCGTCCAATTCCCGTACCCCTACTTGTGCCCCGCAAAATTTCGGCTAAACCGAAGACTACAAAGCTACATAAGAAAACACAATGCCCAGCAAAACCGTCCCGACGGCTTGCTGGGCATTGTTATAGCTGATGGCCGAAACGGCTCATCTTATTCTTTCGCCATTAAGTAATGGTAAAAAATAGCTTGAACAATTACTATATGAACTATCATTTCTTCAGGCTTTCCACCTGTTCTCTTGTGAAGCCGGTATAGCGCATCACCTTTTCAACAGATTCACCATCCTCAAGCATCATTTCAGCCATCTTGATTTTCTGCATATTTTCGCCTTCCGCGCGACCTTCTTGCAGGCCTTCTGCGCGACCTTCTTGCAGGCCTTCTGCGCGACCTTCCGCACGACCTTCCGCGCGGCCTTCCGCGCGACCATCTTGCAGACCATCGTCATATCCCGTCATAATCACGCTACGCTGATAGCGCAAGTTTTCCATGTGGTTGGCATAGTCCTTGCGCTCTTCAACCGAGAGTTTGTCAACATCCAGGCATTTGCGGGCTATGGCGAGGCCAGGAGCCTTGTCGCCGTCGTTGATTTCTCCCGTTTTCAAGAAAGCAATCCATTCGTCGAGATTGTTTACCGCCAACTTGTCGAAGTTATCCACACACAGGAGATAATATTCTGGGAATATGTCGCCGGCCTCACGTTTCACGCGCTCTGCTTTTTCGGCTTCATCACCGAAAAAGACCTCACACTGGCGGCGTGACAACTTCAAAATGTCGTGTGGTTCATGCAAACCGCTAAACACGGTCTTGCCATGATACACATAATCCTTGGCCTGACCGAGGGAGAAATAGACAATGTTGATGGAATAGACCTTCCTCACCTTGTCGTAGTCGTCGCCAAGGTCTATATAGTCGGTTATCACCTTTGAGACACCGTAGAGGATGCGGTGGAAGTAACTCAGCTCATGCGTGTTTTGGATTTCGAAAATTGTCAGTTCGCCTTTCTCGCTCTCAGCGAGAATATCCACACGATTAAACTTGTCGTTCTCTGTATACTGGTTGGCTTCGCTCTCCAAGAAACGTTTGATGGTGAATTTCTCATTCAAAAGAGAACACATCAAGCCCTCCAACACGGCATGATTTGCCTTGTTGCGGAGCAAACGCTTCATGGCCCAGTCAAATCTGATGTAATTTGCCATAATATACTTATTTGATTAAGGATTTAGAGGGGGCTATATTTCGCGCCCCGTCATGTCAAACCATTTCAGGACAGCCCCTTTTAAGTCAGCCATATTCACCCCCATTGACAGGCGAGGGAAAAGCGTCTTTTCTCAAGCGTTTTTATTTCACAAACTTTCCGCCTGTTATCTCAGAAAGGTCAATGGCTTTGTAAATCATTTGGTAATATTGCGGTTCCTCCTCGTAGAAAAACGCGATACGACCGTCGGCCTGCTGCACCATCGTTGAATAGGCAGAGCCTAAGGAAGTAACACGGAAGGCTCCCTGCCAATTGGAGGCGAAGCGCAACGGTGTATTGTAGTCGGCGGCGGCAACGAGTTCCTTCCAATAGATGGTCACGTTGCTGCGTCCAGGGCCTGCCGGCAGACTTTGGAGGGCCAATGTGGTGGTTTTGCCGTCGGCACGATGGCAAGGAACGATGAGGATTTCGCCGTTGCAAGCACCCGATTCGTTTTTGATGCCGCCAGGAGCGAAACGGCTGTCGGCAGGCTGTCCCCAAACGCCTTTGGCCTTGGCGGTGTCGGTGTAACGAAACACGTTGAAGAAACGGCCTCCGCTACGACGCGAACTGAGGAGGACACTGCCGTCGGGAAGTTCTTCACACTTCGGTTCGTCGCCCGACGGGGCGCACGACACTTCAGCGCTACCAAGGGCGTTCCACGTGCGGCCGAAATCATCGGAATAGATCACGAAATTACCACGATGGGTACAGAGCGCACCATAGAGGCGATAATATTTTCCCACCTTCACCATGCGGCTCTGGCAGATGCGGCCCGACCCCATGAAAAGTCCGCGGATGCGGCCGTCGAAGATGTCTTCATACACCTGTTTGGTAAGGTCGTATGGCGGCAGCGGCGACCACTCCCATTTGCCGTTCTTCTTGTTGTAACGAGCATGAGTGGCCACCATGCGCTGGCGGTGCTCAGGCGATGATTGCCAATAGGGCACGTCACCGCTCACACAAACCAGAAGAAGTTCGTTGCGGTCGCGGTCGGCCACGAGGCAAGCGTCGCCATATCCAGCGTCAGCGCCCTTTCCGCTGCCCTGCAACACAGGAACGGCCTCGCTCCATGAGGCACCATTGTCGGTGCTGACACGGCTGAGGATGTCAACGCGACCATAACCGATGTCGCCACCGCAGGGGCGCAAATCGCTGAGCGCGATAAGTTGTCCGTTTTTGGCCTTCGCGATGGCCGGAATGCGATAAGGATAGCCCGTGCTGTCGCCCGTGTGAAACAGGCAGGTCTGTGCACTGGCAATCAGTGTGCTGGCCAGGAAGGCCGCAAAGATAGATAAGATTCTCATATTGTTTTTGTGATTGATAGATTAGCATGCATTAGCAAGGCATCGCCAGCGGGCAACCCGAACGCCAGGCGTTTTCGGCGGCACCACGCTGGCCTTTCTGCGCCAAAGGGCGCATTCTGCCCACAAATATAAAAATTAATTGGGACATTATCATGATAAACCAAGCACGTCGTTGGCTTTTACATTTAAAAAAATCTATTGGCGGGCTATATTCCATGCTTTTCCGTTAACTTTGCGTCAACTAAAATAAAGAAACAGGTTTTATACCCCATGAAAAAGTTATTTTCCACTCTCACACTCCTTGTGCTGGGCATCACGGCGATGGTGGCACAGGTGACCTTCAGTGTGTCCTATAAGAGGGTTAGCCCCACTGAACTGGACATTGTCTTCACGGGTAAAATCCCCGCAGGTTGGCACGTCTATTCCACTCACGTGGACGAAGGCGGCCCCACGCCGACCACTTTCCAGGTTGACAAACTCCAAGGTGCCAAGCTCAAAGGCGCACTGGTGGAAGGACCGGGCAAAAAGGTTAAACACGACGAGATGTTTGACATGAACGTGGGCTCTTTTGCCGGCTCATGCCAGTTCACGCAGCGCGTGGAACTGACAGATAAGAATTACAACATCGAGGCTTACCTCGACTATCAGGCCTGCGGCAACGGCGCCTGCACCATGGGCAAGGAGGAAGTGCGCAAGAAAGGCACCGACGGCCCATCGGCAGAGGTGGCCAAGAAAGACGAGAAGACAGCCGCAGAGACTGTCCCCGCCGTTGAAGCCACAGCGGAAGACGGCACGCAAGTGGCCGCCGACACCATGACTGTCTCCACCGAAATGGCAGCCACGCCCACCGACTCCACGTTTCTGAAAAGCCTTTGGACGCCGGTTGTCAAGGAACTGAAAGACATGGGCGGCGACGAAGCAAGCGTGGCCCAGATGGCCTGGTGGTATATCTTCATACTCGGATTCTTGGGCGGACTTGTTGCGCTCTGCACGCCTTGCGTATGGCCCATCATCCCGATGACGGTGAGCTTCTTTCTCAAGCGTTCGAAAGACCGTTCCAAGGGCATCCGCGACGCCATCATCTACGGCATCTCCATCATCGTGATCTACGTGGCGCTCGGCCTCATCATCACCTCCATCTTCGGAGCCAACGCCCTCAACGATTTGAGCACCAACGCCGTGTTCAACATCCTCTTCTTCCTGATGCTCCTCGTCTTTGCCGCCAGCTTCTTCGGCGGTTTTGAAATCACGCTGCCCTCATCATGGGGTTCGGCTGTTGACAGCAAAGCCGAGCGCACCACGGGCCTCCTGAGCATCTTCCTCATGGCCTTCACGCTCTCATTGGTGAGCTTCTCATGCACAGGTCCCATCATCGGTTTCCTGCTCGTTGAAGTCAGCACCAGTGGCGGTTCGGCCCTTGCCCCCACTGTCGGCATGTTTGGTTTCGCCCTCGCATTGGCGTTGCCGTTCACCCTCTTCGCCCTCTTCCCGACGTGGCTCAAGAGTGCGCCCAAGAGCGGCGGTTGGCTCAATGTGGTGAAGGTGACATTGGGTTTCCTTGAACTCGCCTTCGCCTTGAAATTCCTCTCCGTGGCCGACTTGGCATACGGCTGGCACCTGCTCGACCGCGAAACGTTCCTCGCCCTCTGGATTGCTATCTTCGCCCTCCTCGGTTTCTACCTCTTGGGCAAAATCAAATTCCCGCACGATGACGAAGACGAAAACCACGTGAGCGTGCCACGCTTCTTCGTTGCCCTCTGCTCGCTCTCGTTCGCCATCTACATGGTGCCGGGACTTTGGGGCGCTCCCTGCAAGGCGGTCAGCGCCTTCGCTCCGCCAATGAGCACACAGGACTTCAACCTCGACCCTGTGAAGATTGAAGCCAAATTCACCGACTACGACGCCGGCATGGCCTATGCCCGCGAAACGGGACGCCCCGTGTTGGTTGATTTCACTGGCCACGGTTGTGTCAACTGCCGAAAGATGGAAATGGCCGTTTGGCACGATGCCAAAGTGCGCGACCTGCTTCTGAAGGACTACGTGCTCATTTCGCTCTATGTCGACGACAAGACACGCCTGCCGGAGACCATCACCGTGATGGAAAACGGAGAGGAAACGCGCTTGCGCACCGTTGGCGACAAATGGAGCTACCTGCAACGCAGCAAATTCGGTGCCAATGCCCAGCCGTTCTACGTGGCGCTCAACAACGAAGGCAAGCCTTTGGCTCCAGCCTACACCTTCGACACCAGTGTAGAACACTTCGTCAAGTTCCTCAAAGGCGGCTTGGATAAATACAAGAAATAAAACTTTTTATTTTCCCACCCTTAAAAGGGCAGGCGTTCAACATCGTGTTGGACGCCTGCCTTTTTTCATGTCACCACACCCCAACAAAGCGCCCTGCCCCATCTCTCGCGCCAAAGTCCCTCTACCCGTCGGCGAACGCGGGACGAGACGCAACCGAATCTGGGACGAGGCACGCTCGAATCTGGGGGCAGACACGTCCGCATCAGCTCCCAGATGCGCTCGTCTCTGGGAGCCGATGCGCCTGCCTCTGGGACGGCGTACGCTGAAAAGTTTTAGGGAAGGATTGGCAGCGTGGCAGGAAAGAATTGGTGCAAGGGGAGAGCAGATGCGTCCGAGAAAGCGATACGTCTGTAAAAACAATTTTCCCACAACAAGAAAATATCTCACGACAAAGCGGGTTAATCTGCGTGAAAATATGTAATTTTGAAAATTGTTTCGGCCCGTCGGTCCGCTTCATGATAGAAACCGATGCCGAAGCGCCTCCATGTGGGAAAATGCGGACCTCGAAAGAGGCTGCAAGACGAACTGTCGTCTCCTTCGCCAGCACCGTCATGTCTGGCCTTTCACTGGCAAACGGCAGCGATTCTCCGCTGGAAAGCGGCGCCGTTTGAGTGCTTTTCCAGCATTGGCAGCCACGCGTTTCCACAGCATTGCAAAACAAAACCGAACACGATTTTATGACAGAACCCGTATACCATGTCCCCGTATTGCTCAAGGAAACGGTGGACGGACTCAACATACAGCCGGGAGGAACCTATGTGGACGTCACCTTTGGCGGCGGCGGACACAGTCGCGAAATCCTCTCACGACTTTCTGGTAGCGGCCATCTCTTCAGTTTCGACCAAGATGCCGACGCAGAGAAGAATGTGCCAGAAGGACAGGAGAACTTCACATTCGTGAGAAGCAATTTCCGATTTCTGACCAACTGGATGCGCTATTACGACGTGGAACACGTTGACGGCATCCTGGCCGACCTCGGCGTGTCGAGCCATCATTTCGACGACGAAGAGCGTGGTTTTTCCTTCCGCTTTGAAGCGCCGCTCGACATGCGCATGAATGAACGCGGCGGAATGACGGCCGCCGACGTGGTGAACCGCTACGACGAAGAAGCGCTGGCGCGACTGTTCTACCTCTACGGCGAAATGAAAAACAGCCGCAGTCTGGCTTCGGCCATTGTCAAGAAACGCCAAACCGAGACCATCAACACCGTTGAGCAACTCATCAATGTGGTCAAACCGCTCATGGGGCGCGAAAGGGTGAAGAAGGACATGGCAAAGGTGTTTCAGGCGCTGCGCATTGAGGTGAACCACGAGATGGACGCGCTGCAGGAAATGCTGGAAGCGGCACTGCGCGTGTTACGCCCCGGCGGACGCCTAACGGTGCTCACCTACCACTCGCTCGAAGATCGTATGGTTAAAAACTTCATGCGGGCGGGAAACATCGAGGGGAAGGTGGAGCAGGATTTCTTTGGCAACCGCTTGAGCCCCATGCGCCCTGTCAACAACAAGGTGATTGTGCCGACGGCCGAGGAACAGGAGAGAAACCCCCGCAGCCGCAGTGCAAAGCTCCGCATTGCCGAAAAGGTGTGACGCGCGAAATGGTGCATCAACGCCGCTTCAATCCAATATAGGCACCTACTTACCATTACTATAAAATCAAAGTAGTAGACACGAACAGATGAAGAAAGACGAATCGAACAACAATTCCCGTGGGGAGGCTTTCAACGAGATGCTGAGACGCGCCATGAAAGGTAGCGGACAGGAAAATGCCGAGAGCTCGCCTGCCAACGGACAGACGGACGATGAACCGGCTTTCGCCGAGCCGATTTACAGGGCTGACGAAATAGACGAGGCCGACGAGCCGCTGCCGCCCAAGGGTAAGAAAGCGAAACACGGCAAAAAAGATGAGGCCAGAGACGAGGCTGCAGAGAGGAAAGAAGAGAAGAAGCGGAAGAAGGAAGACAAGAAAGAACGCGCACGCCGCGCCTTCCGGCATTTCGCCGATGAAGACGAGGATTTCGACATTTCGCTGCGCAGTCTGCTCGGCGGCGACATCTTCGGCAGCAAGCGCTTCCGGCGCCAGATTGGCTATTTCATCCTGCTTTGCGTTTTGGCCATCATCTACATCAGCAACCGCTATGCCTTCCAGCGCGAGGAAATCCGCCGCGAAGACCTCAGCAAGCAGCTCAACGACCGCAAATTTAAGGCGCTCACCATCTCCAGCGAACTGACGGAATATTCCATGCGCAGCAGTGTGGAAGAGAACCTGAGCGACACCACGTTGCGCACGTCAACGAAATCTTCCTATTATCTGCCTGTCGACAGCGTTGAAGAGGATTAAAACATAAGCAATAATCAAACTTTAGAGGTAAAAAGACATGAACTTTCAAAGCAAAAAAACCATGCCACGCTATTTTCTCGTGGTGCTCATGCTGACGCTCGCTGGCGTTTCAGCCGTATGCAAATCTGTATATATCATGACGGTCGAACGCGAACGCTGGATGACAATGGGGAAAATACCTGTTAAACTCGGCCGCCCGCTCTATGCCAAGCGCGGAAACATTTTGGCGGCCAACGGCGAAATCCTGGCGGCCTCACTGCCAGAATATGAATTGCGCCTCGACTATATGTCGTCGGAGAAAGACACGGCCATCCGCCGCAGAGACCAATACCGCCGCGACACGGCGCTCTACAACAACATCAACGCCATCTGCGAGGGGATGCACCGGATTTTCCCAGACATCATCCCCGAAAAACTCAAGGCACACTTGCTTGAAGGACGCAAGAAGAAGAGCAAATATTGGCCGGTGTACGTGAAAGAAGTGACGACACTGCCTTTGAAGAAACGCGAAAACCGCATCATCTCTTATATCGACTATACGGAGGTGAAGAAATTGCCGCTCTTCAAATATACGTCGAGCCTCAACCCCATTAAAATCGACATGCGCACGCGGCCTTACGGCGACCTGGCAAACTGCACCGTCGGAAAATTCAAAGACACGCCGCGCTATGGTTTGGAACTCTCGTTTGATTCTGTGCTCAGAGGACGCGACGGCGAATACCACTACCAAAAGGTGATGAACCGCGGTCTGCCCATCATCGACCGCCCCGTGGAGGACGGATGCGACGTGCAGACAACGCTCGACGTCAACATGCAGCAGATTGTTGAGCGGGCATTGGAAGAGAAACTCTCTGAAATCGATGCCATTTCGGGCGTTTGCATCCTCATGGAGGTGGCAACGGGCGACATCAAGGCGATGTCAAGCCTCTCACGCCACAAAGACGGCACCTATCACGAAGACCGCGCCTTGGCCGTGACAGACCTCTACGAACCAGGCTCTGTGTTCAAGCCGCAGTCGTTCCTCGTTGGGTTTGACGACGGACTGATTAAAATCACCGACCAGGTGGACATTGCTGGCGGCATCTACAACTTCGGAAACCGCAAGATGAAGGACCACAACTGGCGCTCAGGAGGCTACGGCGTCCTGACGGCTGAAGACATCATCGGCAAATCCTCCAACGTGGGCGTCAGTGTGCTCGTCAACCGCGCCTACCACGACAACCCGCGTAAGTTTGTCGACGGCCTGTACCGCATCGGCTCGGCCGAAGACCTCAAACTCCCCATTCCGGGATATATGAAACCGCGCATCCGCCGCCCAGGCGAAGGTGCCTATTGGTCGGCCACCACACTGCCCTGGATGAGCATTGGATATGAAACGCAAATCACGCCGATCAACACGCTCAACTTCTACAACGGCATTGCCAACAACGGACGCATGGTGCGCCCGCGCATCGTTAAGGCCATCTTGAGAAACGGCGAAGTGGTGAAGGAATTTCCCGTGGAGGTGCTCCGCGAACACATGGCAAAGGATGAGGCTGTGCGCGACGTGCAGAAATGTCTGCGCAACGTGACAACGGTCGGCGTGGGCAAGCCTGCGGCTTCCAAACTCTTCCCCGTGGCTGGAAAAACAGGTACGGCACAGATTTGGACGGGAGGAGGGAAAACCTCAGAATATTTCATTACCTTTGCGGGATACTTCCCGTATGACAAACCGCTCTATTCCTGCATCGTCTGCATCCGCAAACCGGCGCCGGCCTCGGGCGGTGGCATGTGTGGCCCGGTGTTCCGCAAAGTGGCCGAGTCGGTCATGGCACGCAACCACGTGAACGACTACACCGCTGCCCGCGACACGACACACGAACACTCAACGGTGTGTCTCAACGGCAATATGACGGTGACGACGCGCCTCTTTGACATGGTGGGACTGCCAACCAACGGGGAGTTTGTCAACAACGAACAAACGGTTTGGGGCAGCGTACACCGCGTGGACAACAAAATGGAATATACTCGGACAACGGAGCAGACCGACGTGATGCCTGACGTGGTGGGATACGGACTGCGCGACGCCGTCTGCCGTCTTGAAGCGCTCGGACTGCGTGTGAAATGCAAGGGCATGGGGCGCGTAAAACTGCAAAGCCTGGGCGCGGGACATCCCATCAAACACGGAGGAATTGTGACGCTGACGCTCGACACGGAGCATAAGCGAACGGTTGCCCAACACACCCAGCCGGCTCCAGCGGCGCAGCCGGCACAACCTTCGGAACCGACCCGCGAGGAGAATGCCACGGCGGAAAACAAACCGGAAAAGAAACCGGAAGCCAAGCCGGAAAGGAAATCTGAAAAGAAACCTGCCGCCGCCGAAAAACGCAAGGAGAAACCGCAGCCAAGCAAAAAGCCAACGGCGGAAAAGCCCAAGGCCACGGCTGCAAAAGACAAGAAAAAGAAAGCTTGAACCGCGGAGGGAGCCTGCGACCTAAGGAATGGTCTGGCAGCCGATGCTGGTTCAAGTCAAACACATAGAGAAATACCACATGATATTATCAGACGTATTGAAGAAAGTGAAACCGCTGGAAGTTGGCGGTTCGCTTGAAGAGAACATCTCAGGCGTGAACATGGATTCCCGCCTGGTAAAGCCGGGCGACTTATTTGTTGCTGTCAAAGGCACGCAGGCCGACGGCCATGCCTTCATCGGCAAAGCGCTTGAAAACGGTGCCAAAGCGATTTTGGTGAGTGAGCCCATCCCGGCAGAGCGTCAGGAAGGCGTCACCTTCGTTCGCGTGGCCGACACGGAAGACGCTGTCGGGAAAGTGGCCACCCAGTTTTATGGCGACCCGAGCAGCCACCTGACGCTCGTCGGCGTGACTGGCACCAACGGAAAGACCACCATCGCGACGCTGCTCTACGACATGTTCCGCAAATTTGGCTACAAATGCGGCCTCTGCTCCACTGTCTGCAACTACATCGATGGCGAAGCTGTCCCGACGGAACACACCACGCCCGACCCCATCACCCTCAACCGTCTGCTCGGCGATATGGTGGCGGCTGGATGCACCTATGCTTTCATGGAATGCAGCTCGCATGCCATCCATCAGAAGCGCATCGGTGGCTTAAAGTTCAAAGGGGCGCTCTTCACCAATTTGACGCGCGACCACCTTGACTATCACAAGACGTTTGAAAACTACCGCGATGCCAAGAAAGCGTTCTTCGACAACCTCAGCGCCGACGCCTTTGCCATCACCAATGCCGACGACAAAAACGGCATGATTATGGTGCAGAACACGGCCGCAACGGTGAAGACGTATTCCACCAGAACGGCAGCCGATTTCAAGGGACGCATTCTTGAAGAGAGCATCGAAGGCATGTTGCTTAACATCGACGGACAGGAAGTGAGCATACGCTTCGTGGGACGCTTCAACGTGTCAAACCTTCTGGCGGTCTACGGGGCGGCCATCTGCCTCGGACACGAGCCAACGGAGGTGTTGCGCGTGCTCTCCGAACTGCATCCTGTCAACGGCCGCTTTGAGGCCATCCGCTCGCCAAAGGGCTTCAGCGCAGTCATCGACTATGCCCACACGCCCGATGCCCTGGCCAACGTGTTGTCGGCCATCAACGACATTGTCAAAGGAAATGGGCAGGTCATCACCGTCTGCGGAGCGGGCGGCAACCGCGACAAGGGAAAACGACCGCTCATGGCACGCGAAGCTGCCAACGGCAGTGACCGCGTGATCATCACGAGCGACAACCCGCGCTTCGAAGAACCTCAAGACATCATCAACGACATGCTGGCGGGACTCGACGAGGAACAGAAAAAGAAGGTGATCAGCATCGTTGACCGACGCGAAGCCATCCGCGCCGCCGCCATGATGGCGCAGAAGGGCGACGTGATTCTCGTGGCTGGAAAGGGACATGAACCTTACCAAGACGTGAAAGGCGTGAAACACCATTTCGACGACCACGAAGAAGTGCGTGCCGCCTTCGGCATTGAATAACGACAGAGCGACGGCGTAAGCATAAGCCTCATTTAGTAATGGTACCACACTACTTACCATTGTAAACCAACCGAATAATGTTATACTATTTCTTTCGATTCCTGGAACAATTCGGCGTTCCGGGTTCAAATCTCTGGTCGTACGTATCCTTCCGCGCCCTGCTGGCGCTGATGATAGCCCTCGTGGTGTCGGCCTGGTTCGGTGAATACTTCATCAAATGGATGAAGCGCCACCACATCAGTGAAACCCAACGCGACGCCTCTGTCGACCCGTTTGGCGTTCAGAAAATCAACGTGCCGTCGATGGGCGGCATCATCATCATCGTGTCGGTGCTCGTTCCCTGCCTGCTTTTGGGACGTCTGCGCAACATCTACATGATTCTCATGCTCGTCACGACCGTGTGGCTGGGACTTTTGGGATTCCTCGACGACTACATCAAGATTTTCAAGAAGAACAAGGACGGACTGGCCGGACGATTCAAAATTCTCGGACAGGTCACTCTCGGTCTGCTCGTTGGCCTCGTGCTGTATTTCAGCCCCGATGCCGTTGTGCGCGAAAACGTTGAGGTGCAACACCAAAGCGGCGCACGCACGGAAGTGGTCCACAAGAGCCAGGCCGTGAAGTCAACGCAGACCACCATCCCCTTCGTGAAGGGCAACAACCTCGACTACACGGAAATCATGTCGTTCTGCGGAAAATATAAGACGCAGGCAGGCTGGATTCTCTTCGTCCTCGTGACCATCTTTGTCATCACGGCCGTGAGCAACGGCGCCAACCTCAACGACGGCATGGACGGCATGGCGGCGGGAAACTCGGCCATCATCTGCATCGCCTTGGGCATTCTGGCCTACGTGTCGAGCCACATCGACTTTGCCAGCTACCTAAACATCATGTACATCCCTGGCTCGCAAGAACTCGTGATTTACATCTGCGCTATGGTCGGTGCGCTCATCGGTTTCCTGTGGTATAACGCCTATCCCGCCCAGATTTTCATGGGCGACACGGGCTCGCTGACCATCGGCGGCGTCATCGCCGTTTTGGCCATCATCATTCATAAGGAACTCCTCATTCCGATTCTCTGCGGCGTTTTCCTCGTCGAGAGCCTCAGCGTGATTCTGCAAGTGGAATATTTCAAATCCGGCAAGCGCAAGGGCCTGCGCCGCCGCATCTTCAAGCGCACGCCAATCCACGATAATTTCCGTGTACTTCCCAGCCAGCTCGACCCCACCTGCTCCTACGTGTTCAAAAACTGGCCGCACGGTGCCTGGCACGAGTCGAAAATCACCATCCGCTTCTGGATTGTGACCATCCTGCTGGCTGCCGCCACCATCATCACGCTCAAAATCAGATAACTCAATAAAACGATGAGAACAGTTATACTTGGTGCCGCTGAAAGCGGTGTCGGTGCCGCCATTTTGGCACAAAAGGAAGGCCACGACGTGTTTGTTTCCGACATGGGACACATCAAAGACCACTATAAAGAAGAACTCACACGCAGAAACATACAATGGGAAGAGGGACACCACACGCCCGAACTCATCCTTTCGGCCAGCCAGGTCATCAAAAGCCCTGGCATTCCGGAAGACGCGCCGATGATTCTCAAACTGAAAGAGAAGAACATCCCAGTCATCAGTGAGATTGAATTTGCCGCACGCTATACGAAGGCACACATGGTGTGCATCACAGGCAGCAACGGCAAGACAACCACGACATCGCTCATCTATCACATCCTCAAGAAGGCGGGCTACGATGTCGGACTGGCAGGAAACATCGGCCACAGCTTGGCGCTGCAAGTGGCTGAAACGCTCCACGAATGGTATGTCATCGAACTCTCTTCTTTCCAGCTCGACGACATGTTTGACTTCCGCGCAAACGTGGCCGTGTTGCTCAACATCACGCCAGACCACCTCGACCGCTATGGTTTCTGCATGCAAAACTACGTCGACGCGAAAATGCGTATCATACGCAACCAGCAGGCCGACGACGCTTTTATCTACTGGACGGGCGACGAACACGTGCCGACGGAATTGAAGAAATACGACCTCAAAAGCCGCGTGCTTCCCTTTGCCGATCAACCGCAGGCGGGGGCTGAAGGATGTGCCGATGGCGACACGTTCCGCATCACGAGTCCCGTGGCGTTTGAAATGCCGATGGCCGAACTCTCACTGCCTGGCAAGCACAACTTGAGAAACTGTCTGGCCGCTGCCATGGCGGCGCTCGCCGCTGGCGCTCCTGCCAGCAAGGTGCGCGAAGGACTGGCCGACTTCCCGGGCGTTGAACACCGCTTGGAATACGTTTGCGAGGTCAACGGCGTGAGATATGTCAACGACTCGAAGGCCACCAACGTCGATGCCTGCAACTGCGCCCTCGAAAGCATGCGCACACCTGTTGTGCTCATCATCGGCGGAAAGGACAAGGGCAACGACTACGCGGAAATCATGCCTTACGTGAAGCAGAAATGCCGCGCTTTGGTTTATCTCGGCGCCGACAATGCCAAACTGCATGCGAATTTCGACCACCTCGGTCTTCCCGTGGCCGACACGCACAATATGGCCGACTGCGTGAAAGCCTGCGCGGAAATGGCCCAGGCGGGCGACACGGTGCTCCTCAGCCCCTGTTGCGCCAGCTTCGACCTCTTCCACAATATGGAAGACAGAGGCGAGCAGTTTAAGGCACGTGTCAGAGAAATGAAAGCTTAGTAATGGTAAGTAGGTTGAACCTTTTTACCCATTACTTAATGAGCCGCCATCAGGCAGCATGCGCTTCCATTTCCAACGAGCAAGTGCTCTGATTTATTATTACATCTGAAACACAACAAGAAGCCATGTCACTATCATCCAAGCGCCTGTTTCAAGGCGACCTGGTCATCTGGGCCATTTATTTTTGGCTCTGCATGATTTCCCTCATAGAGGTCTACAGCGCAGGAAGTTCCTTGAGCTATAAGAGCGGCGACTTCATGGCCCCGCTCTTCAAGCAAGCCATCTTCCTGGGCATCGGAACCGCCGTTGTCTGGGTGATTCACTCCATTCCCTGCCGATTCTTCAAGCTCGGGGTTGTCCTCTATCCCATCAGCATCTTCCTTCTCATTCTGACGCTCATCATCGGCGCAAAGGAGAACGACGGCGCACGCTGGCTCAATTTCGGTATCAAGTTCCAGCCTTCTGAAATCGCCAAGGGCGCTCTGGTCCTCTTCGTGGCACTCATCCTCTCCTTCGGACAGACGGAGAAAGGGGCCGACAAAAGGGCCATGAAAATCATCCTCTTCGCCACCTGCCTCACCTGCGCCCTCATCGTCACGGAAAACCTTTCCACGGCGGCCCTACTCTTCGCCACCGTCTTCGTCATGATGTTCATCGGGCGCGTCCCCACAAAGCAGTTGGGAAAAATCGTCGGCGTGTGTCTGCTCGGCGTTGTCCTGCTCGCGACCATCGTGACGATTCTCCCCAAAGAACAGCTGGACGAAAGCAAGTTGCTCCACCGCGCCTCAACCTGGGTTGACCGCGTGAAAGACCACACGTCGGACAAGGAAACCATGTCCGACACCATATTCCTACGCGACCACGCACAAGAGGCACGGGCGAAAATCGCCATCGCCTCGAGCAACATGATTGGAAAGATGCCTGGAAACTCGGAGCAACGCGACCATCTGGCGCAGGCTTACTCCGACTTCATCTACGCCATCATCATTGAGGAAATGGGCGTGTTAGGTGCCGTCTTCGTTGCCTTCCTCTATATCATCCTCCTCTTCCGAGCGGGACGAATCGCCAGTATGTGCGAACGAAACTTCCCCGCCTACCTCACGATGGGACTGGCCATCTTGCTGGTCATACAGGCAATGGTGAACATGCTCGTGGCCGTCGGACTAATCCCCATCACGGGACAACCATTGCCGCTCATCAGCCGCGGCGGAACGTCCACTATCATTAACAGTGTCTACTTCGGCATGATTCTCAGCGTGAGCCGATATGCACGTAAGAATCTCGACGGACAGAAGATTGAAAAACTGCCAGCGTCTGAAGACCCGCAAGACAAGGAATTTCAGAGCAGCGAAGGGATGGAGTAAAGGAACACCAGATGATAGCGCCCCAGAAAGGTAGGGTGTTCAAAATTGAAATATCAAGTTGGTGAAGATTATGCGGAAAAAGCCTTGTCTGCGGCCCTGGGCGGGCTGAAAGCCCAACAAGTCCAGAGCCCAGGGCAACGCCCTGGGTA
>ERZ1673698.1186-NODE-1186-length-27781-cov-7.940020_pt1 | contig 27781 bp, 30 predicted proteins | sample MGYA00580228_ERZ1673698 | MGnify/ENA primary metagenome ERZ1673698 (study PRJEB41218, sample SAMN15661768) | gut metagenome | host: Homo sapiens | place: Canada: London | collected 2015-08-20/2019-03-30 | study: EMG produced TPA metagenomics assembly of... | reverse complement strand
GTTTGACTGAGGCTCATTTTCAGACAGTGTATTGAAGAAGTCTGAGGTCTGTCTGGTTCTTTTGACGACCTCTTGCGTTTCATCATTATCGGATGGCGTGTTGATTGCATTTTCGTTATAGGTTATCGTGCCGTTAACAGTCACTTCACCTGCTTGCGATGCTGTCTCGGTTGCATTCTGTCCTGCTTCTCTAGCCTGTGCAAGTGCACGTTCCAGTCCTTCACGCATCTCTTTTTCACGTTGAAGCTCCTGAATGAGTCTTTCTGTTTCACTTAAAGCGAGAGGCATTTCACCATCTTGCATGCTGTTTCCACGTTCTGCACTGAGCTGAAGCTGTCTTTGCATTTCTTCAGCTCGTAGTTGAGCTGCTAATGCTGTAGAATCCAGACTTTCCAAATCTGTTTCGGTATATTGGGATTCATACTCTTCCAATTGCTCTTCTTCCTCACTATCAATATTTTCAATAGCACTAAAGTCGTCAATCTTTCCATAGGACTTCAACATACTCTCATATTTACCATCAAGCTCATCTTTGACCTTTGCTTGTGGAAGATTCGGATTAAGGTATTCTGTAGACTGCATGGTAGGGTCTTCAATCTCAGCCTTTTCAGTATAAAACATATCAATGACGAAATAGCCGGTGAATAGGATTGGGAAGTACAATATAGCTGGCAACATGTACTTCGGCTGTTTGAAATTTATCTTCTTTAATTGTTCCATATACTAAGGCTTTATTTCATATGACTTTTCCTTTAATTCTCTTAGCTTCTCTTCCTGGCGTTCAGTGGCCGTCTTCTGTTCCTGCTGTGTGTTATATGCCTTTACCATGTTGTAGATGTTAAAAGCCAGACAGCTGATGACAAAACCAAATACGATGATGAGGAAAAGGGTGCGATGTCTGGATGCAAATCGCTGGATATATCCGACACCTTTATCGATTCTGGTCACTTGAGCGAACTTGCGTCCTGCTTCTACATCCTTTTCATACTTTTCCTTATATTTCGGATCGTCCTTGTCAGGCATTTCTTCGCCTAGAATCATTTTCTTGAAATTTCCCATAACGCTAATAGTTTATCTTGTTTTTCTGTTCAATATCTTTATTCAACAACGTTCTCCAATTGACAATCAGCAGACCATGTGGGTTGTTGTCAGTTCTTGGGACACGCTTAAGTTGTCCGGCAGTAACAAGCTCACGAGTAAGGATACTGCTACGTCGCTCGATGCGTTGACGGCCATAATAGGTGAAATCCATATTTTGCATATCCACCTTGATACTATCACAATAAATGCTGAATACGGCACTTGTACCCATGATGTTGGAGTAGAATCCTTTTTCTTTTAAGGTATTATATTGAGCCAGACCTGTTTCATCCACTAGATACATTGCTTTCTCCATAGTGTACTTGATGTATTTGTCATCAGGAGCCAAAGTGAAAAAATAGTGGTGAAACATTTCTATATGACTCTTGGCTTCTACATCTAGAGTCTCTTGCATTGTACTTCTTTCTACTAGAATAGGGACGTTGCCATCAAGCACATAAATTTTCTGTTGTGCATCTGTTACCATACCTCTGGCTGTCCAAATGCTGGCAATACTTATAATGATGCATCCCAACAGAAATAGACTGCATATTATTCCAACCAGCTTGATTTTGTTTTCTAAATTCTTAATTACCATATCGTTCTATTTAAATTATTCGTTTACATTATGTTTCCTCTCAGCATTCCTGTAGCTGTAGTTTTGGCTTGCTGTGCAACACCTTCGCCGAAATTTCGAGTTGAGAATGCTGTATCACCTTCTGGAATCATCCATGCAGCTAGGTCTGGGACAAGGTTCAGACATTTCAATGACACAATACTTGCAGCCATTAGATAACCTGCCGAAAAGAAAGCATTTTGCAGAAAGGCTGCCATTGTGGTCTCACTTTGAGTAATGGCAGTCAAGTTCTCTACCTGAATGCAAAGCACTATATCAAACAGCAATAAGACATAGAAACCTACGAAATAAAGCATTGCACCATAGAAATGGACTGTCAAATATCTTATGAGCCATTTTGCCCATGCTCCTTCCCATTTCGGTAATAGCGAGAATGCCCATTGGATAGGACCGAAGATAGTCAGCATACCCAATAATATCTGCTGACAGTAGATTGTACCCCACCAGCCAATGCGAAATACTATCAGTGCAATTAGCATAATGATCTTGTCCAAACCTACGACAGCACCTGCTGTAAGAGAAGTAAACCATAGCTTCGATGCATCCTTTTCCATATTTGTTACTTCATCTACACCAGTCTGCTCCATTGTAGCTTCCAATAGATTTGGGTCTGATGTGCCCGAATGTGCCACGTCAGCTTTGGCTTGCAAATCTTGATACATCGTATCACGTACATAGATAAGTTCTTGGACTTCCTCAAACTTATCTGTGATGTGTGAAGCTTCAGCTTGATAAAGGTCATGTGTATATGAGCCAATACAGTTGGGTATGTATGAAAGAAAATCCAAAACACACCAAGAGTTACTACTATTGGTAATTCCGGTATCCGCAGGAGGATACCACCAACAGAGTATGACACTGATAAAAAGTGGTCTGAATAACTTCATTACATCCAATGGTTCATGCTTGACCATCATTTTGTAAGCCATTCCTGCTGCAACAATGATTGAGAACAAAGCTGCTAATGCCATACACATTTGAAGAATCCACCAAAATGCACCTTGGGACCCCGTAAAAGTAGCATCGCAAAGAAACTCATTGGTCTGAAAAATGACATCATCAATCTCTTCTTCGAGGATATTGATGCCTAAGTCTGATAAAATGCTTGACATATACTATTCTATTATTTGATTTGATGATGCACTTCCTTTCCAACGTCTCTGTGCTTGTTTAGCGATTTCACCATTTCTATTTACTTTGGTGAAACTTGCATTTAATGCTTGAGCAACATCGGTTCTGCTGTTGATAGAAACCAGATAACTTACAAGCAAATCATTCTGCTTGACTACATCTTCGTAGATACGGAGGTATTCTTTCTTGCGTTGTGAGTTTGGCATATATGCCTGTTGTGTAGCTTTTATTGCAGTCTGATATACCTTGTAATATTCAGTCCAACGTGTTCGGTCAGTAGAACTCCCTCCAGCAGGAACTATACGGTTAATGTTGTCAATGAAACTCTGCATGACTTTCTCAATCTTGCTTCCCTCTGTTTGCCATGCGATGTCTATCTGTCTGTCTGCTACATTCAATGCCTCAATCTTGGCTCTTTTTGTAAGAGCAGAGTCGACCTGTTCTGCCATGTCAACCTGCATGAATGCTGATGCACCGACTTGAGAACGAAAGCCGAGCTTGTTTTTAACCGCAGCAGACTTGTAGTAATTATTGTGCAATAAAGTATAATACAACTCAGGTCTTAATGAACCTGTACCAATTTCCATGACCGTAATCTGATTCATTTTTGATGCATCATGATTATAGGTCGCGTACTGGGCATTCGCAGTGTGTATGCTCAGTATAACAGCTGTCATAAGAATTATTCGTTTCATTGATTTCGTTTTTTAATAATCTAATCTGCTTGATGCCCTCCAACGTCCATAAGCACCTTGTATAATCTCATTTATGGTCTTCGCACGATATACCTGGGCTTTCCAGTAACCGATTCTGACCTGTATATATTTCCAAGTACTGATATAGGATGTGTTGAGTTGTTTTTGTATGTTATCAAGTGATTGGTTTATGCTTGTGATTACCAGCATCAAGTTAGAGGTAGAACACGCTGCTGCACCTGTAGCGTATAAAACCAAATCACTAAAAGATTTATATATATTCTCACATTCGTCAGCAATATTTTCAAGCATATGGTAATTGATGCTAATAATTAAGGTGTCAGTACTGACAATATTGCCTCTGCTTAAACATTTCTCGTAATAGTCTTCCAACAAATTCTTGTAGTCAATCACTCTGTCATGTATGGTGTTATACGTATCGTAGGTGTTGAGTGATGTACGTAGAGTTTGATACAGAAGATCTATCACATCAAAAGCTCTAGTATATTTATCAAGTTCTATGTTTATCTCCTTGTAATTAACATTTGCAGTTTTGCTGTATTCATGAAGAAGAGCATTGCTGTGTTCCAAAGTTGCTCTTGCCAGCAATAGACTGCGTTGGTTCTTATGATCGCTTATATAGGCTTCAATTGTAGGCACATCAAAACTCCATTGTGCTTTGGCTGTATTTGAAACAAAGCACAACATAACTATGAATATGTAAGATAACCGTTTCATTTCTAGTGAATAATCGCGTAGACTTAATTGGTTCGTTCATCTGGATAATCTCTACCTGAAGCATTTCGCATCCATCTTTCGTGGCATTCTTCAATAATAGATAATTTTCTACCTTCATTATCGTTAATGTATGGTGCTACACCTTTCAATACATCGATAATGCTGAGTTTATAGTGCATCATCTTTTCCAAGGATACGAGATCTGAATATATCTTTGTCAGACGAGTGTCTATTTCTCTAGCTATTTCTAATCTGTCACTTGACCACAGAAGATGGTATTTGTCGTCAGTATTGTCATCTTGTAATGGTTCAGCCTTGGCATATTCGGTGGTTATATTGCACGATGGGTATTGCCGTGCAATCTCGGAAACTCTCTTGTTTACAATATCCGCTTTTTCCTGGTCACTCATTGATGGATCCAATGTTATCACATCTACTACTTGAGTGTCTGAGTACTCTGCACTGAGTTTCCATGAAATCTGTACGATTGCACGGTGTATTTTAATACCGAGAAAATATTTTGGTTTTCTGGCAATTGAGATGGTGGCTTCAAATGTTATAATACCACGTATATTTGGAAGAGAGGCATGACGGATAAAGGTATAACCACTCCATGAACCAGCATCTTCCCATGTTAAATCAAATGATGATTTAAGTTCTTGCATAATGGCTGGTATGCGGTAATAATCATCGGTCTGGATATTTTCACCGTCTTCTGCATCCTCAATGGCTGTTTCCATTTCTTTTTTCTGGGCTTCATATCCATTGAGTTCAGCTTGAAGCGAAGATATGATGTCTTTATTCTCATTGTACTGTTGTCTAAGTAAAACAGCATCTTCAATACTTGCTTTACTTATATCTTTTAGGAGCTGAGTATTTCTGTCCTCCAAGGCTTCTATTTGACTTTGTAGTGCATTTATCTTTGATTCTAAATCGGATAACATTGCATCCAATTCTGATGTGTCAACTGTTTGGGAAGTGACGCTTGTCTTCATCGAACAGGATTTGGTGTGTGAGGAGAGGGACTTTCCGCAATCATCACATTTATACTGGGTTGAACCTTCCGCAAGGGTTGCACCGTCATTACATGTGACACTGATAGTTGCAGTTTCCGTACCTTTTATTTTCTGAGCATCTGTCATCTGATAGTAGCGTTTTGCGTCAGAACCTATATAGTAAGTATAGCCTTCTTCATTATCATTCAACTCGGATAAACGTGCATTAAGTTGAGCTTTGAAGGTGTTAAGATCCATTGTATATGAATCGAAATAATCTTCATATACAACCTCTGTGTTATTCCAACTTTTGGTCACGGTAATTTCATACGCATACGCCTTTTTTTTAAGTTTACCACCGCTAGTGGTGATAAGATATGCTGACATATATGAGCTGAATGTATAGGTATTCCCGTCATTGGAGGCATTGAGCTGATTGACTCTGGCACGTGAATATCCTGCATGGTTCTCGCTATTTTTAAGGATTGCTTCTCTTTGCGAAGAACTTGGATAAAAGCTGTTATCTGTTGTATTTATACGATACCAATGGCTACCTTCCAGAATGGCATCCTTATCAGTTGGCGGAATATATGAACAGAGGATTTCACTACCAGCATCCTGTCTATAGATGTACCATCTTTGAGTATAATATTGTCCCATGCTTTCACGGGCGTAATCATCAATCCATGATGTCAAGTTATAATTGCTGAGTTCAAACAAATTGGCTATTCCTTGTTCTCCTCCGATAAGACTAAGAAGTGCCGGGCCAATTCCTTGGTCGAAATTGTGAAATAATTCTGTATAGTTGTCAACTATTGTAATAGCAGAACCTATCTTTCCTTGAAATAGGTCATTGAAATTACTAGATTGAAGTACCTGATTACTAAGGTTGTTAAATCCAGCTGACGCAAGGTTTATCCCCATTTGATAGAGATTGCTAATATCCGTCTTCAGGTTTTCTTTAGTAAAATTGCTTCCAATTTCCGAAAAATTATCTAACAGAGACTTGAAGTCAACTCCACCAAGTTCAGAAAGCTTCAGTATTTCAGCTACCTCTTGATTAATCTGTAAGAATGCAATATCACTAAATGAAAGGGTACTATTGGTTACAATGGACTCAAACTGCATACAAAGTGTTTTGGTATCGTCACATACTTTCATTAAGTAGGTTCCCCAATACAAGGCATTGTGAGGATTCTTCAACATCATCTTAGCAACTGTCCAAATCTTAGGCATAATCTTGGTTGAAACAAGATTATAGATACGTCGGTAATAATAGTTTTCTGTAGAATTAGCCCATATTCCTAAGTCTGTAAGGGCTTTTCTATCGAGATATTTTGATGCAAATATTCCAGCTGCAGCCACTTCTGCAGCTGAATAGTGTTTGAGAATCGTTTTAACTTGTTCGTTGTAGAGTGCTTCTGCCGCAGTTTCTGTGGCAAAAGCACCGACCATTGCTGCAACAGTCTTTGTATCTATGTTTACACTATAATATTGTGCATACATAGATTTGATGGAAACTGTTGTCAGCATGATTATTATGAACAAGTTTCGTTTCATAGACAATAACAAATAGTCTTATCGTAAATATTATGGCATTAAATTGAGCACTTTTCCTTTCCCGTTTACCATTTGCGCAAATGGTAGCGACTTGGTAATTCCACTTCTGTCCCAATCTCGGCAATATGCTTCTATAGCTTGCTGATGATTGCACTTCAGCTCTGATTTGTAAAGCTTCAACGCTTCCTTTTCTGCACGTTCTGTTGTGTAAGTCATGTAACATTCGTGCGGTTCTTCTACACCATATACAGCACCGACCTGTCCTCTGCGAATAAAGACTTCACGGAAATAACTTCGTCCTTCCTTATTGTCCAGACGATTGATGGTGAAGATCTTTTTGCAATCCACCTCTGTAAGTCCAAGGATAGACTGGATATCGTCAAAACGCTCCTTAAACTTGCTCTGGTCAAGCAACATTACCACATCGGAGTTATTGATAATAGCCTCCTTGACGATAGGTGAACCGATGATGTCCTGGATTTCCTGTGTTACAACACCTACACTAGCCCAGAACTTACGGGCAGTCTTATACAAATACTTTATATATTCTGCCATCATAGGGGAGGCGATGGCTTTCCATGCCTCTTCTATGACAAGTACTTTACGGTTCTTCTTGATTCGCATCTTCTGGATAAACAAGTCCATGATGATAAGCGTAACAATTGGGAACAATAACGGATTGTCCTTGATGGAATCGATTTCAAAAACAATGAATGTTTCATCGAAAAGAGTGGTGTCTATGTCTTCATTCAGGGTCATTTCATAGTTACCACCTTTGTAGAATCCCTTCATTAGAAAATCAAAAGACGCAATGTCAATTCCTGTCAGGTTATTGTCACGGCATATTCTAGGAATAGTATCTACACTGAATTCATAGAATGTATTAAAGCTGAGTGATTTAATCTTTCCATTGAAATAGCTTTCATAATATTCGGTAATAGTCTGCTCAATAAGTTTATCCTCAGTCTTTGTTATAGTTCCGTCACTACCTTTCCATATAAGCATGATTAAGTTCTTGAGAAATCCAATCTTCTCAACATTGTATTCTTCTCGCTTGATTCGGAAAGGATTCATGGTAATAGGATGCTCTTCTGTATAACTGATATATTTACCACCCACATACTCACAAAGACCCTCATAAGAGTTACCTGTATCCACCATTACAACGTCTGTATTCTGTTCCCACATTTGACGAACAACAGAGTTCATGTGAAAAGATTTACCACTTCCTGATGGCCCCAAACAGAAAAAGTTTGAATTGTCGGTTATCTTTTCCTTGCCTTCTTTTCCGCTTATGTCAATGGCTATAGGTACTCCCTGACGATCTGTATAGTAAATCTTCAATGGACTGTCCTCACTATGTTGAATCCTTTCCTTGTACATAAAGCATGCTGCTGCATCGTTTAGCGTAAGAAAGCGGTCATAGTCTGGATTCATGTTGTAACAATTGCCAGGAAATGAATTTACAAACAACTCCAGCTGATTGTATGCTCTTTTGCTGATGTGTATTCCAAGACGACTGAATGCATTCTCAATGTAATTCGTACATTTCTGTATATCGGTCTTTGAATCGGTGACAACAGCAAGATTGTAATGCGTATAGACAAGCTGTTTGCTTTCTCTGGCAATAACTTCCTGAACACGCTTTATGTCTTCTACAGCCATCTGATTAGTAGGGTTAGGGATACTTGCATGACGATTTTTCTTTTTATCAAGAATCCCTAATTCTTTCTTCTGGCCAGGAATAAATATGATCTGATTGTAGATGACTGTAGTGGCTTCAGGTATGCTATCAATAGCACTTACAAGATCCACTGGCATAGAAGTGTTGTTTACCTCAATGTTCGTAAATGGTCTTATCAGTGATGGCAGATTAATACTGTCCACATCTACCAATGAGTACATCTTGCAACGACGTTCTCCCATGGAAATGGTCTCATCATCTACCATGAAGCCAGTCATGGATACAGTCTTGTCAGAGAAGTTCATTGCAAAATAACGGTCAACATACAGACTGGCCTCTTTCTTGTTTAGGAAATTTGCTTTGATATTGGCGTCTTTTAGCTGATCCTGAACCTTTCTGACCTTTACAAGAAAATCTTTCCACTTGCGAGAATCGTATGACAATAATTTACTTTTCTTGCATTCTTGGGTAATGACCAGATACGTAAATGTGTCAGTATATTCTCTTCCCGTAAAGTACTTGAAGTAACTGTCAGAAAGATATTCATGATTGTTTCCGGTCTCATCTATAAATTTCTTTTTGCAGAAAACATCCTGCTTGTGAATAGCATATCCTTCGCCTAAGGTAAGGACGATAGAAGAAAACAGATTGGTATACTCATAATATGCATCAATATTGGCTGAATACTTTTGGACAGGATTCTCCATTTTGATAACGGCAGAATATTCACCTGTCTTGGTATACAAAATACCCATACCATCTACCTCTTCAACGGTGAAGTAGATGTCCTGAAAAATCTTTTTCCGTTTACTGCCAGTGCCGAATGCATACACGGAAATGGCCATTCCTATCAGAATTGCAATGAATGTAATGATTATATATAATGTCATTATCTTGTTTTTAGATTAAATCTCGTCAACCTGTTAGTTATTCACGTTTCATGTATCCTTGTGGAATTAAAAATGTAGGCTCATTCTTTATGAGTGAGCCTACCGTAATTCAACAATCAAATTTTCTTAGAGTAGGCAAAAATGTACACTCCATTTTCTTCTTTTTTGGAATGCAGACCTTTTCTCTGTTTATAAAGGATTAAAGCAGCTCCCGTAGAGATAGAAACAACGAGTGTTATCAATCCTGCAACGAAACCTATTATACAGTAAGCTATGATAAAGCCGAGTATGGCACCTCCAGCTGTTCCTGCTGCCCAATAGATGTACCGCCCTTGAAGACCCATAAATTCAAGAGGACGTTGCAGACCTCTGAAAAGTGGGTAATCTGGGTAGCGATTGTCTTTCTTTGTGATTTCCATTCATGAGTTTTTTATATGTTCTAATTATAGACCGAAGAACAATGGGAGAGCCTGGGCTGCAGCAACAAGGAAGATACAAGCACCGACTACCATCATAATCTTCTTCTTGACATCCTGTTCCTCGTTGTTCATGGCGATGTAAACGCTGATTGCACCCACAATAGCTACAACACCAGCAATTGCATAACACAATTTCACTACAAACGGAATATATTTTGCAATTTCTTCCGTTACTTTAGCCAAGGCTGAGGTTCCAGCACTGTAATCACCTGCAGCATTTTGTGCAAATGTGACAACAGGGGATGCGACTGCGAGAAAAAGGGCTAAAGCTCCAGCTTTTACATGTCTCACTGCTGACTTTGCACGCGAACACACGCCTTTAACTTTGCTTTTAAATTTCTTAAACATCTTAAATCTCTTTTTTAGTTTTTACTTATTATATCACTCTTCTGCAGCAGAGTGATTCACAACATCTCGGATGTTAATCCTGGTACGTGCACTTGCCAGTTTCACAGCTTTGACGGTTGTTTCTTGTTATATCCGATACCCAAAGAATGCTGGGAAAACAATGGATGCTCCCACCATAAAGAGGCACGATCCGACCAATGACATAATATGCTTGGTTATTTCACCTTCGCCAGTCTGCATCTTGAAGTATATCTGTAGTGCAGAAATGATGCACATGATACCTGCTATAGCATAACTGAGGTATAGAACATAGAGCATCATGGTGACTGTGAAGTCATGAGCAGAAGCAAGCGCATCAGCTCCCCAGGAATAGTTCACACTGCCACACTTTGCGGACGCTGCTTGAGTGTTCAGTAGTAGGGTGAGTACTGTAAGAGAGTGAACTGGTAGCAATTTCTTCTTAAATATTGTCTTGTACCTCTTGATTTTCAGTATCATCGTGGCCTTTTTCATTCTTTAAATCTGTAGGTGTGGACTTTTCTATTACTTTTTTTATAGCTATTGGAGGCTCACCGTGAGTCATGGCGGATTTCATTGTCGCTTCCATGAGCTCACCGGTTTGTTCTACTTCTATTTCCTCCATATCGTTATAGGTCACCTCAATCTTCTTTTGTGCAGGAGTTATCGGCGCACCACTAGCATCTAATTTTGTTTCTTGTTCATTGATAGGTGGAGTAGCTTCTTGAGCGGATTGCAGATTAGTTTCATCCCATGTAATACCTTCACCATCGTTATCTTTAGCAACCCTGAAGCCTGATTCGGTTTCCTCTACGGTTTTACTTGTTTCAGAAGGCATGTCATCCACTTCAAAATACTCTGTAGTAACATTGTTCTGGTCATGTGGTTTTCCATACAAATCCATGCTAATTGTAATAATGTAGTATGCTACATAAACCACTGTAAGTATTGCAGCAAAAATCCAAAAAGTGCTCATGTGATCGACTCAGTTTTATACTTGTTAATTATCTTATATTTTGCCAGACATCAGTCCTATGTTTTGCCAAACAAAACTGTTTTTAGTTGTCTGGGTGAAGCCAAGTTAAAAACAAAATCTATATATGAAACAATAGTCAGTCAATAATTTACCCTTTTGTTAACGAATTTTTGATATAATACTTAAATGGTACTCTGTTTTGGTACTCTAAATGTTCTTTAAGAAAATAAAAAGACCTCAATCCCCAAAAGGGTGAGGTCTCATGTTTTGCCAACAACAAAGGATGGCATTGTACAATGAAAAGCTATTTTGTTCTTAAAAATTTTATTCTTTATCCTGTCTTTTTTTCTTTCCTAAAAGATAATCGTTGATATCATTGTAATCATTATATAAATGTGACATAAGTGTGGTATGTTCACCCAAAGTTTTCTCTATGACACTGAAAGCCCGTAGCCCAGCGTCATCATTGTCTAGATAACAATATACATGGTTGTACACTTCCATGAACGGAATTGCTTTATGTACAATACTGGTAGAGTTAAGTATTATGCAGTCATTTGGATATGGCTGTGTAATATCGTTTTTGGAACTGCGTAGAAGAGTCTGGTAAGAGAGAAAATCCATAAATCCTTCAAAAACACAACATGATTCTGTCTGTTTCTCTTTTGAAACGGGAATAAGACTCAGTGATTTTTCACCATGACAACCTTTGAAGAAAGCATTCCTGATTTCCATACCGCCTACAATGTTTGGGAAGCATATACCAAAATATTCACGACCATAGGCACAATAATGTATCTCCTTACAATACTTCATCCCTATATCCAATGGTATACAGCGTTTCATCAAATAACTAAGTAAGGCTTTATGAGTTAGTTCTACAATTCGTATATCGCGTATATCACTAGCACTAGGACGTTGTGGATTGATATAAACATGATGCTTCTTTATGGGGTGTTCCATATCGTTGCTATTAGAGAATAAACGATATTGTTCTTCCAACCAGGTAACAGCCTTATGAAACGTGCAGTTGCCATTGAGCTGTATGGCTAAATCTATGACATTACCACCAATACCTGCTCCTAAATCATTCCAGAGATTTTTTCTTGTTGAAACAGAAAAGGAGGGTGTCCTATCTTCCCTTAGTGGAGAATGATACATCCATTGGGTGTTTGCTCTGTTCTTGGATACTGGATTGTAACCCAAATGGTTTAATAACCTTGTAATCTCAATATTCTTTAGTTCTTCTATTTCCATAATTTCTTATCTGTTGTTGGCAGTATAGCTAATTTATAGGTGTCCTACTTGAAGTGGTGTAGCGGTTTAATCCCTATATGCACTATACTAAACTACACCGCTTCAATAAGTACATTCTGGTGTATAATGAAAATTTCTGTTATACACATAGCCTTTACCTTCCTTTTTAATGATTTCGTTCTTCATCAAAAATTTCAGCACGTTTATATGGATATTTCTGGATCGCTCGAAACCGATGAAAGCATAACCTACACCCATCCTCTCCAATAGGGGAGAATAAGTGATAGGTTCTGAAACATTCTCAAATGCTATATCAAGAGCCTTTCGGTGAAGGTCTTCATCCAAAAGCTCAAAATCGAAATTCTTCTTGATCTTTTTAGGACGGAATTCATGACCTTCTACAAGCTCAGGAAGACCTTCTTCGTTTATTCTGAAAGCGAAGGGAATAAAATCCTTATCACGTATTAGAGTAGCCTGGACTTCACTGATGTTTCCATCATTTTCATTCTTTGTAACCTGCAATATTGTCTCTGCCTTGTGGTTTAGTTCGGTTCCAATATGACCACGTACATTGTCATCTGCCTTATTGAGATGGAGGACGGTATGGATGTGCAGATTATATTGACTCGTCCATCTCATAAGTAGTCCGATGACTTCTGCGGCTTCTGTAGAGTTGTTGATATCAAACAGTAAATCTCGTAAGCCGTCAATGACTACAAGTCCCACGTCTGTACGTTCTGCCAATGCAAACTCAATAATTTGTCTTCTGTCTAAAGGACTATATTCTCTCAACATGACAAATTCAATGAGTTCAGAATCTTGGTCAGAAGGGAATCCTGCCAATTTATTGATTCTTTCAAGTACTTTGTGGCAGTGGAATGAACTCTGTTCTGTATCAAAATACAGCACTTTGTTTTTGTTTTCAGGAAAGTTGGCTTCATAATTAAGAACCTTTTTTCCAGTAAGTGCGGCTGCAACGATAGCACAAACGTTGAAGGTCTTCTTTGATTTACCTTTTCCGGTAGAAGCACTGAAATTTCCTAATGTGCTAATCGTAGAATTGCTGACTTGAATTACCTCTGGGGGTGTCTTGTATTTATCGGTTGCCTTGATGAGAATACTTTCCCATATCGATTTGAAATTTTCTGATGTGATTTTTGTTTCCATATTATATGTTGTTGATTTTATTAATACTCAACCACTCATCTAACTCATGACGGTAGAAAAATATTTTTCGGTTGGGTTTACTAAATGCTATTTGTGATGATTTTACAAGTTGATAAAGTTTATATACTGATACGCCTATATAATTTGCAGCTTCTTGTGTGGTGTACACCTTTTTCTCTTCACTTAGTTTATCTTCCAAATTAGCTACACGTACTTTTAACTTCTCCATCTTTTGCTTTGAGTTTGTCATCTCTTTTTCTATTCGTTCTGAAAGCAAATCGAGTTTACAACTCAAATTATAAATGTCCTGATTGTTGACTCTTGCTCTCATTCTTTCCTGTATCTCTTATTGGATGGTTTGAAATGCTTAAATTGTTTCTCCAGTGTTTCGTCCATTTCTTTTTGCGTAGGCACTCTGTAGCTGTTTACCCATGCGTCAAGGTCGGACTTTGCAAAATAGTATGTTTTACTGGGTGGTGTATAATAAGGTATTTCACGTCGTCTTACAGCTTCAAGCAATGTGAATTTGCATATGCTTAAGTATTTGACGGCTTCATTGGTAGTGAGAAATTCCTTGCATACGTACAACATATCTTCCATACTCTTGAAGTGTTCTGTCAGCTCTTCAAGTGAGCCGAAGCGTTTTAAATACTCTTCAACAGCAGTGAACTTTGCTATAATATCATCAAGTTCTTCTTTCTTATTAAGAATCTCTGGTATGCCACTTGCTTGCTCAATCACTTTAAGCAGTTGTTCTGTTTTTAAATTCATAATTCTTGTAAATAAGTTAACTGAATATTCTAAAAGCTATACCGGTATGACTTCAGTGTGCAAAATTATCGTTATGTATTTGATAGGCATTTAAAAGCAGTAGAGAGTGGAATACTGTATATTCCACTCTCTACTAAATCTGAGTTAAATCCTAAATACCATTCTCTAATGATGAGTATTTAATCTTTTTAACCCACTCTTCAATCAATGTTTTAATGGGGTTGTTTACTGCATTTATTTGCGAAAGTGCACAAGTGAGGCTATGTGCAGTAAGTAACTTACCATTTTTAGGACCAAAAATCAATTTATTAACCTCAATCACATATTGGTAATTACGAGAAATAAGGCCATATGAATCCATCTGGTTAAGGAAATAGGCTATGTGCTGATTGTTTCTTGAATGGAATGCAGGCACAATATTAGACTTGCATTCATTAAAGAAACGATCCATGTCTATTGGCTTGACTTCTTCCTTAAATAGTCCAATTGCATTTACTGCTTCAGCAATGACATTGATAGTTTTCCTATTGAAATGACACTGGAAATTATGACTGAGATTAGAAGTGGTCTGCTTGGTATTGACCATCAAGTCATACATGCATGAGATAAAGTTTTCGTCAGTTAATGGCCTGTTACAATACTTCTTGATAAGTTCTTCGTATTGAAGCAGCTTTTGAATGCGACCTATTATAACTGCGTGGTCGTTTTTGGATTCCGCGTCTGTAGAATCATGATGGATTCTAGAATTGATAAAATCGTCAGCAAATGACTGATAATGAATGTTGTAATCAATCACAACTAAACGGTACATTGACATGGTTTCTTTCCAAATCTGGAATAAACCTTCGGTGCCTGTGTAAGGCATTCTCTTCTTGTTTGGTTTAGATCCAACCAAAAAGAGAGATGAAAGAAGAATTTTTCTTCATTTTTAAAAGTATTAAAAGTTAATAATATACGAAACCCTTCATCTATACAGAGGAAGGGCTAAATATCTCTAGATTATTCTTCAATATGCTTTGCTTGTAGAATAAGGTTGTCAATAAGAGGTATGAAATCGTATCTTTCAGGAAAGCGATTAAGCTGGCTGCTTTTGGTCTTTATCGTACCATAATTTACATTGGCATTATTATTAGTAAACCAATTGGCGGTAAGATGGGCAAAACTTGGGTTTAGTTCCATGAACATTTCCCTTGTAAAATAAATAAGAGAATTAAGCGATCCTGTCCAGTTGATAGGTGATGGTGGAATCCTCAATAGTTTCATTATAGCTAGGAAAGACTCTGTTGACACTTTTGCATCAAGGAATCCATTAGCCTTAAGCATTTTGCATAACCATGTTGCTTGTTCTTTATTCAAGGAAGTCTTGAATGTCTTGACACACTCTTTCGTATTAAGGAAACTGTAATAATCAACCTCTGGGTATAGTTTAGTAACTCTATATACGTCTCTTGCCTTTGTCATAGGTACTCTGATAGCACTGAGACGGTTGCATCCAGTGTTCCATAATTTTTCAAAATGACACCACTTGTTGCGAGTTTTAAGTTCTTTAATAGTGGCAATACCATAGGCTATCAATTTCAAATGGTATCTTTTGGTTGTTTTCATGGGTTGATATTTCTCGTCTAACAAACCAGCCTTTACCGCTCTGTCCAATAGATCTTTTATTTCATCATTTGCAAAAAATGGTACTAAACCGGGATATTCTTTATAATATTCATTTATACATTGTTTAGCATATTCATGAAGAGTATCAAGGCAATCCATTAATTCCGACAATTCATTCTTGAGGTTTTCGTCCTTAAGGGTTTTATAAAATTTGGAGAAATGGCTGGAATCAACAAGATAAACGAGTTGGTCATACAACTTCTTGTCTTTATCTTGTTCAATATAGCTAATGATTGATTCTGCAGTCTCTTCAAAATCTGGATGTTCTGCCAAGGCATATTCTACTGCATCTATATTACTAAGCCGTATACCATCATAAACTTGTTTTGAAGTCCTGTTTATGATGGCTATGGCCATAGCTGCTTCATGTCTTTCATTTATCATCATAACTACTATTTGTCGAATAAGTCTGAAATAGTTGATATGGCATCCTGCTTTTTCTTATCCAGGATGTGTGCGTAAATTTGTGTGGTCTGAAGTTCTCTGTGTCCAAGTAACTTGGATACGGTATAAATATCAGCTCCCGAATTCAGTAGCATCACTGCAAACGTGTGACGGCTACAATGGAAGGTAAAGTCTTTTGAAATACCTGCGGCCAATGCCCAACGTCGTAATTCCAATGATGTTTCTGAACTATATTTGAATGAACGGAATACAAGATCGCTTGCCTTTTCATTTCCTCTTTCACCCAAATACTCTAAGGCTACATTTGGTATATCAAGATATTCTTGTCCACCAGTTTTCTTTTGCTTAAAGACCAATCGTGTGTATTGACCAAATTTTTGAACCTCTCCCCAAGTTAGTTTCATGATATCGCTTTTACGGAGACCTGTGAAACAACCGAATAGGAATGCTCTTTTTAGTTCAGGATATTTGCAATGTGTCTTTGCTAATAGCTTTACTTCCTCTAAAGTGAGATACTGACGTTCAGTATCAGGTACTTTGAAACCTTTAACAACTTCTGCCGGGTTGTAATCAATGATTCTTTCTTTGAAAGCTCTGTTTAAGCAAGCTTTCAATTTGTTAAAGTATGATACCTTTGAATTTTGCGATAGTCCATTAAAACCTCTCTTGCTGGTTTTAATACCTTCTTTATGTGTGTCTTTTTCCACATGGTCAAGGTATGACTTGAAACCTTGTACCCATTTTGGTGTGATATCTGCAAAGGTTGTCTTTTCACTTGCATATACCTCAAGATAACGAAGACAACTTTTCCAATTACCCCAGTTACCTTGGGTGTCTGGATTTCCGTGGCGTTCTTCAACCATATCCCTATAATATTGTAGGAATAAAGTCTTAGCTCCAAGATTCTCTTTTTTCTGCACTAATTGAAGGATTTCTTTTTCCTTTTCTATTCTGAAGGCTTCTGCTTTAAGAAGAGTGCGTTGATTCTTTTCCTTAATGGACGCTGTAGTGCCAGGATAGAGAGTAAGACCAAGACTTTCTCTCATTCTTGTGTCGTTTTGCACATAATCTAAGAATAAGGCAACATTACCACTAGGTAATTTCCTTTTTCTCAATTTTACCTTCTGGTCAAGTACTATACTTTTATTGCTCATAGTCTATGTATTTGGATGTATTTTACAGTTTTTGGTATACTCTCTAATATTATAATTTATGGTCTTAAATGAGGTGATTTTTGGCTCATTTTTGACCTTAATTTTGTGCAAAGGTATAGCATTATGGTAAACTATACAAATATTTTTAGTGATTTTTTATAGAGCTAATAGACAATCAATATCAAATATAATCATTGAAAACCAATATTATACAAATATTTTTTGAACTTTTGTGCCATAAAAATGGAAGTGTTAAAAAATACGTGTGATGACATTCTGCGAATTTTCAGAATGTTATCTAATCCGGTACCATTGGTAAACATCGCCAATATGTGCCAAAAAAATTGGCACACATTGGCTCGCGTGCGCCAAAATGTGTGCCAAATTTGACTAATTTCAAATATATTCGTATACAATAAAGCTAAACGGAAACAACCTGAATTGTATTTGTAACAATCACAATTTCAAATTGTTTCCGTTTGTTTCCGTTAAATTGAGTACCATTTAGAGTACCATTCCTTATTTGCCGATGCAAAAGTGCTGAAAGATATTTTGCAGTACCATATCGTTAGTCACTTCTCCTGCAATATCGGAAATGAAAAAGATACATTCACGTATGTCTTGTGAAAGGAAATCCCCTGAAAGATGTGAGTCAAGTCCATTTTGTACTCTATGAATAGCATCTAAAGCTTTGCTTAAGGCTTCGTAATGTCTTACATTTGTTACGATGACATCATTTTGTGTTACTGTTGGCAAATGCGCAGCATTGATAAGCATTTTTTGTAATTCATTAGTGTTCTCTCTTCGTTTAGCTGAGATGTAAATATGCTCTGTAGATTCTTGTGGGAAATTCTCCAATAAAGCTGATAAATTACTTTTTTGTACATCTTCAATTAAATCAGCTTTATTGAATACTACGATCAAGTGCTTTCCTTCACAACGTGGGATAATCTTTTTTGATAACTGTTCAATTTGAGATGCGGCGTTTACAGAATCCACCATCCAGAGTACAATTTCTGCTTGCTCTAACTTTTGGAAAGTACGTTCAATACCTAAACTTTCGATCTTGTCATTAGTTTCCCGGATTCCGGCAGTATCAATAAACCGGAAAGTAACTCCTCCAATACTAATAGTATCCTCAATAACATCGCGTGTTGTCCCATGAATATCACTGACGATAGCCTTATCTTCATTCAATAAAACATTCAATAAAGTAGATTTTCCCGCGTTCGTTTCACCGATAATTGCTACGGGAACACCACTTTTGATAGCATTACCCACATTAAAGGATTGTACTAGACGAGAAATGACTTGTTCTATCTCATCTGCTAACTTTTTTAATGCCGACCGATCTGCAAATTCAACATCCTCCTCGCTGAAATCCAATTCCAGCTCAATCATAGAAGTGAAGTTCAATAGCTTGTTGCGTAAATCAGTTAATTCTTTGCTGAAGCCACCCCTCATCTGACTCATGGCTAGCCGATGGGTAGCGGCAGATGAGGATGCGATTAAATCGGCAACGGCTTCCGCCTGACTTAAATCCATTTTTCCATTGAGAAATGCCCGCTGCGTATATTCTCCCGGTTGAGCCATGCGGCAACCCTTTTTGATCAGCAGTTGTAGCACCTGTTGAAGAATGTAAGAAGAACCATGACAAGTAATTTCCGTGCTATCTTCTCCCGTGTAGGAATGAGGCGTGCGAAAAAGGCTGACAAGTACTTCGTCGATAATTTCGTCTCCGTCGTATATACGTCCGAAAGTCAAAGAATATGGCTTTTGGTCACTAAACAATTTGTCCGGTTTTGCCGGTTTGAATATAAGGCTGGTGATGGAAATTGCTTCCGGACCGGAAACACGGATGCTTCCGATAGCACCGCCTTGAGCGGTAGCAATAGCACAGATAGTATCTTGGTTCATCATATTTCTTTTTGGAGACTGCAAAGATAATTGTTTCTGAGTAAAAAAGATAAGATTCTGTACAACTTGTACTTTATTTGTTTATATTTGCTGTGTGCGGTGATATGCCAAATGAAATAATATAATGCTTATGGAGCCAGACACAAATTTATATTCCCAAAGTGAGAATAGTGAAATCATACGGGAAAATTCACAGAAAATACTCTCTGTACTTGCTGCACACCAAATTGCTTTGTGGGAATATGATATATCTACAGGAAAGTGTTCCTTCACGGATGACTATTTTCGTACATTAGGCTTGAAAGAAGCTGGAATTGTTTTTAAAGATATCGATGACTTTTATCGCTTTGCCTATCCGAAGGATGTGAAGGCCTATCAAACTGCTTTTTCCAAGATGCTCGCATCGGATTCAAAAATATCACAGATTAAAGTACGTTGTGTAGGCAAGCATGGTGAAGTGATTTGGCTGGAAGATCATTTTCTGTCTTATAAGGGTACTCAGGACGGACGTCTTGCTGATAAATTATTGGCATATACGGTAAACGTCACTTCGCAATGTGAGAAAGAACAGCATATCAATCATCTGGAAGAGCACAATCGTAAGATAATAGAGGCGTTGCCAGAATTCATTTTTATTTTTGATGATAATTTTTTATTACCGATGTGCTGATGACACCGGATACCATTTTGCTTCATCCGGTGGAAGTGTTACGTGGTGTAGATGGGCGAGATATTTATTCTCCCGAAGTCAGTGATCTGTTTCTGTGTAATATTCGGGAGTGCTTGCAAGATGGAAAATTAAAAGAAATAGAATACCCACTTGAAGTAGATGGAAGCCGAATTGTTTTCAGGCACGTATCGCCCCCTTTGAAGGGAATAAGGTACTTGCTCTGATACACGATATCGGTGATCGGATTCGTCGTTCGCAAGAGTTGATCGAAGCTAAACGGCGGGCGGAAAAAGCTGACAAGATGAAGTCTGTCTTTTTGGCAAATATGAGTCATGAGATTTGTACTCCGTTGAATGCTATTGTCGGTTTTTCGGAGATAATTGCGGTGACAGAGAACGAAGAAGAAAAGCTGCAATATTTGGAGATCATTCAAAAGAATAGCAATTTGCTGTTACAGTTGATTAATGATATTCTGGACTTGTCACGTATAGAATCCGGAAAATCGGAAATGCACTTATTGAAAGTTATCCGCCCGGAAGGAGAATATTGGATATCTACCGATCGTAACCGGGTGATGCAGGTACTTTTCAATTTTTTGTCGAATGCCATAAAGAGTTCGTGAAAAGCCGGATTTGATTCTGATGGATATCCGTATGCCGGTGATGGACGGTATTCAAGCTACTGAAAAGATACGTACCATTTCCCTTTCCGTACCTATTAATTGAGGTTACGGCATACGCTTTTTATACGGAACAGCAACAAGCCATTCAAGCCGGATGCAATGCTGTGATCTCCAAGCCTTATTCTTTGGAAAAACTGAAAGAGACAATTGAATCTTATATCGGATAAACGATAAAAAGTCAGTGTCACCATCATAGCAGAATGGTGGCGCTGACTTTTTATATATTTATATTCTGTCAAGAACAGTCTTAATCAACGTATCAATGGTATTTTTATATCCGGTGTTGGCTTCCTTAATCAGTCGATTGGCAATCACCATACAGACAGTCATAGCTTTATGTCCCATCAGCCGACTGAGACCAGCCAAAGCCGAACTCTCCATTTCGAAATTGGTAATCTTGAATCCTTTATACTCAAATGCTTCGATTTTGTCGTTTTGTTTCGGATCTGCCAAAGGAACACGCAGCTCACGTCCTTGTGGACCGAAGAACCCTCCGGCGGCAATTGTAACGCCACGTACCATATCGTCTTGGGCAATCCGTTCAATCAGTTCCTCGCTTGCATCAATTACATAGGGAGCAGGAGCACACATATTTCCCATCCATCCCATGTGATTAAGAAAAGCACGCTCGAAAGGCAGATCACATACCTCATTGCGTCCGGCGTAGAAATTCAATAAACCGTCGAAGCCGATAGACTTCTGGGAACAAACGAATGTACCTACCGGAGTATTGGGTTGCAAACCGCCGCATGTACCGATGCGTACTAATTCCAATTGACGGAACTCATCCTTTTCTTCTCGTGTATTGAAATCAATATTAGCCAGTGCATCCAACTCATTCATGACAATATCGATGTTGTCACAACCTATTCCGGTGGAAACTACGGTGATTCGTTTTCCTTTATACGTACCTGTAACCGTCTTAAATTCGCGGCTTTCCACTTCGCATTCTTTATTTTCAAAGTGAGAAGCTACGAGTGCTACACGTCCCGGATCGCCTACCAAGATTACTTTATCTGCCAACCATTCAGGTTTTACGTGAAGGTGGAATACCGAACCGTCTTCGTTGATAATTAATTCAGAGGATGGAAAGTACTTTTTCATGCTATTAAAAGGCTTTAGTTTTACAATATGTTGTTGCTATAAAAATAAAAACACCGGAACCGGATTTAAGTTCAGAAGAAGACTCTTTCTTTTCCGTTAGGAAAGGGGAGTACATCTTGAGACTGAAATGAAATCAGATTCCGGTGTTTGTTGTAACTTATTTGCTCAAAGGCTGATTCCCTGCATTGCCTGCTGCCGGTTTGGCAATCGTTTCACGCATGGAGGTGTCAGCTTCGATATTCTTCATCCGGTAATAATCCATGATACCCAAATTACCGCTACGGAAAGCTTCTGCCATTGCTTTCGGAACTTCCGCTTCCGCTTCGATTACCTTTGCGCGTGCCTCTTGTGCTTTCGCTTTCATTTCCTGTTCGGAAGCTACAGCCATAGCACGGCGTTCTTCTGCTTTTGCCTGAGCGATATTCTTGTCTGCATTAGCCTGGTCAATCTGTAAAGCGGCACCAATATTCTTACCTATATCGATATCCGCGATATCAATAGATAGAATTTCGAAAGCAGTTCCAGCATCCAGTCCCTTACGGAGTACAAGTTTGGAGATAGAATCCGGATTTTCGAGTACCGATTTATGATTCTCGGAAGAACCGATCGATGAAACGATACCTTCACCTACACGGGCGAGGATTGTATCTTCTCCGGCACCGCCCACTAATTGACGAATGTTGGCACGTACCGTAACACGAGCTTTGGCAATCAACTGGATACCGTCTTTTGCGACAGCCGTTACCGGAGGAGTATCAATCACTTTCGGGTTAACGGACATCTGTACAGCTTCAAATACGTCACGTCCTGCCAAGTCAATAGCGGTAGCCATCTGAAAAGGCAGCTCAATATTCGCTTTTGATGCGGATACAAGCGCATGGACCACTTTTTCGACATGTCCACCGGCTAGATAGTGTGCTTCCAGTTCATCACGTGTGATGTTTTTCAAACCGGCCTTGTGAGCTTCGATCATGCCCGGTACGATGATATACGGCGGAACATTACGGATACGCATTAAAAATAATTGTATCAGCGAGATGTGTACTCCCGATACTTTGGCCGACAACCACAGGAAGAACGGCACGTAATGGAAAAATATTATCAGGAAGATAATACCTCCGGCTATCAGAAAGATAGGCAAATAGAAAGATGTTTCCATTGATAGTTTGTATTAAGTGAATATTATTTCTGCAAAAGAATAATTATTTTCTGTGTTTCTTAACCATAATTGTCCCGTCACTGATACGGTTGACGATAATCGGAGTCTTTTCGTCCAGAAAACCGTCCATCGACTTTACTTCCACAATGTTACCATTGATTTCCGCATAACCGATTTGTGCGAGGCGGGTAGTACTTATACCTGTATCACCTACTTTTACACTTTGTTCTGCGCTGCGGTCTACTTTCGAATCGATGTCTTTTTTCAAAGCTAGCTTATCTAGCATCTTTGAGCGCATAAACCAGATCAGTGAACCGATACAGGCAATAGCCGATATGCCCAAAGTGATAAATCCTCCCGCCATTCCAATATTTGCAAACGCATAATAGTTGGCATAGATAATGCATCCCAGTGCTGAGATTCCAGCCAGACTAATGCCGGGAATAACGAACAGTTCTACCAGGAACAGTATAACTGCGGTAATAATGAGAACGGCGATAATGAGTATATCCATAGTTCAGGGTTATTAATTATTTTGTTTTTTCTGCATTACGCACATTTATTTCGAGAGCTGTCAATTCCTCTGACATCTGCAATATCCGCTTTTCCAGGTCGAGGATAGCAGGAGCCATTCTCTCTTTTTCCTGTTTATTGCCGGTGGAATACTGTTGTCGCAAGTTGTTCAGTTTTTCTTCCTGTTGCAGATAATCTTTTTCCATTTGTCGGTAACGCAGGAAAAGCTGTTTGGCTTTGGCGGACTTAAAGTCAGTCATCAGGTAATAAGTTGTATTATCGTCAATGACAAATTCAAAATCGACCTTTCGACGTTCTTTGGGCTTATGGCTGATAGCGGCTTCCAGACGTTGCAGGGCTTCTGCAACCGTTTGTTTATCTTTCCAGGTTTCTTTCAAAGAATGGATTTGTGCCAGCCGAATCATCTGCTTCCGATCCATCGCTTCGTAGTTGTAAGTCTGTTTTGAATTATTGGGAATGAATACATAGATACATACCTTTCCTTCCGGTTGGAAACGGTCGGAAGCGAACCAGCCTAGATTGTTATATTCGTCAATGACGTACATATAATCATTGTATGGAGAATTGAACGGCATACCCACGTTTTCCGGTACTAAATAAGTATCGGTATTGGTATTGTAACGGGTGACAAAAATATCATAACCTCCCAATCCTTCACCGTCACTGGCATAATAAATAGTCACACCATCTGCCATTACATAAGGATAGTTTGCGTTTCCTGCATCATTGATACTACCCGGCAGTGGTCGTCCGTTGCTCCATTCATTCTGCAACTTGTTTTTGGAAAGTATATCCAGACTACCTCTTTCACCCTTCTCGCTGTAATAGATTTTATTCCCGATTTCAGTTTCGTAGACAGTACCTTCGTGATCTCCTCCTGTTTGGAAGAACTCGTTGAAAGTAAACAGTTTTCCCGATTCCTCACTAATTTTATAAGCATTCAGAAACGTTGCTTTATCTACAACGAAACTGTCGATAATACAAACATCTTCAACACCTTTCAACATACGGAGATCAGCTTTGCTCTTTTCCAGTAGTTTCTCTGCTTCTTCGGTTGCTCTTTTACGCTTCTTCAAATCAGCGATATACTCTTCAAAACATTCTACTGCCTCTTCGAAACGATATGTTCCGTTATAAGCCTGGCCTAAATAAAGCTGTCCGCTAGCTACACGCTTCTTGACTGCCATTTCGAGAGGTTTCACCGCTTCTTCGGCTTCTCCGGTTTTCAGGCAGCACACGCCATACCAATAGTTGTAGTTTCCGTTGGACGGTTGAGATTTTATGTACCTTTTAAAGACAGGTTTGGCTTTCTCATATTCGCCTTTTGTGAACAAAGCGCGTGCCTGTTCCAATGTTTGCGCAGAAACTTCGCATAAGAAGAGACTACAAAATAGAAATAGAATATATTTTCCTTTCATCGTTTTTAGCATTTATGGGTGGCAGATTATTTAAAAGTATTGTTGCTTTTGGAAGTCTGCCAACTAATCAATTGCTCAAAAGTACAAATTTATTAGAAATAAACCCTTTTTCAGAGATTCTATTATGTTAATTCTTCTTTAAATCATTCTTTTCGCTTACTTTTGCAGCCGATTTTTGAAGATATGACACAATTTACCGAAGAAGAGAAAGCCATTCGCCGCATTGAACGGCGGTTTAACAAAGGAGTGGTGCAATATGGGCTGATAGAAGAGGGGGATAGAATACTCATCGGACTGTCGGGCGGGAAAGATTCGTTGGCGCTTGTAGAGCTGCTGGGAAAACGCGCACGTATCTACAAACCTCGCTTTTCTGTCATTGCAGTTCATGTGGTGATGACGAATATTCCTTATCAGAGTGATACGGAATACCTGAAAGCGCATTGCGAAGCGAATGGAGTGGCTTTTGTGCAATATGAAACTTCTTTTGATCCTTCTACAGACACCCGTAAATCTCCTTGCTTTCTTTGTTCTTGGAATCGCCGTAAAGCATTGTTTACGGTGGCCAAAGAACATGGCTGCAATAAGATTGCTTTAGGACACCACATGGACGACATTTTGGAAACTTTATTGATGAATATTACTTATCAAGGGGCATTCAGTACAATGCCGCCCCGATTGGTGATGAATAAATTCGATATGACGATTATCCGTCCGATGTGTCTGGTTCACGAATCGGATTTAATAGAATTGGCAGCTTTGCATCATTATCTGAAGCAGATGAAGAACTGCCCTTATGAATCGCAATCCAGCCGTAGTGATATGAAAGGCATTTTACGGCAATTGGAAGCGATGAACCCGGAAGCGCGTTATAGCCTTTGGGGAAGTATGGCGAATATACAGGAAGATTTATTACCGAATAAAATTGATTGAGTTATGAAAGGATTCTATACTATTTTACTACTGATTGTGTCCAATATATTTATGACCTTTGCTTGGTACGGACATCTGAAAATGAGACAGGAGTATAATTGGTTTGCCGCTTTGCCCTTGATAGGAGTAATTACATTCAGTTGGGCAATCGCTTTTTTTGAATATAAATAGTCAAAAATACCCACGAGAAAAAATAAAATTTCAATATACTTATGTAAATAAAAAATATATATGAAAGCTGTTTATACAATATTATTGCTCATCGTGTCTAATGTCTTTATGACTTTTGCATGGTATGGACATCTTAAAATGAAACAGGAATACGGTTGGTTTGCATCTTTACCTCTAATTGGGGTAGTTGCATTCAGTTGGTCGATAGCTTTCTTTGAGTACCTATTTCAAATTCCTGCAAATAGAATTGGTTTCATTGATAATGGTGGTCCATTTTCTTTAATGCAATTGAAAGTTATTCAAGAAGTAATTACTCTTATAATATTTACAATATTTACTACGGTTCTTTTTAAAGGGGAAACTTTGCATTGGAATCATTTTGCTGCGTTTATATGTTTAGTATTGGCGGTGTACTTTGTTTTTTTGAAATAATTAGAGAATAAAAAGCCGATTACCATTTCTGATAATCGGCTATGAAATATGCACTTTTAAACTTTGGTTACATAACCTATGGTTTTAAATGATTAAACTTTTAATTACCTAACTCTTTATTTATTGCATCTTTCAAGAAGCTTTTTACATTTTCCTCTCCAGTTGTACTTTCAATTCTTTGTACAGTAGCTTCAGGAATTTTAGATGATGCTTTACAAACTGGTGAATATCCCCATTTACTTGATAGGTCTATTGCAGTATTAATAGCATAGTTCTTCGCAACAAATACATCAGAAAATTTAGACATTCCATTCAAAAAAGCTGTTGCTCTTTCAATATCATATTCTATATTTACTGTTTCACCTTTCATTAGCTTACTTAATTTTTTTGAGGTAAATCTGTGTTTATCCCAACATAAAATAAGGCTAATTGTACTAATCGGAAATCCTCTTAAAGATAAGGAGTTTGCAAATTGCAATAGTTCATCCTCTGGCTTAGCCAAAGTAGCACCTGCAATGTAATCTCCACCTTTCCACTTTTCGACTTCAACATTTGCTTCTGCTAACAACTCTTTGGTTGAAGCATTAGCATAGTTTTCAAAAAGATATATTTCTTCATCAGAAACACCATTTTCTATTGCTGCTGTATATCTATGTTGCCCGTCAACAATAACAATATATTTGTCAGCTTCTTCACTAGAAATAGGCTTTCCGTCACTTGTCATTAATGAGCAACCGTCTTCAACAGCTTTTGTGCCTGTGACATACATCAATGGTACAAGAATACCATATTTACTAATGGATGCAGTCTTAGACTTTACATTTTTATTAGACACTTGTCTGTTTCCTTGAATGAAACAAACGTTAACACCCTCATTTTTAATATCTTTCAATGTAGATATAATCATATAAGAATTTTATTTAAAGTATAATATATTTAATGGTCCTAATAATATCATCTTAGTTACAGGATAACCTCTACCTTTCCATGTAATTTTAGTAGATTCTTTAACAAAGAAAGCGTAGTCTATTAGAAGCATACTCGATATAGCTAAATGTATGTAAGCATCCGATAAAGTACACATTGTATTTTCATAAAATAGAAAACTCGATAT
>ERZ1673698.1154-NODE-1154-length-28446-cov-40.107605_pt1 | contig 28446 bp, 20 predicted proteins | sample MGYA00580228_ERZ1673698 | MGnify/ENA primary metagenome ERZ1673698 (study PRJEB41218, sample SAMN15661768) | gut metagenome | host: Homo sapiens | place: Canada: London | collected 2015-08-20/2019-03-30 | study: EMG produced TPA metagenomics assembly of... | reverse complement strand
TGCTTACAGCGTATAGCTGCTTAGCACATTATTGAATTATTAACGAACTATTGTATATATTATATTGCTATAGAATTGGCTTTTCCTTTGGCCGCCGAACGTTGTTTCTTTACTCTTCGTTCTTCACTTCCTTGTCTGGCCGTTTCCTGTAATCAACCACTTGTAGGTGGTAATTTCTTCGAGAGCCATAGGTCCGCGTGCACCCAGTTTCTGTGTACTGATGCCTATCTCGGCACCGAGTCCAAACTGTGCTCCATCAGTAAAACTTGTTGGGGCATTTACGTATACGCAGGCAGCATCCACCATGGCTTGAAATTTCTTTTGTGCTTCCTCGTTGCCAGATACGATGCTCTCGCTGTGTCCGCTTCCGTATGTGGCGATGTGGTCGAGCGCCTCGTCTTCTGTCGCCACCGTCTTGATACTCATCTGCATACTGAGCCATTCGGTGTTCCAGATGCTCCTGATCTGAGGATTCTCTTCCTTCATATTCTGCTCGCTCTCCTCGGCCTTATATAATAAGGTGTCGGGATAGTTGCCTTTCAGGGCTTCGTAGGCCTTGGTGTCGGCATGAATCTTTGTCTCATGTTTGGCAAGTTCTTCGCACAGCGTTCGAAGGTCGTTCAAACGGCTTTCGTGAATGAGCAGACAGTCGAGGGCATTGCATACACTTACCCTTCGGCACTTGGCATTGGTGATGATTCGTTTGCCCATCTCTATGTCTCCGTCCTTGTCGAAATAACAATGTACCACACCGGCTCCGGTTTCTATGACCGGCACCTTGGCAGTGTCGCGTACAAACTGTATGAGCTTCTTTCCACCACGAGGAATGCAGAGGTCTATATAGCCTACGGCATTCAGCATCTCGCCTGTTGCCTCATGGGTGGCAGGCAGAAGGGTCACTACATTGGGACTGATGCCAAAAGTTTTCAACACTCTGTGGATAAGTTCCACGCCGGCTGTGTTGGAGGCGTCTGCATCCTTTCCTCCTTTCAGCACACATGCATTTCCGCTTTTGAAGCAGAGAGAGAAAACATCATAGGTTACGTTGGGGCGTGCTTCGTAAATCATTCCGATGACCCCGAAAGGGACGGCTACCCGCTGCAGATGCAATCCGTTATCGAGTGTCTTGTCCTTGAGAACTCTTCCAAGCGGTGAGGGCAATGTACTGACGTGTCTCATGTCTGAAGCAATATCCTGGAGTCGTTGCTCTGTGAGTTGCAATCGGTCATAGAGTGGGTTCGCCTTGTCCATCTTCGCCAAGTCTTCTGCATTTGCTGCAAGGAGCGCAGGAGTTTCGGCGATGATGGCATCAGCCACCGCCTGCAGGATTTCATTACGTTGGTCATCGGTAAGCAGACCTAATGTCTTGCTTGCCGCCTTTACTTGTTCGAAGGTCTCTTTCAGTTCCATTGGCTTTTTCCTTTCTTGTTTATGATAAGTGACTTGTATTTTTACAGTCACTAAGCTGTTCCTTTGTTGCAAAAGTAAGCATAATTATTGATAATTACAAGCTTTATGTGGGAAAAAGTAATGATTATGCTGATAAATGGATAGTTATGCAATAAATGATACAAAAGAGGGACTATTATATTTGTTGCTTTATGGAGAATTTTACAGGAAGGGAATATTGACCATCTATTTAGGCACTATTCCTTCTCTGATTAGCCTATCACATTGCATAGTTGGTTGATAGCTGCATCAAAAGTGGTGAGGTCTTTTGCTCGCTTTCTGATGGATGTCTTGTAATTATAGATGGTTTGCGTAGAATAGAACAGAAGGGTGGCCAGTTCTTGCCCATCCGTAATTCCTAATCGCATCAGTGCATAGATCCGCAGTTCCTTGGTGAGACTGTTAGGCGCAGGGAGAACAATCTGCTTTTCTGGCAACAGCAGTTGGTTGAATTCATCCACGAAATTAGGGTATAAGTCCATAAAAGCCTTGTCGAATCGGATATAGAAACTTGAAGCTTCCTCTTCTGCCAGCTTATAGCTGTTGATGGCGGTAAGGAGATCGGCAGTCTGCTTTGCCTTGATCTTGCGGCTCACCAACTTGCGATAATCGTCGAGTTTCTTGATATAGACAGCACTGATGTCCATAAACAATCGCATATAAGTCTCCCTGCGCTTATTGGTATTGAGCAATTTCTGGTTCAATTCCTCCAAGAGCATATTCTGACTCCTCACCTCCCTGCGACTCTTTGCCAAACGCTTATTTATCCTGAAGACAAAGAACATCATCGCCAAGAAGCCAAGAGACACGATACTTACCACAACCAGCGATGCCGTGATGATGCGATTCTGACGTATTTCTCGCTGATGATTCGTTTCCGTGATAAGCGGAAGAATGCGAGAGATCTCAACCATTCGAAGACGATTGTTATAAAACTGAGCATCTTCCATCGAACAATAGATATACTTTGCCACACGCTTCGCATACTTCGCATCCTTATTATATAGATAGGTGGAAAGTTCCTGAAGTGCCAAATTTTCTTTCAAGGGACAAACCTGGTCAGAGATGGCCGCCTGTACCAAATATTTCTCATATATGTCCATTTGCTCATTGTCTTGATAATAACGAGCTATACAATATGCAGCAGAAGCATGCACCCTGCTGTCAACAGGACTGGCGGCAAGTGCTTTCTGATACCAGCCCAGCACTTTCTTGTCTGTGCGATGTAGCAAATACTCCAACTCACCACTCAGATAATAATAGAGCGCAGATTGTTTGTTGCCCATATATTCAAGGGTCTTGGCAAGATAGAGTCTTTTTTTATCTTGCATTTCCTCCTTGAATTCAGACCTTTCGCAGAAAGCTCCCCAATAGTTATACACCCATGTCAAGGTGTAATAATAGTATTGCATCAGCTTGGGCGAAATGTCTTCTGGCTTCAAAGAAAGCAACAGGTCTTCAGCCTGACTGTAGAAGCCTCCTGTGGATAATACCGCAGCCCGATTGATCTTGTTGAGGTTGATGTAATAGTCATCATGCAATTGTTCTGCCAATTGCAGGCCCCTTTTGGCATAGACCATGGCAGAGTCATATCGATAAGTATAATACTCACGATAGATTTGATTGTAAAGACTCAGACGCTCTCGTTTGCCGGAAGTAAGATTCAGTTTTTTCTTCATTCTTATGAGTTTCTTCTCTTTCTTGGAAGAGAACTCGTCCCGACGAGCTATATATTGGTCCAGACGATGAAGCAACTCATCCTCGTCCTCCAAATCCGCATTTCGGGAAAATGCCGCATTTGCCACCATCGGCATCACCACCATCATCAAGAGCCATACTATCTTCTTCATTGTCCTTTATTTATTATTGTTCTTACCAGTTTTTACTTAGTCATGAAAGAGAATAACCCTTTACGGCTGCAAAAATACTACTTTTATTCTTCTTTTCAATATCTACTCTCATAAAAAGAATTAATTTTATATATATTCTGATTATTAGACAGTTAAGTCCTTATAAAAGTCCGGGCGCATCTACTCAAGCCCTACACACAGCACCAAGGTGTATAAAATCAATCTATCTTTGCAATCGAAATCGAACAGCATTCGATTCAGACCTAAATATTTTGGAATAAACAAAAATAAAATAATGTAACTAACAAAAGAACAAGTTATGAACCTAAAAATCCGTACATTCTCCATGGCTTTGGCTGCAATGTCAGCGACAAGCTACATGTATGCACTTCCTTCTAACAATATTGAAGAGAAGTCATGTACAAAAGAAAAGAAGTCTCTCAATCTCGAAGAGGAATCCGTAGAGAAGAACAAGAAGGAAGAGCGTAACGTGATGCTTAACGCTGCCGATGCCAACAAGCCTCGTGAAATCCAAATTGGATTGCCAAGCGAAGACGTAACCGTATATGAGAACGGTCTTCCTGCCGTCTATTCATCCTCAGTTCACAAGCTCTCAGCCCACTGGCGCGGCGATGCCTCTCTGAAGGGTACCGACCTGATGACGCCTTCCGAGTCGGCTATTGCCACTGGTAACATTGCTTATGCTGTATCTTCTTTCAGCGAATTAGGTCAGAAAGAGTTCAAGGGCAAACTCAATTACAAGGCGAACCACTTCGGTATGCAGAACTTTGATCTCAACCTCTCTGGTGGCATCGGTACCAACTGGCTCTATACCGCCAGCATGTATCAGAACTTCGACCCGGGAAGTTTCAAGCTCCGCTTTACCGATTATGCAGACCGCACCCAGATTTATCATATCGGTCTGACCCGAATCCTGAACGAAGGCAAGGGACGCATCTCCTTATTATATAAGTACTCAAACAGCAAGAACCCTGGCAACTTTGCCAATGCGGCACCTTTCATCTACGCAGGTGACGGCAGCATCAAGAAAATTGCCGGCTTCGACCCAGGCATGAATTCCTATGTTCAGCGACAAGGTTCTTTCCAATACTTGAACACCAAGACTGGCAAGATGGAGACCTGGAACATGAGCGACGGAAGCGAGAACCACGCCAACGAGATTGCCCTCATCAGCCAGTACCAATTTGACAACGGATGGTTGTGGAAATTCAACGCTAAATACATGAATGCTCCTCGCGCCAACTACGTGGATTACGGTGGCAGCTCTATCTCGGAGGTGAGCGAGGCTGATGGCTATCAACTCTCAGATGGATCAGCTTATAGCGGACTCATCGAGGGACGACGCACTTGGTTGCACATAGGAAAGGTGAGCAATGCTCTCATGACGACAGAAATCAGCAAGCAGCTGAACAACCACAAGTTGATGATAGGTCTGAACGAGTGGTATTATCATCTCGACTACTATTCATCATCTTTCCAGTGGGCTGGTACCGTGGAGCCTTATCCTCTCACATTGAGCCAAATGTATGTAAACCCTCTTGACCCTACACAGACCGCACGTCGCTCCGAAACTTTCGGATATAACGAGCTGAGTCCAGAATACACCAAGGGCTCAGAGAACAAGTTGGCTGTTTATTTTACCGACGAATGGAAGGTAACCCCTAAGTTCAAAATATTCTATGGCGGACGTCTGGAGTACTATCGCATGTCGGCAGACCAGATTTCAGCCTCACGCTTCAAAGGATTCCATATCGGCAATTTCAACACCTATTCTACTGCGGAGGATGGTTCTATCGTAACCACAGCGCATAGCATCGAACCAGCCAAGGTGACCAAGAATAAGTTGAACTATGCGGCTACCCTGCAGTTGACATACAACCTCACCAACCAGTTCGGTCTGACAGCCGACGCAACCATCGCCACCCGCTTCCCACGCATCAGCGAGTATGCAGGAACAGGTCCTACCGAGGAACAGTATAAGCGAGTTACAATCCCTTTGATCCGTGGTGGAATCTTCTACAAGAACGATTGGATAGACCTGTCTTCCATGATTACTTACATCTCGAAGTCGAACAATATTGACCAGCAGAACCTCACCAAGCCTGGCACATCAGAAGGCAAGACTGTGTTGCTCATCTACAATATCCAGACCTTGGGCTGGACCACCTCTGCCGAGATCAATCCATTCAAGAACTTCCACATGCATGCCCTCTTCACCTATCAGAAGCCTGTGTATAAGAACTACAACGCAAGCGTGATGTTCAACGACGGCCAGACTATGGGTGTAAATGCGAACAACATGATCGTGAAGGAGATTCCACAGGTACTCATTGAGCTGGATCCTAAGTATGACATCACCAAGAACTTGAATGCTTGGTTGAGCTTCCGTTACTTCGGCAAGACCTACGCCAACCTCCAGGAGGCACTCTATTTCAATGGTCACTGGGAGACTTTCGGTGGTATCAACTGGAACGTGAATAAGAAACTGAGCCTCGGTGTGAGTGTCATCAATATCCTCAACGAGAAGGGCGCAAAAGGTACCATCAACGGTTCGGAGTTGATTACCAAGGAAGAAGCCGGCAAATATGCAGGTAAGTATATGAGTGGCAGCTATCTTCGTCCATTCACCATCGAGTTCTCAGCAGGAATCAAGTTCTAAGCTTTCATAATATACGATGAAAATTGCAAAAAAGAAAGACTGCAAGACGTTATCATGACAGCAAAAATAACAACAATCAAATAAAAACCAAAGAACAATGAAAAAGGCATTTATGCTTATCGCAGCGATGTGCATGACTTCAGTGATGGCATTCGCTCAAAAGACCATCAGAGTATCGACCGACAAGACCGATCTCGTGATGCAAGTTTCTCCTAAGGGTCGTCTCTACCAAGTGTATTTAGGCGACAAGTTGAAGAATCCCGCAGACTATCAGAACCTGAAATGGGACGTATATGCAGCCTCTGATGGTGCCGTCTGTCAACGAGGTCATGAGGTTTATGCAGCTTCTGGTGCAGAAGATTTCTTCGAGCCGGCAGTGGCTGTAACTCATGCCGATGGCAACATGACCACCTATTTATATTATAAGTCATCCGAGGAGAAAGCTATCAATGGGGGTACAGAAACCATCATCACCCTTCAGGACAAAGTATATCCGCTGACCGTGAAGCTCCACTACGCAGCTTATCCTAAGGAGAACGTCATCAAGGCTTGGAGCGAAATCTCTCACAAAGAGAAAGCCCCTGTCACCCTCTGGAGATACAGCTCTACCATGCTCTACTTCAAGGCAAACAAATACTTCGTCACCAACTATCACAGCGACTGGGCTAAGGAAGGACAGCCTGAAACCTGCCAGTTGACTGCTGGTAAGAAGATTGTTGACACCAAGCTCGGCACACGTACCGCCATGCAAGAGGAGCCTTTCTTCGAATTGGGCTTCGACGAACCTGCCAAGGAAAACGAAGGCAAGGTGATGCTTGGTACCATAGGATGGCCGGGCAACTTCCGCTTCACTTTCGAGGTGGACAACGTGGGCGCACTCCGTGTCATCCCAGCCATCAACCCATATGCTTCCGACTATAAGTTGAAGGCAGGAGAGACATTTACGACCCCTGAGTTCATCTTTGCCATGAGCGACAATGGTATGGGCGAGGCTTCACGAAATCTGCACAACTGGGCTCGCCAGTATCAGGTGAACATGGGTATGGAAGACCGCCTTACCCTTCTGAACAACTGGGAGAACACTGGCTTCGACTTCAACCAGCAGAGTCTTGCTGAGTTGATGAAGGATGCCAAGGACCTGGGCGTAGATATGTTCTTGCTCGACGACGGTTGGTTTGCCAACAAGTATCCTCGCAAGGACGACCATGCAGGCCTCGGCGACTGGGAGGCTACCAAGAGCAAACTGCCAGAGGGAATACCTGGATTGGTAAGAGACGCCAAGAAGGCAGGTGTAAAGTTTGGTATTTGGATTGAGCCTGAGATGGTGAACCCAAAGAGCGAACTTTTCGAGAAGCATCCAGACTGGGTCATCATGCAGCCCAAGCGTGACACTTATTACTATCGCAACCAGTTGGTGCTTGACATCAGCAACCCTAAGGTACAGGATTATGTGTTCGGCATCGTGGATCGCATCATGACGGAGAACCCAGATGTGGCATACTTCAAGTGGGATTGCAACAGTGTGATTACCAACATCTACTCTCCATATCACAAGGAGAACCAGGGCAACTTCTATATCGACCATGTGCGTGGCATCTACAAGGTACTCACTCGCATCCACAACAAGTATCCTAAGTTGCCTATGATGCTCTGCTCTGGCGGTGGCGGCAGAATGGACTACGAGATGTTGAAATACTTCACCGAGTTCTGGTGCTCGGACGATACAGACCCATACGAGCGCATCTACATCCAGTGGAGCTTGTCTAAGTTCTTCCCAGCCAAGACCATGGGCTCTCATGTAACCAACTGGAACAAGAACACCAGTGTGAAGTTCCGCACTGATGTTTGCAGCTCTTGCAAGTTGGGCTTTGACATCGACCTCAAGTCACTCTCAAAGGATGACTATAAGTTCGTTCAGAACGCCGTCAAGAACTATGACAGCATGAAGCCGATGATTCTCGAAGGCGACCAGTATCGTCTGGTATCTCCATACGAGGGCAACCACTGTGCCATCAACTATGTAAGCAAGGACAAACAGCGTGCCGTCCTCTTCGCCTACGACTTGCATCCACGCTACAAGGAGCCTGTGATGAACGTGAAGATGCAGGGTTTGGATGCTGAGAAAGTATATACTGTCAAGGAGACCAACCTGATGCCTGGCAAGGAATCAGATTTGGAGTGCAATGGCAAACAGTACAGTGGTGACTATCTGATGAAAGTCGGCTTGAATGTATTCAGCCCGACCGATGGAACCAGCCATGTATTGGTATTGGAATAACGTATCAACTATTCATAATTAAACAAAAAAAGTAATACCGGCAGAAATGCCTACTTGTGACACTATTGTGCCCAGCAAAGGGCACAATAGTGCAATTATACAGAAAGGGAAGTAAGATTCTCAGATGCAAAAGAGGGTGTGTCATAAATACATGGCACACCCTCTTTATGGGTATAGAGTTTGTTATTCTACGTTGAAAGAGTAGATGTCATCGAATTGCTTGTTGGTTCCGATGGCGCCAGATACTGATTTAACGACGACTCCATTGATGATCACACGGCAGTTGTATCGTCTGCCCACAACACCGCCGAAGTGATGAACCTTTACCTGGTATTGTCCTGGAGTGAAATTGTCATTCACGCTATAGATGTTCTCTACTGCATTGCCAGGATTGGATATCCAGTCACGGTCGAGCTCGAAACAGCCTTGCTTCTTGTTGGAGAAGTAAACATGTAAGTTTTCCGGACCTAATAGGTGCAGGTCGTAGTCTGTGTGTTCGGCTTCGGATGGGTTGACCCATGTGAGAGTAGCTTGGAACTTGCCTGTTCCGTATGTTGTGGTGATGGTGCCCCATGCGTCAGAACGTCCGTCGCTCCATGAGATGTTGTCCAGCTTGATGTCTGTCCATCCTGTATATGTGTCATATCCACCTGTGCCTGCGATGAGTTTGTCGGTTACTTTGACTCTGATGACAGAAGAATATTGTTCCATTTCTGTGGCTGAGTTCAACTGGCTGCGTTTCTGGCGAGACAGCACGGCTTTGTATTCTCCTCTTGCCACGTATGCCATGTACAGGGGCGATCCGTTGGGTGAGAAGGCAATCATCTTGGCGTCTTTTGAACTGCCGTTGACAGGGGTGAGAGTGAGGTAGTAGAAATATTCGTTGTCTATATATTTCTGTAATATGCGGACTCCACCCATTTCTGTGGTCTGTTGTGGATATTCCACCAATACGAAGTATCCAGTCTCTATGAGTGACACATTGGAGGTGCCGTCTGCGTTGCGAGAGGAGAAAGGTACTACTTCCCAACTGTTGGTGTAGTCGTTGTAACGCAGCAATACGCAGTTGGTGTTGCCTCCTGTGGGGCATTTGAGCACGAGAGGGCTGTTAAACGTGAAGTTCATAGGCTCTATCTTTATGCTGTTTTTTCCTACTACACTGGCCCCTGCAGGCAGCTGGCAGGGCAGGTCGGGTATGTCAACGTGGCTGATGGAGAAAGCCACTCGTCCGTTGTCGCCAGAGTTGGTCTTTGGCACGGAGCCCTTGGGTACGTAGAGTGTGAAGCCTCCGTTCTCGATGTCGGCATACTCATTGGTACCGACAACCACCGTCTGGTCGCCATCGACGAACTCGTTTTTCTCTCCCTTTTCCAGTACCATGGTGTCGTCACCATCGCTCAGGCACGAGGTGAATAGCATGGCGGTTAGACCTATCACCAGTGTGCCTATTTTATATGTCATTGATTTCTTCATGTTATTATTTTTTTAGTTGTTCTGAATAGTAAACTCTACGCGGCGGTTCTTGGCACGTCCTTCCTCAGTGTCGTTGTCGGATAGTGGACGTGTCATTCCATAGTAACTGTAGGTGAGCTTGTCTGGGTTGACTCCTTTGCTTACAAGATAGTCTACCACGGCCTTGGCGCGGTCGCGTGAGAGATTCATGTTAAATTCGTTGCCACCCACATTGTCGGTATGTCCTTTTACCTCTACGTGGCGGTTGCTGCGTTTCAGAGTCTGAGCCAGTTTGTCGAGATAATCGTATGACTCAGGCTTGATATTGCTCTTTCCGAACTCGAAGGTGATGGCATCTATGGCGCAGATGGTCTTGCCGTCTACCGACTTGTTCTTTGCCATCATTTCGTCGATTTCCTCCAGCGTGTAGCATGGTTTCTCGGGTTTGGCAACAGGCACAGTATATGTTTCCTGGACTACCGGCTCTGGCTTTGGCTCCGTTTTGGCAGGTTTCTTCTTGAAAATGTCGAAAGGAATGGCAAGTGTTGCCTGTAGCTCAATACCGGAGAACTTTCGGTTGCCGTCGATTTGGTAGTCATCGTTGTAGAGATGCAAGATATCGTTGGCTTTGCTGTCTTTCTCCTTTCCTGCGTAGGTGTCGGTAAAACCATATTCATAAGCAGCCTCTAAGCCAACGTAGCATTTCGTGTCGGCAACAGGAATGGCGAATTTCACACCGATGCCCGCTTGTCCTGCAAAATAAGTCGAGTTGAGATTGGCTTTAGTGATGTCCAGCTCATAGCCGGCATACTTGTAGTCTTCCATTTCTGCCTGTAGCTTGATGTTGCCGCCAGTGCACAGACCGAAAACAGGTGCAACAAAAACGTATGGGCGAATTTTGGAATCAGCCTTGCCAAAGTTGAAGATGAGAGGTACGCGCAGGTCGATGTAGTGGGCTTTGATAGTGTAGAAGATATTGTTGATTTGGCTCTCCTCATACGCATTGTCTTCCCTGAATATGCCTGATAGTTTTCCTCCTCTATTAAGGAAGGTTACCTGAGGACGGACACCAAACTGGCGATTCTTACCGAACTCTCCATTCACGAAGATGGAGAAGATGCCACTGCCTGTCATTTTGTTGGATGGAAAGTCGTCCTTGTCCAGGTCGGAGTAACTCATCTTGTTGAAACGATAGCCGCCACCTATGCCGAGGTACCAGTTGCTTTGTGTGTTCTCTGCTTGAAACTCATTGGTTTCTTGAGCCGTTGCAGACAATGCTACGCACAGTGCCAGCCCCAAACTCAAGGCCATTTTTCTCTGTAGTTCTTTTTTCATAGACAATTATACATTATGTGAATAAATACTTAGCAGTCTTTCTCCACTTGCGCGCGAATAGGAAGCCGACTGCTCTGCAAAGGTAGATAAAAAACTCATTTCATGCAAGACGGTATTTTGCCTGGTAGGTGACAAAGTGCCTTGTAAGGATAGTAAGTGGTCGAAAACAGTGCCTATATGGTCGAAAAAAATCTAAAGAGGTCTTTATGTTATTATTTTCTTGTTTATATTCTCTTTAACCACAGATCCATGAATCTGTCGTAGATGAGGTAGCCGTCATTGGTTCTATATACCAATTCCTTGTCTTCTAAAATCTTAAGAGCAGCCTTTACGCTGCTGGCTCCGCTCAATTTATGTCCTTTGATGAACTTGCCTGCTGTCGGTTGTGCAACGATGCCGTCCTTGGCAATGGCTTTGAGAAGAGCAAACTGATTTCCTGTAAAGAACTGCGTCATGCTCTCAAACTGCGGTTCTCTTCCCTCAAGGATGGAAAGGAGAGCGGCATTGACTTGCGACATGTTTTCGACTTGGCTTTCTGATTCGTAAAGGCGGTTCATAATGCTTTGGATATACCAAGTATGCCCATCGAACTGCTGATAGATATGCTCGAAAATCTCTTTTGATAAGTCACCACCTTTCTGCTTAAAGAAGCTTTGGCAGAAGTTATAGTAAATGTCGCATTTCAGTGGCTTTAAGCCCATCATCTCTGTGCTTTGGTAGAATGGATGTTTTGGCGAGCCGAATATTTCTGCCATCAAATGTTGTTTGCTGCCAGAAAAGATAAAGTGGACATGTTGGGCGAACTGAATGTAGGAGCGAAGCAAAGCCTCCGTTCCCTTCTCTGGATATTCAGCTATCTGCTGAAATTCATCGATGGCGATATATACCTCTTTGCCACTCTCGTTGAGATAATTGAAGATGCTACGAATAGTAATATCTTCTTGTGTTGGTTCCACCGTGATGGAGACACTCGGTTCGCCTGTCAATGGATCCATGCTAAGCACTGGGCGTAAGGCACTGAAGAAAGCAATGGTCTTCTCGAAGAATGAGGCGTTTTTGCGCACAATGTCGTTGATGACCATAACGCCAAGTTGCTCCACAAAATCATTCAAATTCTTGGTGGCGAAAATGTCAAGGTATAGGCATATGGTATCGTTCTCTTCTTCCTCGAGATAGAAGAAGGTATTCTTGATGAGTCCCGTCTTGCCAATTCTATGCGGAGAGATAAGTGTTACGTTCCTGCCGTTCTTCAGATGAGATAAAAGGGTAGCAGTCTCTGCTTCTCTATCGCAGAAATACTCAGGACTTTCGTACCCTTGATAGATGAAAGGATTCACTAATTGCTTGTTGCTTAGTTTTATACGCCATTACATATTTTATGTTACAACTTTTTTGTAATGACAAAGATACGGCTTTTTCTGAATAGAACAAATAAAAAGCCCAGAAAGTATATACTGGGCTAAGAAATGATATAAACTTCTCTTTTTTGTTTGATATTCCCTTGGCGATTTTATATCTTATTTGTCAAGATGCGCCATGAAGTACAACTCTTTTTGTCGCTCTATCTCTCTTCTGAGGTCTTCCTCATTTGGCAAGTAGAGCTTGTATTTGGCAGCAAACATCTGGTCGTTCTTGGCAAGAGTGGAGTATCGGGCTACATCAGAGTCAGTTTCGGCACAGAGGATGATTCCTATAGTTGGGTTGTCGTCTGGTCCTTTCTTCATCTTGTCATACATCTGCAAGTACATGTCCATTTGACCGACATCCTGATAGGTGATGCGGTTGACCTTTAAATCTACAAGAATAAAACTCTTGATAAGATAATTGTAGAATACCAAGTCGATGTAGTAGTCGTTCTCTTCCGTTCTGATATGCTGCTGGCGAGCCACTAGGGCATAGCCTTTCCCCATTTCCATCAAGAACTTCTCTAAGTTATCTATGATAGCAGATTCCAATTTCGATTCTTTGAGAGAAGAGTCGGAAGGTAATCCCAAAAACTCCATGACGACAGGAGATTTGATGTATTCCAGTTTATCTTGCTGGAATTCATTCGTTTTCTCTTTCATCTCTTTCTCTACAGGTGCCTTATCTTTCGACATGAGGAGACGCTCATAATATAAGGTGTTGATGTTGCGACTCAATGTGCGATAGCTCCAACCTTGTTCGAAAGCTTCCTTTGCATACCAATCCCTTGCCTGCTTGTCTTCTATGCGAATAAGCAGTTCGTAATGCGACCAAGGTAGTAGGTGGATACCTGCTTTTTGTACATGTTGGAGGTTATTGCTCAATTCTTCAGACGGTGTCTGTTGAATTGAGGCATTGAATTCGACGGACACTGTCCGTTGAATTTGTAAGTTGCTGAACTTTAGGTAAAAACGTCTGAAAACCCTTAGGGTAGTTACAGAGAACCCTTTCCCAAATTCCTCTGTAAGTGCAGCGGATGCTACCTCAATAATATGCTTTCCATACTCAGCCCTTGCTTCTCCGTTCTGTTCCTCTTCCACAATACGTTTCCCTATTCTCCAGTTTCTTTCTACCAGAGAATAATTGACGGCAGCGAAAGCTTTGCTCCTTGCTTTGCTGACTATTGTCTTCAAATCATTCACGAGAAACTTCTCTTCTCCTTTATATGATGGCTCCATCTGCTTCATAATTATGCCTTGTTTTATGTATGATGAGTGCAAAGATAAACTTTTTTGTTGGAAAAGCACAAAAAATGGTTAAAAAGTTTGCGCTCATTATGACAAATTATAAAGGCATCCGATAAAGGGCAATTTTCTTAGGTTGAAGGCTATGAATTTTGTCTTTGTTATAACAATGCGCCATGTCAAAAGGTGAAACACTGTCTCACTTTTTGACATGGTGCATTGATGTTTATTCCTTCTTTCTAGTCCAATCGTTTCTATGAAGAGATTCTTGGTCGATTTGTTTGTCCATAATCTTACATTATTTCTAACGATACTTTGCAAAAATACGAAATTATTTCGAAGTATACTTAGAAATAATGTGAGAAATATCGTTTTTTAAACTATATGGACTTAATCGAAGAAGATAAAACCATTTAACATACGAAGACGGTTGAAGGGGTTATTGGTGGCAATCTCCTTCAATGAGAAGTTTGGGTCGAATACTTGACTAATCTTCAGCAAGTCTTTTATTGTTCTTGACTTTTGAGCTGTGGTTGAGTTGCTTGTACCAAAATAATCACAGATGTCATTCGATGTCAAGCTTAGTCGGGAGTCCTTGCTAAAGATGAAGTTGATGTTGCATATGGTATAATTCACTCCTCGAATGGCTCGTGTCTTTCTCCTATGCCGTTTCATTTGCTATTCTTCAGACTGCCTGAAGAATAGCATAATCATTATTTCTCTTTAGGTCTTGCCACAAACTCAGTATGAAGTGTCTCCATGGGATGTTCCTTCAAGTCGATGAGAATGTTGGGGGTGTTGCCGTTGGCTATGATAACCTTGATGCCAGCATTGGCAACTTCCTGGGCGGTCTTTGCCTTAGATGCCATACCGCCACGGCCATGACTGCTCTTGCTGGGCTGTATGTATTCGCTGATGTCGCGATCATAATATACCGATGGGATGATGCGTGTATGAGGATCGTTGGGGTCGCCATTGTAGATGCCATCTACGTTGGAGAGTAATACGAGTGCATCGGCATTCATCATCTGGGCTATCAAGCCCGACAACTCATCGTTATCCGTAAACATCAACTCGGTGAGGCATACGGTGTCGTTCTCGTTGACAATAGGTATTACTCCGTTCTCCAACATGATGTTCATGCAGGCCTTTTGGTTCTGGTATTGTTCCTTGGCGAGGAAATTTTCCTTCATGGTCAATACTTGTCCCACCTTGATGTTGTATTCTCTGAACAAGTCGTAATACAATCTAATCAGCTTGCCCTGACCTACCGAAGAGAACAACTGTCGCTGTTCTACACTGTCCAGCTGGTGGTCTACCTGAAGCTCGCCTCTTCCTGCCATTACGGCACCAGAAGATACGAGGATCACCTCGTAGTCGTGCTTTCTCAACCAAGCCAGTTGGTCTACCAAAGCCGACATTCTTGTTACGTTCAAATGTCCATCCTCTCGGGTCAGTACGTTGCTGCCCACCTTTACTACTATTCGTCTCATAAATTCTTTTATGTTGACATACTGGGTGAGGGCAGGAAACAAAACCTGCACTCCCAGTGCATTCTTCTTTATTTTTTATTGTCCTTCTCTCTTATTTCGACTCTTCGAATCTTGCCGGAGATGGTCTTTGGCAATTCATCTACGAACTCGATGATGCGAGGATACTTATAAGGGGCAGTCTCGTGCTTTACGTGATCCTGCAACTTCTTGATCAGGTCGGGACCTGCCAAACTCTTGTACTCATCTTTGAGCACAACAGTAGCCTTTACCACCATACCTCTTATAGGGTCTGGTACACCGGTAATGGCACACTCTACTACGGCAGGATGAGTCATCAGGGCATTCTCTACCTCGAAGGGACCAATGCGATAGCCTGAGCTCTTGATTACATCGTCAATTCTTCCCTCAAACCAGAAGTAGCCTTCCTCGTCGCGCCAAGCCATGTCGCCTGTATGATAGTAGCCGTCATGCCATACAGATTTTGTCTGTTTCTCGTCACGGTAATAGTATTTGAAAAGGCCGATAGGTTTTTGGTCACCTATGCGGATGCAAATTTCGCCTTTTTCGCCATCCTCGCATTCGCTCATGTCTGGGCGAAGGATGTGAACCTCGTATTGTGGGTTAGGCTTGCCCATGCTTCCTGGCTTTGGCTTGATCCAGGGGAAGGTGCCAAGAGTCATGGTGGTCTCTGTCTGTCCGAAGCCCTCATAAATCTGAACGCCTGTCAGTTTCTGGAAGGTTTCTGCCACAGATGGGTTCATAGCCTCTCCCGCAGTGGTGCAGTATTCAAGACTGCTGAGGTCATACTTAGAGAAATCCTCCTGTATCATGAAGCGATAGATGGTGGGAGGTGCACAGAAGGAGGTGATGTGATATTTCTCTATCTGGCGCATAATCTTGTCGGCGGTAAACTTCTCATGGTCGAAGACGAAGACGGTGGCTCCGGCAAACCATTGTCCGTAGAGCTTGCCCCAAACAGCCTTGCCCCAACCGGTATCGGCTACGGTAAGATGGATGGAATTTTCGTGCAGGTTGTGCCAATATACACCCGTGGTCAAATGGCCGAGCGCATAGAGGTGATCGTGTGCCACCATCTTTGGCTCGCCTGTGGTGCCCGATGTGAAGTACATCAAGAGAGTGTCCTCGTTGGAATTTACATGCTCAGGGCGAACGAAAGGAGCACATTCGTTCCATTCCTTCATCCAGTCGTGGAAACCCTCAGGAATTTCTGGACCGATGCTGATCAATGTCTTGACAGTAGGACTCTCTGGCATGGCCTCGTTGATTTGTTCTACCACATAGTCGTCTCCACAGCAGATGATGGCTTTCACGCTTGCTGCATTGTTACGGTAGATGATGTCGTGCTTGGTAAGCATATGTGTGGCAGGGATGGCTACGGCGCCCAACTTGTGGAGACCGAGCATGGCAAGCCACCACTGGTAATGGCGCTTCAGTATGAGCATTACTTTGTCGTCGTGGCCTATGCCGAGACTTTGGAAGTATGCTGCAGCTTTGTCGCTCTGCTCCTTCAGGTCTTGATAGGTAAAACGTATCTCCTCGCCACGTTCACTTGTCCAAAGCAGTGCAACATGGTCGGGTTTTATCTTTGCCCACTCGTCCATTACGTCGTAGGCAAAGTTGAAGTCTTCGGGGATGATAAACTCCAGATGCTCCTTGAAGTCTTGTTCTGAAGTAAAATGAGTTTGTTTTAGAAATCTCTCTATCATGTTGTGTGTGATTATATCATTTGGCTTAACATCTTCAATTTCTTAACACCTTTAACTCCTATATGATTATACAAAGAAACTTGGCTGATTTCCCGTTCAGCGAGCGGAAGCAGTGTTGTTTCTTACTGTCGAAATAAATACTGTCGCCAGGATTAAGTACCATCACTTTATCCTCTATCGTTACTTCGAGCTGGCCTTCCATGACGTAGTCGTATTCCTGACCGTCGTGTCCGTTCTTGTGAGGCTTGTCATCTCCTGGCAGAGGGTCAACCTGTACCATGAAGGGATTCACCCTTCTGTCTTTGAAACCTACAGCGAGGCTTTCGTATTTATACTGGTTGTTGCGTTCTATTTCCGGACCTTGCCCCTTGCGTGTGACGTAGTAGCCCTTCATGCGAGGCTCCTCGCCAAAGAGGAGCACGTCGAGGTCAATGCCATAGCGTTTTGAGATCTTGGAGAGGCGATATACAGATGGGTCGGCCTCTCCCGATTCGATCTTCAGATAATGTTCAAGACTGATTTCGCAAAGCTCTGCCACTTCCTCTGCAGGGATGTTGAGAACTTCGCGCAGACCTTTCAGTCTTTCTCCTATTTGCTTAATTGCTTCGTCCATAGTTCTATTCTTTTTACTCGTTTGTTGGCAAACGTTGTTGCTTGCCTTCGCTTTTTGTGACAAAGATTGTGCAAAACAAGCTCGCCTGATTTTGCCGCGTGTAGCCAATTTTCGCTTTTTGTGGCAAAAGTACGATTTTTAAGTGATTTGAGCAAACAAAGAGGTGATAAAATGAATAATTACAAGCTGTTTTGATGGTAAACTGTTGTAACTATGCAGAAAAACTAAGTATTTGTTGTTCTGTGATTGTAGAAGCTTGCCTTTGTGGTTCTAAAGTATCTTATTTTTCTTCTGGTTATATCACTTGGCTCTCCTTAATGTATAACCTCTAATGCTATAGATCGAAACCTGTAAAAGCCTATTGCATACTGCTTCGCCTAACTTGTATTTAGTTATATACAGATTATATTTAACCATACCTAAGCCATATTTAGTAGAACATAAGTTAAGATATATAAAAAGCAGTAGGTTTCTTGAGGTTTTGTAGTAGGAAAGTTGTAACTTTACAGGCATATTACAAACCTTTTAGAGTGATAGATTATGGCAAGATATATCAAGCAAGAGATGCCCGACCTCAATGGTACTGGCGAAACCAAGTGTTATTATCGTTTAGAGAAGCGAAGAAATCTCTCCACCAAAGAGTTCTTGAAGAAGGCAGGCGCTCATGGCATCCTCGACGACGGCATCTTGAAGCATGCGCTCAGCAAGATAGCCGAACAACTGGTGGAGGAACTGGCGGATGGTAATACGGTTACGCTCGAAGGCATCGGTACCTTCCAGGCTACCCTTGGTGTAAAGAAAGATAAGGAGATGGATACCATCGACGGCGATGAGACCAAGCGAAATGCTAAGAGCATCGAGGTGAAGAACGTGCGCTATGTTTCAGACAAAGACTTGGTGAATGACGTCAATCTTCATTGTAAGCTTACTCGTGCCGGTGTATCCAGGGTGAATCGTTCTCCTTATACCAAGGAAGAACGCCTGAAGATGTTGCAAGATTACTTGGCTGATGCCACTCATCCCTTTATTCGTGTGGCAGATTATGCCGAGCTAACTTCCCTTCCTCGTTCCACAGCTACGAAGGAGCTTCGAACCTTCTCCGAAAACCCTGCTAATGGTATCACAAAGAGTGGCAGGAGAACGGCGATTGTGTATGTTAAAAGGGTGGAAATATAAAATTATTAGAAATATAGATGAAATGATAAAAGCAATTTGGAAGACTTTACTGCTAATTTTGTACCTCATGCAGAATGTCTTTATTTGTGTAATACGGATGTTAGTTTGTCTTCAAGCATGGCGACAAACTCAAAGAATTAGGCTTGGGTATGAGTCAAGACGATAAGATGCCTGCTGTTGTTCTGTATAGGAGAGATAAGGATTGGCTTTATTTGATTGAATCTGTTACAAATGGCGGTGTATTAGATGAAGAACATCTTGAAGAGTTGGAGGCTCTAACGAAAAACGTAGATAAACACAAAGTCTTTGTTACAGCATTTCCAAAGTTTCAAGGATAATATGGATAGATTGGCATGGGATACTGTAGCGTGGATAGCAGAAATGCCAGAGCATATGATTCATTTAGAAAAGCAAGGAACGTTAGAACCACGATAAAAAGCGAAAGAGCACCAGAAAAAAGTTGTGTCCTTTCGCTTTATGACTCTTTATTTCTTTAAGAAACCATATTCATATACTTTAGGCTCGATATGAGCGGCAAGACCTTTCATTGCCTGTCTAAGGTTGGCGAGCAAGGTGTTATAGGTGGCATCTTCACTGGTGGAGTTCATTTGAACTTTTCCGTTCTTTGTGGTCTTTGTTCCTTGGAAGTGCATCTTGATGTCATAATAAGAAGCATTAGGGTTGGCTCTTGCTTGTTTGTGATAGTAACGCCACAACTCTCTTCCCGCATCCAATACAGCTTGTGCTTCTTGAGAAAACTCCAAGGGTCCGGTTGGAGTGAATGAACAGCCATCTGATGTCTGAGCTTCTTGCTCTGTAAATAGGTCTTGTATTGTTCCTTCTTGCTGAGGCTTTTCCTCTTTCACTTTGCCCATGATGAAGTCGTGCATAAAATGGCTCTCGAAATTGTCTTGTGCGCCTACCTCTTCTTCGCTGAATGGTATCCAATGGTTTGTTCCATGCTGACTCTGGATTCTATTTTGTCCACTGAAAAGAGAATGGATTAGACAATTGTATTGAAATTCTTTGTCGTCTTCCCACTTTGAGCTTGGTACAAGATATTGATCTCTGTCATTTATCCAGTTAGCATTAACAGTTTCTCTAATGGACAGGTATATACACATTGGTAGGATGTTAGTCTTCGTTATTTCTGCATAGAAATGGTTGTGTATATCATTGTCTGATAGTTTGCTTGTTATGTATATGCCAAGATTGTTTTGTATATTGGTTCCATTCATGCGTAAAAATCCAATACTCTCACCTTGTTTGTCATAGTATTGCCTAAGCCATACAATAACATTGGTGTCATTTAAGTAAGAGGATATTAGCTTGTTGCCCAATTCTTCTCCTTTTGAGTCGTAAATGGTTGTCGTAGTTTCTTCAAACACTTCTTTCTGGTTAGTATCCCAAATAAAGAATCCTATAGGAAACTGTCCTTTTACGTTGTCAAAGCTATTGGCTGGAACTATAAAATTTCGACCGAGCTTCGCTCGGAAAGCCTGGCGGAAATCACGGAAGTTGGGTGCTTGCAGAATTTTCAACTTTGAAAATTCTGCAAGCACCGATGTAGGGATTTCATCATATATCCTGATGAAAAATTGGGCGAACAGCTCGCGACACGCTAATCCCATTTGCTTCTTATATGTCTTATATACATAGTTGTCAAATGCTACTCCTGTTTTATTCTTCCCCGTACCACTTCTTTGGCGACTATCACCAGCCTCTGCATACGGAGGGTTAATATACACGACAAGTTTACGACGTCTTTCAGAATCGTTGATAATGTCTTGTAATGACTGGGGAAGCTTATCAAAAGAGTCATTAAGAAAGTCGAATTGGAAAACATGGCTGTCAAGCAAGTCGAGGCTCTTCTCCTTTATTCGCTCATGCATTACTTGTACATCAGCATTGTCAAGTGTAGAGGCATAGACACGATACTTCTCTGTGAGACCGAAGAGCAGGTTACCAGTACCTGCGCAACAATCCCACACATAATATTCTTTTTGCCAGTCTTCGCCTAATTCCATAGCTAAATATTCTTGTGACTTTTGCACCCACTGTGGAGGGGTGAAGAAAGCACCTTGATAGCGACGAAGGTCTTGTGGAATGAGCAAGTCTCGACGCTTGAGAATCAAGTCAAGATACTCTTTTCTTGGTGGACGTACATACTTGTTCCAAAACTGATTATATGCAGTCTTTCCATCATTGAATGTCGCTTCGCTAAACAATTGAGTTGCCCCTTTGAGAATATCTTGTAGAATGCGGTATTTGTCACCACGAAGTACTACGGCAAGTTCTTCTCGCAGTGTATAATCATTGCGAGATATAAGGTCTGCATAAAAGAAATCGACAACGCTGGTCTTGGGTACATCGTCCCAATTTACGGCAATAGAAGGCTTTACTTCTTCCACCCAACGTTGGAAAACAAAAATGAAGTTATTCTTTGTGATATTGATGCCATTCGTGCGTTGTTTTCCCAATTTGAAGTTGGAACGAATGAATTTTCTTAGCTCCTTCTCATCCTTACGTAGGTCGAAAAGGCTGATTTCCTTTTTGAGTTGCTCATGCAGTAAGTCATAGAGCATGCGGAACTCCTTAGTGCTATGATTGGAGGGGGTGACGTTCCAGTTGAAGTCATTCTGATAGAATACACTTACAATGTGATGGTATTCGATAAAGGCAATCTTTTCTTTATCGAATGCTCCAAGATAACGAGGTGGCAAGTATGATTCATGAGTGTGAGCTTTTCCTATGGTGATGATGAGTTGCACGAAAGAAGCATAAATGTCTTCCGTGTTTCCTGCTTTTGCCTCAGCCCATAAAAAGTACTCTTGGTCGAATAGCTCGCCTTCGCTTGATTTCTTAGTTGTTACAGCAAAGTCTATGTCGCCCAATATTGGTGTAGCATCATAATCTTGGAAGAATTCTTGGCGAATTCTGTTCTTTACTTCCTCCTCACGTATCTTGTTGTTTGCCATATTCTAATTTTTCTTTATTTTACTTCTTTCCAATCAATGAGTCCTTTGCCCATGTCATCTAATTCTACAGCTAACCCTATAACCTTTCTGGTATCTGCAAAGAATGGCTTGAGATAGCCGTTGTCAATGATTTGTTTTTCGGCATCATTTATCCCTCCGTTGTTGGCTAACTTTAGTTCCATCACATAGATGAAACGAGAGGTGGAGGCTACGATGTCTATTCTACCTGTTGATAACATGTGTTCTACTTCTACTTGGCATCCTATGGCATTCAGTATGGTGCTGATGATAAGGCGATAACGCTCCTCCATGTCCATACTTGCCAATTTCTTATTGCTGTATGGGACATTTGAGATGAGAGATTTCATACACAGCTTGGCTTCTTCCAAATTGCCATTGTTCATGCTGTGCATTAACCTGCTTTGTATGGAGATAATATCCGTGATGTCCTTCTGGGTCAGTGTAGGCAATACGGCTTTATAGAGAGCCTTTCTTACTTCCTCATTCGGAAAACCTAAAGAATATCCATCTTCATCAAAACCCTTGATAGTGAGATAACCTGTCTGATAGAGGAATAGTTCGGCACCGCCTTCTATGACATCTGATGTCTCCAGTGTGTCTTTGTCGATGTAGCAATCTTCGAAGTCATGAAGGCGTAACTCCATGTTGTTTACGAATTTATTCAGCATGGAAGTGGCGCCGGATGAAATCCAATAGTTGCGCAGACGCAATTGGGAGAGGGCGTTGAGCAAGCTGAACGGATTGTAGATGTCGGTCATGTTCTCATCGCTGAAATGATAACCGTCATAATAGGTCTTCAACTTGTCGTGTGCTTCTTCAATGCTGCATTCCATCTTATCTGCCAAGGCCTCCAACTCTGGGGCGAAGTTAACTGTCATCTCTTCCTCGGTGATGCCACAAAGAGGGGCAAATTGTGGGAGAAAGCTGATGTTTGTCAGATGGTTAAGTACAGAGAACAGGGATATCTGGGTAAACTTCGTGATGCCTGTGATGAAGACAAAGCGAAGTACATTTCCTTTGAGTTTGAGCACAGAGAATACAGAACGATAAACTTCAGTACAACCTTCATGCTCTGGTGTCTTCCATGAATGCTGCAATGGGGAATCGTATTCGTCAATTAAGACAACTACTTGCTTACCTGTTTTTTGATGGGCAGTGTCAAGGATAACTTGGAGGCGTACGGATTCGCGAGAAGTTTCTTTAGGCTTGATGCCGTATAATGCTTCGTATTTCGAAAACTCAAGATTGAGATAGTCTTTGATTTCGGCAGCAGTGGCACCTGCACCGCTCATGTCAAGTCTGATGACGGGATACTCAGTCCATTCTTCTTCCAGTTCCATAATCTTCAGCCCCTCAAAGAGTTCTTTCTTGCCTTCGAAGTAGCATTGCAAGGTATCGATAAGCAGAGACTTACCGAAACGACGAGGACGGCTCAGATAATTGTATAAATCACCTGAGTGAGTAAGTTGCCATACCAAGTCGGTCTTGTCAACATATAAGTAGCCTTCCTTGCGGATAATGCTAAAGAATTGTATGCCTGCTGGCAATTTCCTTGTAATCATCTCTGCCATAGTCTTTCTGTTTTTTTATTCTTTTTGCAAAGATACATTTATTTTTCCATTTATTCAAGAATAATGAATGATAAATGCACGGTTTCGTTCTATAAAACAGAAAAATGCTGCAAGAACCGAGGCTCTTGCAGCATTTCTATAATGGGTTGTTTGCTATATGTCATTTATCCATAGGATAGAGATTTTATTTCTTTCCTGCTTTCAAACCTTTGATGACGGCATTGGTAAAGCCATTCCTTGATTCCCTTCAATGTCTTCTCTACGCACCAAGGCTTTACTACCACGCATACGATGTCTGCACCATGGCAAGCCAACTGGTTGTCGAGAGTTACGCTGGTACCTTCGCTTGCGAAGTGATCCAATACGGGTTGATGATGGTCCGAAGCGAAATGCCAAGAGCATTGAGGTGAAGAACGTGCGCTATGTTTCAGACAAAGACTTGGTGAATGACGTCAATCTTCATTGTAAGCTTACTCGTGCCGGTGTATCCAGGGTGAATCGTTCTCCTTATACCAAGGAAGAACGCCTGAAGATGTTGCAAGATTACTTGGCTGATGCCACTCATCCCTTTATTCGTGTGGCAGATTATGCCGAGCTAACTTCCCTTCCTCGTTCCACAGCTACGAAGGAGCTTCGAACCTTCTCCGAAAACCCTGCTAATGGTATCACAAAGAGTGGCAGGAGAACGGCGATTGTGTATGTTAAAAGGGTGGAAATATAGGTAGCATCTTCACCTGACTTCGTTACTCAAAAAATACGTATTTTATAACTGATCACTGCCACGAAGGAACTTCGAACTTTCTTCGAAGACCCTTCTAATGGCATTGCAGCGAGTGGCAGGAGAGCAGCGATTGTGTATCAGTATTTCTTTTTGCTATATTCGCTCGGAGTACACCCAAACTGCTTCTTGAAGCTGGTTGAAAAGTGGGAAAGGGTGTTGAAGCCTGTCATATAGGCTATTTCCGAGATGTTGTACTTGCCTTCCACGATGAGGGTGGCGGCACGATTGAGCTTATAGGTCTTGAAGAAGATGCTTGGATTCTCTCCTGTGAGTCCCTTGACCTTGTAGTAGAGCTTTGTGCGGGAGATGTGCATCAGTTTCGTTACCTTGTTGACATCCAATTCCGAGTTGGATAGTTCCTGCTCCATCATATGATAGAGTTCGTCCATGAAGAGTTTGTCTTGTGGCGACAGCACTTCTTCCACGTTCTTGTCGGTCTCCGTGGCGTTGGTTAGGATGGTCTTGGTCTTCTCACGGTTGGTGAGCAGGGAGTTGATCATTGCCAACAACACCTTCGGTGTGAATGGCTTGGTGACATAGGCATCAGCACCACTATTCAAACCTTCCACTTGATTCTCGGGAGTAGTCTTGGCAGTAACGAGAATCACAGGGATATGACAGAGTTGGATGTCTTCCTTGATTGTCTTGCAAAGCTCGTATCCACTCATTCCTGTCATCACCACATCGCTGAGGATGAGGCAAGGTTCTTCCTCCCTTGTCGCCTGCAAGGCACTCTCGGCATCGAAACGATAGATGATGTGATAGGATGATGCCAGGAGGGTACGAAGATAATGCACCACTTCGGTGTCGTCATCTACGATGAGTATTTTCGGACGGTTGTCTGTACTGTCATCTTGACTTACCTTGTCTGCCAGTTTCTGACTGTCGTGCAGTGGAAAAGCCATCTTCTGGTCTTGCTCCAAAAGGGCTTTCTCGTTGGCGGTATAGAGGCTCTCATCGGTAGGAAGGGTAACGGTGAAGATGGCTCCCTGGCAGTCCTTGCGATTGCCCGCCTTTAAATCGCCATGGTGAAGGACGGCCAGGCTGCGGGCATAGTAGAGTCCGATGCCAGTACCCCAGTTGATGGTGCCTGTGGACTGGTTGTTCAACTGATAATATCGCTTGAAGATATTCTCCACCTCATTCTGTGGGATTCCCTTGCCTGTATCAGCCACCGTGATGGTGATAATCTGTTCTCCCTTGTTAGTGGTACCGGTGTCGAAAGATACATCTATCTTACCGCCACGAGGGGTAAACTTCATGGCGTTGGACATCAGGTTGTTGATAATCTTTTCCAGTTTGTCGGAATCCAGAAGCATCAGGTAGGAACCTTCTAATCCGTGACAGTTCAAGGTGATACCTTTCTCCTCGGTATTCACGATGAAGAGGTCCATGATGCGTTTCATCTCGGTGATAATGTCGGTTTGCTTGACGTGCAAGCGGAGCGTGTCGTTCTCCAACTTGTTGAAGTCGAGCAACTGGTTGACGAGTCTCAGCATTCTATCTACGCTTCGGTTGATGATGTTCAATAGCAACTTGTCGTGCTTGTTGATGCTTTCACTTTCGCAGAGTTGTTCCACTGGTCCCGAAATCATGGTGAGTGGTGTTCGGAACTCATGCGAGATGTTAGCGAAGAAACTCATGTTCATCTTGTTGATGCGCTGTTCTTGCTCCTTCTCATCCTTAGCCTTTTGAGCCATGTTCTTCTCGAAGCTGATGCGCATCTTCTGCCGGTAGAGCACGAAGCCGACGCATCCCATTATAATAAGGTATAGGCACCAAGCCCACCAAGAGTTCCAAGGCTCAGGGGCGATGCTTACCTGTATGCTTTTTTCGGCGATGGTATTGTTGGAGTCTTTGCCTACCATCTTGACCTTGAAGGTGTAGTTGCCAGCAGGCAGATTAGAGTAGTACGCCTCGTTGTTATTGCCTGCATCAATCCATGTATTGTCGAAACCTGCCATTTGGTAGAAGTAATGGATGTGCTTGTAGTCGCTATAGTCGATGGCAGAAAAGGCAATGCTAAAGCTGTTTTGTTTGTAGCTTAGGTGGATATGGGGTGATTCTTCCATACTCTCCTCGATACATCCATTCTTGCCAGGAAGCATAATCTCATTATGAACTTTGAGTGTTTCGAAAAGCAGACTTATCTGTTGGTTCGTGTTTACGTTTTGTGGATTGAAGATGGTGAGTCCTTGAGTGCCGCCGAAGATGAGTGTTCCATCTGAAAGCTTGCACGATGCCCTATCGTAGAATTGGAAGCCTTTCACACCGTCAGCCTCGTTGTAGGTGGTTACCTTTTCTGTTTTTCCATCTATCTTGTTGAGTCCATACTGCGTACTGACCCAAATGTTTCCATCTCGATCTTCCTCGATACTTGAAATGTCGGAGCAGGAGATTCCTGCTATGGTGGTCAGCTTGTGGCTCTTTGCGTCATACTTCAAGAGTCCGTTGGTAACTGTACCCAACCAGATGTTGCCCTTGCGGTCTTGATAGTTCTTGGTTGGGATATACACACTTCGCTTGATGCACTTCTTCCAGTCTTCCGGATTCACTTTAAACTCTTGGATGTCGAAGTTGTCTCCATTCATTTCGAGGATGGGTTTGTAGAAGGCAGATATGAGCATGTTGCCATTCTGCAAGTGCATGATGCAGGGAATGAAGCACAAAGTGATAGGGAAGAGTTGTTTTTTGGTCATCTCTCCACTTTGTGCTGAAATGCAGTAGATGTTGACGGATGCCGTGGATACCCAGATGTTACCCTTTGCATCTTGGCAGATGTCCATAGGCATGGAGCAAGGGTAGGAGGCTACCTTGTTGAGATGGTTGCCATCGTATTGGTACTTTGCCACATGGTCGCCATTGGATAGCCATAGATGATTGCTGCTATCCACAAAGATGTTGATGATGGCATTCTTCTTGTTGCCGTTGCTGTAGGAAACCATCGGTATGTCCTTGAGTTGCTGGGTTTGCAAGTCATACATATAGAGTCCGTTCTTCTTGGTAGAAATCCAGAGGTGGTGATTCCTGTCGGCGGCTAAGGAGAGTACGGGCTGTTTGCCGATGGCACGTTGAAGGGCAGGCATGCTGTTAAACATGTCCTTGTATCTATAGATGGTTTTTACGCCATCGTCTTCAGACCCGAGCCAAAGGTTGCCCTTGGAGTCGGTTAACATCTTGTTGACTTGCATATCAGGCACTTCGAATGGAAAATTCTTGTCGCTTTGTGGCAGGATGGTTCCCTTCTGGGCATTGAAATAGAATAATCCGTGCTTGGTGGTGCTGAGCAGAAGATTGCCTTTTACACCATACGGATGGATGCAGTTGACCATGTCGTTGGGGATTTGCAAGTCTTGCAAGGCTGCAGGGAGATGTTGCCATTTCCGGGTGTTCGTATCAAAGAGCTGCATTCCATTGTAGCCAGAGAGGTAGAGCTGATGCCCATCGAGGAGAAAAGAGGTGATGGGATAACTCTGTACAGGGCTTTTGGCGATAAGTTTGAGGTCTTGGGTGCGATACCCCTTGACAGAGTAAGGGGTAACAATCCACATCACATCTTTTCGGTCTATATGGCAAGAGATATGAAAGCAGTTCTTCTCCAGCATTTTGGAGAGCTTGATGATGGCTGTGTTGGTATTTTCGTCATATTGATATATGTCTGTTATCGTGAGGAAGAAGATTCTTCCCTCCTTGTCTTCCAGGATTTTTTCGATGTTCTTGTTAGTGCCATTGATACTTACTCGTTTGAAATTGCCATTGGTCTGGTATAGGCATACGCCGTTGACGGTGGCTACCCAGAGTCGGTTGTGGGAGTCACGATAAATGTGGGTAATATGGTTGTCGGGCAATCCCAGTGAATCGTCCACGCAGTAGTATTGGTGATACTGGTTGCCATCATACTTGTTGAGACCACGGAAGGTACCTATCCAGATTTGTCCGTATTTGTCTTCGCAGATGCTCATCACCTTTTGGTTGGAGATATGATCAGACAGGACGAGGTCCTTCTCGGGTGAAGAGATGTCGGGGGGGTGTGTTTTTTCGTTCCTGGCAAGCAGGCAGGAGAAGGGTTGCCAAGAGAATGAGTGCGTTATAAAATACCTTTGTTCGTTTCATAATCGATGGTTTTGTTAATTATAGCAAAAGTACTATAAAACCTTGATATATACAAGGATTATAAGACTTTTTGAACATAAAAGCAAGTTTTTGAACATATAGAAAACCCCATTTTGAACAAAAACGTAACACAAGAAAACATTTTAGAAAAAGCCTTGGGGAGAAAAGTTCGTACCTTTGCACCGCTAAATTAAACATAGTATATTTAATCTATTAACTCGCAAACCTTATGAGAATCAAACATGATTATGGAAGGTTACTAACCTTCATCGTATTATTGA
>ERZ1673698.1153-NODE-1153-length-28451-cov-15.272468_pt1 | contig 28451 bp, 30 predicted proteins | sample MGYA00580228_ERZ1673698 | MGnify/ENA primary metagenome ERZ1673698 (study PRJEB41218, sample SAMN15661768) | gut metagenome | host: Homo sapiens | place: Canada: London | collected 2015-08-20/2019-03-30 | study: EMG produced TPA metagenomics assembly of... | reverse complement strand
GCTATGTCGTTAATCCTACCCATACCCCCTGTTTTAGGGTGCATGGGTAGTTTTTTTGTTAAAAAAATCGTAAATTTGCAGCGAGAAATAAAAACTTGAAGAATAAACAACATAAAAATGAACTTATGAAGAAAGTCTCGTTGATAGTGATGAGCTGCATAATAGCTTGCGGACTGCTCGCCAACCACGGCATCGTGAAGGGCGGAGAAATGTCACCTAAGGTAGAGAACACGGTATCGGATGACAAGGTAATCACTGATAGTCAATGGTTATCGAACAACTTCGACACGTTGGAAGTGGACACAGCTGGCGAAGACTCGGTGGTGAATGTGGTGGCCTACTTCTGCAAGGGCGACACCTGCGAATACTGGATATATGAGAATGAGTGGAAGGTGAACGGCAAGGACACGGTGAAGACGCTCGGCGTATCCACCCAGGTGCGCCTCGTGGTAAACGATTCCACCAGCAAGGGCTATAAGATGAGCTACACCTTCCTGGACGTAAAGGCCGATTCGGTGGGCGACAACTTCCGGGACAAGATGATGGCCATGGTAGCGGAGCGCACCGCCAAGGGCGTGATAGGCACCACCATCAACTTTGAGACCGATGAATACGGTCGCATCACCAAGATTACCAATCTCTCGCAAATCAAGAAGCAGGCAAAGGCTCTCTTCAAGGCGAGCATGAAGGACATCGCCGCCATGCCCATCATGCAGGAAATGAAGAAGGCGATAGGTCTTGACTTCATGAAGATAGGCAACCAGGCTAACGCCGACGAGGTGGTGGAGGGCTACCTGGAGGAGCTGAAACTGCTCTTCGCCTGCCACGGAAGCCAATATGCCGTGGGCGAGCATCACGAGCACGAGGATGCCACCAAGGATAGTTACGCCAACGACACTTATATCAATGCCAGCCTAGAGAAGAATGGCAACTACACAATCTCCTGCGAGGTGGTCAGCATGATACCAAAGGAGACCGTGAAGGAGGTGATGGGCGGACTGATGGGTGCCATCACGGAAGGAGTGAAGGGCAAGAAGACCGAGGACGGTAAGGATCATGATGGCAACATCAAGGGCTTGGACGACGAGTTTAAGAAGGAGATAGACAAAGCAGTTGACCAAGATGCCCAGACCTCGGAGTATCTCAGTGTGACCTGCTTCGAGGATGGCTGGCCTAGCAGCGTGTTGAAGCAAAATAAAACTGTGATGGCTGGCCGTGGCAAGCTGAAGCAGAAACTCATCGAGGCTTGCCGATTCGCACAGCGCGAGAAATGATGAACTATTTCGACCTGTACAGATTGAAAGTTTTCTAACTGTACGGTTGAAACGGGCTGAAAGCCTTCTACAAGGTGAAGGATGCCAACCCCTTGCGGCTCTTGCCTGGAGAATCGGCTATGCGTCACGAGACCTCGTCTATCTGTAGATAATCGCTGTTACGGACATCGTCGCGCAAAACCTTGTAAACAAGTTCCAGTCTGTAAGCCATGGCATGCACCCAGCCGTTCAGCGTGGAGGTGGGGAGTTTCAGGCCGAGGTCGGCATACTGCCTGGCCTAGCGGTATTCGGGCAGATGGTATCGGTATTTGTCTATCACTATCTGCGCGAGCATGTCGGCGCCGACGTGGTTGTCGCCGATGACCGCATGAGGCGCCTTGGCCTAGTATATGCGCGGATTGGGCGAATCCTTGTCGGCTTTCATGCGCAATAAGGGGCGCTCTATGATTTCAACCCATACCTTGGCCGGTTAGCGATGGAGTATGCGGGAAGCATCCTTGCCGATGATGTCGCACTCGCCTGCAGCCACACGCTCGGGTATCATGACGGTTGTGCGTTCCTCAAGTCCTGCGTAACGGTAGCTCGAAGGACGCGACGGCGTCCTCTTTGCGCGTTCTCTGCGTTTGCGGTTTTCGGCCTCAATCTCTTTGGCCATTGCCTCTATCTTGGCTGCCTTTTCGTCCATCGCCTCTTTGATATGCGAGGATTAAACGGCCTTGCTCCAAACGTTTGTAGTACATCACATAAGCGATTTGGGGCATCCTCCGCCGGCTGCATGACGGCTACGCCGTAGCTCTGCAGATTGCTGTGGAGTCGGCAGAATTGTTAAAAATGTTAATTCCCGTTTGGTTTCATCCGCCTTATGTGTCATATTGGTGTAACAAAGCCACAGTACAATGACCGAAAACCAGTTCATCAGCCTTGTCCCGCGACTGCGCCAGGTGGCGCTCACCGCAGCTGTCGGCGCCGGAAGTGATGCCGACGGCGCCGAGGATGTCGCCCAAGACACGATGATACGCCTGTGGCAACTCCTTGCCGCGTTGGAGCGTGTCGAGTCGCCCGAAGCCCTCACTGCCACCATCGCCCGTCGCCTGGCTCTCAATGCCTGCCGTCGCCAGTCATCCCGCCTCCCTCTTGCCGACGCCCTCCGCCAGCTTGCCGCTTCGGTTTACGCCCAGCCCGATGTCAGCCTTCAGCACCACGAGAACCTCGAGTGGCTCGACAGTCAGATGCGGCGCCTGCCCTCAGTACAGCAGCAGGTCTTCTACATGCGTCAGGTCGAGCACCGCAGCCACGACGAGATAGCCCGCATCGTGGGCATAGCCCCCAAGTCGGTCAGCACCCTCTTGGCGAGAGCCCGCAAAGCGATTTATGAAGAATTGGACAAACGTAGATAAAGCCTTATGAGCAATCCCGATTATGCCACCATAGCCCGGCTCCTTGAGCGTTACATGCAGGGCACCACGTCGCTCAGCGAAGAGCAGACGCTGGAGCGTTTTTTCCGCACCGCCACCGATATTCCTGTCGAGTGGAACACCTTCAGGCTCATGTTTACCGCCTATGCCGCCCCCCGCCCCAAGTCTCGTGTGCTTACCCTGCGCCGGATGATGCCCTGGATGGCAGCAGCCTCAGTCGTGGCAGCCGTAGTCATCGCCGTGTGCCGTTTAGCTCCTTCCGACACCGCCTCCACCACTGCCCAAGCCATCCCCACTGCCATCCCCGTAGCCGAGCCGCTCCCCGCCCGTGTGGTCGAGCCTGCCGCCCGCCCCGCATCCCAGTCAGCCCCCGCCCCAGCCGTCCGCAAGTCTGCCCCTGCCTGCGTCGTCCCAGCCCAACCTGTCGACACGCTCTATCGCCAGCTTATGGCAGAGACGGTGGTCGCCACCGCCAATCTGATGGACGATATGGCGCAGCAGCACGCCAACGCCCAGTTGCAGACCATCACCGCCCTTATCGTCGCCGGCGAGCTCAACTCGCTCGACATTTGCGCCGCCCTGGAAGAAGGGGCCGAGACGGTCGACGACCTGCTTGCCGAGAATGTCTAACCCATTAATATCTTAACAGTTATGAAACCTATTCATGCCCTTGTGATGAGCCTCGCGCTCTTCTTCGTTGCGCCAGCCCATGCGCAGCAGCCCATCGAGAAGTCATTTGCCCACCTGCGCAAGGCGGTCAAGATGGAAGTCTATCCCAACATCGTGCGCGACCCTGTCACCATGCAGGTCGAGGGTTCTGCCGAGGTCTACGAGTTTGTGGTCAGCGAGCGCAACCGCGCGCTTATTGACACCTTGAGAGAGGCTTTCCTCGCATCCTCCGCGACGGCTTACAAAGTCTTTTCTGCCAACGACTGCAAGCACCAGCGCCGTCTCACCTACACCCCCGGCAACGCTGTCACCATAGGCCGCAATTATATCAACCATATCGCCGCGCTCTTTGCCGACGCCACGCGCCCGGGCTATCGCACAGCCTACTGCCTGGAGTGGTCGTTCCCCTATCAGGGCGAGATACGTGCCCGTTTCTCGCGTGTCTATGGCCCCAACCCCAAGTCGCGTCCCGTCGCGTCTCCCGCAGCCATCCCCTCACAGCCCGTCACCATCGACGATTGGCAGACGTTTGTCTCCGGCCTTCAGTCGGTGCTCGACAGCATCGCTTCGTCCAGCCCCATCCACGACGCTACCGCCTACCAGCAGGCTATAGCCGGTGTCGAGAGCCTTGCCCAGCGCTTCATGCGCCAGCATCCCATGCCGCCATGCCCCTCATCGTCCGACTCCAGTGAGAAGCTCAATGCCGCTGTGCTCACCCATAGCCGCGACAGTGTCGAAGCAGCCCTCGTCAGCCTCGACTTCACCCCCGCCTGTCGCGCGTTGCTCGTCGATGTGCTGCTCGATGCCGACAAGCAGATAGATATTCATCGTGTGGTCGCCGACGCCAATCTGCGCGACCCCGAAAAGATGATGCTCATTATGACCCAGGTCACCCGCCAGGCTATACGCCGATTAAGATGATGTCATAGTGCCGCCAGTGCCGCCCGATAGCGATTGGGCTGCATGGTCAGGGGGGGCTTGCCTTCGGGGCAGGCACCCTTTTGAGGTAGACATCCACAAGGGCAGAAAGGCAAAAGCAGCTCCCCGCGGGCAGTCGCTTTTGCCTTTCGGTTTTCTGTTGCCACCGGCGCGGGCACTGTGGGCTTTTCTGCGATTTTAACAATGTTAAATATATCAATCCTTTACGCTGTTTTCAGGAATATAGTTCACTTTGCACCTCGTTAAGATCCAATCAGTTTCACTCCCGAACGTTTCTTCCCGTGCTTCTTGTGCGGCCTGTAGGCATTGGCTGCGTGCAGTATGCCCCTCTGCTTGTGTCTGACGCACCCCGACTATAGACACCTCGATTATTACAGACTACATCATGACCAATCTGCTTTGTGCGCTTCCCGCTGGAGTGCATACGGCAGCCGTAGTCTCTTGTTTGCCTGTGCCTGCAACCGACCTGTTGTGGTTAGGCCTCTTGCTCGTATTCAAATTTTACATCATACATAATTCAACTTTTTTCAGGAAGGTACACACCTCTACCCTGGGCTGGGGAACCGCAACTCCTACAGAGTTGCTGCTGCTGACGGCCTGTCAAATGGGTCGTATCTCGATTTTACATAGTGGATGGTACGCATCTCGGCGACTCCATTACCTTTCCGCGACGCACATCGCCACGCCGGTGACCTTCGGTTTAGAGTTGCCGCTGCTGACGGGTAGCCTGTGGGTTGGATATGGACTTGTCATTGGTATAAATTACGTTGATGTCGTGGGCGTGGGATGGGGCCGCAGTTGGCTGGTACGCACCCCCGGCAACTCTGACAGAGTTGCGATTTCATAGCCCAGGGTTGCGGGCACAGCCCGCTACCCTGGGTAATGCACCCACTAATATTGCTACTCTGTAAGAGTTGCGCTTAGCCGAAGGCGTTACTTGCAGCAGGATAATTGCCAGAAATGGGTTGGTGGAAATTATAAGATTGAGTATAACGCCTGCGGCCATTCGCAACACTCCCCACGCTGCCATCCCTTGTTAATAATTGTGCGCCGGTATGGTTTTTTATCGGAAAACATTTGTTGGCATTGAGTTTTTTACGTAATTTTGAGGCGCAAAAGCAAATGTAACTTACGCCAACCACTAAAACATGACAATGACAGACACAAACAGCTTTGAGGGACTCATCTCACGCCTGCGCTCACTGGGCCGTAAGGTTCGTGTGGCAGCAGTGTGTCCCAACGATAACTCTTCGGCAGAGGCGCTGAAGCGTGCCGCCGGTGAGGGATGGATAGAACCCATAGTAGTAGACAATGCCGACCCTGCCCAGGCTGCCGCCGAGGCTGTGGCGATGGCCCATAGAGGCGAGGCTGATGTGCTGATGAAGGGGCTCATCAGTTCGGACATCTTGCTGCGTGCCATCCTCAACAAGGAGGTGGGTCTGCTGCGCCGTGGCGAGGTGCTTACCCATACTGCCGTGGCAGAGATGCCCGGCTATCACAAACTGGTGGCATACAGCGATGCCGCCGTCATACCTTATCCCACCCAGGAGCAGCGCATCAGCCAGACCCGCTATCTCGCCACCCTTTGCCACGGCATGGGCATCGACTGTCCGCGCATCTCGCTCATCCACTGTTCCGAACATATCGACGAGCGCCACTTCCCCCATACCGGCGGCTATGCCGACATCATCGAGCGCGGCCGTCAGGGCGAGTTTGGCCCCTGTATCATCGACGGCCCGCTGGACCTCAAGACCTCGATGTGTCCTGAGAGCCTCGCCGTCAAGGGCATCGACTCTCCCTTGGGTGGCGACGCCGACGCCCTGGTGTTCCCCGACATCGAGGCGGCCAACGTGTTCCACAAGACCATCACCCTGCTCGCCTCTGCCCGCATAGCCGCTGTGCTGCAGGGCCCCGATGTGCCCGTGGTGATGCCTTCGCGCGGCGACGATGCCGACAGCAAGTACTACAGTCTGGCCCTGGCTGCCCTCCAATCACTCAAAAACGCCTGACCCCATGCATATATTAGTCATCAATCCCGGCTCGACCTCTACCAAGATAGCCGTGTATCAGGACGCCACCCCCATCATGCTGCGCACCATTCGCCACACGGTGGAAGAACTGGCGCAGTTTGACGAAGTCACCGACCAGTACGATTTCCGCCGCAAGCTCGTCATCGACGAACTCAAGCGCATGGACATCGACTATCTCTTCGAGGCTGTGATAGGCCGTGGCGGTCTCGCCAAGCCCGTCTCGGGCGGTGTGTACGAAATCAATGAGAAGATGCTCGACGACACACGTCAAGCCATCCACAAGCACGCCTGCGACCTGGGCTGCATCATGGCCTACGAGATAGCCCGCATGATACCCGGTTGCCGTGCCTTTATCGCCGACCCCGGCGTGGTAGACGAGCTGTCGCCCCTTGCCCGCATCTGCGGGTCGCCCCTGATGCACCGCATCTGCATCTGGCATGCCCTCAACCAGCGCGCCATCGGCCGCCGTTATGCCCAGGAGATCGGCCGCCGTTATGAAGACCTCAACCTCATCATCTGTCACATGGGTGGCGGCATCTCTATCGCCGCCCACGAGAAAGGCCGTGCCATAGACGCCAACAACGCCCTCGACGGCGAGGGACCCTTCTCGCCCGAGCGTGCCGGTTCGCTGCCTGCAGCCGACCTGATACGCCTCTGCTTCAGCGGCCAGTTCACCGAGAAGGAACTGCTCAAGCGCATAGCCGGACAGGCTGGACTGATAGCCCACCTGGGTACCAACGACATGAAGGAGATAGAGAGCCGCATAGCCCGTGGTGACAAGCACGCCGAACTGGTGGTCGACGCCATGATCTATCAGGTGGCCAAGAATATCGCTTCCGAGGGCGCCGTGCTCTGTGGCAATATAGACGCCATACTGCTCACCGGCGGACTCGTGCGCTCCGACTATCTCGTCAGCCGTCTGCGCGAGCGCATCAGCTTCCTCGCCCCCATCCACTGCTATCCCGGCGAAGACGAGATGCAGGCACTGGCGCTCAACGCCCTCGATGTGCTGCACCACCGCCGCGAAGCCAAGGTGTATGAGTAGGCTGCCGCTGAAAGCATAGACCGACAACGGTCTGCCACTGGTGCCACCGCTGCCAGCCTGGCGGACCCGAAAGATTACACAGTCTGCCGCCGTGGCGTCAATCACGGCGGCAGACCTGCCATAAAAGGCGAGGCCAAGCATACTGGCGCTCGCCTTGTCAGTATCACATATAACAGTAAGTATTATGGGAATCATCGAAACTCTTATCATCGTGTGTGCGACAGCCGTCGTGGTGTGGGTGCTGGCGCGCATAGGCAACAGCCGGCAGGCGGCACGCACCATGCTCCTGCAGACCGAGAACGACACCCTGAAGGCACAGGCAGAGCAGCTGCAGCGCCAGACCGAAGAACTCAGGCAGCAGCACAGCGTGGCCATCACCGAGCGTGAACGCTATGCCACACAAGCCGAGACCTACGGCAAGCAGGCCCAACAGCTGCAGGCTGCCATAGACCGGCAGAAAGAGGAACACCGCAGTGAACTCGAGGCTCAGGCAGAGAAGATGGGTGAAGAGTTTGCCCGCCAGAGTGCCGAACTCAAGGCCCTCTATGAGAAGCAGAAGACTGAGACCGACGAGCACTATCGCCGTCAGCTCGACGAGATGCGCCAGCAGCAGGCGAAGCAGATGGAACAGCAGGCCGAGCTCATCAAAGAGCAGATAAACACCGCCTCGGAGACCATACTCAAGAAGCGGAGCGAAGAGCTCACTTCCAAGAACAGTGAGCAGCTGTCGGCCATCCTCAACCCGCTGCACGAAAACCTCAAGCAGATGCGTGAGGCGGTGGAGCGTAACGACCGCGACCAGGCCGACCGCATGGTGAAGCTCGACGCCACCATCAAGGAGAACCTGCGTCAGGCCAAGGAGGTGGGCGAGCGCGCCGACAAGCTGGCACAGGCGCTCACGAGCGAAAACAAGGTGCAGGGCAATTTCGGCGAGCTCCAGCTGCGTACGCTCCTTGAGAATATGGGGCTGGAAGAGGGCGTGCAGTTTGAAGAGCAGTCGACCATGCGCGATGAGCAGGGCAAGAGTCTGCGTGGCGACGACAGCGGATGCCGCATGATACCCGATGTCATCCTCCACTTCCCCGGCAACCGCGATGTCATCATCGATGCCAAGATGTCACTCAAGGCCTTTGAGGACTACCACAACGCCGAGACCGACGAAGAGCGCGCCCAAGCCTTGGAGCGCCACATCACGTCGGTACGCAACCACATCAAGGAACTCGCCGCCAAACGCTACTACGAATATACCGGCAAGGGGAAGGCCAAGCTCGACTTTGTGATGATGTACATCTACAGCGAGAGTGCTCTGCAGCTCGCCCTCGCCAATGCACCCGACATCTGGAAGAGCGCCTACGACCAGGGCGTAATCATCTCGGGCAGCCAGACGCTCTATATGATGCTCCGCGTGCTGGAGATGACTTGGCGACAGGTGCGCCAGGCCGAGAACCAGGAAGAAATCATGAAGACTGCCAACGAACTGGTCAATAGGGTGCAGCTCTTCTATGAGCGCTTCCAGACCGCCGACGACATGCTGGTCAAGACGCGCCATGCCTTTGACGAGGTTAAGGGTGTCACCGCTCCTGCAGGCAAGAGCATAGCCACCTCTGCCCGCAAACTCATCAAAATGGGTGCTAAGGAGAATCTGAAGCGCAAGGCAAGACTGCCCCTCCCTGTCGAAGAAGCTGAAGAGGAAGACGCCGACGAAAGCGTAGAATGACAAGGGAGTAGGGCAGACAGCGACCTACATGGTTATATATAAGTAAACAGATATATAGATGAACAGAATCGTAATACTTGGCACCGGCCACGCTACCGTCACCCGGTGCTATAACACCTGCTTTGTCCTGCAGACCGACACGACCACCCTGCTGGTCGATGCCGGCGGCGGCAACGGCATACTGCAGCGCCTCAAGCAGGCGGGGATAGCCATCAAGGACCTGCATCACATGTATGTCACCCACGCCCACACCGACCACATCCTGGGCACCATCTGGGTGATACGCATGGTGCTCTCGGCGGCGGGCTATGAGGGCCGGTTTCATGTGTACAGCCACGCCAAGGTGCTGCGCGTCATCAGCATGATTTGCGGCGAGACGCTCTCGGCCAAGCACCGCCGTCTGATGGGCGAGCGTGTGGTCATGCACGAAGTGGGCGACGGTACCGGCTTCAATGTAGGCGACATAGGGATGCAGAGTTTCGACATCCACTCCAAGAAGGAACCCCAGTATGGTTTTCGTGCCACGCTGCCTGGTGGTGCGGTGGTGGTGTGTCTCGGCGACGAGCCCTACAACCCGCTCTGCCGCAGCTACGCCGAAGGCGCCGACTGGCTCATGAGCGAAGCCTTCTGTCTCTATGCAGACCGCGACCGCTATCATCCCTATGAGAAGAGCCACAGCACGGCGCTCGATGCCGGACGCGTGGCCCACGAACTCGGAGCACGGCATCTGATACTCTACCACACCGAAGACGACCACCTTGACACACGCCGCCAGCGCTATGCCGACGAGGCTGCCCAGGAGTATAAGGGTGGGATAGTGGTACCCGATGACGGTGATGTGATAGACTTGTAGCAAGAGGGTCTATCCCAAGGTGGATAGACTATAAATACTTCTATGGAGAGGATTCAGGGCGGGGGAATTGTACTCTTTAGAGTTTTGGCGGACAGCAATAAAACGGAAAAAATAATTGCTACATCGCTCCATGAATGAGAAAAAACAGTACCTTTGTGAACATGAATCCAAAATAAATTATAGATATGAACAAGTTTTTAATCATGCTATTTTCATTGCTTACTGTTGTGATGTTAAGCAGTTGCGATGAAGTGAAAGACTCGCCCATTTTGTTTAAGGCTACTTCAAATACTAATCCTGAATATATAAGTGTCAGCTATTATCCCGAAGAAATAGGTATAACTTTTTACCCTAAGGTATCGAAATACTTCATCTATTCGTATACTTATATTGATGGTGATTTAGAACTGACATGCACTAACTGCGACAATATTAACTATTCATTAGATTGCAGTTTTGGAATAGAAAGAAACAATGAAGGGAAAGATATCTCTGCCACCGAGGAAGAGGTTGGTGTCTCTGTGAAAAATACTGACAATAAGACACTTCGCATTCACTTTGCCAAGTTGAAGGATGAAGATTTCCCGTCGGGCTTCTTAATCGCAAAAGCCACTATAAAAGTATATGGTCGAGTAGGAGGAAAAGATGTAACCACAAATATTCCGGTTTATCGCTCAAGGTTTCGTAAGCAATCTGATGATGACATTAGTAAAAAGTAAAGACATCAAAGACTATGAAACTTCAATGAAGCGAAACTTCTCCTAATCAGCCTTTCAGTAAAGCCTTTGTCTTGCGCCCAAGCAACGTAGGACAAGGGCTTTTCCTTTGTGGGCAGCAGCCCAGTCTTCACCTCCTGTTACGCTTCGTTTCATCTGCACCTTTAGCTTTTGCAATCTCTCAGGCGTGGGAGTCAATAACGAAAGGTAGCCAATCCCGATTTTCAAAGGAGTTATGGCGTGGCGCACCGCCTTTCCTGCACTTTGTGCATCTTTCCTATGCTGTTATCAGGTAGCTTACTCCATCGCTTCATGCAATATCTGTTGACGAACCTCACTTGTGTCACCAAGAGTAAGTTCAATCTCGACCGCTTCATCGCCACCTCGCTTGGTGTCACTACCTTCTAAGATGACAAGTCTGCCTATGAGTATGATGTGGAGTCCTCGATGCTTACCTTCGAGGAAGTCAAACTCTTTTCGCAGCTCCTATATTTTGAGGTGAATGGGATTGAGGTGTATATGTAGTTTGGTTACCAAGTTATGTTAATTGGCTGCCATTTTGATTGTTGTTTCATTAAAAAAGCGTATCTTTGCAGAAGACAGGCAGCACCTCGGCAATTGAAGTGAACTTCATTGCTCTCGGTTTGCACTTTCTTTGTATCGTAAACAAATATATTGAATTATGGTTGTAGTTAGCACAAGAGACTTTCGCACTAATCAGACAAAGTATCTGAATTTGGCAAAAGCAGGAGAGCACGTAGTCCTAAAATCGCGTGCTGGCAATTTCCGCATCTTCCCCGATGACGGAAATGATACCATTGATGCACCGCGCGACTTGATGAAAGAACTCAGAAACGCTTTGACGGAGGTAAAGGAAGCCATTGCCGGAAAACGTAAACTTCAATCTGCAGATAGTTTGCTTGATGAGTTGTAATATTACCGTATCGGTTTCTGACGACTTTGCAAAAGAAGCAAAACGTCTTGCTAAGAAATATCCAAGTTTTAAGCAAGATTACAAGGAGTTTCTGGAAAGCATAAAGAACAATCCTTTGCAAGGCGATAAGATTACAAAAAACATACGCAAAATCCGTATGGCTATCAAAGCTAAAGGCAAAGGTAAATCTGGAGGAACAAGGGTCATTACCTTCAATGTCCTTACTGATGTGGAAAACGGTCATGTGGTTTTTCTTCTTCTCTATGATAAAGAGGATGCTTCAACCGTCAAAGTCAATGTTGTCAAGCAACTTGTGCGAGATATGGGATTTGATATTGAATGAATCTATAATGAGTCTGTTGGACTCTGAAGAATTCCGGCAATTTCTTGTCGTATATGTCAGGAGAAATAATTCTGTATCTTCAAGGAAAACTATGATCAAGGATAATATAACCAATTACGGCAAGTCCAAGGCGGATAGACTATAAAACCGGGAAGCCTCGCCCGTCCCCCGTTATGGCTGGGACGAGCGAGGCTTCTCCTTTTCTTCTTCAAAACCGAAGGCAGCGTCGCTCTCGCCACGCATAGCCTCGCGCAGGTCTTTCCAGTTCTGAAAGCCGGCAAGCAGCGCAAGTCGGTCGAGTGTCTTGTCTGATGGGCGGCGACCGTGAGTGACCAACTGCCACAGCCGGCGGGCATCAACATGGCGCACGATGCCCGATTCCAATCCTCTGAGAAGTGTCTCTAACTCCCGTTTCATAACATCTGATAATTGCTCATAAACAATATGGGTGCAAAAATACGAAAAAATACTGTATGTCAACCACGGGGTGTAATCTTTTTTTCGTAATTTTGCACCCGAAAGTATATAATACTCACAAGATGAAAGAACTTGCACTTAAGTACGGATGTAATCCGAACCAGAAGCCTTCCCGTATCTTTATGGAGGAAGGCGAATTGCCCCTCCAGGTTATCAACGGCCGCCCAGGCTACATCAATTTCCTTGACGCTCTCAACTCCTGGCAGCTGGTGCGCGAACTCAAAGCTGCCACAGGACTTCCCGCCGCAGCGTCGTTCAAGCACGTGAGCCCTGCCGGTGCTGCCATCGGTCTGCCTCTGACCGATACGTTGCGCCATATCTACTTTGTCGATGATGTAGACTTCGAGCTGTCACCCCTCGCTTGTGCCTATGCTCGTGCACGCGGTGCCGACCGTATGTGTTCGTATGGCGACTTTGTGGCGCTGAGCGATGTGTGTGACAAGGCTACTGCCCTGCTCATCAAGCGCGAGGTAAGCGACGGCGTGATAGCTCCGGGTTATACCGACGAGGCTCTCGCCGTGCTCCGCGACAAGCGCAAGGGTACCTACAACGTGATACAGATAGACCCCGACTACCAGCCCGCGCCCATCGAGCGCAAGCAGGTGTTTGGCATCACCTTCGAGCAGGGACGCAACGAGATACGCCTCGACGATCCCGCTCTCTTTGAGAACATCCCTACCCAGAACAAGACCTTCACCGATGAGGCTCGCCGTGACCTGGTCATCGCCCTCATCACCCTGAAATATACCCAGAGCAACTCGGTATGCTATGTCAAGGACGGTCAGGCCATCGGTATCGGCGCCGGACAGCAGAGCCGTATCCACTGCACCCGTCTGGCAGGCAGCAAGGCCGACACATGGTGGATGAGGCAGTGCCCCAAGGTAATGGCGCTCCCCTTCAAGCCAGGCATACGTCGCGCCGACCGCGACAACACCATCGACGTGTATATCTCTGACGAGTGGGAAGACGTGCTGCGCGACGGTACTTGGGAGATGTTCTTCACCGAGAAGCCAGAGCCTCTCACCGCAGAAGAGCGCCGTGAGTGGCTCGCCCAGAACAAGGGTGTGGCACTGGGCAGCGATGCCTTCTTCCCCTTCGGCGACAACATCGAGCGTGCCCACAAGAGTGGCGTAGAGTATATCGCACAGGCTGGAGGCAGCATACGCGACGACAATGTTATCGACACCTGCGACAAGTATGGCATAGCCATGGCGTTTACAGGTGTGCGCTTGTTCCATCATTAATCCATCACAGACTATGGCAGACATCGACGATATCATCGAGGGCGGACTTGTGTTCAGAAGCGCGCCCAAAGGCAACGGCGGTCAAGACGGTAAAGTGAAGACCAAAGCCAAGAAGAAAAAGTATATCACCGGTGCCCACGGCTCGGGCTCGGCAAGGCAGAAAGCCAAATACCGTGAACAGAGAGCCAACCGAGGCAAAGGCAGAAAGTAACGCCAATGCTGATACAGAAAATGGGGACTATACGCCAACCAAGCGGCGGATAGTCCCCATTGTTGTTAAACTCTATACTGGATTAGAGGGCGAACTTGTAACCTACGGTAATCTGGAATACGCTGTTCTTGTAGTCGCTGTTCTCATATACCTTGGTGAGGCCCCAGTTGTAACGGCCGTCGATGACAACATTGTCAAACTGGTAAGAAACGCCGATTGGAATAGAGAGGTCTACAGTCTTGGCGTCTACGCTTGTGGTGACAGATGAACTGCCGCGGGCTGCCTTGTACTCACTGTTTACATTGAAACCGGGCTGAAGACCGAGTTTGACAGCAAAACCAGGAGCTACATATACGTTGGCAAGCAGAGGGATGTTGATGTAGTCGGCCTTCAAGGTCTCGGTAACACCGCCGTCCTTGTACTTGGCACCCTGCATCGAGTAGAGAGCTCCGAAGCTCAAGCCTACCATGTCAGAAAGACCATATTCAAACTCACCACCGGCAACAAGACCGAAACGGGCATCAGAGCCTTCGCACTTCTGGAAGTCTGCGATGTTAAGACCTACCTTGGGGGTAAATGTGAACTGTCCTACGCTGTTCTGGGCGAATGTGGCTGCTGAGGCCAGTAACATTACTGCTACAAATAAAATCTTTTTCATGATCTATGTGTTTTGAGTTAATACTATTGGCGCCGTCGGTAATGGCGGTGCCATTTATCTGCTGCAAATATAATGTGTTATTGCAAACTGTGCAAGAGTTGTAGCCGTTTTTTTTCACATGCTGTTCTAAAAGTTGCGCAACTTGTTTGGTTTTTCCACTCGTCAGGGCATCGGGCGGTGCAATGATGGTCATGCGGAGCGTGCTTTTCACTGTCTGTCATGTATTTTTATCGGAAATTGGGGTATGTTTCAGTATTTTTGTCGTAAATTTGCATGAGATAGTGGTGGGGCGCAGCTCCAAGGGCGCCGTTACACCTTATTATATATATAATGTGATGCACGTGATGAAGAAATATATCCTTATTGTCCTGATGGCTGTCGTAGCCACGATGGCTGCCGATGCCCAGGAACGCAAGGTCGAGAACCGCCCTTATACCGACCTGCGCCCATTCCATTTCGGTATACTCGTGGGAACCCACATGCAGGATATGGAAATGGTCAACGTAGGCCCGCAGACCATCACTGCCGAGGACGGAACCCAGCAGCAGGTGCTCATCTCTGCCGACCAGGACCGCTGGGATGCTGGTCTCAACGTGGGTGTACTGGGCGAATTCCGTCTGAGTCAGAATTTCCAGTTTCGTGTAGCCCCAGCCCTCTACTTTGGCAACCGTCATCTCACCTTCCATCATCAGACCCAGACCGACGCTGGTGGCAACCGCATCGTGCGCTATCAGGACCTGAAGTCTATCTACGTGTCTTCGGCGCTCGACCTCATCTTCGCCGCGCCGCGCTTCAACAATCACCGTCCCTATATCATGGCGGGTATCAACCCCATGATTAATCTGAGCGGCAGAGATGACGACATCGTGCGACTGAAGCGTTATGACACCTTTGCCGAGGTGGGCTTGGGCTGCGACTTCTACCTGCCTTACTTCAAGTTGAGGCCCGAACTGAAGTTCATGTTCAGTCTCATCAACAGCCTCGACACTTCCCATCCCGACAAACTCAAGGACGACGCGATGAAGCCTTTCGCCCGCAGCATCAGCGAGACGCGCACCAAGATGATAGTGCTTACATTCTACTTTGAATAGACCCTAAAACGAAACTCATTAACTATTAAAAATAAACAACCAATGAAGATTAAACACATCTCGATGATCGTGCTGCTGTGGATGCTGACCATCCAAGCCACGGCACAACAAGTGAAATGGATGAACCCCATGGACGGTGACGAGCCCTACATCTGCGGACGCGCCTGGAACAAGGAAATGGGAAAGAGTTATGACCGTCTGCCCGAGCGATTCGCTGCCACGCTGCCCAAGAACGTGTGGAGCCTGAAGGCCCAGACCGCCGGCGTCATCGTGCGCTTCGTCTCCAACTCCAAGACTATCCGCGTGCGCTACGGATGTCCGTCAAACAACTACAACGGCTTCAATATGACCGGTATCAACAAGTCGGGCGTAGACCTCTACGGCAAGACTCCCGACGGTGATACCCACTGGATAGCCAACCACATGAGTTGGAAGATGAAGGCCGACACCGCCCGCATGGAATGGCAGAACCTGACCTTCAAGAACAAGAGCCGTGGCGTGGAGTATACCCTCTATCTGCCCAACTACAACGGCGTGAAGTGGCTCGAGGTAGGTGTCGACGCCAATGCCAGCTTCCAGTTCATCCACCAGTCGCCCGAGCGCCCCATCGTCATCTACGGCTCGTCCATCATCCAGGGTGCCTCTCCCTCGCGTCCCGGTATGGCGATTACCAATATCGTGGAGCGCGAGATGGAATATCCCGTCATCAATCTGGGCTTCTCGGGCTCAGCCCGCATGGAGCCTGCCGTTTTCGACATGCTCAGCGAGATCAACGCCCGTGCCTTCGTCGTTGATGCTATGCCCAACAGCTTCAACCTCAAGGAGCCCGAAATCATCAAGCGTGCCAAGGAGGGTGTGATGAAGCTGCGCGCCAAGAGCGATGCCCCCATCCTGCTCTGCGAGTGCCACCCCACGCCCGACAGCGTGTTCCGCGCCAATGTCGCCGCCAAGTACAACCGTGGCAACGCCGCTCTCCACAAAGCCTACGATGAGCTCAAGGCAGAGGGAGTCAAGAACCTCTTCTATATGAACAAGGCCGACATCGCCTTTGGCGAAGAGTATATGATAGAGGGTTCTCACCCCAACGACCTGGGTTGCCGCGTCTATGCCGACGCCTATATCAAGAAGCTGCGCGAGATGCTCGCCGAGGACGCACCCAACAAGGTGTTCCCTCCCGTCACACAGCGTCGCGACGGATGCTATGAATGGCGCGTGCGCCATAACCAGGTGGTCGAGCTCAACCATACTACCGACCCCGAGATACTGCTTATCGGCAACTCTATCACCCACTTCTGGGGAGGCAATCCCGTCAACGGTGTCAACAATGGCGGAGCCGCTTGGGGCAAGACCTTTGGCAAGCGCCGCGTTACCAATATGGGCTTCGGATGGGATCGTATAGAGAACGTCTTCTGGCGTATCTACCACGGAGAGCTCGAGGGCTGCAAGCCCAAGCACATCTGTCTGCTCATCGGTATCAACAACTACTATGTCAACACCGAGGAGGAGATAGCACAGGGTATCGTTGACCTCACAGCCCTCATCCGTGAGCGCCAGCCCCAGGCCAAGATTCACGTGCTCAAGGTCTATCCCGCCAAGAACCGTGAGGTCAAGGTGGCACGCATCAACCAGCTGCTCGAGCAGAAGTTTGTGGCAGACGACAAGACCGAACTCGTAGACCTCACCGACTGCCTGACTCTCAAGGACGGTTCGGGCAAGATTGACCCCACCTGCTTCATGAAGGACGGACTGCACCCCAACGAGAAGGGTTACACCCTGCTGGGCAAGCAGCTCAAGAAGCACCTCAAGTAAACCATCCCCATCATCAATGACAAAGCCCTCGGCGCCGATAGCGTCGAGGGCTTTGTGGTAGATGGTCGCTGTGGTTACTTGCGCTTCACCTTCAGTTCTATCTTGCCTACATAGATGGCGTGCTTGCCGTTCTGGTCTACGGGTACCTGGCGGCCGTCGAGGTCCTTGACATAGCGTAGCGTCTGGAAGTAGGTGTGGCTATGGCCGCCCAGCACCAGGTCGATGCCGCGCGAGTGGCTTATCACCTCCTGGTCGCTCATGCCGCGCTCGAGCCAACCCAGATGCGACAGGCAGATGACTACATCGCAGCCTTCGCGAGTGCGCAGCAGCTGCGCCATCTCGTTGGCGGTGGCGATGGGGTCGAGGTATTCCACGCCGCCTATCTTCTTGTCGTCCACGAGACCCTTGAGTTTGGGGTCGATGCCGAACACGCCGATGCGCACACCCTTGACGTGGAACACGCGATAGCGCTCGACTTTGCCCTCGAGCGGTGTGCCCGTGAAGCGATAGTTGGCGCAGAGCACGGGGAACTTGGCCATGTCGAAGAGACGTGCCATATTCTCCACGCCGAAGTCAAACTCGTGGTTGCCTATGGTCGAGGCGTTGACGCCCATACGGTTCATCAGCTCTATCTCCACTTCGCCCTTGAAGAGGCTGTAGTAGGGTGAGCCCTGCGAGAAGTCACCGCTGTCGAAGACCAGCAGGTCGGGGTCCTTGAGCCGCTCCTGGCGCAGCATCTCGATGCGGCGCAGATAGCCGCCACGGCCTGCCACGGCGGTATCGGCGAGGTTGGGGTTGAGCGGCAGGATGCAGCTGTGGGTGTCGTTGGTGTGCATGATGGTGATGGTCACCGTCTTGCGGGCTGCGGCTGCGGTACATACGACGATGGCGGCAGCCAGTATCATGATGCGTTTCATAAGTCTTCTCCTATGTTTACTGGACCTTGATACGCCCCTCAATGGCAGCGTCGACCGTGCCATGGGTGCGGAAGTAGTCCATGATGATATATCTCACGTTGTTCTCTTCGGTCTGTGGCGACACCAGCTGCGTCTTCTGCTTGAAGGCGTCGAGCTTGTCGTTGCCCTGGGCCAGATAGTCCAGGGTGGCTATGCGGTAAGAGGCATTGGGGTCTATGGGCTTGCCTCCCACGGTGGCGGAAACCAGCTTGTGGTCGCTGCTGATGACCAGTGCCACCTCGTGGCTCACTCCCTCGCCGCCTACTGCTGCTATCTGCTCGAAGAGGCGGGTCACCTGGGCGCCGGTGAGGGTGAGCAGGCACAGCTTGTTGTCAAAGGGGGCCACATCGACCACGTCGCCGATGGTCACCTTGCCCTTGGCGAGCGAGGCGCGGATACCGCCCATGTTGTATACGGCAAAGTCGGGATGCTCGCCGAAGCGGGCTGAGCCCCATATCAGTATGTCGCTCAGTAGATTGGAAAGCGCGCCTTCGGGGCGGCGCACGGTCAGGTCGCGGGCGACGGTGCCTACCACCGGACTCATGAGCGAATCGACTTTGTGGGTGTAGGGCGCCAGAAACTTGTGCGCCTCGGTGTCTTGGGTGTCGTACCGGCTGTCTATCAGGATGCGCGAGCGCGTAATCTCGCTTACCTCGTAGTGGGACCGGCAGCCCGCTATCGCCAGCGCGACGGGGAGGACGAGAGCCAAAAGGGTTTTCTTCATATTTGTAATGTCGTTTAGTTGATTGCAAGGCGCATGGTGGCTCGGCGAGCCTCGCCTCGGTGCAAAAGTAGGAATATTTTTTGACTTACGCTTGGCTTTGCGCCGCTTTTTTTCGTGTGGCGGGGCGATTTGGGCGTGTTCGGACGGTGGTGATGGTTACTGCCAGCCTCTGATCTGCTCACGGTAGACAGACGGGAGTAGACTCCCGGGCAGGGTAGGGTGGCTACGGCGGTCAGGGGTATGTCCTTTATCCCCAAACGGCCATTAGGGCTTGCTTGGATTTTGCTTTTAGAGTGGATTTAGTTTGGCTTATTGCTGGCAAAAGTCCTGTCGGGGTAACGCCTGCGGCTAAACGCGACACTTACAGCGTTGCTATATTAGTGGGGGTATCTTACCCTGGGTAGCGTGCTTTCGCCCACAACCCAGGGCAATGTAATCACAACTCCATTACCTTTCCGTGGCGCACTGCGCCACGCCGGTGACCGTTGGTTCAGAGTTGCCAAGGTTGCGTACCATCCACCATGGGCTACCCCATCATTGTATGCGCACAACACATCATGGGCAAACATCATTCCACCCTTGGGTGCATACCATCCATCATGCTTAGCCAATTACTGCCCAAATATGTTTGACCATTCATATAGGAAGACGGTACGCACCCCCGGCAACTCTGTAGGAGTTGCGATTCCCCAGCCCAGGGTTGAGGTGCGCAGCGCCTCTACCCTGGGTATACATACAAAAAAGAAATGCAACGCTGTAAGTGTTGCGCTTAGCCGAAGGCGTTACTCACAGCAGGAAATGCAAATACTTTTGGCTTTTAATGAGTAATAACGAGCTATTGCGAATAACAAAACAAACAAAAGGTGTCTTGTAAAAGACCATAGACTGAGAGCAGTCATCTGGTAACACGGCAAACGGCATATTTATATATTTGGGAGTGATTTTTGCGCCAGCAGGGGTGTTTTACCCCCCCCCGTTTGGTTTTTTTTTGAGGTAAAATGTAAAAATATTAAAGAATTATGATTACATTGTTAATAATTTTTGCTACTTTTGCACTGTTTGTTTACTTAGACTAACCCGATGCGGGTAATCCGTCCGATATGGCGGACCATGAAGGACGACGTTTTCCGCATAAACGAGAATGAAAGAGATTTCCCTTAGGGGAATTACCGATGTGAAGAATTATAATAATCATCATGCTGGGCAAAATTTACAACTGGTATTTTCGCAAGTCAGCCTTACCCCGCTGGGCTGTTGTGATTTTTGATGTCGTGCTGTGCTTCTTCAGCGCTCTGTTCGTTATCTGGCTGCGCCATAGTGCGCAGGATATCCTCAACGAGTGGTCATTGCTGTTCCCCTCATTGCTGGCTATCTGCGCCGCCAATGTCGTGGGCTTCCGTGTCTTTCGTACCTATTCGGGCATACTGCGCTTTTCGCAGTTTGTAGACTTGTTGCGCATAGTCTACTCCACGCTTCTGGCGTTCTTTGTCTATCTTGCGTTCAATTATGCAGTCAACAACTACGGTTGGGAGAATGTCTTCTATGCCTTCACCGGACGTAAGCTGATAGCCATCTTTGGCGGCATACTCACCGTGTTGTGCATCTCGCGCATCATCATCAAGATGGTGTTTGAGAATGCTCTCGTGGGCGACCACGCACGCCGCACCCTCATCTACGGAACCCACGCCGGAGCCATAGCCATCACCAACGAGGCGCTGAACACCAAGCCCGTCAAGTTTGTCATCGACGGATACATCGGCGACAGCAAGCCCCACTACAAGGAAAGACTCATGGGACGACACATCTATTCGACCCGAGAGGACCTGGCTGCCATCATACGCAAGCGCAAGATAGAGGCAGTGATGGTGAGTCCGCTCAAGCACGACCTCTTTCTGAAGAACCGCAAACTGCAGGACCTCTTCATCGAGGCAGGACTTAAGATATACGTTGCCCAGAGCACAGAGAAGTGGGACAAGGATGGCGAGACACAGATGAAGGTGTCGATGCGAGAGGTGAAGATAGAGGACTTGCTGCCACGCGAAGAAATCAAAGTCGACATGGACAGTGTGGGCAAGCTGCTCAGCGGCCGCAAGGTGCTCATCACAGGTTCGGCTGGCTCGATAGGCAGCGAGATGGTGCGACAGATAGCCATCTATCATCCCGCAGAGATGATGCTCATAGACCAGGCAGAGACGCCACAGCACGACATCCGTCTGATGATGAAAAAGGACTATCCCGACATCACTGCCCACACCGTGGTGACAAGCATCTGCAAGCAAGACCGCATGGAGGCAATCTTCAGTGAGTTCCGCCCAGACTACGTGTTCCACGCCGCAGCCTACAAGCATGTGCCCATGATGGAAGACAACCCCAGCGAGAGTGTGCAGAACAATGTGTGGGGTACCAAGGTGATAGCCGACCTCAGTGTCAAGTACGGCGTCAAGAAGTTTGTGATGATTTCCACCGACAAGGCGGTCAACCCCACCAATGTGATGGGCTGTTCCAAGCGTATCTGCGAGATTTATGTGCAGAGCCTCGACAAGGCCATCAAGGAGGGCAAGATAGAGGGTGTCACCCAGTTTGTCACCACGCGCTTCGGCAATGTGCTCGGTTCCAACGGCTCTGTCATCCCTCTCTTCCGCAAGCAGCTGGCAGAGGGCGGACCGCTCACGGTGACCCATCCCAAGATTATCCGTTTCTTCATGCTCATCCCCGAAGCCTGCAAGCTGGTGCTCGAAGCCGGTACCCACGGCAAGGGTGGCGAGATATTCGTCTTCGACATGGGCGAGCCCGTGAGGATAGCCGACCTGGCACGCCGAATGATACAGCTCAGCGGCGCCAAGAATGTGGAGATACAGTTCACCGGACTGCGCGACGGAGAGAAACTCTACGAAGAGGTGCTCAGCGAGAACGAGAACACGCTGCCTTCATTCCACGAGAAGATACGTATCGCCCAGGTGCGCAGCTATGAATATGAGGACGCCGAGCGCGAGATCGAAGAGCTGAACGACATCGCTGCCGGTTACGACGACATGGCTACGGTGGCTAAGATGAAGCACATCGTGCCCGAGTATATCAGCAAGCACTCCAAGTACGAGGTCCTCGACAAAGACTCGACTGTGGCATAGCCCACGCATCCACTGATACCCGTCAATGGCATCGCCCCGCCCATATAGAGATATGTGGGCGGGGCGATGTGCGTTTGTGGGGAGAGAGGGGGCTGGGGCAGAGGTGTCGGCGGTGGCATCAGCGGCATCATCGTCGCCCCAGTGGCGTTCTCAGTCGTCCTCGGCTCGGTCGCAGCCGGCAACTTAGACGCGGCTCACGATTTCGTCGATGCTCTTGCGCTTCTTCTCGGGCTGCTGACAGTCGTTGGCAATGTGGCCGATAGGGATGATGGCGACAGGCTCCATCGGGGCTTGGGCAAACAGCTCGCGGGCGAGAGCCACATTGAAGTTGCATACCCAGCAGGTGCCCAGACCGCGCTCGGCGGCAGCCAGGCAGAGATGCTCGGTGGCTATGGCGAGGTCTATGTCGCCGTGGGCGTGGCTGTCTTCGGCGCGCACCCAATTTTCTTCCGTGTTCTTCAGACAGACGATGTAGAGTGGGGCAGTGGCAAACCATTCGCGGTCGTAGCATCGGCGCAGACGGGCTTTGGCGTCATCGCTCTCCACGATGACAAAGTGCCACGGCTGGCGGTTGCAGGCAGAGGGAGCCATGCGCACACACTCCATGATGTAGTCGAGGTCGGCTTGGGCGACAGCCTCGTCAGTGAAGCGTCTTGCGGAGAAGCGCTTCTCGGTAAGTTGAAGGAATTCCATAATCGTAGCAATCAAAAAGCGACACGCCCCATTGCTGGAGAGTGTCGCTCTAAATCGTTGTGTTGTCTCTATGCGATTATTCGCCCAGGCTGATAGCCTCGTTGGGGCAAACACTTGCGCAAGTGCCGCACTCTGTACAAGCGTCGGGGTTGATAGAATACTTTTCGCCTTCAGAGATAGCGCCTACAGGACACTCATCGATACATGTACCGCAAGCGATACAATCGTCACTAATTACGTATGCCATAATCTTTAATTTTATATTGTTAATAATCTTGTTCTCAATACATCATAGCAGGTTCTCCATGCACCACAGCCAGTTCGCCATGCGCCACAGCTCCTTTCCGCTGCGCTACAGCCAGTTCTCAGCGCGCTATGGCAGTTTCCTCTGCACCATAGGCTGTTCTCTATGCACGATAGAATACCTACTAATGTTGGTTGCAAAGTTACAACTTAATTCTGACATACCTACAAATAGTGATAAAATTTTTATAGTTTTTCCCGTTTTTTTATTCTTACCCCTCCCTTCACGCCGTGCTCACCTCCACAATATTTATGACCATCTCTGCGAAAATTATGACCATCTCCACGCCGCTGGAGGGTACCTCCACGAAAATTATGATGACCTTTGTGAGAATTATGATGACCTTCACAAAAATTATAATGGCCTCCACAAAATTTATGATGACCTTTGTGAAGATTATAATGACCTCCACAAATGATATAACCACCTCCGCGTTCTTGCTGTCCATCTCCGCCACACCCCAAGTCCTTTTCACCCCGAAGGAGCATCTTCCGAAACCTGTGCAGGTCAATGGCGTGACGCCCGAAGTTCTAATCTTTTCCGCCGAAACCTTGGTGGTTTGACGATTATGCCGTAATTTTGTGGGCGCACAGCCCGAACCGATAGCTCGGAAGGCTGGTTGCTATACCTTATTATATATATAGAAGAATTATGGACCAAAAGAATAACGAGCAGACCATGCAGCTGCAACTGGACATTAAGCCCGAGGTGGCTCGAGGCATCTATGCCAACCTGGTGTTGATTAACCACTCACACAGTGACTTCGTGATAGACTTCGCGCAGGCATTGCCGGGCATGCCCAAGCCCGAGGTGGCAAGCAGGATGATTATGGCGCCCGAGCACGCCAAGCGCCTGCTCATGGCGTTGCAAGAGAATGTGCTAAAGTACGAGCAGACTTTCGGGCGGATTGGCCTCGGCACCGCTGAGGACCAGCGCATGATACCTCCCATTGCCCCCACCAGCGGCGAGGCCTAAGGCATACCCCCCGAAGCCATCCCCATCCCCCATCCCAACACCCCCACCAGCAGCGAGACACATGACATAACCGCCGGAGCCATCCCCTTCCCCCTTCCCATCCCCTCCGCCGCCAGCAAGATCAATGGGCATACCCGCCTGAGCCATCCCCATCCCCCTTCCCATCACCTCCACCACCAGCGAGACATAGGTTAGGGCAGATGGAGGGTTGGGTGTCAGGTTTGGAAAGGGCAAAAACCGATGCTCAAAGGCGCAGAACCGGGGCGTATAAGGGTTGCGGCAATGTGTGCGCACACAGTCAGCGCAAGGGAGGTCATTTCCCTGCGCGGGCAGCTTGTTTTTGTAACAAAAATGACCGTCAAAGGCGCGCTCGAGATGATTTTGGCGGTGAAAAATATATAAAAAACACAACTAACTGTTAAATTTTACTATCTGGAAGCGCTTTATAATATGTATAATTAGGTGGTTTGATAGAAAATATGTAACTTTGCAGCCCGAAACGGCATCATAAATACCGCCGCAATCGATTGATAATAACAAAAATAAATATATAAATTAAAAAAGTAAAACTATGCCTACAATTCAACAATTGGTAAGAAAAGGCAGAAACGTGTTGGTAGATAAGAGCAAGTCTCCCGCGTTGGACAATTGTCCCCAGCGTCGTGGTGTATGCGTTCGTGTCTATACTACAACACCTAAGAAGCCTAATTCGGCAATGAGAAAAGTTGCCCGTGTGCGTTTGACAAACCAGAAGGAAGTGAACTCTTACATCCCAGGAGAGGGCCACAACCTGCAGGAGCACTCTATCGTACTGGTACGTGGTGGTCGTGTTAAGGACCTCCCCGGTGTACGTTATCACATCGTTCGTGGTACTTTGGATACCGCAGGTGTCGCAAACCGTACACAGCGCCGTTCTAAGTATGGTGCAAAGCGTCCTAAGGCTAAGAAGTAATAGCCCGAAGATGTATATGCCGAAAGTTCACAGGCGGAGAAGCCTGAGGACTTGCGGCGTGTAAAACAAAAGAAACATTATAATCGTTTTGCTGGAGAATAAGTCAAGGTTGAGTAAATGCCAGAGAGCTGGCGTTGAAGAACAAATGAGCAGCCTCCGCAGAATATTAATTTAACAAAAGCAATGAGAAAAGCAAAACCAAAGAAGCGCGTGATTCTTCCGGATCCCGTGTTCAACGACCAGAAGGTCTCTAAGTTCGTGAACCACTTGATGTATGATGGCAAGAAGAATGCTTCATACGAAATTTTCTACAAGTCTCTTGATGTCGTAAAGGAGAAGATGGCTAATGAAGAGAAGTCTCCCCTGGAGATTTGGAAGCAGGCCCTCGACAATATCACTCCCCAGGTAGAAGTAAAGAGCCGTCGTATCGGTGGTGCCACTTTCCAGGTTCCTACCGAAATCCGTCCCGACCGCAAGGAGAGCATCTCTATGAAGAACCTTATCGCTTTCGCTCGCAAGCGTGGTGGTAAGACCATGGCAGACAAGCTCGCTGCAGAGATTATGGACGCATTCAACAATCAGGGTGGCGCTTACAAGCGTAAGGAAGACATGCACCGTATGGCTGAGGCTAACCGCGCATTCGCTCACTTCAGATTCTAATCATTACATATATAAGGAATAAAAGAAAATGGCAAACCGCGATTTACATTTGACTCGTAATATCGGTATTATGGCACACATCGATGCCGGTAAGACGACTACATCTGAGCGTATCCTGTTCTACACCGGTAAGACCCACAAGATTGGTGAGGTGCACGACGGTGCTGCAACAATGGACTGGATGGCACAGGAGCAGGAGCGTGGTATCACTATCACCTCTGCTGCCACCACTTGTAACTGGACTTGGAACAACAAGCAGTACAAGATAAACCTTATCGATACTCCCGGACACGTTGACTTCACCGCAGAGGTAGAGCGCTCACTCCGCGTTCTCGATGGTGCTATCGCTACTTATTCAGCAGCCGATGGCGTTCAGCCACAGTCTGAGACTGTATGGCGTCAGGCCGACAAGTACAATGTACCCCGTATCGGTTATGTGAACAAGATGGACCGTTCGGGTGCCGACTTCTTCGAGACCGTACAGCAGATGAAGGACATCCTGGGTGCCAACCCCTGTCCTATCCAGATTCCAATCGGTGCAGAGGAAAACTTCAAGGGTCTCGTTGACCTTATCAAGATGAAGGCTATCCTGTGGCACGATGAGACTATGGGCGCTGAATACGATATTGAGGATATCCCCGCTGACCTCGTTGACGAGGCCAATGAGTGGAGAGAGAAGATGGTAGAGAATGCTGCCAACTTCGACGACGACCTGATGGAGAAGTATCTCGAAGGTGCTGAGATTTCTGAAGAGCAGCTTATCGCCGCTATCCGTAAGGGTACCATCGCTATGGAGATTACTCCTATGTTGCTCGGTTCTTCTTACAAGAACAAGGGTGTACAGCCTCTGCTTGACTATACTTGTGCATTCCTTCCCTCACCTCTGGATACAGAGGCTATCGTGGGTGCCAACCCCGATACTGAGGAAGAGGAGGATCGCAAGCCTTCTGAGGACGAGCCTACATCGGCTTTGGCATTCAAGATTGCCACTGACCCATTCATGGGCCGTCTGGTATTCTTCCGTGTCTACTCTGGTAAGGTTGTTGCCGGTTCTTACGTGTACAACCCCCGCTCAGGCAAGAAGGAGCGTATCAGCCGTCTGTTCCAGATGAACTCTAACAAGGAAATCCCAATGGAGTCAATCGACGCCGGTGATATCGGTGCAGGTGTAGGCTTCAAGGATATCCGTACTGGTGATACTCTCTGCGATGAGTCTAAGCCCATCGTTCTTGAGTCTATGACCTTCCCCGATACCGTGATCTCTATCGCTGTAGAGCCCAAGAGCCAGGCCGATGTTGCCAAGCTGGACAACGGTCTTGCCAAGCTGGCTGAGGAAGACCCCACATTCACCGTTCGTACCGACGAGCAGAGTGGTCAGACCATTATCTCTGGTATGGGTGAGCTTCACCTCGACATCATCATCGACCGTCTGAAGCGTGAGTTCAAGGTAGAATGTAACCAGGGTAAGCCCCAGGTTAACTACAAGGAGGCCATTATCGGCACAGCCCAGAGCCGTGAGACTTACAAGAAGCAGAGTGGTGGTCGTGGTAAGTTCGCTTGTATCGATGTTACAATCGGTCCTAAGGACGAAGACTACAAGGATGGCGACCTGCAGTTCATCAACGAGGTTAAGGGTGGTAACATTCCTAAGGAGTTCATCCCCTCTGTAGAGAAGGGATTCAAGGACTGCCTCGCCAACGGTGTTCTCGGTGGCTTCCCCATGACAGGTATGAAGGTTACTCTTACCGATGGTAGCTTCCACCCCGTTGACTCAGACCAGTTGTCATTCGAGCTCGTAGCTCACCAGGCATTCAAGGTTCTCTGTCCTAAGGCTAAGCCCGTACTGATGGAGCCCATCATGAGAGTCGAGGTAGTTACTCCCGAAGAGAACATGGGTGATGTAATCGGCGACTTGAACAAGCGTCGTGGTATGGTTCAGGGTATGGAAGAAGGTCGTAGCGGTGCCCGCGTGGTTAAGGCTATGGTTCCTCTGGCAGAAATGTTCGGTTATGTAACTGCTCTGCGTACCATCACCTCTGGTCGTGCTACAAGCTCTATGGAGTATGATCACCACGCTCCTGTATCAACAGCCATTGCCAAGGCAGTGCTGGATGAGCAGAACGGTCACTCAGAGCTCCTCTAATAGCAAAATCAATACAGGAAGAGAGACGCTGCTTAGCGAATGACTCTTAAGCAGCGTATCTCTCCTCCTATTACAATTACTAATATTAATTAAGTAAAAGACAATGAGTCAGAAAATCAGAATTAAGCTGAAGTCTTACGACCACCAGTTGGTTGACAAGTCAGCAGAGAAAATCGTGAAGGCTGTTAAGGCCACCGGCGCCATCGTCAGCGGTCCTATTCCATTGCCAACACACAAGCGCATTTACACTGTTAACCGCAGTACATTCGTTAACAAGAAAGCCCGTGAGCAGTTCCAGCTCTCTGACTTCAAGCGCTTGATTGATATCTATAGTTCAACTGCCAAGACAGTTGATGCGCTGATGAAACTTGAATTGCCCAGTGGTGTAGAAGTTGAGATTAAGGTCTAATTTGTAGTTTAATTATTTATTCATTAAAGAAATGCCAGGATTATTAGGAAAAAAAATCGGAATGACATCCGTTTTCAGTGCC
>ERZ1673698.1131-NODE-1131-length-28943-cov-21.894351_pt1 | contig 28943 bp, 9 predicted proteins | sample MGYA00580228_ERZ1673698 | MGnify/ENA primary metagenome ERZ1673698 (study PRJEB41218, sample SAMN15661768) | gut metagenome | host: Homo sapiens | place: Canada: London | collected 2015-08-20/2019-03-30 | study: EMG produced TPA metagenomics assembly of... | reverse complement strand
ACTCGCGTATCTGTCTTCACATGCAACTAATCGCTATTTTATCCCGAATTGGGGTCATGATGATGCTGAAACACGACGCCAAATTCCATGATGTCGACTCCTTAATCACACTCTACGCCGACGACACCCAACGTCTTAAGGCGGCTATGAAGCGGCACGATGGCGGCAAGCTATGGCGCTACCTGCTGAAAGAATATTTCCCGAAACTGCGCGCAGTGAGAATAATTGTCGTTGACAAAAGGCTTGCCAACATCGACAGCAACGACCTGGCTCCACGACCTATAGCAGCAACCATTCCGACAACTGTCGCCGACTGCCATCTGCGCATCCAAAATGCCGACATCACACCGGCATACATCATCCCAGCGACAACACCCGTCTCGGCTTTGCCGCGTCGCGAGGTGCTGAGTGTGAAGACAAACGTGCTGTTTGACTTTGCCTACATGCTGGGCTACGACCGCTTCTGCCCTATTCCAAACGTTGCGTTGGAATATTATCCGCTTCATGGTCACTTCACCTACGGGGCAAGTTTCGACTGCCCGTGGTGGCAGCACTATGATGAGCATAAATATTTTCAGGTCAGAAACTATCAGCTGCACACCCGCTACTATCTGCGCAGCGGCGACATCCGCAAACGCAAACCGGGAGAAGGCGCGGCTTTCAGAGGTTTATACCTCAGTCTATACGCACACGCGTACCTATACAACATCTGCTTCGATGAGAAACGCGGATGGGAAGGCGAAGGCTGGGGCGCTGGTTTGGGTATAGGCTATGTCGTCCCGTTAGGTCGCTCCGGACATTGGAAGCTGGAGTTCGGACTGCAGGCGGGATACCTCAGCACCAACTACGACCCCTATCAGTGGAAATGCCCCGTAGACCCCAACACCGACAAAGAGCAATATTACTACAAGTGGTACGGCAACGCCAATGATTTCCAAAAGAGGCAGCACCGCTTCTCGTGGCTTGGTCCTACCAGAGTGGAGATAACGCTCAGCTACGACCTGCTCTACAGACGCAACAACAAAAAAGGCGTAAGTTTCAGAAACCGAGAAACGACAATCAACTATTAGACAAAACATAGCAACAATGCGCAATATAACAAAACTCATATCACGAATCATCCTTGATGCAAGCTGCGAAGCCTGCAACAAGGCTGTCGTCATGTGTTTTGCATTGTTATGCCTTGTCGCAACGGGATGCGTGCGCGAGCCTAAGCTCCATCTCCACCAGGGCGGCGCCGACATCGATATGGAGATACCGACCGTCGACCTCGACTTGAAAGTGATATGGAACTACATTTTCAAGTACGACACCGAATACGACTGGCAAGCGGAGTGGATCTACGGATGGGACAACACCGACAAGGAAATGTTTGGCACTATCGGCTACACAGAGCCTGACGCCTTCGAGGTGCGCCGCTATTTCACCGGCAACGTCCAGTTCGGTGTCCACAATGCCCCTTACAGGCACTCAATCGTCGGCAACCACCTCCAAGCCAAATACGATTTCGGTTTTTGGGACATTCTTGCCTGGAACAACATCAACACTCCCGACGGGGTACAGAGTGTGCGTATCGACGAAAACACCACCTACGACCACGTCACAGCTTACACCGGACAGACAATATACCCGGCGCTCTACAACTCGCCGCAGTTCACGCGCTCCTTCTATCAGCCGGAGGAGCTGTTTGCCGGATACCATGGAGGAATTGAGATAAACAAGAATCTGGACGGATTCACGTTCGACGAGAACCGCAACTGCTGGGTACGGCAGCTCGAGATGGAGCTGCAGCCAGTGACCTACATCTATTTGGTACAAGTGATTCTGCCCACAACGGCAGAAAGGTGACAGCCGTAGAGGGAAACGCCAATCTAAGCGGCATGGCTCGCTCCGTAAACCTCAACACAGGCGTGACGGGGGCTGACGCCATCACCGTGAACTTCTTCATGCGGATGAAGCAGGACGTTGCCGACAAGAACGGCAACAAGGTCGACGTGATAGGCGGAAAGGTGCTTACTTTCGGCATCCCGAAACTAAACCCGAGCAAGCTTGACGCGCGAGCATATCTGGAATCGCTGCAGAAAGTGAGGGATGCCGACCTTAACAACCGCCACTATATTGACGTGAAAATGCAGTTCTACAACGGCAAAGACTCCACGTTCGTGTTTGACGTCACCGACCAGGCGCGACGGCTGTTCCGGGGAGGGGTAATCACAGTGGAGCTCGACATGGACAAGGTGCCTGTCCCCAACCGGTCCGGAGGCTCCGGCTTCGATGCTGTGGTGGAGGACTACGAAGAGAAAGAATGGATATTCGACATGTAATCAACAGAAAATTTTATACATAATAAATAATACGAACTATTTTAATTTTTTAATTTATGAACAAATTTTTTATCGCAGCCGCTTCGGCACTGGCTCTCGCCAGCTGCTCAAGCGACGATTTCTTGGGAGAAATTCAGGGAAATGAGCAAAATGGAGCCACTTCAGCAATCAACTTCGGTGGCGACACGGGCAAAATCACACGCGCCACAACAAAGGGCAACGCAGCCGCAGAACTCCTCGAAAACAACTTTGTAGTTGTCGGTTTCAAAGGAAGCAATGAAGATGCAGCCAACAACGAAAATTATGCATTCGACCACTACAACGTGAACTTCAAAGACGGTTCAGCATTCTCTACAGAGTCAAACCGTGCTGGTTGGGAGTATGTTAATCAGGACATGAAGGTAAAGGGAACCGAGCCTTACGCTCCTCTCGCACAGAGCGCATCGCAGCAGACCATCAAGTATTGGGACCACTCTTGCGCATCCTACGACTTCATCGCATTCTCAATGGGTAAAAAAGATGCGGCGTCAAAATACGCTACTCCGACACACGTCGACAAAGCCCATCTCGCCACTGCCGCCTACACTCTCTCCGGCAACGTAAACACTCTCAGCGAGTGCTACATTTCCGACATGAAGACCGTTACTGAGCCTAACTACAACAAGACTCCTGTATCAATGTCCTTCCGTCACCTTGCCAGCAAGGTACGTATGGCTCTCTTCGAGATTGTCCCTGGTTATGTGATCAGCGACGTGAAGTTCTACGACGCTACAAGCACCACAGCCACAGCCGACCCAGAAGGCACACTCATCGGAAATTTCAACAACTCCGGCACATTGACAGTATACTTCCCTACAACAGGTACCAAACACGCTACTGAGAAAGACTACAACAAGGCTCACGTAAAATTCACTGCAACTGAAGGTGAGGATGGCGTATTGAATTTTAAAAAATTCGGCACTGTCAACTACAACAACCAGGCCGAAGGCACGATTCTTGCAGGCTCAACACACCTCAGCCAGAATGCAGCGAAACCTTCTTACTGCGGCGCCGGCTATCAGAACGTGCTCCCGTCGGAAGGTGCGCCAAGCGCCATCACTCTGCGCATCGACTACAAGTTCACTTCTGTCGACGGTTCTAATGAGACTATCAACGTGAAGGGTGCCACTGCAACCGTTCCTGCCGAATACACTGAATGGAAGTCAGGTTACGCCTACACTTACATCTTCAAGATTTCTCAGGACACCAACGGTTCTACCGGCGGCTCAAGCACTGGTTTGACTGCCATTTCTTTCGACGCCGTTGTTGTTGACGATGAGGCAAACGGTCTCCAGGAAACAATCACCACTGTTTCTGACAACAGCTTCACTACATACGGCTACAAGGACGACAAGGTTACTACCAACGGCAACGAATATGTTAACGGCACCGATATCTATGCAACAGTATATTCTGCCGGCGCTACTGTAGCTCCTCAGAAATTGTACACCGTAACTCTCGAAAGCGGTGCTACTCAGACTATCAACGAAGCAAGTGTTGCCAACGCTCTCGTGAACGGAAAAAAAGGCACTGATGCCAAGACTTGGACTGTTACCGACTACGCTGGCAAGGATATGGTTGTAACCGAGACTGAAGGTGTTGCCACTACTGTAGATACTGTTCCGGCAGGTCCTGGCTACACTCTCAAAGTAAATGCCCTCAAGTGGACAGGTGTTGTCACCGACCCGGCTAAAGAAACATACTACGCTGTTGAATACGACAATGGAACCAAAAAGTCATACAAGATTGTCAAAGTTGTCAACGTTGTCAAATAATAATTCTTTTTCCATGGCTCACGCCTTGGATTCTTACTAAAAACATTGTGTCTGAGGTGTGTTTTCACACGCCTCGGACACATTTATATGTCGGACGGGGGTTTCTCCCCCGCCCGTCTTTAAAAAAAACAAGAAGACATGCAGAAACATCGCATCCTAATATTTCCTCTGTTGGGACTTTCCCTATTCTCCTGCTCGCAATCCGAGCCGGACGAACCAATAGTGCCCGAACCGGACAATACACAGACAAGCATCGCCTTCAGCAGCACTAACAACAACTGGCAGGATGCAAAAACAAAAGCAGCGGGCAACGGTCTCGAGACTATCTTCCAGACGTTCCGCACATGGGGATATAAAACCACAACAAACTCCCCGAACCCGTCATCGCCGCAAATTGTGATGGACGGATATAAAATGTCATACAATCAGGGCTCTGCCGGCAGCTCTACGACAAACACTGCCGACTGGGAATATGCTGGCATTGAAAATCCTATAACTGCCACCCTGCAAACAATAAAATATTGGGACTACTCGGCAACGAGCTACCGCTTTTTCGCATACAGTCCCTTCAATCCAGATGTAAAGACTTCGGTCAGCTCGGGCGACAACGCTACCGCTACCTTGTCTTTTAATTTTGAATATTCTGAAGCAGCAACCGCTACTTCAACACCATACGCAAGCCGCCTTTGGCTTGCCTCCCCTTCGTCGACGTCGCCGGCATACGGGTCGTGTGTCACTCTGACTTTCGCGCCGATAATCGCAAAGGTGCGTTTCCGTTTCACCTATCCTGACGGAACGACCAACGTTGCGATAAGCAACATCAAGTTCCGCGACAGCCGTTTCGTCGACACCCCGGCAAATGCCGACACCCCTCTCCGCGGCACCATCGACGCCGCCTATCCGCTCACCGGGATTCCGGTCGGCACATTTCCGACTCTCACGATGTCGAAGTCGGAAGCGGCTGATGCGTCCGGACTCCTGGTTCTCACCACTCCCTACGAGGAGGCTGGCGACCAGATACGCATCCTCAAAGACCCTACTCTCTACAATAAATGGTACTACGTGCCGCCGCTCGCCAACATCCCCTACGAACAGGGAGCATACACCATAACCATCAACATTGGCGGAAAAACGGTGTCGGCTACAGTGCCGGCGCAATACATGCAGTGGAAGGCGGGCTGCCAATACACATACATTTTCAAATTGTCCGACACTGGCGACAGCATCTCTTTCAACGATTTGATGGTGGAGCAATGGCTTCCCGGTGCCGACATAAAAGACAACGGCTCAGGCACTGAAGACTGGTAAAAAGAATTAACTACAAGGATGAAACATATCTCAAAAATAACCGCTATCGCGCTTCTCGCAACGCTTTCTGCCTGCGAGGGTTCCGACATGCCCATACAGCAAGCCGACAACCACGGATACATCTCATTCTCGGCGCAACCGCAAAAAACAGCGACACGCGCCAACCCCTACGAGGCCTACGACCCTACGCGCCATCCCGCAACGATGGGCACGTTCGGATACTACGACATGCCGAAACGCTATGCATCGGCTGCAAACACCATATTCAGCAATGAAACTGCCACCTACAACGTAGCGACATACGGCTGGGACACTGCGACAAAGAAGCGCTGGACTGAATACACCAAGGCTTCGTCGTTCGACTTCTTCGCATATATGCCATATACCGGCGGCGCCACTCTTCTGCGCACCGCCAACAACACATATACCCTCTCGTTTCCGTTCGCCATGAGCGACGGCGGCAACCCTGTGCCGGTAATCTACGACACAAAGGCGGCGCCGATCATCTGCGCCGTCCCGAGCAGCAAAGGTGCCATCTCCGATAGCAACGGAGGCGGAACGGTCAGTCTGAAATTCGACCAGACACTCACCGGCTACAAGCTGCTCTTCATGCTCGGCACCAAGATGAACGCCATCCGCCACTTCCGCATCAAGAGCGTGACGCTTTCAGGCAGCTTCTCCACATCGTGCACAATATCGCGTTCCTACGTCTGGAATACAACATCAAAAAGTTGGTCTGCCTCTGCAATAACATGGAGCGACATCAAACGTCAGTCGTTTGTAGAGACACCATTCCCTATTGCCTACAAAGGCTACGGCTCCGCGGACTACGACGACAACACCCAGACCGTCATTGTCACATCTGCCGGCTACACGCAATGGGGTGCCGACATCTACACCATACCCGATGCCAAATTCCTGCCTGTCATCAACGTCAAATACGACGTGGAATTCATAGCGGAGGACGGTTCCACCATCGTCACCCGAAAGGACGTAACATCCGGGATAACCATCAACAAGGATAATTTCAGCAGCCTCACAACAGGCAAGACTGCGATGATAAACCCAATACGCATCCTCATACAGCCACGCTACCTGTATGTGCTTGCCGACGAGGATGCCTATACGGGTCAATTATTGATAGACTAACAATAGATAACGACAATAAAGTGTTTGGAAAATGAGAAAACATTCAACACATAGCATATCACGAGTTTTTTTCTCTCTGCTCATGCTTATGATTGCCGGAGTCAATCTGACCATGGCTCAAGGATTAAGCAGCAACGACATTAAAGCCTCATGGGATTTCAAAAACGGCACGGTGGCTTATTCCATCGTTTCCGCCGACATCCCTGCCGGAAGCTCTTTCGCTTGGACAGTGGACTCAAAGAGTGTCACCGACGGAATTTCCAACAGCGGACAGACCATCACACTGCCGCTGACCAGCAAGACTCGGAGCGGCGATGTGACAATCACGTCTGCCGACAACACATCGCAGACCATCGCTTTCAGCATCGAGCCGAAAGCCTATGGCGTGAACTACGACGGCAACCATTTCTATGCAGACTCTTACCAGCTATATCCCGACGGCACCGAGGGCGACGGCTCTAAGGAAAAGCCCTACCTCATCAGCAACGACTTGGAATTGGCAAGACTGGCGCATGAAGTCAACAATGGCGCAGCTCAACAAATGTTTTCTCAAAAGCATTTCAAACTAACCAAGGACATCGACCTCAGCAAGGGTCTGTGGACTCCTATAGGCACTTCCCTGGGCATCTTAAATGCCACCGACGGACATTTCTTCGCCGGAAAGTTTGACGGCGACGGACACTCCGTCAGCAACTTGCTCATCAAATGGAGCTTCAACACAGCCAAAGAGGCTTCGTGGGGTCTGTTCGCCCGACTCAACGGCAAGGGCAACAACGAGAATGAATATGCGGCTGTCACAAACCTCATCATCGACAACGCCCGAATAGAGAAGGCTGCCAATCACTTTCCGCTGAACAATGCCAACTACACTGTAAAGATGGGCATTGTGGTTGCCGACATGACCCAGAACGCGGAACTCAGCAACATCATAATCCGCAACTCAAAAATCACCGACAACAACGAGAGTTTCTCGACAAAGACCAAATTCAGAATTGGAGGTATAGCCGGATATCTGAACAACTTCGTGAGTCTGAGAATATTCAACATCTCCGCAGACACGGAGATTGATATGTTCCGGAATGCTGCACTCAACGGTGTGGAAGGGCAAGTGACAATTTCATGCGGTTTCGGTGCGGCAAGCAAACTTGCCAACCAAACAGGCTATGTCGTATGGCCGAGAAACATCTATGTGCACGGTGCCGGCTTGAAGACAAGCGCCAACACCACCCAATGCAAAAAAGCCAGCGTGATGGCGTTTATAGCCGCCGACAACTTTGCAAGCAAGGTGAAGGACACATGGTACTACACTCCTGCCAACAAGGCTGCCGACACCTACGCCTACAACCAATACGGCGTTGAAAAAGACATTTCGGCAACCGACGCAACCACAGGAGAGCCGTTCGGAAAGACGTTTGCCGGGCTCAACAACCTGTTCATCAACCAAAACAACCTCGACAAGAGGCCGTGGTTATATTCAAACTCTTCCAAACGGTTCTCTTTCAGCCCGATTGCCCTGAAGGCGGAGCGCGGCACGAGCGATGTGCTCACCGTGACAACAGAAGACGGAGAAACCACTTCCGATGTCTACAACTGGTATGCATCGACCGACAACACTGACGGCGAACAGGTAAACAGCACTGCCTGCAACCCGTTCACCCTGCCTCGACAAACCTACTCCCAGTATGTCTACGCCATGACCGTCGACGGCAGCCAGCGCACCAACACCGTACTCGTCGAGGCTATCGGCATCACTGCCGAACTCGATTACGACACCAAACCCGGCACATACATCATAAATGTGAAAAACGACACGAAAGAGAATTTCACAAACGACGAACTCGGGCTCGACATCACATACGAATGGCACAACAAAGAAACCTTGCTGCCGGAAACGTCCAACGAGTTTGTACGCCCGGAAACTGCCACCAACAAGGACCAATACAACTGTACGGTTACCGTAAAGAGCGGTGGCAACATCATTTTCCACAAAAACATCAAAGTGACTATCGTGGTGTACCTATGTCCTGAGGCGGTGAGCATCAACGGCACAACCTACGCACAGGGCGAAGACAACGACGACGAGGAGTGGGGCTACTCCCCGACACAGGCAATGAAGACGTGGAAAGGCGCCTACAGCAAGCTCTCCAAGACGGGTACTTGGGATGAAAACATCATCGTGCTGATGGGAACAAGCCATACCGACGTGACCAACAATCAATACACGGGTTTCAACATCACCAGCAACAACAGAGGCAAAAGCATTCTGAAGTTTGACGAATGGGCTAAAGCAAAGGGAGAGTCCACTCTTTTCCGCAACGCCACCATCACGGGCGACTGGGACGGCACCGACTACAAAGGCACTATCGAGATTTATGGTGCCGAAAAGGGTCTTCCGATCTGGGGCGACACCCGATTCGAGTATATCACCTTCAACAACGACCCTGTCACAAACAACGGCGGCGATTTCTACAAGATTATCTACTGCCAGTACAACAACCTTGAGATGGGCGAAGGCATACAGATGACCGGTTTCGGGCAGAACTCGCCTGACTACGGCACCATCGACGGCGCGGTGACCACTGCATTCCACATATTCGGCGGTTTCAACAACGACGGACGTTTCTTCCCGCTGAGCAACAAGAAGAACATCTCCGATTTCGAGCAGTCGATGCCTCACGGCAAGGAGGGTTTCAAAATATCAATCAAATCCGGTTTCTATTCGGCAATCTGCGCGGGCGGACGTCAGACATCGTCCGAGAAAGACTACAATGGAGTGATGGGAACTCCAAACTTGCCGATAAAGTGCACAATCGAGATGGACATCGACCGCAAATGGAACGATGCCCACAACCCGGAAAGGAAAATCAAGGGAGAAACAAGCAAACGCAAGAGCGACTACGATGCCGGTATCATTCTCGCCGGAAGCCACGAGGGTGCCATGTATGCGGATGTCGACATAATAATCAGAAGCGGAAAGGTGGCGCGTGTTGTCAACGGCTCTCTGGGTGCGCAGCGCGACTTCATCCTCCCCTACAACGGCACTGACTACTACGTGCCAAACAACACGTATATGGGACGTGCAAACATCATGCTCGACCCGGCGTCTTCAAAACACAACAACGACGAGTGGATCGACAACCGTGTTATTGTCACCGAGCTGTATGGCGGCAGCACCGGTCGTGGACACACCGGCAACGTGATTGTCAACAACCCGTTCTATGGCTACAGCACAATAACCATCAACGGCGGTGTCTTCGAGATTCTCCCCGCCGGCAACACCAAGACAGACAACATCTTCTGCGGAATCTACGGTGCTGGCGCAGGCGGTATGAACGGCATCGGCGAAGGCGACGACAATGCCTACAGCCACTCTCCCGATAAAAGCATCGCCTATTGGAATGAATCGGGCGACGTCATGCTCTACGGTCCGTATGCCGTTGCAAAGGATCGTCTGGTGACGTATCACTGCTACAACAACGATGATTTCGAGTCGTTCACAGATGTCGACCCAACCAACACCAACACCAAGATTGTAATCAACGGTGGAGAGTTCGGCTCTACCACCGACCCTATCGACGGTATCTATGGCGGAGGAAGCGGTTTTATGAGCAAAGGCTTATGGTCGAGCACCGCCGCCACTCCAAACAAATGCGGAGGCAATGTCTACGGAAAGGTTGGCGCCACAGTGGCGTCGATCACCATCAACGGCGGTGAGTTTCATTGCACCAACGGCATTTTCGCCGGCGGACGTGGCACGGACTTTTTCTATTCGCAGAACCCCTACGGCGGCAATTCCGGCAACTACAAAGCCCTCGGCAAGACCTATGGCAACGTGGAGCTGAACATCAACGGCGGCATTTTCTACTGCCCGGTGTTCGGAGGCGGATACGGAGTAGCCGACGCCAAGGAGATGGGCACATCCAACGTAGAGACGCTTTCCGACATGGCACGCATCTACGGACAGTCGAGCGTGAACATCATGGGCGGCACTTTCTACAAAAACATCTATGGCGGAGGCGATATGGCGATTGTTGAGTTTGACGGCAACGCCACAAACGTCGTCATCGGCGACAGCGCCGACATCCGCGGCTCGGTGTTTGCCGGCGGCAACGGTCGCCGTCTGCGCCCAGCCTCGCAAGCGTTTGCTGCCGGCGACGGCTTCACGCAGCATCCTGAGCTGGTGGGTCTGGTTGCCGGCAACGCCAACGTATCGTTCGCGGGCAGCACACAGCAGGCTCCTTTCATTTACGGCGACATCTTCGGCGGCGGCAATCTTGCACAGGTTGCCAACGACACGCATGTGAACATTTATGCCGGAAACATCGCCGGAGAGGTGTTCGGAGGCGGAAACGGCGACATCACCGACGGCTCGGTCACTTCAGCCGACGTGCTCGGCAACACCAACGTGACCCTGGCGCAGGACGAGGGCGGCACACAAAACGTAGGCCACGGTCCGATTGACGACAGCTTCTCGATTAATGTGATATGGTTCAAGATGTGGGATCCGGTTGAAAACATATTCTACATCTGGGACCCCGACATCGACGACGCCGGCGACGAGCCTGCCACGGAGGACACTGTATACGAAAAATCAAAATTCTATGCCGACGGCAAGTTCCTGAATCCCCACAACATCTATGGCGGCGGCAATCTTGCCTGCAACGTGGGCACATACAAAGACGCCGACGGCAATGTGACAACAACCCCTGCCGACGGCACCGGCCTTGCCACCGTGATGATGCAGAAAGGCATGACGCCTTACGAACTGCTGATAACCGACGAATGGAAACAGTCGTACACCGACAACGAGAATCCTCACTTCAGTGTCTTCGGCGGCGGATACGGACGGCTGACGACCGTTGGCAGCACCGATGTAACCGTCAACGTTGACGGCGACTATGGCAAAAACGGCCCTGGCCACGACGGCAATATAGACCCAAACGATCCTTCGTTCGACAATTCAATGGGAGCGCCCAACTTCACCGTATGGGCTGTGTTGGGCGGCAGATATGCCGGCACTGTGGCTGGCAACACCAAAGTCACTGTCGACGGAAAAACGTTTATCCGCCGTGTGTTTGGCGGCGGCTTCGGCGACATCGCGTCGACCGAGGACAACACCACAGGTCAGATTGGCGGCAATACGGAGGTATATATGCGCGGTGCCTTCACCCATGGCGACGTGTTTGGAGGAAGTGCCGGACTGAAGCCTGAGACAGCCTCTTCAACCCACTTCATAACCGTGGCGCGTGTCATCGGCACAACCATGGTGGAGGTTGCCGACGACGCCAACATCTACGGCAACGTGTACGGCGGCGGCGACAATGCCAATGTGGGCATTTACCAAGAGATGAAACCTTCCGACTACTACTCGCCCGACTTGCTGACAAGCGCTTCGACGCTCAACCAGACCGACGGCTCGTTTATCAGCTACAGTGCCGGTGGCTACCGGTCGTTTGTCAACATCCGCGGCGGCAACATTTTTGGAAACGTGTATGGCGGAGGAGTGGGCTGCAAAAAGGCTGAGGCAAACCAATACTACAACATCGGCCGCATCAACGGCAACACGCTTGTACACGTGGTCAACAGCAATCCGGGCGTTGACAGCGGCATCGACAATGTGGTGCCATGCGTTTGGGGCGACATCTACGGCGGTTGCGAATACGGAACGGTCGACGGCAACACGCTTGTGCACATCGAGGGCGGAATGCTGGGCATGAACGTGTATGGCGGAGGATATGGCGACATTGACATCGACAGCGAGCTGACTGTCGACAAGGAGGTGCTCGGCAAGAAAGACATAGCCAACACCGGCACGTATGCCGACATCCTTGGCAACACAAAGGTGCAAATCGACGGAGGTTCATGGATATGGAACCGCAAAGCAGACAGCAACGGCAACATCACGACATGGCTTGACGCCGAGTCAGACAGCAGCCCCATCTGCAAGGACAATAACGAATTCCAAAAGATTGCCTATGCCATTGACAGGGCAACGTCGTTAGACGACATCGGCGACCCTCTTGCACAGAATGCCATCGACCGTATCAGAAACAATGAGAATACTAAGAAATTCTTCGATCTGGACAGATTCACCTTCACCAACAGCTACAACATCTTTGGCGGAGGAAACAGGGCTTGCCATGTCGGCTCCGCCTCTGTTGACAACACAGGCAAATCAGTGGTCATAATCAACCACTCCCCCCTCGACGGCATAAAGGACTCAAAGGGGAAAACCATCAGTATGTTTGAAAACACCACTTTGCAGGGGCTCTGCTGGTTTCTGAACAGCATATACGTTTCCAACCCTTCATTCTCAGTGTTCGGCGCGGGGTATGGTGTCAACACTTCTGTCGGAAAGACCGAAGTCTATGCGCAGCCAGGAGCAAAATTTGACGACGACGGCTTATTAACAATCAACGGCATAAAATACCGCTATCTCTATCAAAACAAAGACTTTAAAACATATCTCGACCTTGAAGATGACATCTACAACGACTATCTCAAGTTGTCGAAGGAAGACAAGAAACTCTATTTCGGAAGTTATGATGGCGGCGAGAGCGATCCAAACATATTCCGCCGTTACCACATCAGCCGTCTGGCTTGGAAAATCGGTGAGCCCGGACTCGTGCTGCTTCAGATTCATGGCGGCGGATATGCCGGATATGTAACGGGCGACACATACGTGGAAACCGACTGCCAACTTGGCTGCCACGACATCTTTGGCGCTGGTTTGGGAGCGCTGCCCTACGGCGACTTCTCCAGCGGCAGCGGCTACGACTTCGGTTCGGTGAAAGGCAAGTCGATGGTTTTCATCAAAGGAGGCGATGTCAACCATAGTGTCTACGGTGGAGGTTCCGGTGTGGAGTCTGTAAAAAAGAACGGCGGATTCATCGATTTCCCGGACATGGCGCATGTGGAGAAAACCGAAGTGCACATCTATGGCAAAATGTTCAAATACCGTAATGGCCTCGGACTGATTGAACGCACATTGATATTCGGCAGAGTCTACGGCGGCGGTGACTTGGCGAATGTAGGCAGCAAAAAAACCGACGCTGCGGTGTTCACCCGCGACAACTATCTATCCCCGACAAACCGCACCACTCTCGTAAACATCCGTGGCGGATCCTTGATGTCGCAGGTGTTTGCAGGCGGCAGAGGACGTTCTGTCAGGGAGTGTGCCGACAGCAAGAGTCTCGGAGGCGTTTACGGCAACTCGTGCCTCATCATCGACCGCCCGGTGATGCACTATCCCTATTGGGACGACGCAACGAAAGAATATCTCTCTCCAAACGATGACGCCAACATGGTGCATCCCGTTGACATCGACAACTACCCCACTCTCATGGAACGCTTCTATGGCGGCTGCCAGAACGGCACAGTGTATGGCAACACCCTGCTGACAATCTACGACGGATGGTTCGGACAAAGCGCTCACGGAGGTGGTCTGGGAAGCGTCGAAACCATTACTGAGAATGGCAGCGAAAGCGTGGCGGTGACATCTGCCGACGTAACCGGCAACACCAACCTACTGATTCTTGGAGGCAATGTGCAGGCACATGCATTATGGGATGTGCAGGCACGCACATGGAGTCCTGCCAGCATCGTAGGCGGAACGATTTACTCTCCGCAGTACGACCCTAAAGCACGTAAGTTCAAAGTGGACCACAATATTTACGGTGGCGGAAACATAGCATCCGTTGTGGGCAACAACTCCTATCTCACCATGACAAAGGGACTCCTTTACAACAGCACAGAGATGGTGGCTGGACGTGACACCGGCAAGAATTTCTTTGAAAGCATTGAGTGGAAAGAAATCTACGAAAAAATCGGCACACCGCAATGCAGCGTGTTCGGCGGAGGATTCGGTGAAAATGCCATCGTGATGGGCGACACGTATGTGAACGTGGAAATGGAAGGACGAGGAAGCATCCTCGAAGGCATCGACATCGTGAAAGGCGAGGAATACAAGCACTTTTTCAACGGCTACTCGGTGATGGACATCATCGGTGGCGGATATTCCGGCAAAGTGGTCGGCGACACGCACATCGTGGGCTCCGGTGGCGTATTCTGCCGTCGTGTGTTCGGAGGAGGCACCTACAGTTCAGTCAACTCAACCGACGTGGAGCTGAAGGCCATCGACTGCCACGACATTTTCGGAGGCGGATTTATGGGCGATGTGCTTAAGAGCACGACTGTGAGAATTGGCGACAACAAGCCGGCTACAAGTCCCCATACCTACAGCAATGCCGACATTTTCATTCATGGCAACGTGTATGGCGGCAACGACGTGTCGGGATATGTCAACGTGGGACTGAACAAGAATGGCTACTTCATGGACAACGGCGGCACAGGAACCACCATCAACATCTACGGCGGCCATCTGTTTGGCGACGTGTATGGCGCAGGCAACGGAAACTACCTGTATGCCACCGACCGAAACGGAAACAAGAATGTGACGGTCAACGAGTATTATCCCATCAATCCCAACGACCCCGACTCCGAGACGGTGCCGTTGGTCTACACCGTGCCTATGCGCGAGAACATGACGCAGTCCAGAGCCACAAGCGACGCGGTGAAGATGGTGAACATCAACTCATGGCGTCCGCTGACCAACAAAGTGAGCATCAACATCCAGGGTGTGTCGACATCAGACACGGTACGCATCGACGGAAACGTGTATGGCGGCGGCAACTCAGCAACCGTGCAGAAGCTGCTTGCCTACGGGGCGTCGGAAGATACCGACAAGTCTGTCGGCGACATCAGCGTCAACATCGGGAACCACGTACGTATCGGCGGCGTGTTTATGGGATGCAACGGCGAGGAGCTGTTTGTGAAGTCGGAGGACAACGACTTCATGAATATGTTCCAGAAACTGAACGGCGACATCAACGACTACACTCAGGAGCTGGATTTTGCTGAGCCTATCGACTGGATCAACGACTCCGAAAACGCAAACATCAGCACAGTGTATCTCCCTACGGAAAAAAGCAAACGTCCGATTGTGTATCCGTACCTACTCGACCTCTACTTCCAACCGGTGGAGACCGACATACAAGGCTCGCTCAAATGGAACGGCAGCGAGACCGGAGAGGGGCTGACCGACTGCGTAATCGGCACGTTCTGCCGCGGCGGAAACCGCGGTAATATGAACGTGTTGCCGAAGACAAGCGGAAAAATAGGAAATGTGCTTGAATACACATTCCCTGAGGGACTGACTATAACCGACAAGATTGTGGGCGGTTGCAACAACACCAACTACGACTACAAAGGCAAGGTCAAGCACAGGGGCGGATATCTGCTCGGCGATGCCGACTCTGAATATCCGTTCATCAAACTCAACATCCGCAACAAGTTTATGCCTAAAGAGAAAAACGGCGCATACGTCGGCGGAAATGTGTATGGCGGATGCTTCAAGAGCGGAACAATCATTGGCGACGTCCTCATCAACCTGCAGAGCGACATGCTGGCTGGAAAGGACAAGGACAAACTGGAGAAGTCGAACGAGCTGCTGGTCAAGGCTGCCGAATATTCCGCACTCAACGTTTACGGTGCCGGATACGGTATGGAAAGCTACATCTACGGAATCGCAAACGTGACAATCGGCGAATCGGTGAAATGCTCCGAGCCAAAAATGGACGGCAACAAGTTTCTGCCTTGCGGCGTGGTCGACCCCGACAGCAATCCGGAAGGTCTGGGCGTCTCTGCCAACTTCATCTACGGCGGAGGCCAGCAGGGCAACGTGGTGGGCTACTCGACTATCAAGATACTCAACGGCCACATATTCCGCGCCGTCACGGGCGGCTCGTATTCGGGCTATGTGTATGGCTCCACTCAGGTGATTGTGGGATATCCAACCTACTACTCGACCAACCGCCAAAACCATGTCCGAGGCAGATATGAGCTTAAACGCGCCGACCGGAAGAATCTTGGAGTTGAGAACGACAACGGAAAGGAAAAGACACCTGCCATCAAGCAGCACATATATCTGCTTAATGACGAGTGGATATCGCAGGGCGTCTACGAAGACATCGTGGCTATCGACAACGGCAACGGCATGCGCGACACGATTACCGACGCAAACCGCGACCACTACTTCAAGAAGATAGTTTCCGCCGCGCCGTCGGTGGGCTGGGAAAACGTCAACATCACCATTGACGAGGCTGTCTATGGCGGCGGATATTCGGTGGCTCAAGGCTCGGTATTAGCCAACAACACAACCGTGCTGAAACTAACCGACAAATACAATCTCGACTATGCCATAATCGCCAACGGCAACGGCGATGATCTTAACTTGTTGCCCGGCGGCTCTACGGCTGGATTCTGCGGCAACACGCTTGTACTTGTCGGCGACAACAAGGACAGTGAACATGTCACCATCTCCCACCAGGACATCAGACCGGTGCAACTGCCCGACGGCACCGACCTATACGGCTATTACTACAAGCACTATGCCAGCGACGCCGATGCCGCCAACGGCATATACACATACCGCTACATCTCGCTGCAGGCCAAATATTTCTTCAAATCGGGCGCAACGCCGCCGTCGGGACTTGAGGGAATCAGAGAAAATGAGTTCTACGAATACGACAGCGAGGGAGGCATCTTCGGCGACGGACACCTGTCGTATGCCCAGGGCTTCCGCAGCGCCGACCTGACAGGATATGGATTTGCCGGACACACCATCGACAATCCGAAGATTCTGAACACATTCCAGCGGCTCGACATCATCCGCCTGGAGGACAACTGCTTCTCGCTACTCGGTGCCCGCGACTATACGGTTAACGATGTCAACAAGACGCCCTACTCCATTGCCCGTGTCGGAGAAATCAAGATGGTGGCAAACGACATCAGATTTGACAGCAATGGAAATCTGGAAGCGAAGCCCGACAACAACACGGACTTCAGATACAGCACGAAAGCCCGCAATTACATGGGATTCTCAAACAATATCCTCTATGTAAGCGCAATCACGTCGAATGTGGATTTCAACAGCGGGATGTGGCGCAACCGCAACGGTCAACTTGCCGCCGCCTCTACCGACAACACTGCCTTTGCTGGAATGTCGTATCAGGGCGTCAAGCAGCACTACATCGACGACTATAACGCCAACAAGGACAATGAAGACGCCGAGGATCCGTTCGGAGAGTTCCAGAAACGAAACGACGGAACGGCGATGAACATGATCGGCATCGCTTCGGGATACGCAATGAAGATTCAACTTTGTCATGAAACTTACGACTCCGACCGCAAAAAAGTGGTGGAAAACAAACTGTACGGCCCAATCTACGGCGTTGTGGAAATGAACCTTATCAACGTCCGCGAGGATGAGGGAGGAGGCTATGTGTATGCCGACAACAATCACAAGCGACATGACGGCGACTCCCACGAGGAGGACTTCCTCGAGACCACCGGCAACTTTGTGTTCCCATACCGCAAGGGCCGATACATCGTCGACGACTGTTTCCCGACAGGATACCACGCCATCACCGCACCCGGATCGGACAAGACGGTCGACGACGTGAAGGTTCACTATTGGTATGTCACCGGATTCCATTATTACTACAATGTCAACATCTCCGGATACACGTTCAAGTCGTCGAAAGTGAATCCACTCGAATTCGACAGCGACAACAAGGACGGACTCACCGTTCTCGCCGGATTGAAGAGCACCCAGCCTATAAGCATCTTCAACTGGAAGATGCGCAGCGGCCATCCCGACGACAAGAGCCAATACTCAAGCGACCTGGAATATCGAAACTATCTCACAGGAACCGAGACCAACGAAACCGACAAGACATACTATTCCGACGCGGTTGCCGGAGGCTACAAACTATTATTACTGTCCGCTAAACTTTTTTAGATTCTGAAAAATAAGGGCTGATTCCATTTGCAGGAGTCAGCCCAATTAGTTTAGTTTGTGTTCGCCAAAACATAAAACTAAAACTATGGGCAAAAATAGTAATTTCTTCGGACAGCCGATATATGGTCAGCTAATAAAATCACTTGACCGCGAAAAAATTGTTGGAATCAGCCGAAAGCACGGCGGAGAGAAGTATGTAAAGAGCTTTGATGGTTATACGCATCTGCTCACGATGCTATATGCCGTAATCCAGCGCTTCGACTCATTGCGTGAGATAGAGACATCTATGACTGCCGAGGTACGTAAACTCCGTCATGTCGGATTAGAAACCGTGCCCAGACGCAGTACCCTTTCGGACGCAAACGCCAGACGGTCAGAAAAGTTCTTTGAAGAAGTCTATCGCGACCTGTATGCCGCCAATAAAGACATTCTTTCCTCGGACAGCCGACGCAATGGCACGGAAGAGTGGATAAAGCAGCTTAGAATCATTGATTCCACAACCATCACGCTGTTCTCCAATGCCATTTTCAAGGGAGTTGGGCGGCATCCTAAGACAGGAAAGAAGAAAGGCGGCATCAAGGTACACTCTGTAATACACGCCAACGAGGGCGTTCCCTGCGATGTGCAGTTCACTTCGGCGGCAACCAACGATTCGTTTATGCTTGCTCCGTGTCATTACAGCCACAATGATATAGTGGCACTTGACCGTGCATATATCAACTATGCCAAATTTGAGGAACTGACAGACAGAGGTGTGGTATATGTCACCAAGATGAAGAAAAACCTCAGTTACGAGGTTCTTGTGGACTGCATGTATCAGAATCCCCAGGGCCTGATGGAGTACCGAGAGCAGGTGGTGGTGTTCCGTAAAGACGGCATCAACCACATTGCCAGGATAATAACATACGTTGATATTAAGAAAGGCAAGAAGCCTAAGCTTATATCACTTCTGACCAATGACTTCGACATGCCTCTGGAGACAATCGTGGCGATATACCGCCGCCGGTGGCAGATTGAGTCGCTTTTCAAGCAGATAAAGCAAAACTTCCCTCTGAGATACTTCTACGGCGAAAGCGCCAATGCCATAAAGATCCAGATATGGGTAACTCTCATAGCAAATCTACTGCTCTCGGTCTTACAAAGCTCCTTGCAAAGGCGTTGGAGCTTCTCAGGACTGGCCACAATAGTGCGCATCGTGCTGATGTACTATCTGAATCTCGAAAAGTTCCTTAACCAGCCCGATGCAGATCTGAAAATAATGCTTGCTGAAGAATCTGAATCGCCGCCCGACGATACTGAAAACTGCTGAGGGGGCTTATCTTATACATAAAGTAAGCCCAACTTCTGCCATTCAAGAAGTTGGACTCGACTTTTTATGGTTTAGCGGACAGTAATAACAAACTATATGTCGGCGGCGCGGAGAGCAACAACTTCTCAGGCGCAACCTCCATCGACGATCCCGACAAGGCGTCGAAAGGCTTTGCCGCACTGCTGTCGATGAGAGAAAAGGGCGACGACGAAGCCACCCTTTTCAACAACTCGCTGCCCGCAGGGCTGAAGGAGGATGCCAAGATTTCGTTCCGTCTGGTGGACATGGTCGACAACACAAACTACGTTGAGCCCGACTACTTCGACAAGCACCTCGGCAGAAAGAGTATGGCAACGCTCGTGCTTAAGGCGCCAGCCTACGAGGAATATGTCAGTGAGACCGACAACAAGCCGATATACACCAACACGGGTAAATTCTACAAGAAGACCGAAACAGGCTACGAGCTGGTGGAATCGGGCAACCTCGACGCCGACAACACCTACTACCAGCCTCAGACCGAAGAGTTTGTGAAGATTGAGAGCCTGTTCACCTACGACACTGCCAACAAAACGTATGAAAAGGTGGACAACATCTCCAACGTCACAATCGACGAGAGCAACCCTACGATATACTACGTTCCGCGCGAATACACCTACACAATCTATCTGACAATCGAATATGTGCAGGGGCCAACCGTCAGCGGACAAATCACTATCGGAAACTGCGCGCTGCCGGGCGAGATGGTGCGCGTAACCAAAGACAACATCGTGGTCAGCGCAGACCAGTCGTTTGCGGTCAACGGCTACTACTGGCGCATCGGAAAGCGGCAAATGGGAGCCGACGGCAAGTGGGAGTTTAAAGACACCACGCCGTGGACTAAAGAAAATATCAGCAACAACGTGGCAACAGGCTACGACACTTTCAACCAAGCCGATGAAAATGGCAAAGGTCTGTTTGCGGGCTGTCACTACGACAAGACCGATGACCTTCTCGACGTCCCTGTTTATTACTATATGAACGGCTACGGCATTCAACTCGGTGTCTCGATAACGGGACTCAACGACATCCTGGAGGTGGGCATGCACGACGCCGACAAGTTTGTCGTGCACAACTACCACCGCATGGATCCCCACAAGGCTGGTATAAACCTGCATCTTGCCGAGGCGATAACCCGCGTCAATGAGGAAAGCCTTGACACTACGGAATCAGACCCGTTGCCGGAACCGCGAATCTACATTTCCGACAAGAGCGACCTCTCTGCATTTGTCGCTTTCGTCGACTCTATCGGAACTGATAGCAACGCTCCGCGCTATGGCGCAAAAGCTCAGTTCTTCCTGCAGAACGACATTGCTCTGGAAGCAACCGACAAGGGCGGATACTACATTTCCGACTTCGCGGGAATACTGCATGGCGATGGTCACGTGATCAGCGGCATCCCTTCGGGAAAATCTCTTTTCAACAACATCGAAAGCTCTGGCAATATCTATAACCTCGGACTTGCTTCCGGAAAAATATCCAACTTGACTGCCGACGGCAAAATCGGAAACTACCACTGCTGCTTCGAGTATGCGCCGGCATCGGGCAAAAGCGGATCGACGCCTGTGGTCTATCGCTGGGACGGCTCTCCCGACAAGGGCTACACCACGGAGGATTTCCGACTTGGACGGGTGGCATACGACCTCAACGAGTATTATCTACGCGCTCGCCACCGCGACGCGGCGACAACATCAAGCACTGAGGCTGACGCCGACAACGAGATTCTGAAATACGTGTCAGCCTACTATGCCAACAGCGACTATCAGTATGCGTGCCGCACGGATGCCATCACCGGCAAAAACACCGGCATCACATATCTGCGTATCGGAAAGGGTGGCGACACCCCCAACTACGAACAGGTGGAGACCCGTCACGACAAGACGCATCCGCTCGACGCGCCGCGCGTAAAATACAACGCCGACGGCAGCATCCCGACGCCTGTTGTCTACACGCCTCTGTTCAACGCCAACAACAGCGGCACCGAGCCGATGAACGACTTCCTCTTCTGGGGACAGTCGCTTCAGCACAACCCCGACAACTACCCATGCGATATCGCTTCGCACCAGAACAGCTATATGAGCAACCGCGTGTACCGCACCGCCGCCTACTACGGCGATACGTCGCTCGACGCGTTCCACTACAACGCCTACAACAATGGCTCAATCACTATGAGCACCTACGTGCACGATTCCGCGACCACGGCTGTCGACTTCACTTGCCTGCACGACCTTCCTGCAGCGACGGAAACAGTCGGTGGCATCTTCTACCCTCCTATAGACGACAACGCCAGCCGTTTCAACGACTTCGTTGTCAGAGAAGACGCCGGCATAACGCAGAATCTACTTGTCTACACCGCCGATAATGACGAGGCAACAGGCAACGAGGCCTACGACGTGGTGGAAAAAGCTCTCAACTACAACGAGACTACAAGAGAGGCTTTGATAAACGGACACCATATAACCAAAGGCATCGACGGCTACAGCACCACTCTGTTACACCTCGTGGAGCGCACTCCCGACAACGACAACGGAGATGGAGAGACTTGCAACAACAACAACAATCTCTGCGTGCCCATCGCCTTCAACGTCAACGACCGCGCATGGTATGTGCGCCGGCCATTGCACTATGCCGAGGACAGCAAAGGCGCATGGGAAGGCATCTGTCTGCCGTTCACCGTCGACAAGGTCGCCGCGTCGCTCAACGGCGAGATAACGCATTTCTACGGCTCGCCGTCGGACACTGAAACCGACAACCCAAGTCAGAACATCCACTCGCTACACCATGAATATTGGCTACGCGGACTGACGTCGATTGCCACCGAGGGAAATGTGCCGTCGGCAGTGTTCCAACGTCCTGGTGCAGCCTTGTTCTCCCCTACCGACGCTTCGGGCAATGCCTTGACAAATGGTGTTTCCTACACTTTCGCAAATACGTTCTTCATCGACAACTACGCCGACAAACTCTACAACCAGTATGCCAACCCATACTATGCGACAGCCCACAATTACCCCGACTACCTGCGTCTTGCAGGCGAAGTGCCCTACATCGTGCGCTTCCCTGGTGCGCGCTACTATGAGTTCGACCTCTCAAGTGCGTTCTACAACGATATTTTCGGGGCTTGGGAAGACGCTCAGACCGTGACATTCAACGCCTACGGCGACAACCACACCGGCGACACGTCGTACGGCGCAATAACAATCCCAATCACAAAAGGCATGGCAACTATGGTAGGCGGAAAATACTCTCATCTCGGCACTTTCTCCGCCATCAATGTGAGCAACGGCAATGTGTATGGGATGAACGACAGCGGCACGGCTTTCGACGATGCTTCATCGCTGTCGACAGTGACGCCGTTCCGCACATATATGTCGCCGACGGCAACGAGGTCAAACGCCCGTTACGACTACACTTCGGTGATCAACATCGCCGAACAGAATGCCGACAACATTATGCCCGACATGGAAGAGAACGAGGATGACACACAGACAGAAGACCATATAACCGTCCGCGCAATCGGCAACCAGCGCGTGCGCATCGAGAGCACGATGGCAACAAGACTGAATGTGGTAACGGTAGCGGGTCAACTCTACCGCATCCTTGACGTGCAGCCCGGCATTGCCACATACAGCGACTTCCAGCCCGGGCTCTACATCTTCGGCACCACCAAAGTTATCGTCAGATAACCCCGTGCGCCCAGGAGATTGCACTGCTTATACGGCCTTGATGAATTGTGGCAACGCTGGCTGTTCCAACTGCCAGCGTATGTTCATCGGGAAATCGCCATATGAGTCAAGATAGTTGAGCATGCCCATACAGTAATACGGAGAAGTGTTGCCGAAACCGTCGCGCTTGTTCTCCCTTACAAACAGCATAAAGCGCCGTCCGTTGTTGTGGACATAACGGTCGCCTCTGTTCCCATGTGAATCCCGATTCTGCGACTGCCAATGGAATCTGTCGGCACTGATAAAGTAGTCGTCATACTGGGTCGTTGGCGAGAAATCTTTATCTGATTTGTTGAGCGTGACAAAAAACAACTCCGTATCGCAGTCCTCCACATATTGCAATCCTGCCACATGACCTTTCCTCTGCTTGTTTTCATCCTGCAGGCCAAATATAATGAATATCTCCTCACGGCTGTAGCAACCATGCAATTCAAGAGCTGATGGATAAGCTTCGCTGAGCACAGATGTCCGGAATTCAAGGTTTTCCATAATATAGTCGGTCAGCTCCCTTATTTCTTGAACGAACAACGGATAATTTCTTATCGTCTCAAGCGCCTCCTGCATATTTCCGAACCCAAGATTCTTGACAGGTTCTTGAAACAACGCATAATAAAGCATCGTGGCGAAACAGCGTTCTCTATCCGACATCTGCCAGCTGCAGCCGTCGTTCAAGAACCTACGGATAAATCGGATTTGGGAAGCAGAGTTAATATGCGTCAATCGCCCTATCCCCTTTTCAAACAATTTGGTCAGACGGTCTTCGTCATAAGTGCATTTTCCCGCCTCCTTTTTAATTTTTGTCCAGCAATTCTTATTATACAGCACTCGGACATCAAAGCTATTGTCCTTCAGAAACTCAGATATAGTCGGTGTGCCATCACACTTTCTCAACATATCAATCAATATGTTTTTACGGAACGTTGCCTTCTGAATATTTTGCAAGACGTATTCCCGAGCTTTGCGCTCCATAAAAATAGCACAGCCATGCGGTAAATCCGGGAAGTTTTCCTGAATCTGCTTTTTAACGTCAGCCTTTTTTTGAAGCGACAGAGCTCTGAATTTTTCAGAGAAATCATAACGCCTGTTCATTTGAGCGACAAAGTCGAACACCGTCAGACAGTCCTTGCTCTCACACAAGCGCAAGCCTCGTCCCAATTGCTGTAGAAACACCGTCAAACTGTCGGTTGGACGCAGAAACAGCACAGTGTCGATTTCCGGGATATCAACACCCTCATTGAATATGTCGACCACAAACAGATAGTTGATTTCACCTTTTTGTATGGCATAATTGAGCCTTACCCGCTCTTCCGCACTTACATCCGATGTCAGGCATCCCGACCGCAGCCCATTTTCCGCGAATCGCTCCGCCATGAATTGTGCATGCCTCTTGTCGGAGCAGAAACACAATGCCCGGCAATTATGTTCGTCGGGCAGATACCGTCCCAGTGTCTTAACTATCAAGTTTACACGCTCCCCGTCACACAGTTTGTCGCTAAGCTTATCGACAATCAGCTTGTCGCCACGCATCAATCCATCTTCTCTCAAATCCACAGTGTCCGAAATACAGAAATATTGGAACGGTGTCAGCAAACCCTCGTCAAGAGCCTGTGGCAGACGGATTTCAGCACTTATCCTGCCTCCGAAATCCGGCAACAAACTTTGACCGTCCATTCTCTCCGGTGTAGCCGTAAGTCCGAGAAGAATTTTCGGTTTAAAGAACGAGATTATATTCTTATAACTGTCGGCCGCGGCATGATGCACCTCGTCAATAACTATATAGTCATAATAATCGGCGCCTAATTCTTTGAACGTGTCGTCCATCCGGTTATTCAGCATTGTTATCGAAATAAACAAATGATCCAGACCTGCGACAGGTTTAGACTCCCCATCCCATCGTTCTCCGAAGTTCTGGTCACACATCACGCTCCGGAATGTACGTTCCGACTGTTTCAAAATCTCTTTACGATGAGCCACAAACAACAATCGGCTTCTATTGCGGTTGTGTTCGTGGAAACGCTTATAGTCGAATGCCGCAACTACAGTCTTTCCTGTTCCCGTAGCCGCAACAACCAGATTGCGCCAAATATCGTTCTCCTCACGTTCCACCTGCAGTCGGTCAAGTATTTGTTTCTGATGCGGAAGCACTTGATAACGATTAAACATCTCAAACTGCTTTTGCGGATCTTTGGCATCACGTTGTCTCTTCAACTCTCTGTTGAATTTCTCAATTCCTCCAATTCCGAAATCCTCAAAATTTTCACTGTTCCAATACATATCAAATGTGGCAAGAGCAGATTTGATGATATGCGGATTTTCTACATTCGTCACCCTTAGATTCCACTCCAAGCCATCTGTCTGAGCCGACTTGGAGAGATTTGATGACCCTATATAAGCCGTGCTCAAGCCTGAATTTCTGACAAAAATATAAGCCTTGGCATGCAACCGCTCTATCTCGGTGTTATAGGAAATCCTTATCTCCGTATTTGGCAATGACGCCAGTTGCTCCACCGCCTTTGCCTCTGTTATCCCACAATAAGTAGTCGTTATTATCTGCAGTCTATGTCCATCAACCTCACAAAACCGCCTTAAATCTTCAAGCAGCATCCTTATACCCGACAATCTAAGAAACGACACAATAATGCATATTCTGTCGGCGGATGCAATGTCTCTGACAATCTCTTGTCCAAGTTGCACAGCCGATTGCCCTCCCGTGAAAAGATTGCTGACACGGAAACCCGTGCGCGGCCGAAGCGCCTCCCTCTTGACAGCTTTACGCTCTGCCGCTTCCCGCCTGTCCATGACTTCCGTAAGAAGATTGGTCTCGACAATCGCAGATTTGTCGCCAGCAAAGATTTCCGTATCAAGGATTGCATTAACCAAATCTTTTTTATCCTCCAACGACTTTTCGCTGTCATCCAATTTTCTTCTGACTGCCTCCGCAAGATATTCTGCAAGCATCCTTGACGATTCCGCAGAATCCATCGCATCTTTGCTGCAAATCAGTCCATTCTCTTCACTAACTTTTATGTCGGCAGCCAATTTGCTGTCTATCAAATTTTCATATATCCCTTTTTCAAGCTTCATAGCATTATATTTAATCCATTTACAATCAACTTTTTTCTTCAAGAACCTCACTCCACCACCGACGTTCGCTCGCCGTCGGCAAAGCGGGTGACGAGACTGTCGCCGGCACGGAGCAACGAGGCAGAGGTGACCACATGTCCGTCGCGAAGCGTCAGCGAATAGCCACGGCGCAACACGCGGTCGGGCGACAGCAGCTCGACCTGCTTCTCAAGCCCCGTCACGCGCTGCCGCACGTTAGCCACACACTGCCGTGCCGCCATTGCCACCCGTTGTGAGGCAAACGCCAAATCCTTGCCAGCGCCGTCGATGCGCCGTGCCGCCACAACAGGTATCGCCGCGGCAATCTGCTGCAGACGTGCGCGGTGGCGCACCACGATGTTGTCGGCCATCAACGGAATGCCGCTTGTGAAATATGCCAGCTGCTGACGCGCGCCCGAAAGCATCTGCGTGGCAGAGTCGACCACCATATCTGTGAGTGCGTTGACATGGTCGAGAGCCGACTGCGCTCGGTCGAGCAGCCATTCTGCGGCAGCCGTGGGCGTCTTCACCCTCACCGACGCCACCGAGTCGACCACCGTATTGTCGCGGTCGTGCCCGATGCCGCATATCACCGGCAACGGAAACTGCGCTACGTTGGCAGCAAGGTCATAGTTGTCGAACGAATTCAAATCGCTCGTCGAGCCGCCACCACGGATTATCACCACACAGTCGAAAAGATCGGCATAGTCGTTGATGCGCTCCAAAGCGGCGATGACCGACGTCACCGTGCTCTGCCCCTGCATCACCGCCGGGAAAAGACACGTGTAGAACTTGATGCCCGACGGGTTGTTGTGAAGCTGATTCATAAAATCGCCATATCCGGCAGCGCCAGCGGCAGAAATCACAGCGACACGCTGAGCGACGTCGACCCACGGCAACTGCTTGTTCAAATCGATTATGCCCTCGCGCCTCAGCCGGTTGAGTATCTCCAGTCGCTGACGGGCCATGTCGCCGAGCGTATAAGTGGGATTGATGCCGGTTATCACCACCGACAGCCCGTACTGCTCATGGAAATTGGCACTGACCTCAACCATCACATTCATTCCCGACGCAAACGGCTGCCCCGTGGCTCTCTCAAACTCACAACGCAGACGGGCATACACACTCGCCCAGACAATGCCACGCATACGGGCAAGCGTCTGCCCCGTCTGTGCATCCTTCTGCACCAACTCAAGATAGCAGTGACCGCCGCTCTGACGCACGTCGCTTGTCTCAGCCACAACCCAGCACCGCTGCACCGACGCATCGTGCAGCAAGCCGCCGATGCGCCGATTAAACTCCACCAATGATATCGCAGTTTCTCCCATATCCTTATTTTTCACCATAAGACAGTGCAAATCGAGCGCAAAGCATCCATACTTGATTGGGCCTGCTCTGCCGAGATGCATATGCAAACATACTTAAAATTTGCCGCATTGCAAAACTCCGCAACCACAACGTTCCGCAACCACCGCTGACAGACAACGACTTGCATATATTGTGAAAAATAACTGCAAAAAAACATCCCAAAAAATTTGGCAGACTGAAATATCTGATATATCTTTGCACTCGCAAAAGCAAACCACTGGAGAGGTGGGTGAGTGGCTGAAACCAACAGTTTGCTAAACTGTCGTAGGGGTTATTCTCTACCACGAGTTCGAATCTCGTCCTCTCCGCGGAAGAAATACAGAAAATCGTCCGACTAAAGCCGGACGGATTTTCGGAGAGATGGCAGAGTGGTCGATTGCGGCGGTCTTGAAAACCGTTGAGGGTCAAACCTCCGGGGGTTCGAATCCCTCTCTCTCCGCTGAAATCAGCGTAACGAGTTGTAAAATAACAAGTTGCGCCGATTTTTCGTTTAAGGGTGCGCCAAATCTGCGCCAGAATTTTTCAGGTAATTGAACAAACGTCTTTAATCCACCGATATGATCATTTAGAAGTTATGTAGAATCGTTAGCAGAAGGCGATGACGTGCAAAACTTTTAGGGATGGCTTTTCGATAAAGCAGAGTTGAATGATAAAATGCCATTGGATTTACCAAACAAATTCAAAGACGAATACGAAATATTTCTTGTTTCTACCGTAATTAGTGTAAATTAACTATGCTCATATCTAGAACTCCATAAAAGAATAGAATCGCTATTGGCGAACAATCGGTGCCATTCCTTGAAGACATTGACGAACTGACTGTACCGTCTACGTCTTGTCTAATGTAGTTGGTCCTGTCATTATAGACATTAGTGAGCTGAAATTGCCCAAAGAACGGGTCAAACCGAAATTGCGGTGCATATGTTAAATTGAGCCGGATGGAATGTTAAA
>ERZ1673698.1127-NODE-1127-length-29014-cov-9.581166_pt1 | contig 29014 bp, 26 predicted proteins | sample MGYA00580228_ERZ1673698 | MGnify/ENA primary metagenome ERZ1673698 (study PRJEB41218, sample SAMN15661768) | gut metagenome | host: Homo sapiens | place: Canada: London | collected 2015-08-20/2019-03-30 | study: EMG produced TPA metagenomics assembly of... | reverse complement strand
ATACACTTTTGTTTTAGGCATCCAAAAGTGTCAAGTTTTTTTAGGGTAAGTCAAGTTGAAAAATATCGGAAAACCGACACAGCCCATCTACGTTCCGGCTACAGGATATTATGAGAGATAAATCGGAAATCTATGAGAGATGCAGGAGAAAAGTATGAGAGATACTTTAGATTTCTGCATCTCTCATAATATAGTTTGTTGTAAATTAAAGGATTATGTTAATTTATGAGAGATATGAGAGATGAAGAATCAAAATGCATCTAGTATGAATCAGCCTTCAAAGAGTTCCCGCTTTCCTTGAAAGTAGGTTTCAAGCGTAGAAATAAGCAAACTTTTGCCAAAACGACGAGGAAGACTCAGGAAATAATTACCAATATCCGGTGTATTGTCAGAAAGCGCATAAGCCAAATTCGTATTATTCAGATACACCTTGTCCACTTTGCCTAAAAGTCTGACACCTTCCGTCTCTGCCCGAAGCTGATTAATTATTCCAGCCTTTTCCAGATAACACATCAAATCAGAAACCGTATTTCTATTCATATCAAGCAAAGTCGCCAACTTGGTAAAAGTTGGTTTAAACGGAACACTTTTCGCTATAATATACAACAGTCTTTTCAATTTCAATGCTGTTGCTATATTCATATTCGCAAAAGTCGGTATATCATTTTCCAAAGTCTGCTTAATGATACTTTGTAAACGAAGCAAATATCCCTTTTCCTGAAAGAAAGGGTAATAGCCATGTTGCAGATACTCCTTAAACAACAAAATAGGACGCGCCTCGGCATAAGGAAAATCTACTTTATGTTTCAGTATATCTTCTAAAGAATAAACTGGTAAATGATAACCATACGAAATGGCAAGGTATTCGCGGAAAGACAATCCTGACCTATAAAGCGTATCCATCATTTCTTGTTTTGGGGTTATACAGACAAAGGAGACGAAGCCATGCCAAACAATTATATACATTTTGACTGGGCCATGAAACGTCTGTTACGGGATAAGGCCAATTATGTCGTACTTGAAGGCTTTCTCAGCACATTGCTCAAGGAAGATATTCGTATCAACAAGTTCCTTGAAAGCGAAGGTAACCAGAATGATTCCGTAGACAAGTTCAATCGTGTAGATATGCTTGCAGAAGACACGAATGGAGAACTACTAATTATAGAGATACAGAATAATCGTGAATTAGATTATTTTCACCGAATGCTTTACGGGGTATCCAAAGCCATTACAGACTATATCGGATTAGGAGATGCCTACAGTAATGTACGCAAAGTTTATTCCATCAACATCGTATATTTTGACTTAGGTCAGGGTAAAGATTATGTATATCATGGAAAAACATTCTTCCGTGGCCTACATGTTCCAGAGGATGTTTTACAGTTATCCGTCCGTCAAAAAGAGTTATTTGTCGGAAAAGAAGCCGGTGATATATTTCCAGAATACTACGTCCTGAAAGTCAACGAATTTGATCAGATAGCCCGTACTCCACTCGACGAGTGGGTACGATTCCTTAAAACCGGAGAAATAAAAAATACCGACACAGCAAAAGGACTGCCGGAAGCCAGAGAATGTCTAAGGATCGATCGCCTGAATGAGAAAGAGAAGCAGAGCTATTACAGAGATATGGAGGCTATACGATATCAAAAAAGCGTAATCACCACGGGATGGATTGAAGGTAAAGCGGAAGGAAGAGCAGAAGGTAGGGAGGAAGGCAAAATAGAAGGTGCCAAAATGAAGCAATTCGAGATTGCCCGCAAACTAAAGTCCGCAGGAGTACCGATTAATACGATCATTCAAACAACAGGATTGTCTGAGGAAGAAATTGGAAACTGAACTGTTTCCCCAATATTCATATTGGCTATTTAGCTCTTACACAGGAACCTACATATACGAAATGGTTAAGAAGAATTCATCACATACATAATATCATATACTTTTAAAATATAAAAGATTAGTCCTTTGGCGCTTTTGATATTCTTTTGTATCTTTGCCGCATTGTATATACATAAATATATTTTAGAGTTTATGCTGAAACAGTTTTTTTCTTTAATGAAGCGATATATTATGCCATATCGCAAATATCTTGTGTGGTCATTAATATTGAACTTCCTTTCCCAATGGCTCAATGTGTTCTCATTCTTGGCAATCATTCCAATCTTAAATATCTTATTCAAGATTGATACGAATGTATATGAATATCAACCGATGGATATTCACCATTTGGATAAAGATATAATTATGAACAATATCTCTTATTGGATAAATCACGCCATAGATGTGCATGGAGCTTTTTTCGTACTTATTATCATGGGATGTATATTAATTTTCGCGACACTACTAAAAACAGCGGGATATTTTGCATCTTCAGCTATTATGGTTCCGCTTCGTACAGGTATTGTCCGCGACATCCGCATTCAAGTATATAATAAGGTACTACATTTACCACTCAGCTTCTTCTCAGAGGAACGCAAAGGAGATATCATCGCTCGTATGAGTGCAGATGTTACTGCAGTAGAAAACTCCTTAACAAGTTCTATAGACATGTTAATCCGCAATCCAATTGCACTTTTAGTCTGTTTTATTACCCTATTCTCTGTAAGCTGGCAAATGACTTTATTCGTGATTGTGATTTTACCATTAGCTGGATGGGTAATGGGAACAGTCAGCCGTAAATTAAAGAGACAATCCTCTGCTGCACAAGCCCAATGGGGAGACATCATGTCACAATTGGATGAAACATTAGGAGGATTACGCATTATCAAGGCTTTTATCGCTGAAAAAAAAATGTCAACACGCTTCTCTAAAACCAATAATGAATTCCGAAATGCCATTAGTGAAATGGTTATTCGCCAAAGTTCAGCACATCCAATGAGTGAGTTTTTGGGTACATGTGTTATCATTATTGTGCTATGGTTCGGCGGCGCTCTAATTTTGAACAGCACCTATGCTCCGATGGATGCAGCCACATTCATTTTTTACTTGGTAATTCTCTATAGTATTATTAACCCTTTGAAAGAATTCTCCAAAGCTTTCTACAACATCCCCTTAGGACTTGCCAGTATGGAACGTATTGATATGATATTGAAAGCAGAAAATCATATCAAAGAGCCTGAGCACCCCCTTCCTTTACACAATTTTGAAGATAAGTTAGAGTTTCGCAATGTAAGTTTTAGCTATATCGAAGGAAGGCCCGTATTAAAGCATATTAATCTAGAAGTTGCTAAAGGTAAAACTGTTGCCCTTGTTGGCCAATCGGGTTCAGGCAAATCAACTTTAGTCGATTTAGTACCACGCTATCACGATATAAAAGAAGGTGAGTTATTAATTGACGGTAAGAATGTAAAAGATGTCTCTATTCAAAATTTACGTTCTTTGATAGGGAATGTTAACCAAGAAGCAATCTTATTTAATGACACTTTTTACAACAATATCACATTTGGAGTAGAAAATGCTACAATGGAACAAGTGATTGAAGCAGCTAAAATCGCCAATGCACATGACTTCATTATAGAGACAGAGAAAGGATATGACACAATGATTGGAGACCGTGGAGGACGATTATCAGGCGGACAACGTCAACGCATCAGCATTGCTCGTGCAATTCTGAAAAATCCTCCAATCTTAATTCTTGATGAAGCAACGTCTGCATTGGACACTGAATCAGAAAGATTAGTACAAGAAGCATTGGAGAGATTAATGAAATCACGTACAACAATAGCCATTGCCCACCGCCTTAGCACAATTAAAAATGCAGATGAAATTTGCGTACTCTACGAAGGAGAAATTGTAGAGCGAGGTAAACATGAGGAACTAATTGCACTCAATGGATACTACAAGAAGCTTAATGATATGCAAAGTTTATAAATAGTACATCATACATCAAAAAGGTAACTAATTAAGATTTAATCAGTTACCTTTGTATTTTCATCATCGATTAATAATTACATATACTTAATATGAAGGACATCCTATTTAGAAGAAGCTTAACTTATTTATTACTCGTTATTTCCTTCTTTATAACAATTATCCTTTTATATAAAAACATCCATTCTGACGGATATTGCACTATATATTTTAATGTAATAATAGATTCAATGCTATTAGCCTCACCAACGTTATTATGTAAAAAGAGACGGTGTATGTATGTCTATTTATTATTAACCATCCTCTACATATTATCAATTGTATGGTACTATCGTACATACAATACAATCATGCCTTTATCTTCATATTTATTAATAGAGAATCTAGACGGATTAGCTCCAAGCATCATACACTCTATTCACCTGTCAGATGCAATACTAATATTGCCATTATGTTTATACTTATCATTCTACGAGTGGATATATCGCAAGTGGATACACACAGACCATATCAAGAAAACACATCAAACTATAATTTACTTATCCTGCCTTGCATTTATTATGGGAGCTACTTCTATACCCTATTGGCCTAATAAACGTCCTGCCTACGACCAACCACTCTACCTTTTCAAAACAGAGGGAACTTCTGCGATAAAAAAATACGGAATCATCAATCATTTGATATATCAATACACGTCCTTACGTCCCGTTTCTGAAGAAGATAAACAATACGCACGCAATTTCATAAAGCAATTGCATCAAAATAACAATCCATTATTAATTAATCAACATAATAAAAATCTCATTTTAATTCTCGTTGAATCATTGCAAAGTTGGGCTATCAATCTAAAAGTAGAAGAGGAAGAAGTAACACCTTACATGAATAAAATAATAAAAGATTCTACTACATTATATTTTCCTAAAATAGTACCACAAGTAAAAGACGGTCGTTCTAGTGATGCACAATTAATAATCAACACCGGTCTACTTCCTTTGTCGACTGGCGCAGCCTCCAGTTTATGTGCAACAAACACCTTTCCATCTCTACCTTCAGCTTTAAAAGAAAAAGGATATACTTCTATATCTTTTATCTGTGACAACCGCACTTTTTGGAATCAGGGACACACAACAATAGCCTATGGTTTTAATTACTTATACGATCAAATGCAAAAAGATAAAAAAAGAAAAGACGCAGATGAAACTCTTTTCCAAAATGCATTACCTCTCCTCAAAAAAGAAGATGCGCCTTTTTATGCTCAGCTTGTAACCATATCCAGTCATGAGCCATATAATACTCCCATTATAGCAGACAGCCCTCTTAATACAAAAAAAATTACAAACGTTGAAGCTAAGAACTATTTGATTGCCATACAATATGTTGATAGATGCATTAAACATTTTATTAAAGGGCTAAAAAAAGAAGGATTGTATGATAATAGTATTATTGTAATTACAGGTGACCATGAACAAATGACTTTTAATAATTATGAAGGTCGTATACAACAAACAGTTGAAGACTGCTTTGTTCCCTTTATTATTATAAACTCCCCGCTAAATTCCCCAAACACCAATTGTAATTTTGGTCAAGTAGATATATATACATCTTTATTAGACTTAATGGGATGTAATAACTATTTCTGGAAAGGACTAGGCGAAAGCGTTTTCAATCATAATGTTAGCAATTACGCAACATTCCGGACAAAAAGCGCAACAGAAGGTAAAAATGTATCTGACTCCATAAAAAAGTACAAAAATGAATGTTGGAGAGTTTCAGATATTCTCCTAAGAATGAACTATTTTAAGAAATCCTACTGATCTTACTCAAATAGCAAATAATTAAACTAAAACTTTGTACTTCCTTAAAAAAGAAATACCTTTGCAATGTTTTATACAAAATGAATTATAGTCCATCTTGAATAAAACGTTGCAAAATATAAGATAGGAGTTTATGGTTATTGCAAAAATCTGTACCATAAAATCCTTCATTTATTTAATAGAAATATCACAATAGGAGTAAATGACTCCTACTTTTAAAGGATATCAAAAAAATTATACAATCGATGGATTCTAGTTCCAATTTAGCAATAAATAACAAACGACTGAAACTGACTAATCGTTATATAAGTAAAAGAAAATACTTTTTATTTACATTTGTCCTTCTATTTGTAAAAAAAGACAATGCAAATAAACGATATTATGATCTGTTTGGATTAATCCGCCTTATGAAAAGCAAGGCAAAAAGAAACAAGGTCATTTTCTATCTATTTGGCTTTATGCCTATTTGGAAAATAAAATACGATTCATAACTTTAATTTAACCTAACAATAAAAAACAATGGAAAAACTAAAAGTTTTATATGACGCTGAAATATTAGAAAATAGTTTAACACACAACACTTCAAGAACAGGCATTTTTTTTGTATCCTACAATATTGTTAAATACCTGCTACTTGATAATAGAATTACTTTATCCATATATTGCCGACACGAGATAAAAAAACGGATAATTAAATACTTTCAAGATGAATACGATTGTGACATACAAAAAAGAATATTCAATGAAGGTGACGATTTATCTCATATAAACATATTTCTATCAACAGTTTTCACCCCACCAGAATATATAAAACGTTTTCCACAGATAACTTGTTTTACAGTTATTCATGATGTTACGCCTTTACTATTTCCACAATATTTTGGAGCAAATGCTCATAATTCGTGGTTTGATGAGTTAATAAAGGAAATCAATAAAAATGATTTCTATTTTGCTGTTTCAGAATATACAAAACAGGACTTTATCAAGTATGTTCCAGCAATTGATGACCAGAAAATAACTGTAATTCAGCTTGCCGCAGATGATCGATTTTATCCAAACAAAGGCAATGTCAAACTTCAAAAAGTAAGAGACAAATATAAAATTCCATTAGGAAAAAAATATATATTCTCTCTTTGTACACTAGAAGAACGGAAAAACCTCATTCGTGCTGTAAGCGCTTTTATCTCTTTCATTGAAAAAAATAATATAGAAGATTTAGTATACGTTTTAGGAGGAGGGACATGGGATATATTCATTGGACGTTTAGAGAAGGACGTTCCCAATTACCATAAATATGCAGATCGAATCATTCAAGCAGGATATGTAGCTGACGAGGACTTAGCCATCCTACTTTCTAATGCAGAGTGGTTTGTATATACATCTCAATATGAAGGCTTTGGCATGCCCCCTCTAGAAGCGATGCAATGCGGTTGTCCGATAGTTGTTTCCAACAATTCATCTCTCCCTGAAGTTGTAGGCAACGCAGGGATAATGATTGACTATGATAGCGTAGAACAACATATTCAAGCATATGAATCCTACTATTATGACTCTAAACTAAGAGAGCAAAATGCACAAGCAGGATTGTCACAAGCTAGTCATTTCAGTTGGACTAAATGCGTCAATACCATCATTAACAAAATAACTGAAGTAGAACAAAGCAAGCAACAAAAACCATTGGTTACAGTAATAACAGTAATTCATGATCTAAACAACAAAAAAAGTTCCATTCAACAATGCCTAAAAAGCGTCCATCAACAAACATATCCTAATATTGAACATATTATTATCAATAACTCCTCAAATGATGACACTATTAAATACCTCAATGAATACGTAGACAAAGGATGGATCAAGCTATATTCTGAATCCAATAATGGAATATACGATGCCATGAATAAAGGTATCGAAAAAGCATATGGAACATATATAAATTTCTTAAATCCAAATGATTTTTTCCATAATGAAAAAGGAATAGAAATTAGCGTAGAGTATTTAATGAAATGTAAAGCTGATTATTCATTCGCAAACACATTATTAATTCAAAAAAACGGAAAAAAGAATATTGTGAGAGGGGACATCCACAAACTGTCTTTAGCAGAACATTTCCACTACTCAACAATGTTAATTAAAACAGCATTGTTAATAGATATAAATGGATTTGATACTTCATATCACATCTCTGCCGATTCAGACTTAATGATTCGCCTTTATGCCAAAGGATATAAGTATACACAAGTTCCATTTTGCTTCTTAACCCACAAATCCGACAGCTTCTCAAAAAAAGATTGGGAACAATATCGGATTGAACACTCTACTTCTTTTTTCCATCATATAGGCTCTCATATAGGCTTAACGCCCGATGACTGCTTTCTGTTATGGAAACAGCGTTTCTTTGGAGAAGTATATTTAGATAAACAATTAAATTTAATCGGTAAAGTTCCTATAGAATTTGGCTCAGAGTTCTTAATGAAACAACTTATCGAAAGGAGTCCTTTAGAAAAGAAAAATAATTCCAATAAATTACAAACTTATCTATTCGGATGTATTCCCCTAATAAATCGAAAAAGCAGAAAGAATAAAACTTATTACTACCTATTCGACATTATGCGTATCATGAAAATTGTTGATTATGGTTATAAACGAAAATATTATTTATTTAGCATATTCCCGATATGGAAGATCAAAATAATCTACCAACAACCATAAATTATTAGAATATCATACAATCTACAAAGAGAAAACTCTTCTACCTAATGGTAGATATTTTTCTCTTTGTACTTATTAAAGAAACTTCTCAATATCTTCGCAAGATAACATCACTTCAGCTATTCAATTTTGACACAAGTTCAATCGCTTGTTTCAATCGCTTCATTATCAATGACCAATTATAATTTGTCTCCACATATAACTTTCCTTTTTCAGCCATATAATTTCTTAAATCTAAGGATGTTTCTATTTTATGTAACTTATTCACAAACTGTGTACTGTTCATATAATAAGCTATAGCCCCACGACTCAAGTAGCAGTGTTCTTTTAACACAGCACATTGACCATTCACTAGCATTGGTTTACCCAAGCTCAAAGCCTCTAAAAGGATTAGCGACAAACTTTCATATAAAGAAGGATTAACCACAACGGTAGAATGTTGAATAATAGCAGTTTTTTCTTCATCAGATACAAATCCAGTATAGATAACCTCTGGAGCTGTGTCTATTTCTCCGAAAAAACCACCAACCATTACTAATTTCAATGTAGATTTTTTGTATTTTCTCTTATATTCACGAAAATATGGAACAATATCATTCAATTTCCCCGCATCTATTCGACCAACATACAATAAATATTCATCGGGAAGTCCATATTTTTCTTTCGTACTATCCCAATTTGCAGTCTCTACAGAATCAATTCCCACACTTATAATACCATGTGCACCGAGGGCCTTCCCGAAGATTCTTTCCCCCAACCTTTGTTCTGCTCTTGTATTAAAACCAACATAAGCATATTTAGAGATAGCTTCTGTCAATATTCCCCTAAAAGAGACCTTAGCATAATGCATTGTAGGAATCGCAATACTCTTCTCTCCCGCACTCATCGCAGTGTAATAAAACGGTGTATAATCTATCGTAAAAACAACAAAAGCCTTATATTCAGCTTTATTTTGTTTTATAAACTCATGCAATCCGGATGAATAAAAAACACATCGATTTATAGCGTTTATTTCTTCTTTATGCTGATAATGCCAAACAGGAACAAAAAAAGAAATAAATTTCAGACATCGAATGCGATAAAGAAACATTCTTAATCGACGCACAGCTTTAGCTTTCTTGATGAACTGCCATTCTGTTCCACCAGCCATAGGATCAACCTTAAAACGACGTACCAATACACAATTATCATATTCAACCCCTTCTTGATACTCATTTCCACCTTTTATATAATCCTTTACACAAGTAGTAAGTATTTCGACATTGTAATCCTTCACAAGTCTTTCTGCTAACATACGACAGTGATATTCAGCGCCACCATTTATTTCTTTACCATACCGTACAACCACAAAAGCTATCTTTTCTTTCATAGTAATATTAAACCGTTTCTATTATATTTTTTAATCTCTTTAATATCACAGACCAATCATAATTTTTTCGCACATATTCCACAGCCTTCTTCCCCATCGCCAGTCTTAAAGACTCCGATACATCCAGCTTATGAAGTTTAGTAATAAAATCCCTCTTACCTGTATAATACAGAGCCGCATAGTCACTATTCACACAATGTTCTTTCAAAACATCACATTTTCCATTTACAATCAGAGGTTTCCCCCGATTCATTGCTTCTAATAATATCAATGAAAGACTTTCAAACTTGGAGGGATTAATTACAATTTTAGCATGTTGCAATATAACCATCTTTTCCTCATCACTCACAAAACCTGTATATAGTACATCCTGCCGTTCAAAAGGCAACTGAGCGAAGTTAATTCCACCCACCAATACCAATTGAAGTGAACTCTGAGGATATTCCTTCTTATAACTTATAAAATAATCAAATATTTTCCCCATTTTATCAGGATCTACCCGCCCAACATACAGCAAATAATCTTCTGGCAATTTATACTTCTTTTGGGTTTCTGCCCACAAAGCTAATTCAGGTTCTTCTATCCCAACACTAATAATTCCATGTGGAGACATATGCTTACCAAAAACTTTCTCAGCTAATTTCTGTTCCGCCTCCACATTGAAACCAATATATGCAACCTTAGTCATTACCTCCGTCTGAATAGCCTTAAAAAAAACACCTTGATTATGCATTGTAGGGATCAATATCGTTTTTTCCGGAACCTCTATAGCCGTAAAGAATGTAGTAGACTCAGCCATATTTACAGGAATAAACACTTTATATTTGTCCTTATTATTTCGTACGAACTGACACATATTAGGAGAATAAAAAGGATAACTCTGAAAAGCCTTCAATTCTACTGCACGCCTGCATTTCCATATGGGGAACATATTGGCCAAATACCCTAAAATACCTATGCGAAACAGAAAGCGTCTACACTTTCGTGCTGGTTTCTCTTTCTTGGAATACAGTTTATGTTTTTCCGGACTAACAGGTTCAGCCTTGAAGCGATGAACCAATACTCCATTAACCACTTCCTCACATTCAGGAAGTTCATTGATTCCTGTTTTATAGTTACGAATACAAGTTGTAAGAACCTCAACATCATAATCATCAACCAATCGCTCAGCTAACATCCGGCAATGATACTCTGCACCACCATTAATATCTTTACCATATCTAATTGTAACCAAGGCTATCTTTTCCTTTACCATCACATTCTACTCTCCACGATTATTGATACTTCTACAAAAATACACATTATCGCAAACAAGTCACAAATGATTTCCCTAAAATTAATCATATACCACCCAAAAATAAAAATATACTCTGCCGATTCATTTTTTTTATGTAATTTCGCATACTAGCTCATAGTCAAAGAACTACATAAATAAAAAACATGAAAAATAATTTTAGTGTATCAGTAATTATACCAACCTATAATTGGCCGGAAGCCTTAAATCTGTGTATTCAAAGTGTCCTAACTCAATCTGTTCTTCCAGATGAAATCATTATTGCAGATGATGGTTCTAAACAGGATACCTGTCATTTAATAAATAATATAAAGGATAAATCGACTGTACCTATCATACATGTATGGCAAGAAGACAATGGATTTCGACTTGCACAAATCCGTAATAAAGCAATAGCCAAAAGCAGTAAAGATTATATAATTCAAATAGACGGAGACGTTATTCTACATAAAGATTTCATCAAAGATCATATTCGTTTTGCCCGCAAAGGAAGCTTTGTCAGTGGTAGCCGAGTTATTATAGGTAAAGAACTTGCTACTCAAATAATATCCTCACAGAGTACCAATGTTTCAATATTCACAAAAGGGACTCGAAGCAAATTAAATGGCATACATATACCAGCCTTTAGTTTTATACAAGAGAAATACAAACGTAACGACGTACTATATGTCAGAGGTTGTAATATGGCTTTCTGGCGAGAAGATTTATTAAAGGTTAATGGTTACAATGAAGAAATGACTGGATGGGGAAGGGAGGATAATGAACTTGCTTGCCGTTTAACCAATGCTGGTATAAAAAAAAGAATTATAAAATTTGCAGGTATCGTTTTTCACATCTATCACCATATTCGTTCGCGCACAAGTCTCAACAAGAATGATGAAATTTTGCAACAGACCATCCAATCTAAGTCAACATGGTGTCCAAACGGAATTAATCAATATATTACTCTCAAGTCAGAAGATTAAAGCTATCGAAGTATTTAATGCACATTGCCCCCTCAACAGTTCATAAGAGTAATATTTCACTTACATATGAAATTTACTTTTTATGAACTGTATATAATAAACCGTGAAATGTAATGCCTATTAAAGTTCTTAGCTATTTTACTTTTCTTCATCGAATACATTTCTCCCTTTAATTTTCCACAATTTTATCATGAATGATATACAACGACGAAAATGCCTCCAAGAATAAGGTAATCGACAATATTCTTTAACAGCCTTTTTTATATCTATATAAGTACAGTTTGTCAACATCATTCTTCTCAAAAAATCATAAGAAAGAGCCTCTTCATAATGAGATCTCATTTTCTTCGTCAACTGAACCTGCTCTGTTACCATCGGCAATAAATGATTCCATTTATTATGCATACGCATTGTTGTAGTAAACCAATCTGCATCATAATTTCCCTCAGAAAAATGTTCTATTAAAAAATTATTAGAACAGCAAACATAATTTTTATAATGCGCAGACGCAATTTGCAAAGTAAAATCAATATCATAACAATGAAAACCAGTCAATAAATTCTCATCAAAAGGATATTGTTTCCATACTTCTTTGCGAACAAGTAAGCCTAGCCCATCTAAAGTTATAACCTCTTCAAACGAATGCTCCAAAAATGCACCAGCAATAAAAAAACCTGTTAATCCACTACGGAGTCCTTGATAAAGATACGAAACTATATATTCATTTATTTGCCCCCAACCAGAGTAACATGGTAAACGAACTTTTGAGCCAGCGAATCCAATTACACCACAATCCGGGTCTGCTAACTTTCGGCAAATAAACTGTCCCCAATCTTTAGAATGAAATTTCACATCTTCATGCACAAAAAACAAATACGGATATTTTGCCTGACTAGCACCATAATTATAAACTTTAGCAATAGGCCATTTTTTTTCGGCGTTATTTATTGCTATAATTTCGTAATCAATACCTATAGTTTGCTCAATGCTATTTTTAACAGCAGACAAACGCTCTGGTACAACCGAACATATTATAATGGACAACATAATTCAAAATAAAACTTAATATATAAAACAAGTAATCATAAAATATCCATAAAACGAAATGCAAACTCTTTAGAAGAGTATTTATTCAATCCTAACAGAGATAATTTGTCAATAAAGGATTTTCGTGTCTGTTTATCTCTCAAAAGTTCTATTTTATTAACTAGGTCTAAAATATTTCCCTTCTCATACAATAAACCATTAACCTGATCCAATACTCGTTCAGTATTAGCACCAACATCAGAAAGAATCACAGGAATACCACATTTTTGCGCTTCAACAGTGGTACGTCCAAACGTTTCCAAAGTAGAGCAATTCACTAACACGTCAGATAAATAATAGTATTGACAGATATCCGGTGTAAAAGGAAGAATTAATACATTCTCTTCAAGTTTATGCAACATAACATAATCTTTGCACTCAGCCATATACCCCAAATCTGCACCAATCAAATAACAAAAGATATCTTTTCCTCCACTAACAATGCGATTAACAGCCTGCAATAGCTCCATCTGTCCTTTATTAGAATCAAAAGATCCGATTAATAGAAGAGTATATCGAGAATGAAATAAAGAGTTTATCTTTGAAGTTGAGGCCAATTCCACTGCTTGAACAACAACTTTTATTTTTTTTCTAGAAATAACATGCTTGTAATATGACTCAGAATAACGCGATGTTACAAGAACTGTATGAGAGAGTAAATTTATCCATCTATAAATATTTCTATCTTGAAAAATAAATCTATTATTGCCCCATGTCATAGTCGGAATTTCATGAATAAACCAATTATGTTTGATTCCTAATACTTTACAAGCCATTGCTAAACTAGGTATGACAATAGTATTAGTAATGCCATAATCAGGCTTTATATATGCTAAATAACGCATTATTTCACCCACACTTTTCCTTGTATCATTTAAGAATTCAAATTTCTTCTTTAAATCGACTTGAACATCATTAGGTAATAACCACCACGACATATGAATTATCTTGTACCCATCAATATACATAGAACAAGAGTTAACCAAACTTCCCTCATATGGGAAAATGACATATAGTTGTATATCAGGAAAGGTCTGTCGAAGTCCTTTTAACAAATCAATCAAACATTGCTGTGCTCCCCCGCCAAGATTACCATCATGAGAAAGAAAAACTAATTTCATATCAATACTTCATTTGAAATAAATATTTCCAAGTGTAAAAAATACAATGTTGCATATGCCGTTTGGATACTGGTCTCTTCCAAAATTCCTTTAAAGCTAACCATAAATCGGCACGAGAAGCATCTGAGAGAAAAATTCTTCTTAGAAAGTCATAAGAGAAATCTTCCTCGTAACATTTTATCTTCTCACGGTCCAATAGCACATCACTAGCATAGATAGGAAGGAATTTCTCCCACTTCTTATGGCAACGCATTGTAGTTGAAAACCACTGCCCATTAAAGTTACCCAATGAAAAGTGTTCTACTCTAACTTTATCTGAACAACAAACATAATTTCTGAAACCGGCTAAAGCTATTTGAAGAGTAAAATCAATATCATAGCAGTGGAAATCGGTTAACAGTTTTTCATCAAAAGGATGTTTTTCCCAAACATCTTTTCTAACAAAAAGTCCTAATCCATCTAAGGTCACGACTTCTTCAAAAAGATGATTTGCATTAATAAGTCTTAGCTCTATATCACCACCAGGAAGTCCTTGCAACAAAGATGAAACGTTATATTCTTCTCCTTGACACCAACCGGCAAAACAATTAATTCTAATCTTTGAACCTGCAAATCCAATCACACCACAATCAACTTCTTTTAACTTCTCAATAATTCGTCCTCCCCATTGACTTGAATGGAATTTTACATCCTCATGTACAAAAAACAAATATGGATATTTAGCACGCTTAGCTCCATAATTATAAACTTTAGCAATTGGCCATCTCTTTTGAGAATTATCTATAGCAATGAACTCACAACTAGTTCCAATTGTTTTAACAATATTCACCTGCAAAGTCTCTAAGCGTTTAAGAGATATAGAACAAATTATTATCGAAAACATATTAACATATCATAAATCAATTAAAATTTTATAATCTGATGCCAAAAAGGTGCATAATCAGGATGATTCCAATCATGGCATCCAAAAGGCAATTCATTATGATTATAATGATACCCCCACTCTGGATTAGTTTCTATTGAAAATCTTAAAGCCTCTTTAAATTTTGGTTTACGTAAACGACATAACCAGTTTGTCAACTCTGCTAATAAAAATACATCTTCTGGATAGAAATCTTCATTATCATCCATATATAAATTTATTTTTCGTTTATAAAAACGAGTAACCTTAATCATCTTACTGATCTTACGCAAAGAAAATCCTCCATTACCTACTTGGTATCTGAACGCTTCTTCTGTTCTTCTTTTCTCATTTCCTGTAACCATATACCATGCATACGCACGAAGTAATCTACGTTGGCTGCGTTTATTTTGCAAAGCCTTTACATCAGAAAGCCATGGTGCTCCAATATAATCATAACCTTTATTAGCCCAATATAGTAACTCATCTTTAAAAACATAAGCATCCAACTGATAAATGAGCATATATTGATATTGTTGAAAACGTAAATAAAATGATGGGATTAGTACAAGTTTATTATAAGCCCGTAAACTTACAAAATGTCCATCAGGAAAAGATTCAGTCTTTAATATTGGATGCTCCGATAAAATTGTATGTACATTTAAACTTTCCGGCTTTACAATCACAAGTGAATAATCCTTTAATACAGTAACACATTGCTTTAAAGCAATAGATTCTTCTATAGAGAGCTCTAAACGATAAATCGGAATAACAACAACAATACGTTTTTTATCATTAATTTTTTTCATTACATTCTATTTATAGAAAAACAATCATAGTATTATATAACAATAGTACATTTATTTAAATGATGACTCTATAATATCATCGTGTCTACCTAAGATAAAAATAGAGAATAAAAGATTATAACCTTTCAATAGTAGTACTTTATCTAATATCCAGTTATACTGCCTGTTTCAGTCCTTCATCTATATCTTACAACATTTAATGTTCAGAAACACTCTTAATATATATTCAAGCATTAGTGCCTTTAACTATCCCATTCTCACACCAAGCAATCTGCTCTTCAATTACTTTATGCAAAACTTGCTCATGATATGGCAAATTTGCACGGGAAGCGAATGTATGGTATAGATGGAACTCAACTCCTCCCATTTTCAATTGCTTCTTTTGAATTCCCGAATGAACTAAACGATATGAAACCTCAACATCTTCTTGTCCCCACATCTCCAAATCCTCATTATAGCCATTCACTTTTATAATATCATCTTTCCAATAAGCCATATTACAGCCACGAATTCTCCACATGCTATCCTTTGCGTAACGGGTAGCCAAGTACTTACGGAGAGGACGAAAGCGAAAAGCATTCAAGATAAAACCAAGATTATGATTAAAAAAAGCCGGATATCTCGCCATTCCCTTCAATAAGCGAGATGTAGAATTACGCCCTAGCAACACACGGCTCCCACATACAAAATATCCTTTTTCTGCCAGTTCCAGATGATCTGCAATAAAATGCTTTTCCAAAATAATATCACCATCAATTTGAATAATATACGGGTAGCTAGCTTTCAACAAAGTCTTATTTAAGATTATTGTTTTTCTAAAGCCCTTATCCTCATGCCACACATGCACAATAGGAATATCTGTTTTTGCACGCATTTCATCAATCAACTGTCGTGTGTCCTCACGCGAGCCATCGTCTGCAATCAGTATCTCAGCAGGTTTCACTGTTTGCGCAAAAGCACTATAAAGACAAAGAGACAGGGCCTCTTTCCAATTATATGTGGATATTAATAATGAGACTAACATTTCAATAAGATTTAAATTCTACTTTCATTACTTTTTTTCATCTTCCGGCCAGTTATAATCCAACTCAGCCTCCCGTTGCAGCGCAGCCGCAATAATCTCATTTGTACTCTCTATAATTCTCTTCTTAATACCCGTTGTACTAACACCGGGAGTATACGGAAAATATACTACTCTCTTCCCGGGTTGCTGCTTTATCCATTCCAATCCTTCCAAATATTTGTCTTTCCAATCATCTCCTATAGTTACAATATCAATATTTTCTCTCTCTAATTGAGCAATCTCTGTCAATTTCACCTGCTTCACCACTTTCGTCACGCATTTGATAGAGGAAACAATCCGCATACGTTGCTCAAAAGGAATAATCGGCGGCATTCCTTTATAGTGTTGTATCAGTTCATCCGTACTTACCCCTACTATCAATTCATCACCCAATAAGGCTGACTTCTCCAAGATATTCAAATGACCAATATGGAACAAGTCAAAACTGCCGGATGTAAATACTCTAACTTTCTTTTCTTTCATAACTATATAGATTTATCGGTTTTCTATTTCTTTAATTCTCCTTGCCAAATCATCCAGATCTTCATTAGTCTGAACACCCAGATGGGACACACGGAAATAGTTCGGAGTTCCGCCGGGCATAATAAAAATCTCCTGTTTCAGCAATTCCTTAAAAAGAATATCACCATTTCTCCGAACAAAGAATCCTGTTATGCAATTTGAAGGAACCTCGGCCGGTACTTCCCAATTATTCTGTTTACATAGTTCACGAAAATAAAGAGCTTTCGCCCGTACGGATGCAATGATATTGTCCACACCTATCTTCATATCGCTCTGCAAACGTGCATGTAACTGAAGGAATAAGGTAGTAGCAGGACTATAAGGAGTTTGACCACGTTCTAAATTCTTCAGATTCTCTTCAAAATCAAAATAATAAGATTTATGCGAGAAAACTGTCTGAAGCACTCGGGGAGAAAGAAACAAGAATGACAATCCCGGAGCTATGTTCAAACCTTTCTGACTGCTTGTGATACAGATATCAATCCCCCAACCGGACATATCCAAGGTATCAGATAAGAAAGAACTGATGGCATCTACCACCAAAGATACCTCATACTTCTTACAGATAGCAGAAATCTTCTCCATATCATAAAGTTGTCCGGTAGAGGTCTCGTGATGTTGGCATAAAAAGACATCGGGACGAGATGCACGTACCCGCTCTTCCAATTGCACATAGTCTATATCACGGGCAAAAGGAACCTCAAATATTTCGTTCGGACAGTGATAATAATCACAAAGATTCTTCCAACGGTGTCCGAACGAGCCGCCTACCAGAATAAAAGCTTTCTCACATTGAGAGACATAATTAGTCACCACGGCATCCATCGCTCCTGTTCCTGAGGCCGTATAAAATATCACACGTCCCTCCGGACAGTTTATCAAATGCAACAACATTCTCTCCGAGTCTTTCACAAGCTCAGAGAATTGCGCTGTGCGCATATAAGGAAAAGGCTTCCCTCCTATCTGGAGGATCGAGTCTTCTATATTTCCAGGAAAAACATATGACTTCATATTTCGCTCAATTAAAATTCAACATTTATTCTCTCACCTCTTCTTTATTCTCCCAAATTTCTTAATGCTTGTATACTTCCGCCACAAGTTAAGCTTACGCTTTTCGGGTACTCCATGACGATGAATATAATCGGCTACTGCATCCAGCATTCGTCTGCAAACTTTCCCATCCAAATAAGGATCGTAATTATCTACAATCCAACGACGTTTGGCGATGTCTTCTTCATTATATTGTGCTCTTTCAAACGCTTCCATCAACTGAGTGACATCGGTTATATCAGTCCAATAAATATCTTTTGCAATAGTACGATAGGTAATAACCGGTCGTCCTAGAAGAAGAAATTCATAAACGGTGGAAGAGGTGTCACTTATCATCACATCTGACATCAACTGATACTTCGTGACGTTAAAACCATCCACCCATACAATATGTTCTTCTTGTTCAGCCAGTTGCTTGTATTCATCAATCCATTCCTTCCGTGTCAACGGATGAAATTTCAGAAGCAATACAATATCCCTCATCTTTACTAAATGCAACAAAGCTTCTTTTAATGCAGGAAGAGATGTTAAAGATGGTGAAAACGTCGGTGCATACAACACTATCTGCTTTTTACCATGCTCTCTCAATAGCTTCTCCCGTTCCTGATCAAAATCATGCCAATGGGTTTTAATCCAATCCTGTTTGGGCCATCCTGTCTCCACCACTTCAAAATCACCATACTTTACCGCCAGTTCTTTAAACTTCTTAGTAAAGAAAGGACCTTGCGTAAAATAGGTATCAAAATACCGGCGGATCACCCAATGATCTTTCTTCTCTGCAGCATATCCGTGAAACACCTGCACCTTCACTCCAGGCAAATAATATGGAACAATATTGCCCGGAACAAATATTGCTTCCGGAGAGAAATCATAAACTTCCTGTATAGAATGCGTATAAGTAACTTCTTTCTGCAAAGGGAATACCGGAATCTTCGGAAGATGAATATACCACAACAGTTGGTTATCTTCTGATTTCAATGCTTCCTGATAAATGGGATACAATATATCAATAGCATATTTGTTTTCACAAAACAGAACAATACGCATAATTCTATAGTTCCAATTTATATTTTACCATGTGTTTCTTCGCAAAATAAGTCCAGAATTTCTTCCGACATGCCAAAACACGTTCCACACAATGAGCTTCGTCAGCATGACGGGCTTTCGCATATTCTTTGGCAAGCATTTCGAAAAAAGCTTTCTGTCCCCACAACCGGGCAAAATTAGCGCAACCCATATCGACACTGATCTCTCCAAAAGTCATTCTATTAATATCGACCAACATAAAATGGTATTCTCCGTCGATCTGATCAAACAGGATGTTACCCGGTGAGTAATCGCGATGCATAATACCCGCCTGATGTAAATTGGCCGTGTATTGTGCAAATGCTATAATGAGATCTTTACAACGTTCGACATCTGCATTTCCAAATTCATAGAAATTCCGTTGATAGGGTGACTGCATACTAATAAAGTAAGAGTAATTTATCAACCCGCATTTCCGTTCTTCAATATAAGCAATTGGAGCCGGTGTTTCAACACCTTTCTGAAGCAGCATTTGAGGATATTCAAAAGCACGTTTCCCCTTTGGAGTACGAAAAAAAGAATAGACGATACGGTTAGCCAAAGCCGGAATTCCATAGCGTTTCACATTTATCTCTATCCCGTCGACTTCCATCACTTTTATCAGATTCCTTCCGGAGTAGATGATCCGTCCTTCCCGTTCAAAAGTATCAGGAACACTCTCTATAAACTTGCGCAAATGCTCGTATGTAGGATTCACTACTATTTTCATACCTCATCTTTTATTTTTTATCTCCTGTTCTACCATGAGCAAAGTAATCACAACTTATAATTAAATCTGAAACTCTCCATGCATCCTTTGCATGTTGAATCTCTGCCGTAGAAACACCGACTGTATCACCTATGATTTCCATTTGGGGAGAAATAGCAAAAGCTTTCTTCCCCGAAGACAGTATACTCTCTCCCAACCCTCTCCATGGATAATCATCTGCCCCAAGCAAATCCAACAAAGTAGGATACAAATCGACTTGTCCCATGACTTTCTCGTAACGTAAATGTACTGGGGAATTTAATACAATCAGTGGTGTGAAACGCTCAGGGGATATAATATCTTTTCCTAAAGCATGTTCATAAAGTGGTTTTCTGGTCAAACCAAATCCTTCATGATCACCGGTTATTACAATCATCGTGTTCTCAAATTTCTTCTGAGAACGCAAAAAAGTTATAAATTGACCTATTGCATAATCTGTATAGTTGGCCACAACCATATAATTCCTTAATCGTTCCGGCAGCTTATCCGAAAAACTTATCCGTTTGCTTTCTTCCGGAATAATAAACGGGGAATGGCCTGAGTAGGTAACACACTGCACCAACGTGTGACCACCGGTCGGGAACAATTCTTCCGTAGCTAGCTTTTCTCCGCACTGTCTAAGAAAAGAGACATCTCCCAAACGATGACGTGGTCCCGTCTTTTCATCCAGTACAAAATAGGGCTTGTCCAGAAGTTTATCGTAACCAAAGTCTTGTGCAACAATGGCAACATTCCATACAACTTTCTTATCTACCGTCATGCAGCAGGTTCCGCCTCCTTCATATTTTTCTTTAAAAGCTTTATCTATACTATAATAAGTATGATGAGGAAAGCGAGCACTATAAGCACCATAGTTTATGGGTAGAAGACCGGTATGCAACAGTAATTGCCCATCAATGGAACGACTTCCTTTGACCTGTGTCTGGACGTAAGGAGCATATAATACATTCTCTTCTTTCAGCATGCGGTTCAGATTAGGAGTGATTTCTTTTCCTTCCACACTTTTCTCAAGCACCCAACTCTCAAAAGATTCCGCCAAAATAATGATACAATTATCGCGTGCTTCTATCTGAAAGGGAAGTGGCTGCCGTCGGGGATGTTTACTCAACCAATCTTCAATTTCTTTCTTTATCTGTGGGGTGTACTCTATTTTATCTTGTACATGTTCATAATAAAGAGAACCAAAAATAGTGTATATGGGAGTCCCGCATGTCTGATAATCAGTCAAAAGTGCTTCATAAGTTTTTTTGTACCCGCCATAATAAGCTATAATTCCGCCAAGAGCCAGCAATGGAACGCAGATACATCCCGCCAACAGTCTCAAGCTTTTTTTTCTCTGTTCCTTAAGAGTAACCTGTAGGTTTTGTTTGCGGGTTAAGACAAGGAACAGCACCGTCAATAGCGGAAAACCCAGATCTGACCAACGCAGAGAATCAAAAACACTTGCAGTAAAATCGGAAAGATTGCCGGCAAGGAAATAGCTGTCCCAAGGAATAGAAGTATAATATGTACGAAAATACATCAGATTAACAATTAACAGAAGGTCAATCAATGTACCGACTGTAATCAGATACCATCTGGAGCGTATATAAAGAAACGGAACTGCCAACAGGGAAGCCAGCAGAAACTTCGTCAAGTAGGTTTGCGGAAAAGAAAATGATGAGAATGTGGTATTCAGGCTCCAGTCCAAGTCAAACAATATGAACTTAAAGAAAAGACAACCAATGAACAACCATAAGATTTTACGCGATTGCATATGTTTTATCATTTATAGTGCAACATTTATGACAGACTGGCAAAAAGCTTATCGAAATAAGATACATAAGCTTCTACGCTAAACTCATTAATAATACGCTCACGGGATGCCTTAGCCAGTTTCTGCAATTTTGTACGATCATCCATCAATGAGCGCATGGCTTCAGCTATTTTCTCTGCAGAACCCGAAGGAACCAAGATACCTGATTCATTGTCTACTATTAAATCGCGAGCACCGGGTATATCAGTGACAATGCACGGTACTCCGCATGCCATTGCTTCTCGGACAACACGAGGAGAGGCGTCACGCAGAGCCGGTAGGATAAATAAATCCTGTTTAGGCAGAAAAGAAATCGCATCTTCGCGATTCCATAAGAAATGAATACGTTCTGCTCCCACCCCTTGTTGCGCCAGCTCGTAATCACTATTATCATAATCACCGATAACAACAAGATGGGCCTCCGGAGCATTCAATATCTGAAAAGCTTTTATCAGATAAGTGAGCCCTTTAAACGGACGACCTTTGGTTGTACCGATATAAATGCATTTAAAAGCATTATCGGGCACTCCTTCCGCCTGCTTAGGATTCGCACAGGCATCAGCCACCCAGTCTATATCAAACGGCTTCACGCTGACAGACAGTTTATCCTTATCAATGTACCTCGTAAGATATTCTTGTATATCCGCAGTCTCACATACGATATGGTCAACACGAGGATTTAATATTCCCATATAATAGGTAGGATCAAGTTTTTTCACCTTAGCCTGAGTACCCCGATAACCTACATTCTTGACGGAAGTGCCTATTGTCGCAATCAAAGCATTGGATAGTCCGGATGTGCTCGGTGAGAAAATCAAATCTATATCATATTGCTTTACATATCTGCGAAGCGTCTTAATGACTTTCCAGGAAAATTTAGATGTAATAGGAGAAATTGGCAAAGGGATACATTTTCCCTCTACTTTTGCAGCTTCAGAAGCGGAAGGAACCGTTAAATAAATTGTATAAGACTCATTCTTTGACAATTCACCCAACATCTTATAAGTTGCCACATCCACCGCCTTGTGAGTTACCAATATATTCATACATTATCAATTAATATAAATAATCGTGTCTAGCCTCGTGCAAGCATTACAAAAGAAACACACCGCAAAGATAACTAAATCTTATTACATTCCGGCTGAAATAATCTCATTTTATTTCCGGAGATAATTTGGCATAAGCTTTCTGAATGGCTTCTTTGCAATAATATCCTTGAGAAATACGTTCATTCACTTTAGCAACATTCATTCTCAAAGCATTATAAGACTCTTTTGTCATCTGAGTGATGATAGCGTCCAGATCTAATAAAGAAGAGACACAAATACCGATACCATTTTCCTCTACAAATGAAGCCAAAGCTGCTTTTTTCCAAATGATAACGGGAAGTCCGCACCGAATATAGAGAGATAATTTATGTGGAGCATTATACTGAAGATATTCTCCTTCCGGACCGACACCCCCCTCTAGGGAGGAACCATACCACACCAATCCATATTCCCCTTCGGCTGTGGCAATAAGATCATCCGACCGAGTATATCCCTTATGATCTACTTGCCCCTCAAACTTATCAGGTTCAAAGCCATTGCCATAAAGTACCATATCGAACGAACGTGGAGAACGTCCCAATTTATATAAAAAATCACTATGAAAAGTAGATAACGCTCCAACAAACAAAACACGAGGATGAGAAGCTGCTAAATTCTTCCCTGAAGACTGCCTATCTGACAAATAATCAAAGACCCCAAGAACTTCCAGATTTGCCTTTATACCATTCTCATGCAACCAATTCTTCATCCGTTCACTGTGCACAATAATGCTGTCCGAATGGTTCAATCTTGATATTTCGTGAGGTATAGTCAAGCGACGGCGACGAAAACTGTCCAAATCATGAATTAAAGTAATTATCTTACAACCACGCAGATGCGCCATACAGCAAACAAATGTATAGTATTTCTTTAACGGATATTGCAGTATCAACACATCACCTTTATGTAAACAGAATACGCTCTTCAACACACCCGACAGCGTCAAAATAAAAGCTATGACAGCATTTGTATAACGGGTCTGCTTAAGCCCGACATTACGATAGCCGCACTGCTCCATGATATATTCAATATCGGTTTTAGCCTTGTTGGCAGCATTATTAACACCCTTATAGTTCCTTGATAAATAGCAAATCATAATTCTTTTTTTAGTTCATTTTTAGCCAGGTTCAATGCAGCCTCCACCGTATCATCCATATCAAAATAAGCATATTGGGCCAAACGCCCACCAAACAAAACATTCACCGTAGTATTCGCCAAATCTTTATACTTCTTTAAAAGCGTCATATTAGTATCATCATTCACTGGATAATAGGGTTCGTTTTCAGCAGTAAAAGCCGCAGGATATTCACGGGTAATCACTGTACAAGGTTGTGTACCAAACTCAAAATGTTTGTGCTCAATAATACGAGTATAAGGAATCTCCCTTTCACAATAATTTACAACAGCATTACCCTGATAATTATCTATTTCAAGACGTTCATGTTCAAAACAAAGACTACGATACTCCAAACGCCCAAAACGATAATCGTAAAATTCATCTATACAACCGGTAAATAAGACTTTATCTGCCAATGCATCCAGCTCTTCACGCGCGGAAAAATAATTCGTATTCAAACGTACCTCGGCCTTCTCAAGCAATTTGTGTATCAGTTCATTATATCCTCCTTTGGGAATTCCCTGATACTCATCATTGAAGTAATTATTATCATAAGTAAAACGAAAAGGAAGCCTCTTGATGATAAAAGCAGGAAGTTCCGTTGCTGAACGTCCCCATTGTTTTTCTGTATAACCTTTTATCAATTTCTGATAAATATCTTTTCCACAAAGCGTCAAAGCTTGTTCTTCCAGATTGGCCGGAGACTTTATATATGCGTACTCTTTACGTTGCTCTTCAATCTTAGCTTTTGCCTCTTGAGGAGTATTAACGCCCCATAACTTATTAAAGGTATTCATATTAAAAGGCAGATTATATAATTTACCTTTATAATTTGCTAATGGAGAGTTTGTATAGCGATTAAAGGAAACAAAACGGTTTACATAATCCCAGACCTGCTTATTGTCTGTATGAAATATATGAGCTCCATATTGATGCACATGAATACCATCCACATTCTCGCAATAGATATTCCCACCTATATGACTACGTTTATCAATTACAAGACAACGCTTTCCTGCCTCAATCGCCTGCCGGACAAACACAGCAGCGAATAATCCTGCGCCAACCACCAAATAATCATATTCCTTCATACATACAAAGTTTTTTATAATCAACCTACAATCGCCTCTATTTTTTCTATCACCTGTTCAGGAGTAATATTTTTCAGACAAGCATAATCTCTCCTCCAACAAGGCTTCTGCCCGTAAACCGAACAAGGCCGACAAGGCAAATCCAGCTGTACCGTATTGATGGGTAACTGTTTCCACCCCATAAACCCGGCATATGGATGAGTAGCCCCCCAAATAGAGACGACAGGTATATTGACCAACGACGCCAGATGCATATTGGCAGAGTCCATTGAGAGCATTACATCCAAATGGCTCATCAGATTTAACTCGGTACACATATTCAACTTACCTATCATAGATACGATGGAGGGATATTTGGCTATCCAGGTATCAAACACTTCCTGCTCTTTCTTGCCTCCTCCGAACAGAAAAACCTTCACCGCAGGATCTGCCGCAAAATGGGCAACGACCTGCTCCTGCAGTTCCAACGGATAAATCTTGCCGGTATGTTTGGCAAAAGGAGCAATGCCAATCCATTTTTGGCTCCCTTTTGGACCAGTTACAGGCTCTATCTCTGCAAAGTTCCCTTTTCCTTCACCATAAATAGAAGAAAAGTTTAGCAGAACCGGAAGTCCCAGCTTTTCCAACACATCCGCATAACGGCGGAAGGAACTTTTCTGGTTCTCCATCACCTTATGGTGGCGGCGAACCAGTTTCTGTTTACCAGCCCGCCCTTTACAGATAGAAGCCACCGGTACATTAGCAAGCCAAAAACGCAAACATAAATATCTGGAACGGAGCACATGATGAAAGTCCGCCACATAGTCAAACTGCATTGCTTTCAACTCCGAGTAAAGGCTGTTCAATCCCCAAAAGCCTTTATGCTTGCCTGTTAGATCTGCTCCTACAAAACTTACATTCTCCGGCAATTCCTGAAAAAGCGGTTGCCACACGGAACGGCTCAGTACAGTTATCTCATGCTGGGGATATTGTACTGCCAGAGAATGTATTACGGGCACTGTCATTGCGACATCACCAAGAGCTGAAAAACGGATAATGAGAATACGCGCCATTCGTTATTTTTTTGCATAAAGCACCGGATTCAATGCCGGGTCGTTATACATCTTCATCTGTTTATATACTTTCATATATTTCTTTCCGGCTTCGATGTCAGCCAATAACTGATCAATAGCCGACGAAAGATCCTTGCGTTGCTCTAACAAAACATTCAGTTTGGTCTGGCATTGTGTACGATGTTCTTCGCTGGTATCCGTACGTTCCACCTCTTGCTGCATATGGTAGATTTTCAAAGCAAGGATAGACAAGCGGTCTATAGCCCATGCCGGGCTTTCCGTATTGATTGTCGCATCGCCAAGGGGGATTACCTCTTTGTATTTGTCAAGGAAGTAACTATCAATCAGCTCTACCAGATCCGTACGATCCTGATTGGACTTATCGATTCTTCTCTTCAAAGTTAAAGCAGCCACCGGATCAATCTGGGGATCACGGATGATATCTTCGAAATGCCACTGAACGGCATCTATCCAATTTTTCAAATATAAATAATACTCAATCGACTTCAATTCGTAAGGATTGTTCATCTGAGCGTCTACACTATCCGTTACATGGTAATCATTAGTCGATTTCCAAAAAATCTCGTTGCAAAGGTTACTAAATGTCATAATCTTAACTAGCTATTAGATATTATAATAGGGCAAATCTATGTAATATTTCTCAGACAAGCAACCCTTTCTTACTTTTTTATTTAGTACCTTTGTGGATACCAAAGATAAATTGTATATGAAAATCATTATAGACAACAAGATACCTTATATAAAAGAGGCCGTCCAGAGTATAGCAGATGAAGCAATTTACGCTCCCGGAAAGGATTTCACACCAGAACTGGTACGGGATGCGGATGCGCTTATTATCCGCACCCGTACACACTGCAACCGTGAATTATTGGAAGGAAGCCGGGTAAAGTTCATAGCGACAGCTACGATTGGTTTCGACCATATCGACACGGAATATTGCAAACAAGCAGGCATAGAATGGACTAATGCGCCGGGATGCAACTCAGCTTCCGTCGCGCAATACGTACAAGCTTCGCTGCTGGTATGGAAAGCGATGAAGAACAAAAAACTGGAGGGACTGACTATAGGTATCATAGGTGTCGGGAATGTAGGAAGTAAGGTAGCAAAAGTAGCAAAAGGCTTTGGGATGCGGGTCCTATTGAACGACCTGCCTCGGGAAGAGAAAGAAGGGAATCGTTTCTTTACCTCTTTAAATGAAATAGCTGAAGAGTGCGACATCATCACCTTTCACGTACCTTTATATAAAGAAGGAAAATACAGAACCTTTCATCTGGCAGATACAAATTTCTTCCGCTCACTAAAACGCAAGCCCGTCATCATCAACACCTCTCGGGGAGAAGTCATTGAAACGGGAGCTCTTCTGGAAGCATTGGACAATAAATCGATTTCGGATGCCATCATTGATGTATGGGAACACGAACCGGAAATCAATCTCGAACTGCTCAGAAAGGTCATCATAGGCACTCCACACATTGCCGGATATTCTGCCGACGGGAAAGCAAATGCAACACGTATGTCTTTAGATGCTATCTGCAGATTCTTCCGGATAGAGAGGAATTATGAGATTCATGCACCGGTACCGAATTCTCCTGTCATTCATGCAGAAAACTACGAAAATGCACTTCTCCAAATATATAATCCGGCTGAAGACAGCGACCGGTTAAAAAATCAACCAGAGCTATTCGAAACCTTACGTGGAGACTATCCATTAAGAAGAGAAGAGCAAGCTTATATAATTAAATATAAAGAATAAGGCGTACCATCTCCTACGTCTTATTCTCCACACAATACTCTCTCTATAACACGGGGGAAATGTTCATACTCCAAAGCATGTACTTTTTTGGCTACATCCTCAGGTGAGTCGGTCGGAAGTACCGGACAAGCGGCTTGAAAAACAATGTTTCCTTCATCATAACGTTCATTTATATAATGTATAGTAATGCCGCTTTTTTTCTCGCCGGCAGCCACCACCGCTTCATGAACACGATCGCCATACATCCCCTTTCCTCCAAACTTAGGCAGAAGAGCCGGATGTATATTTATAATTTTATTGGGATAAGCATGCAAAAGTAAATCCGGAACCCGGACCAAGAAACCCGCCAACACCACAAAATCAATGTGATATTCCTGCAAAACAGCCAGAATCTCATCTCCAGCCATCCAATCTTCCTTTGGAAACACGTTACAAGGTACTCCCAGACGGTGTGCACGTTCCAAAACGTATGCATCACTTCTATTCGAAAGCACCAACGAAACCTGAATGGCTTCGTTTTCTCGGAAATACCGGATAATGTTCTCTGTATTAGAGCCGGAGCCGGAGGCAAAAATTGCGATGTTTTTCTTCATAACTCTCAAATTCAATGCACAAAACAGTGAAAAATGTGCAAAACTTTGCATTTATTTAGTCAAATATTTGCGCAAAACGATAAATATTCATTCCTTTGCA
>ERZ1673698.1121-NODE-1121-length-29232-cov-31.756726_pt1 | contig 29232 bp, 25 predicted proteins | sample MGYA00580228_ERZ1673698 | MGnify/ENA primary metagenome ERZ1673698 (study PRJEB41218, sample SAMN15661768) | gut metagenome | host: Homo sapiens | place: Canada: London | collected 2015-08-20/2019-03-30 | study: EMG produced TPA metagenomics assembly of... | reverse complement strand
TGCTCTATGGCGTTGCACGTTACGCTGTCGCCTAAATTTATTTAGGACAATATTGTCTGCAGCCCCAAAAACATTCGATTGATTTGCTAACCTTTCTAAAAATTTGTAAATTTGTACGTCAAAAAAAGGTGGCAGGCCCACCTCGCAATCATCGATTGTGCACATTCAACCGCATATTGCAACCAACGACTTACCGACGACACAGACATGATCCTATATACATTTTTTAAGAGTTCCACGACACTTGCCACCCTTGCCTTGGCGATAGTTTTCGGTCCTTTAACCGCTTGTTCGGGAAGCGGAAGTGATGAGACAGAGACCAAGGCGCTGCGCGATACCATCGTGTCCTTGCGCCAACGCGGAAAGAACATGCGCAACCAAAGCCGCTTTGGCGAGGCTTTGCGCCTGCATAGCGAAGGCCTCAAACTGGCAAAAGCCATAGGCGACACAGCCGAATGGATACAAGCACTTAACAATATAGGTACCGACTACCGCCGCATGGGTATATACGATGTGGCTCAAGAATACCACTACAACGCATACCGCCTGTGCGAAGAGTCTTCGGATACAGCTTATGCAATGCGCAAGAATCGCGTGGTATCACTCAACGGACTCGGCAACATATACCTCAGCATCCGTAATTACGAACGCGCGGATAGCGCCTTCCGCCTTGCTTTGGCCGGCGAACACGCCCTCGGTAGCAATACCGGACAGGCCATAAATTACGCAAATCTGGGTGCAATATACAACGCCCGAGGAGATGACGATAAGGCTATGCAGTACTACCGCAAGTCGATGGATTTGAACCGCGCCGACAACAACGACCTCGGTATCGCATTGTGTCACACATACTTCGGCAACATATACGAGAAACGCCACCAATACGATAATGCTCTACGCGAATACTCGGAGGCATACCGTATTATGGAGGCATCGGAAGACAAATGGCATTCGCTGGAACCGCTACTGGCTTTGGCTTCCATATATATAGACAGAGATAACGACTCGCGAGCTGCGACATTACTGGCCAGAGCCATGGCCACAGCAGACAGCATCAAGTCCATAGAGCATCTTGCGTCCATACACAATTTATATTATAGGATGTATAGCCGCGAAGGACAATATCGCGAAGCTCTGAAACATCATGTCTTGTCCACAACGCTACAAGACAGCGTTGTAGACATGGAAAAGAGCAACCGCATACACAACATCGGTATCACCATCGAACGAGGACGCCAACAGCAACGCGTAGATCTTGCCCAAAAAGAGTTGCGAGACGAACGCTCGGCCAAATATATCGGTTACGGAATACTGATAGTCATCGTAATACTGCTGATGCTGGCCGTAGGTCTTATGTATTATAGTGCACGAGTACGCGCACACAGCCACAGAGTACTCCGCGAGGCAAGTCGAATGCGCGAAAGTTTCTTTACAAACATCACCCATGAGTTTAGGACGCCTCTCACCGTTATTCTCGGTCTAAGCAAGGGAATAGCAGATGACTCCGAATGCAATCCGGAGATACGGCACAAGGCCCAAACAATACAGCGCAACGGCGACCGACTACTGACGCTTATCACGCAATTGCTTGACATCTCACGCATAAAGTCCGAGATTGGCGATCCCGACTGGCGACATGGAAACATCGTCGCTCAAGTATCAATGCTCGTCGAATGCAGCCGCGAGTACGCAGCCGGTCGAAACATTGCCATTAAGATGGACACCCCGGCTCAAGGCATCGAAATGGACTTTGTGCCGGACTATGTGAATAAATTATTCTCCAACCTGATGTCCAACGCGCTGAAATTCACCCCCAATGGTGGGACTATAACAATCCGCATGAAGAAAGCTGACACAATGCTTGACATAACTTTCGCCGACACCGGAAGCGGAATACCCGAAGACAAAATTCCACACATTTTCAAACCTTTCTACAGCGACGACAGCACATCCGGCACAGGCATCGGCTTGGCTTTGGTACGCCAAATTATCGATGCCGTAGACGGCACCATAGAAGTGTCCAGCAAACATGGGCACGGAACTACATTCCATATTACCGTTCCCATCCACAACACCGCCAAACCGTTCTCCGAAGACGATGCATCAGTACCATCATCGATACCGACAGCCATACCGGACATTCCAAGTTCTATTGAAGATGAGCCGGCAGACAACAAACGCAAGCACGTACTGGTCATCGAAGACAATAACGACGTAGCCGAATATATATGCTCGCAACTCACCGACACCTACACGATACATCGCGCCGAAAATGGGCAACAAGGATTGACATTGGCTCGCGAAATAATACCCGACATTATCATCACGGACGTTATGATGCCCGGCATCGATGGTCTCGAAGTGTGCCGACAAATACGCAAAGACAGTCTGGTCAACCATATACCTATTATCATGGTGACTGCGCGTATAACCGAGGCTGACAAAATACGCGGACTGGAAGCCGGAGCGGACGCATACCTCGCCAAGCCTTTCAATGCCAACGAATTATGCACTCGCGTGGATAAACTGCTCGAGCAGCGTGCCATGCTCCGAGACAAGTTTGCTACCCAAGTTTTACGTATAACGACACCAGGACACAGTAAAACCATGACCGAGAACACCACTTCCGACCAATTTCTCAAACAAGCCACCGAATCCATCCGAAACATGCTTACCAAAGGCAATGACGTCTCCGTTACTTCTTTGGCCTCTCATATGGGTATCAATACACGCCAAATGCACCGTAAAATCACTTCCATACTCGGCCAAACACCGGTATCATTCATACGCTACGCCAAAATCCAATATGCGTGTGAGTTGCTCGACAAATCCCCGGGAACACCACTGAAAAATGTGGCCATTGATTGCGGTTTTGCCGACTATTCGCACTTTGCTCGTGTCTTCAAAGAAATTACAGAAACCACTCCTACGGACTATGTCGGGAAAAAGGCCTGACATACAGACTCAATAACCAGCACAGTATAGATGCGTCCACGGCCATTTGCCATGGGCGCATCCGTTTTTTTTGTAGGCTATACCAAATCGAACAAATATTGGTCTATATGAGAACTGATTTCGACCTTTAGACCAGCAAAATTGGTCAAAAGGTCGAATAATTTGTATATTTAGTCTAAGATACATACCTTTGCAGCCTTTTTGAGAATGAAAACAAAAAAATTGACAAGTATGAAAAAGCTACTATTGGCCGTGACGGCCATTGCTGTAACGGCCGGCACAGCCGTGGCCGAAGGCTACCAAGTCAACACTTTCAGCGCACGTCAAGAAGGCATGGGACATGTCGGCGTTGCTCTTAAACTTGGGGCCGAGAGCAACATCTTTAACCCCGGAGCGCTGGCATTCAGCGACAAGACTGTCGATGTTACCGCCGGGATGAGTGCAATCAAATCATCGGTTACAGCCAATCATAATGGCACCGAATACAAAACAAGCAACAAGGTAAGCACTCCGTTCAACATATCAGCCGCCTTCCGCATCTACGACAACCTGTATGCCGGCGTATCCATGTACACACCCTACGGCAGCAGCATCAACTGGGGTGACAACTGGGCCGGCGCAGTGCTCAACCAAAGTGTCGACCTTAAGATATTCACCATACAGCCCACCGTGTCGTGGCGTCTTCTTCCTAAACTGAGTATCGGTGCCGGACTTATGGTCTCCTGGGGTAGCGTAGACCTGCACAAGGCACTTGTCAGCTCCTCATCGCTTGATCGCCTGCTCGGTGCCTTGGGCAGTGATGTGCGCTTCGGCAGCATCTCCCCGGCATCTGTCGAACTCACCGGGTCATCAGACCTCTCGGTGGGCTATAACATCGGAGCCATGTACGAAGTCACCCCGCGCATCACCATCGGCGCATCCTTCCGTTCAAAGATGCAGATGAAGGTCAGCAAAGGCGATGCAGAAGTATTTTACGCCAACCAAGCAGCCCAAAAGATTTTGGGAAATACGCTTGATAACCTCAACCAAACCAATTTTTCAGCAGCCATGCCCTGCCCCTACGTGCTGACCTTCGGCGTAGCCTATCGCCCCATAGACCGTCTGACACTGGCTTTTGACGCCCAACTCACCGGATGGAAAACATATGATTACCTCGACTTCTCCTTTGATCACCTGCCCGACTTCGACCAGCATCTAAGCAAGAAATACCACAACTCATGGACTTATCACCTGGGTGCCGAATATGCTCTCACAGACCGACTGGATCTCCGAGCCGGACTCATGGTAGACCAAAGCCCGGTCAACAAGGACCACTACAACCCCGAAACTCCAGGCATGACCAAGATAGAGCCATCGTTAGGTCTGTCGTTCCGTCCGGTCAAGAGCTTCTCCATAGACGTGGCCTTCATGTACGTCAAGGGCTGCGGTGCTGACAACGCCACCGGCCAATACGATGACTTCATAGCCAAGAATTATCCACAGCTCGGTCTGCCCTCCACAGGTCAATTCACGGCCGACTACCATATACACGCCGTCATACCCGCCATAGGCGTGCGTTACGCATTCTAAAGGCGCAAGTACCGACCGCAATACAACGGCCTCGGCACTCCCTTAACTATTTATAGGGAGACCGGGGCCTGTTTTTTCCCACAAAAGTCGTAACTTAGCGGGTCAAAACGCCACTCCGGCACTATGGACGACAACCGCTGTTATATTGCCATAGACCTCAAGTCCTTCTACGCCTCCGTAGAGTGTGTCCTCCGCGGCCTCGACCCGCTGAAGACCCACCTCGTGGTGGCCGACGAAACACGCACAGACAAAACAATATGCCTGGCAGTGTCTCCATCGCTCAAGGCACTTGGCATCGGCGGAAGACCACGCCTTTTTGAGGCACGGCAAGCCGTACAGGCTGCCAATAGACGCCGCGGCACAGCCCTACCGGGACGCAGTTCCAGCTGCGATGCAGACGCTCTTGCCGCCAACCCGTCACTGGCCATAGACTTTATCATAGCCCCGCCCCGCATGGCTCTATATATCGAATACAGCACCCGAATATTCGAGATATACAGCCACTATGCCGCACCCGAAGACATGCACGTATACAGTGTCGACGAGGTGTTCATCGATGCCACGCCCTATCTGCACGCCTATGGCGGTGACCCGCACGCAATGGCAATGACCATGATTCGCCACGTGTTGCGCGAGACAGGAGTCACCGCCACAGCCGGTATAGGCACCAATATGTACCTATGCAAGATAGCCATGGACATCGTAGCCAAGCGCATGACACCGGACGCGGACGGCGTGCGTGTAGCCGCACTTGATGAGACCGCATACAGGCGACTGCTATGGGCGCACACACCCATCACCGACTTTTGGCGCATAGGTTCGGGCATTGCTCGGCGCTTGGCCGACCGCGGCATGTACACCATGGGCGATGTCGCACGTATGTCCATAAACCACGAAGACACCCTGTACGCCATGTTCGGTGTCAATGCCGAGCTGCTTATTGACCACGCATGGGGACACGAGCCGGTGGGCATTGCAGACATCAAGGCATATACGCCCTCTTCACATTCAATTTCAGAAGGACAGGTACTCACCGAGCCTTATAAGAGCGCCAACGCCCTTACAGTTATACTCGAAATGTCGCAGTCTTTGGCCCTAAATCTTGTAGCCAAAGGGCTGGTCACAAAAGCCATAGCAATAGACATCGGCTACGATGTATCCAACATTTCCGATGACGGGTCATGCGAGGGCGTGCAGATTGTCATCGACCGATACGGACGTCGTGCTCCGGCGCCATCGCACGCATCAGGCACATTTGCGGCGCCCACAGCCTCGGCCAAATTAATCTGCAAGTCCGTCACCGAGCTGTGGCACAGTTGCGTACACAACACACTGACTATACGGCGGCTCAACATCACCGCCTGCGAGGTTCTACCGGTCGGCGAGGTCTTACCGGCCGAAGCGCCACAACCGGACCTCTTTGGCGAATACATCAAAACAATAGCTGCCGAAAAAAATCGACAAGCCGATGAAGACAAGGCACAGAGGATACAACGCGCCATGCTCGACATCAAGACCAACTATGGTAAAAACGCTATACTCACCGGGCTCAATTATCGTGAAGGAGCCACCGGACGCCAACGCAATAGGCAAATAGGGGGACACAAGGCATGAAACCGGAAGCAAATGCAGCCATACTCTATGCAGACATCATCGACAGACAATATCAACCGTCTGTCGTACACCGGCACATGTCCATGAAAGGACGAGCAGCACAATTTGCACCTTTTGCGGCGCTGCACGGCCATTCCGAATCCATCGATGAAGCCGCACGGCACACCGATACGGACACAGAGCTTACCGACGAAAACCGCACCGACATCGCGCGACGCACAGCCGAGGCCTACGATGCCGCCATCGAAGTCGTCATCCGACATTTTTGTCCGGACACGCACAAAGCCGGTGGCATCATCGCCGAAAGCCGCGGCATTATAGCCAAAATCAACGATACGGAACAATGGTTGCGGCTACACGACGGCACAACCATTCCCTTTGGAGCGATACGCGACATCTTCTCCGAAAGCATCGACCTGTAACACAGGCATAAAACATAAAAAGCATTTTTTTACATACGCATACATAAGCACAAATATGACGCTAAACACATACACTACAGCCTTATTAGCACTGACATCCATAGCATTGACCGGATGCGCCGACGATTACAAAGGGCAGCCGGACACCCCCGGCAGCGAATATACACCACACAACGTAGCGGTGGAAGTACTTGACTACTCGCCTATGCCGGGCCAATTCGTCAACGAATTACCCGAGATAGCACCAAACGCAGATGCGGTCGCAGTACGCCGTGCAGTCCAGCAGAGCCTCGACCGAGGCAGCTTGATATGCCTCGGTGGATTTGGCGGTAGCGTAACCCTACGTCTCAAGACACCCATACTACACTCGCCACAAGCCCAAGGCGACTTCCGCGTCCTCGGCAATGCTTTTTATTGGGGAACAAGCACATATGATGGGATGCGCGTGGGGTCGTCCGAACCGGGCGTGGTGTGTGTCATGGAGGACGTAAATCGTAACGGCAAGGCCGATGACACCTGGTACTACCTGCGCGGCGTACGATGGGAGCAAGCCCGCGTGACCACCGTGACATACACAGACAACAGCGCTGCCGGCGACAACGATGCCTTTGTCCTATGGTCAGCCGATGACGGGACTTCTGGTGTACTGAGCCGCAATGCCGCATACCACAACCATGCCTTCTTTCCCTCTTGGGGCGAGAAGACATCAACAATGTCAGTGACAGCCATGCGCCTGCCGGACAACCACTTCCTTGTAGGCGGGACCTATGTAGGCTATTGCTACACCGGGTACGCCGACTCATGTCCCAATGACCAAGCCTCATCAGCCTTAAGCCTGGCCAATGCAGTTGATGCAGACGGCAATCCGGCAAATATACGCCGAATCGATTTTGTCAAGATTCACACCGGAGTGCTGCAATGCAACGGACCACTCGGCGAAGTCTCCACCGAAATATCGGGCATCCAAGCATTGCACAACTAAATACCGCCGAAACAGCCAACGCCCCATCCTGCCCTATACCGCACAAAAAACAGCGTCACAGATGGCAGCAGTCTCACAAAATAACCGTATATTTGCATCTGCTTAGGCCGTGGCATACACTGCGGCCACGGTTATGGGCACGCATAGGCAAGGCACAAAAAATGCCCCATGCACCAACAAAAGCAACAGAATACAATAATAAACAACATAACAAACAATACACTCATACGATATGGCAACATGGTTTGAATGCAAAGTACGCTACGACAAAATGCAGCAAGACGGCTCGGTGAAACGCGTTACCGAACCATACATTGTGGACGCACTGACCTTTACAGAAGCCGAGGCTCGCATCATCAAAGAAGCCCAGCCCTACATTTCCGGCGAATTTTCGGTATCGGCAGTCAAACGCACCAAAATCAATGAAATATTCTATGACGGTACAGGAGACAAATACTACATGGCCAAAGTAGCCTTTATACAAATAGACGAAAAAGGCAACGAGAAAAAGGCCGCAACGCAGTACCTCGTGCAAGCCGGCGATTTTGACAGAGCCCTCGCCAACATCCACGAAGGTATGAAAGGCATCCTCGGCGACTACGAAGTGCAGTCCATAGCCGAAACAATGATTATGGACGTATACAAAGCCGACCTGAGCGGCAATAAGTAATGTCCTGTTTGACAATACAATGTCGCACGATATAGCATCCGAAGTACAGCGCCTGCACACCCTGCTTCCACAGGGCGTGACACTGGTGGCTGTCAGCAAATTTCATCCCATCGAGAAGCTCCGCCGAGCCTACGATGCAGGGCAGCGCGTATTCGGCGAAAGCCGCGTACAGGAAATGCTGACCAAAATTCCGGAGATGCCGGATGACGTGCGCTGGCACTTCATAGGCCACCTGCAAACCAACAAGGTCAAAAGCATCATCGGACACACCGCCTTGATTGAAAGCGTAGACAGCGTCAAACTGCTCAATCTCATCGACCGGCTCAGCGCCGAGGCCGGAGTGGTCACACGTGTACTGCTGCAAATACACGTCGCCGCCGAAGAAACCAAATTCGGATTCACGCCGGACGAGCTGCAGGAATATTTCCGCAACGGCGAATACCGCAGCCTGCGCGCCACCCATATCTGCGGTCTCATGGGCATGGCCACAAATACCAACGACACCGGACGCATCGACAGCGACTTCGCTGCTATCGCCTCACTGCACCACCGCATCATCGACACCTGCCCCGATCTGTGCGGCTTCGACCAACTCTCCATGGGTATGAGTGACGACTATGAAATAGCGCTACGCCACGGCAGCACCATCGTACGCATAGGCACCGACATCTTCGGACCGCGCGAATACTGACCGGACACACCATAACCCAATCCTTCACTCTTTTCCCCCTACATAAAAGACTTTTTTTATCCATCTAAAATATAATACCGAACACCATGGCACAGAACCAAGCCGGGCACAAGAACTACGCCCTGCCCATTACAATCATGTTTGCCCTGTTTTTTATGATAGCCTTCGTCACCGGGTATCAAAACCCCTTAGGCTCAGTTATCAAAAAAATGTCGGGCGACAACATTTTCCTGACCCAACTCGGCACATTCGCCAACTTCATAGCCTACGCCTTTATGGGCTACCCGGCCGGCAAGCTGCTCGAACGCCACGGATACCGCCGCACAGCCATGGCCGCTGTCACTGTAGGATTTGTCGGCGTCCTCATCACCTATCTCTCCGGATATATCCTCAACGACAGCACCACCGCCGTATCAGTATATATTATCGGCGCTTTCGTGGCCGGATTCTCTATGTGTATGCTCAATACCGTAGTCAATCCTATGCTCAACTCACTGGGTAAGAACCAAAATCAAGGCAACCAATTCATACAATTCGGCGGTGCATGCAACAGCATCGGCGCCACACTTGCTCCGGTCATCGTAGGCAGCCTCCTGGGCGGCGCCGCCAGCACCATCTCGGCCGCCAACCCGGTATTCTACCTCGCCATGGGCATCTTTGCCGTTGCCTTCATAATTCTATACGTCAGCCGACTGCCCGAACCACACAAGGCCGGTGAAAAGCGTGAAGGCATCAGCATCGCCGGGGCATTCCGCCACCGCAACTTCACCTTCGGCGTCATAGCCATATTCTGCTACGTAGGCATAGAAGTCGGCATCGCCAACTGGACACTGCAATATGTCGAAAACAGCCCCGCAGTCAATTCCAGCGCCATGGCTCCCGCAACCATAGCCGGCAGCGTTGCCGGAGTTTACTGGCTTCTCATGCTCGTAGGCCGACTCATCGGCGGCGCCGTAGGCAACCGCATATCCTCTCGCGCCATGCTTACCGTGACATCGGCAGTCGCCATATGCCTGCTCGTCATCGGCATATATATGCCTGAGACATCCACCGACTTCTTCGGATTCAACGCCACAGAGCTATCCTTCTTCTCCGTGCAAATCCCGGCCAACGCCATATTCATGATACTCTGCGGCCTATGTACCTCCGTGATGTGGGGCGCAATATTCAACCTCTCCGTTGAAGGCCTCGGCAAATACACCGCCGTCGCCTCCGGATTATTTATGGCCATGGTTTGCGGCGGAGGCATTCTTCCTTTCATTCAGGGCCTTATCGCCAAAGACTGTGGCATCCTTGCCGGATTCTGGCTCACCGTGGCCGCTGCCGCATACATCCTTATGTACGCCCTCATCCTCTCCCGGCCCAAGAAAGCCTGAACGGCTTGTAGACACACGCCGCATGCACTCACGCATAAGCCGCGCCACAAACTTCCTATAAAACACACCCGCCGCCGACAACAACGCCCCACAGGCACATTAGTCGGCGGCGCTTTGTTCCTAAAAATGTTCCAAAGCGAAAAGGAAGCAAAAAAACTTTGCCAAACATAGTTGGAGATTCAAAAAAAACGCTTAACTTTGCACTCGCAAAACAGCCACAGACCCCGGACGCCATCCAAGACAGACATCCGGGACACACCAAGGAGTGGTGCTCGAGTGGTTGAAGAGGCACGCCTGGAAAGCGTGTATACGCCAAAAGCGTATCCCGGGTTCGAATCCCGGCCGCTCCGCATGGTAAAACGCTGACAGACAGACACAATAAACGTCATCAGTCAGCGTTTTACTTTTATCTATAAGCCGCGAATGGCATTAAAAAAAGCCTAAACTTGCCGAAATTTTACTGAAAAAGACGACCAAAAACGATGCTTGCAGAAAAGTGCACGCAAATTGCACGCAAGTTGCACGCAAAATTTGCGTGCAAATCGTCAAAACAGGTAAAATGAGGTAAAAAAAGGCGGATTTTTGAGCCATGGCAACTGTAAAATTCATCCTTGACTCCCGCGCAGTCAAAAAAGGAGCTTCCGCTCCGCTGAAAGTGTCAATCGGACACCAAAGGAAAACGGCGTTACTGCCGTTGAACATCAACCTCACTCCCGACCAATGGGATGCCAATGCGGAGAAGGTTGTAAAGCATCCCAATCGTGTTTCCTATAATCAGATTATCGCTCGCCGCCGTGTGGAGATAACTGACATCATCAACAACCTTATCGGCAGGCCCGGCGGTATCGGGGACATGACGGCTACGGACATCAAAAATGCCGTAAGAGATATTCTCTCCCCCAAAAAACCGAAGAAGGTAGAGGCTCCGAAAGAGAACCCGAACACGATTAAAAAATTCTTCGAGCGTTATAAGCAGTGCAAGAACCTTGCCGAGCGTACAGCCGAAATGTACGATGTTACATGGCGGCGCATCGAAGCGTGGCTTGGCGAGGAGGATGCTGCCAAACTGGTATTCTCCGACATCAACATGACATGGATTGAGGACTTCGACAACTTCCTCGCTAAGACAGCCCCCTCCCCCAATGGGCGCAGGATGCACCATGCCAATCTAAAGGCTGTCATCAACTACGCCATCGACCACGAAATCATCGACCGCAATCCCTATCGCCGTTACAAAATCAAGACCGTACCGACGAAGAAGCGCAACATGAGCGTCGAGGCACTGCGAATGATTATCTTCGCCAAGGATTTAGAGCCTTGGATGGAGAAGTACCGCGACTTCTTCGTGCTGTCGTTCATGCTTCGTGGCCTGAACACAGTCGACCTCTGCCACTTGACGAAGCCTATCAACGGTCGCGTTGATTGGGTGCGGACAAAGACAAAGCAGCCCTTGTCGTTGAAGATAGAGCCGGAAATGCAAAATCTCATCGACAAATGGGCCGGTTCGGAACTTATGCTGAAGTTCGCAGAGGGTCGGCCCTATCGCCACTTCAACGAGAAACTCACCAAAGCACTGCACAAAATCTGTGCTTACATAAATAGCCATCGCGATGGCGGTGCGGAAGTGCCGGACTGCACAATGTATTGGGCTCGGCACTCCTGGGCGACGATAGCGGCCAAACTCGACATCGCCGACGGCACTATCGGCATAGGGCTCGCTCACAGCGCAAAGACCGTTACCGACATCTACATCGAGCGCGACCCGGAAAAGATTGACATAGCCAACCGTCGAGTATTGGACTATGTTCTCTATGGGAAGGATTACCGCTTACCCGAACCTATTGTCGAAACTCCGAAGAAAAAGCGCGGCAGACCGAAGAAGTCTACCGCGCTGGAGAAGGCAAGCTAGGAAGCCGCTTAGTCTTCGAGGATTGGATAGAAAACACCTTTGATGAGCTGCGACATTCCGTTCTCCGTGAATGTCGCAGTCATTTTCTCGCAGAGGTAGCGCTTTCCACGGATAAGAAACACGGCGCGAGGGTTCGGGATTGAGTCTGAGAGGAACTTAAAGGTAGTCTTCTGCCTGGTGTTGATGTTGTGGACGGTGCGCTTACTGTTCAGATAGCGGTTGTTCAGACGTAGGGAGAAATGAATATTGATGAAGTTGCTCCAGTCGGGCAAAATCTCGATGTCCTCGACATAAGGGTGAGGCAACTTCCCTTCGGTTGACTGTGCTCCGTCCCACCATGCCACATAGATCACGCTGTAATACTCCGCTTTCTTGGTGCGCTCACCTGCCGAGAGCGACTGCATCGTGAACGGCTGAAAGAGAGTGTTGTCAATCTCCTGCTTGTGTTGGTCGGGGTCGCGGGACCAGGAAGTGTTGACGCTTTCGTTTTCGTCGTAGCCGGAGAACGACAGGAACAGTACACGACCGTATTTGTCCTCCGTCTCGTCGACCCACGCCGGTACGAACTCGATTTCGGTTTCGTCGGCGTCCTCGTCTTCATTGACGATGCGCCCTCCGAACATATTGACGGGCCGCAACTCCATCTTGTAGGTATAGCGGTTCGGCATCCAGCCCGGCCTTACCTCGACAAGCGTTTTAGACAGCGAGCGCACCACAAAGTAAGTGTCGATGTCCTCGGCATAGAGCAGCTTGTCGCGCCGGGAGTCACGCGAAGTGCTGCCGTTCCAAGTGGCAAACGACTTGTTGGCGGCAAGCAGCTCACGCATTGTCGGGTATCTGACGCAAGTTTTACTCCATGCCTTGATAAACCAGTCGCAGGAGTAGAATTTCCACATTTCGTGGTCGCACTCCTTGTAGACAAGGTTCTTCGCCTCGGCATATTCGCAGCGGTCTTCCTCCACCGTGACCTCTACGGTGTGCTCGTCCACGATGCTGTCGAGCAGCACGGGCGCGGTGGCGGCAAGTGTTGCCTCGGTGAATGCGAAGTCGATGGTGTGAGCGCGGTGGTTGATTGTGAACTCACCGTTAAGAAACAACTCCAACTTCTCGAAGAACTCGGCCACGGTCCAATGAGGGAGCGCACGGGCGAAGCCCGCAGTGTCCCACGCATACGGCAGAGTGTTGCAGATAAGGAGATACTTATATTCCTCCTTTTCCTCCCATTTCGAGAAGTCGGCAGCGTACCCTACCTGTTGGCAGATTTGGCGGGTGATGTAAATAAGATACGGCTGCCAAGAGCGGCCTTTGCAGTCTGCATTCCAAGAATAATACGACTGCGATTTTAGCGTACCGTCGGCATTGCGCTCCTCCGGGTGGAAGTCGGCGAGATTCTGAATATTGCCCGAATAGTCGTTGACCCACGGCAGGGCCACGCATTTCATATTGTTGAGATGCGGGTCCCAGGCTTTTTCAGGCGTAGAGTCGTTGCAGCCCGAAGCGTTGCCGAGGTCGAGTTCGTCAATGTAGATGTCATCGAAAGTGACGTCGAAGTTCTGCTCGGAGCGCCCTTCGAGGAACTGCGTCTTGACCTCGGCATCGGTTATCTCTGTGATGACGATGGAGCCGAACTTGTAGAAGTTTCGGTCGCGGATTTCGCAGTCGAAGATAACCTTGCCCGCGATTACGTCGGCACGGTTGATATGGCCGAAGATGTCGAGGTTCTGCGAGCACTGGCGCAGCGGAAAAGTGATGGATAAAGTGTAGCCGTCACTGCCCGAAAAGAGGCGGTTTTCGGCCACATATTCAAACGAAGTGCCCTTTTTGAGCATGGCGGGTTTGCCGTTGATGCGTATTTCCATAATTACTTGCGTGATTTAGGTGCTTTGTTTCGCATAAGTTTGTCGTATTCCTCCTGAGCGTGTTGTATGCCGTGATCGCCGGTCACGGTGTTCACGGTCACAAACGGTTCATCGAGGCGGTCGGCGAGACGTTTCATAATAACGGCGTAGTCGCCGTTCCTCTCTCCCTCTGACGTATAAATGTTGGTAACAGCCGGAGCCGGGGTTGATTGAGGCTGCGCCGCAATCATCATGGGGGCTGTGATAGACCGCGATACGTCGGAGTGAGTTATGCTTCCGAGAGTGTTGGTGCGCTGCGCGTAGTCGAGGGCTTCAAGCAAAGGCCGCGTCCGGGGATTATTGACGAGCTTCTGCGAGGCGACCCACTCTCCGGCATGGACCACTCCTGCGGGTTCATCTTTGCGACCGGGCTTGGTAAAACCGCCCTCGGCGTAGCCCTGTGCCTCGGAAGCCTGTTGCTGCTTCTTGATGGTCGCGATTTGCAGAGCACCTGCGGCCACGGCCATAGCCGCCGCGATAGGTGCGAGGATATAACCGACCACGGGGATAGCTGCGGCGGAGCCGTAGGCATTAAGGGCGTTGGTTGCAGTCTGCGCCACGGCCTGTATCACCTGCATGGCGAACATCTTCTTGTTGGCTTCGTTCTTGATTTTAGCCTTGGCGGCCTCCTTCTCCTTTTCTGCTTTCTTGACCTTGTAAGAGTTGCCCTCGGCAAGCTCGATTTCACGGTCATACTTTTTTTCGACCTTTGCAGTTTCGAGTTCGGCGCAAGCGCTGACATACTCCGAATACTGCTGCATACCGGCGTTCATTACAGAGAACACCGACGAAGCGAGAGCTGCAAGGCGTGTGGCCCAGTTGCCGCCGTCTTCCTCCGTGGAGTCAAAGAAATTTTTCCACGCCTCGTATATGTCGAGCAACTGGTTGGTCTCCTGAGAGCCAAAGCGCCGCACGGCGTCGAGGCGCTTCTTCTCGTAATTACGGGAGATGCGCTCCTTGGCTTTCTCCGCCTGTTCATGGGAGATTACACCCTGGGCTTCGAGCGAGGCCACGCGGTCGAGGTCTCGCCGCTTCTGCTCGTCCATAGCCTTGGGCGAATTGCCGTCGGGTCTGGCCGACTGCGGCAGATATTCCGTGGCGTACTTCTTGCGGAGGTCTGCCTGTGCTTGCAGGAACTCCTCGTAAGAAATAAGGTTCTTGTTGTATGCCTCAAGCAACAATTCTTCTTCGAGGTCATAGCGCTTCTTGGCTTCGAGATATTCATACTGCTTCTTCCACTCGGCCACACGCTGTGCTAGAAGTTTCTGACGGCGCAGCTGCTCCGTGGCCTCGGCCTGTTCAATCTGCACCTGATAGTTGTGCCATTCCTCGGAGGCATTATTATAGGCGGCTTGCATCTGTTTGAGATACTTAATGCGTATCTCAAAGAGTCTCTGTTGCAAGGCTTCCTCCTTGCCGTAGAGTTCGTTGCCGGGCGTATAAAAGTCCATCTGCGCCTGAGTTTCCTCGGCCTGTTGCTGACGCTTTGCGTCCTCGACTTTGAGAGCGGCATTCTTTTTGAGCCATGCCGCCTGTAATTCGGCCTTTTTCTTCAAAAGTTCCTGATAATCCTCGTCTTCCTGAAGATTATTGTCCTCAAAAATCTTCAGCCGGTCATCGTAATATTTGACTTCAAGCTCGTACTTTTTGAGCAGGAAGTCAGACCACGATTTCATACCTGCCGAGTAATCGGCCAGATTCTGTGTATCTCCGGCCTCCCATACGCCTTTAGCATCGTTGAGCTGCTGCTTGAACTCCTGCCGGGCCTTGATTTCGGCACGACGAGCGGCGGCTTCGGCAGCCTTGCGCTCCTGCTCGGCCTTGCGGCGGTCGGCTTCGGTTTCGTAAGGAGTATAATCATCAAGGGTAAAATCGGGATTACCTGCGACCGGTGCATTGTTGGGAGTTTCGGCGACAGAGAGGCGCGCACGGGCTTCTTCGAGGAAGTCATGGACTTCCTGTGCTGTAAGAGTGCGCGTAGTCGGGTTAGGCTGATTAAGACCTAACACGATAGTTCCACCCTCGTTGGCCGCCGCTTTTTCCTCCAGATAAGGAATGATGCGGCGCAGTTCCGATTCGGGATAGGTAGCGAGCGGATTCTGTTCGCGCTCGATAGTGTCGATGGCTCCCAAGGTCTCGCGGTATTCCGTCTGCTGACCTATCATTTCGTTAACGATGTTGACAGGGTGCTCTGCCCAGCCTTTGGCTTGCCAGGCGTTGCCCTTGATGGCTTGCAGCTCACTGACGATGTCTTCGGTAAGTGTGCCGGTGGTTTCCAACTGGTACACGACAGTATTTGTGATACGGACGGCATCGCGAAGGGCCACGCCCTCGTCGATGAGCGACTGCTGCAATTTCTTTGCCTGGTCTTTCAGGGCATCACGGTGTGTTTCCTCGGCTGTTTCGCGGGCTGTTTCAATAGCCCTTTCTTTTGCGGCAAGACGCGCAGCGGCGGCAAGCCGGTTGTAAGCGGCTGTAAGATTGATGATTTCGCCGCGCTCGTTAATCAGCCCTTTCAGATATTTGCCGTACTGCTTGATAATCTCGTCCTTGACCTCCTTGTATTCCTTCGTACCTTTCTTGGCGGCTTCAAGACGGCCCATGAGCGTGTCGATGTTGTGCATCTCCTTGTTCAGCTCCTCGCTGAACTTGGCGGCTGTGTTCCTGGCTTCACGCATCTTCTTTGTATATTCGGAAGTGCGGTCACAGAGAGATTTTATAGCGATGACAACAGCAGCTATTACGGAAAGGATTAATCCGAAGGGGTTAGCCTTTACTACGGTGTTGAGAAGACGCATGGCATGAGTGGCTGCGCCCAAGCCTTTTGTAAAGGCTAACATGGCGATACGACCGAGAATGATTGCAGTGCGGTAAGCTGTCATAACAGCTTTGCCGACACCGAGGACGGCGTGCCATGCGAGAGATGCTGTCTTTACCAAAAGCACCCAGCCGTAATACACCCCTATGACGGTAACGACATTGGCGATGGCTTTGCGGTGCTTTACTATAAACTCGACAAGGACATTCAGCACACGGAGAAAAGCCGATGATGAAGTATAGATGTGCTTCATCAGCGGGTAAAGCTTTTCGCCGAGTTCGATGGCAAGTTCGCTGACGCGCTTCCGCGCCTTGTCGATGCTTGCCTGAACGGTGTTGTTGAAAATGGCATACTCGTTGGAGGCAGATGTACCCTCCTTAAATGCCTGGTTCGCTTCGCCGAGCTGCCATTTGAGGAAGTCGAGATGCGAAGAAAGGTTCGAGAGCACCGAGGACACACGGGCACCGTCGAGTCCGAGGTCCTGGAACAGCGGCGAGAGGACGGCGAGAGCCTGGTCCTCGCCCAGCCGATGCAGGGCTTCGAGGAACATCATCACGCCCTGTGTGGTGCTTTTATTGAGCGTTTCAATAAAAGAGTTCGTTTCCAGCCCCACCTTTCGGGCCATCTCAGCCGGTTTCTTGAACAGCTCCATAATGGTACGCTGTAAAGCCGTGGCCGACATCTCCACCTTTTGGCCGTGAGCGTCAAGAGTGGCGGCAAAGGCCATAATCTCAGGGATAGTCATTTTGGCTGTGGAGCCGATACCGGCCATTCGCTGTGCGAACTCCACGATAAAAGGCTTGGCAGCGGTACAGTTCTGCGAAAGGTGATTGACCGTGGAGCCGATTTTGAGCATGGCGTCTTTAACACCATACATCTGCTCCATGCCGAAGATATTACTCAACTTGGCGATGGTCTGCGTTGCACCTTCTCCGAGGTCAACGAGAGCGACATTGATAATGGAAGCGGCCTCGACATACTCCTTGACGGAAGCCACGGTGTTGTAACCGAGGCGCCCGCCCTCCTGGGCGAGAAGATTAAGCTGCTCGCGGGCGAGACGGGTATCCATACCCTTGAAGATCTCGTTGAGTTCTTCAACCTCTGCGGCGGTCATACGGGTATACTTGATGGTGTTTGCCATCTGTTCTTCCATATCTGCGTATGACTGGACGGCTTTACGTCCGGCCATCACCAGACCGGTAACAGCGGCGGCAAAAGCCATGATGGCAGTCTGGGCGTTGTTGAGCCACGTGTTCATTCTCGACCACAGAGACTTCTGTGTGGCGAGCGTGGCGTTGACCTTTTGGAGTTCAGCCTTGACAGCCTTAATCTTGGCGATTTGGGCATCCCACGTGGCGGTGCCGCGCTGAATGCCGTTGAGTTGCTGCTGAAGCAGCTTCAACGCCTTGTTAAGCTCTTTGGGAGTAGCTTTATCAAGACGGCGCAGAGTGGCATCGACAGAGGACGATGACCCTTTCAGTTGCTCCATCATGCGCTGAGTTGATTTCAACTCGCGCTGAAGTTTCTTCATCGTGGCCTTGTCACCGGCAGTAGATGCTTTCGCCAGTTCACGCTCCAGACGTTTGGCGTCCTTTTCGAGCGTTGCGAGCATCTTCTGCGCCTGTTTGCCGTTGACGGAGAGCACGACGTTAGCGGTAGTAGTATAATTTGCCATAATTCCTTGTTGAATACGATGTTTGTAGGTGTTCCCTGCAAATATCGCCACGTCTTTTTGAAGGAGAAAAGACGTTAAAACACTGCTATTCCGCTTTTCAGGGTTGGTGTCGGGCAGGATACAGGACCGACGGGAGGGTGCAGGGAAGGAAAGAACCGGCCTTGATTTTCGTGGGCTCAGGGGAATTGGGGGGTCCTGCAAAAATCAAGCCTTAAGGATTTGACTCTCAGGCAAATTGGTAGCATTTGCGCGGGTCCTGTCTAAAAAATCCCCGATTTTGTAGCGGGTTGCAAATGCGAAACGGCTGTTAAACAGATGTTTAGGGGGTTCGGGGGCGCAGCCCCCGAGTGGCATCATGCACCCCCCACCGCGCTGACGCTCGTTTTTCCTCTTGCCCTCCTTGCCCTCGCGCTATATGCAGAGAGCCAACCCATTGCGCGGTAAAATCGCTGCCGTGTGCGTGGAAATTCCGCTTGCGGATTTCCTCGCTCACGACAGCCACCGCTTTTCCTCGGCGCAGATGCAATCAAGACGAGGTGCTTGACGTGGCGATGTGCGGTGATGACGATGCGGCGCGTAGCGGAAGGCTTGTCAGCCAAAGGAACGCAGGGAACTCGGAGTGCCTACATCAGGATTAGAGCAAACGGCAGGTGTCGTGTAACGCAGTGAAGCGACAGGCTGTCTCTAAAATCCGCTTGCGGTTTGAGAGTTAGCCGACCTGCCCTTGCCCTAATCCGTAGGCGACTCGGAGTGAGTGAAGTGGTTGGCCGACTGCCGGAGTGGAGTCAGTGCATCGGCGCACTGCACATCGGGGCGCGGGGTTGGGCGTATAATCAATGTGCGCAGGGCGTTGAGTCGGCATTGCCGGAGCTGACGATGTGAAAAGGTGGAGAAGGCTGTGCCGGAACAAAGAGCAAACCGGGGTGGCGCGGAGAGCAACGGAGCAGCCAGGGAGTCAGTGAAGATTTGTCGAGCTGTCTCCCGACCCCCACTTGCCCTGCGCCGGAGGCTGTTCTGGTATAGACTTCGGAGCCTCACATCGTGGCGTAGGCGGAGAGTATGCCGATGCGCCCTGAGCGAATAATCCGCTTTGCCCGAATGGGCGGTAAATGACTGTGCCACTGGCTAAACATCGTGCGTTCATCAGTCCTCTTATGGGCGGGAGGATGGTGTCGGACGGCGGCAGTGCGCCGACCGGAGGACGGAGTGAAGATGCCTGTCCTTACGAGCCGGAATAGCAAGCGGAGGTTTCGGGGCAAAGGATATAGAGACGCGCCTGACACCGCGACGTAGGAACGGTGTCGGGATAAAGCGTTGGAGTAGCCTTTGAAGAGAGTTTGCTGTCGTAGGCGCAATGATAGCGGTCCGACACCGTGACGCAGGAGCGGTGTCGGGAGGAAGCGATAATGGAGACGGAGGCGGCAATCTCTCGACCCGAAGGCCGCAGCGGTCGTTAGTCGAAGTGGAGCGAAGCAGAGCCTCGACCAACGATGCTCGGGCTTGGAAGGATGTAGGCAGCAAGCGGAGAACGGAGGAAGGTTTGTATGGCTGACGGCCGACACCAGCCGGGTGGGTCAGAAAAGATGAACGCGACAAACAAAACGAGCTACCCTCTCGGGCAACTCGCTTTGCCAATTATGAAAAAAACTTTACTCTCGAAGTGAATGATAATCAGCGTTTGCGGTAGCAAACGTAGAACAGGACACCTGCGATGACAAGCGCGATTACCAGAACCATTGTGCCGTCAGGCGGATTATACAGGCGCGTTGTGGCGGTGTGTTCCGTCGAAGCCTCGGCGGCTGATTGATGATAGGCCACCGTATCAAGCCGATTGAAGGCTTCGACACTATCCCTATGAACACGCCGCCGGTCGATGACGCGCCCACGGGTTGCCGTCAGGCGAATAATCTCCGGGGCTTCGGCGTATTCCACAGGTCGCTCGATATTGATTTTCAGGGTATCGAAGCTAAAATCAATATTACGGATAGCCGAGTCAATCACTGCGATTGTGCGGTGATGTTCCGACCGTGCTATGCTGTCGCTGTTGAGCGACTTGTTATTGACGGCTTCTTTGTGGGAGCGGCAACCGCCCAGGAAGGTGGTTGCGGCGATAACAAAGAGTAAAATGGAAGTGCGGAAGCGTATCATAAGGCGGCGTATTCTTTAGTGGCGTCGAAAGACGGACAGGCTTTGTTGGCAAAATCGCGGTGGCCGTGAATAGCGGCGACCGTGTATTTTGCTTTCAGTTCACGAAGCAGCTTGACGAGCGCAGCGCGTTGAGCGTCTGTCCGGGTATCTTTCGGCGTCTTGCCGTCAGATGCGCAGCCGCCGATGTAGCACACACCTATGGAGTGCGCGTTGTGACCGGTGCAGTGTGCGCCGACCCGGTCTTCAGGACGGCCACGATGAACTGAACCGTCACGATAAATCACATAATGATAGCCGATGCAGCGGAAGCCACGCTGACGATGCCAGGCGTCAATCTGTTGGACGGTGAAGTCCTTGCCCTCCGGCGTAGCAGAGCAATGGACGATGATTTGGTTAATCTTTCTCATGGTCTTTGTATTTATAGTGATAGTCGATGCCGAACAATGCTCCGGCGAAAGTCAGAATTTCGCCGAAGGCAACGAGGACGGAGTTGTGGATTTCGCCCGACGGGGGCAGAATGAACCCGGCAATCAGCAGGCCGCAGCCCACCGTAATGAGAAAAATTGCCGAGCAAAGCTGTATAGCTGATTTGTGGTTCTTAAAGTTCATACTTTGCTGCAATTTTATATTGTTAAACTATTGTATATGTGGATAAAAAGTATTACCTTTGTGTACTGACATGTGAAACCAAACTAATAGACCCGGATACCTCTCAACGATGTGAAACCATGCTGATAAATCTGGATACCTCTGTCGTATGCCGGATAGCCATCGGTGCGATCCCTGTGCGTGGCTTGTTAGATAGCCCTCGGTGCGATCATGGCCGTTTACCAGATAGCCTCCCACCCCTCGGGGTGGGCGATCTGTTTTATCGGGGTATTACTTTCCGAAAACCCATGTTTTGGAAGCAGGGTCATAGATAAGGGCAAACTCGGCCAGTGTGCTGACGAGGTTAGCCGTCGTTATACGGCCTTTGCCCGGAGTTAACAGCTTGCCGAAGCCAATGGCGAAGCGCAGCCTTATCATTCTACGCTTGGTTTTATCGTTGTGGCAGACGAGCGAAACGCAACTGCGCCCCCATGCGACAGTCGGAGTGCCGTCTTGTTTGACGTGCTCAACGACCAGCGTTTCGGGACTGTCTGAATAATTGTCCGAAGGCATAGTAAACGTAGATTTGGCTGAGGTATTGAACAAGAATTTGTTGCCTTCAACCTTGACTGTATAGCAGGAACCGTACAGGTTCCAGCCCTTGCGTCGGCGACAATATTTCTTTGTGCCGAGAAGCGAGGACTCTTTCGCGGCGAAGCGATTTCGTTTCTGAGTGAGACGGAACAGGTATGGAACGTAGCCGTCCTGAAGGAGCTTTCGTGCTCCGATGACAAACAGACGGTCGCCCTCGGTCTGAACCGATATGGGCGTCAGACCGCCTGAAACAGTGCCGTCACCTGCCGAGCCTTTGAGGGCTGCAATCTCCGATTGAACTGCGGAAAGCAATTTCTCCAGTTCGGAGATTGATTTCTTGGCGCTGTTAAGGTCGATGACCTGCTGCGCCCGCATGGCACCGGCCCTTTCGGTCGTGGCCTGTTGGATGAAAAGTTCGGAGGACGCGGAAACGGCGCCGGTGGCGAGGTTTACCGTCGATTTGTTGGCATAGATGTGATTGCGGTCGGCCTGACCCTGCGAAAGTGCGGTGATGGCCTGACCTGCGGCCTTAAATCCGTCGAGCAACTTTGTGATGTTGCTGACGGTCTCTGACGTTCCGGCAGTGGCGAGCAAATCCACTATGCGCTGTAAGATGTAGCCGAGGCTGTCGGGCGAAATTGCGTCTTTGGACTGCAGTGCCCGGAACTCAGTGATAACTTCGGTGAGTGATTTTGTATCAATAGCCATAACTGTTGCTGATTTATACAGCAAAGTTATGGCTACCTGTAAGGGTCTGAAAAGACACGAATTTTCAGAGGAGTACGCTGTATATCAGAAAAAAATAGTAACTTTGCGTTTGTATAATAATAACTTCAAAATCTCGGATATGAAAAGTATATGCGCGTTCATTGCCTCAATCTTGGCTTGTGTTTTGTCGGCTTCAGCAGAAATCCCTGAAAAGGCAATCCCTTTTATTCTGGATTCTCATTTATATATACAGGGAGTCGTGGCAGATACAATTCCAGTGTCGTTAATATATGACACTGGTGCAGACAGATTGTATATGGATAAGGACTATATGGACTTATCGACATTTGGCAAATTGCCATATAAAAAAGGCAAAGCTAAAATGGGTGGTGCAGGCAACGATGGATTGCAGACCGTTACCATCATAATAGATACAATTCCGCTTCAAATGGGTGATGTTATTTATAAAGAGCATATTACTCCGATTATAAATCTGCGTGAGATATTAGGCCGTCATACTGACGGAATGATTGGTAATAACGCGGTGTTTAATAGGCCTCTGTTGGTGAACTATACTGATGGATATTTGCTATCGCTGGATAGCCTTTCGGCTCCATTGCTTGAAGGATATACAAAGCTGCCAGCTCATTTTAATGATAATAGAATAGATATTGAATGTGAGTTAAAAATTGACTCGGTTCAAAGCGTCAAAGGTACTTTTAGACTTGATTTGGGCTGTGGCAGTACAATAATTCTCACTAATGCAGCGAGAAAAGGTCTTGACTTGACCGGTAAACCGCAAGCACAATGCTATTATTCAAATATGGGTGTAGGAGGAGATGGTACAGACGTTAATTTCAGAGCAGATTCATTTAAGTTCCTTGACGAACTGTATAATGTAGTAGTATCAGCATCATACAATACAGAAGGAGCATTATCGGACAGAGCGCATCTGGGAATAATAGGTAATGACATATTATGTCATTATGATTTAATAATCGATGCGCCCAATAATACGCTTTATGCTCGCAGGAACGGCAATGACGACAATTCTTATCAAAAAAGTTCCAAGATACACATGGGGTATCTTGATAGAACTGATATTACCGATGGTTGGATTGTTAGCAGTATGTATGAGGGAGGCATCGCACAGAAAGCCGGATTTGAAATAGATGATATTATATTGTCGATAAATGGACGACCTGTAAAAGAAATATCATGGGAGGAACAGCGCAAGGGCCTCGGCTTAACCGGTAGTACCATTTACGAAGTAAAGAAAAAGAATGGCGAGATAGTTACCTATATACTTGTAATAGATAAGGAAATTATTTAGTTACATCCCGGCGCATAACATCAGGGTTGAGAGCATTTGAAATAGCGTTGCAGAATTGCTTGCCGAGGTTGTCGGCATAAAATTCCTGAATGTTCATCACCGAAGCGAAGTATTTTCGTGAGAACCACCTACGGCGTTTGCGGCGGTTGACAAAACCGTCGCCCAAGTCGCCCGAATTGCCGCGAGGCGTATTCGAGCCTGTGCCGTAGTCCACGAAAATACCGTAAGTGTTGAACGACTGGGCGAGCGTGATTTGCGTAAACTTGCCGTCGGCAGTCATACGCACTGCCACCGTTGAGTGGTAAAGTGCTCCCGTGTCAATCACGCCAAGCAAATTTATTTGCTCTCGCCAAATCTTTATCATCGTCGAGTTGAATGCCGTAACATATTTACGGCGTTCTTCGAGCTGCTTATCTCCACTCATCGGCGTTGTATCTTAAATCTGTGAACACATCAACCGCCACTTGGAAATAAGCACAGGCACAGCCGGAGAAGAAATATCGGTCAATCTCGTTGAACGATATTCGTGGGTCGAGGTAGATGCAATTCTGCTCTAACTTGACTCTCTCCAGGGTGAGCACCGACATCAGTTGTCGGAAAAGTTCGCGAATAATTTCCATGCACTCGTTGCGAGCGTCCATATTATCTATGGCGTGACGCATAGCGAGAAACACAGTTTTGATGCGACGAGTGCGAGGCGTGTTGTTGAGTTCAGTATAACCGTCGGCAATGTCGCTGACGCAGCAAAAGGCTGTAGCCTGTTGCATTGCGTGAAGTGCTTCCTCGAAGCCTTCAAGCCCCGAGACTTTGCAGAAGGTAAAACCTTCTGCAACCGCAAGTTTGTTATTGGCGACAAGATTTTGGAAGAAATCAGTCGCTGACCAATCATTTTTTAGCATTGATTTGAGCGTTAATCTGTTTATATTCCTTGGCTTGTGCGTTTAACTCCGTTAAAGCACGCCAAGTATCGAGCGAAAGAATTTCCTTTTCCTTTGTGATGTCACCTTTAGTGAGGGCACGAATTTGAGCGTCCATCGACTCTTGTAGTTGTTTGCCGATGTTCGGTGAGCTGCCGAGCAGATTTTCAGCGTTGGCGGTAGCCGGCTGAAAAAAATCCGGAAAACGTCGGGCAAACATATCTTTGAGCGAAGCCACCCAGTAAAAGATGCTGATACGTTCTTCGGGTGTGAGGGTCGCCGAACAACCGGGATAAAGAACGTGTGCAAGGTCGTCGAGCAAAGCATCTTTTTGCGTGGAGAGAAAACCTTGATAAAGGTTTTCCACCACGATATACGTTTCAAACGGCACGCCTTGAAACTCTGCGTCCACGCTTGCGTGGTTGCGGAGTTTCTTCAGGCGGACAGGCGATGCCGGAATCGCATCGAGCCAGTCGAGTGATGGTATCACCTCGGCGATAAGCGTACCTGAAGTTTGAAACAGATTCTTTCCGTGCTTCAGCAGGAAAGAGTTCTTGTCGTGGCGAGCTATAACCTTACAGCCGCTGAAGTGAAGCAGCGCGAGCGTCTTTATCTCGTCAGCTGCAAACTCCTTGGCGATAAGCGAATAGACGTAACGCAGTTGTTTGTCGTCGAGTTCGTGCCATCCTTGCGGCACATTGAGATTTATCGAAATGGTGTTCATAAAACGAAGTTTTTGGCAAAGGTAAAGCACACGGCAGACCTTAGAAAAGACAGAAAAAGGCTCCCGATGTGGGAGCCTTTGTTGTCGATGAGGGCTTAATCTTTACATTCTTGAATGGAGATTGTATAGACTTCATCGAGGATTTCCGTCGCGATAGCGAGCACTTGTTTCCACGCATCGTAACGATTATCGGCGAAGATCTGTGAGATGTGCAGGTCCGAATAATCTTCATAAGTTACGAACGAGAAGTAATTTCTTTTGCCCTCTGGCAGAACGGCGTTAATGTCGTTGAGATAAATGGAACGATGTTCCCTGCGAGTGTTGTCTGTTTCAGTCATAATTGAACGAATTTTAAGAGTTATGTGCCGAAGCACGTTAGATTTTACGAACAAACCAAGAGAAGCGGCATAGTGAGCGACTTGTCAAGGATTGGTCTGCGTCCTCGGAAGAATGAGAATGGCAGCCAACGTGCTTGTCCTTGACTTAGTGAACGCCGATTCTAACTTTGTGAAATAAAATCAGTGCTCCGTGTCATAACTCTCGTTCAAGTATGGCGGACAACCGAAGCCGAACTCGTTTCTCTCAACGGCTGCCGTTCGGTATCAAAAGAAATACCCTCGTGATTCCTTTTTATTCTTGAAGATTTGAGGAGCAAACAACTTCGCAGTCTCCGATGCGTGCCATTCGGGAAACAAGTCAGGATAGCGTCGAATGTGGTTTACCACGTCTATCATATCTCTCATTTTGATTGAGCCGCCATTGAGCAAATCAACGACTTGCCCCCGGATGGCGTTGATGACGCGAGCAAGGTCTGCCGTGTGCGTCTTCCGCAGAACCTCGTTTCTCAACCGCACCATCAGTTCGGGTGAGAAAAATTCCTCGGCAAGCGATGCTTCGATGTCGAGTATCTTGGGGCGAAGTGCGAGATAACGCTCCCACTTCGAGCCTGTACCTTTCACTTGGTCGGTGATGGCGAGGTCGGGAAACAGTGTTTCGCTGAAGAACGTAGCCTGCGAGGAAGTGAGCCACTGACTCTCACCGCCAAGTGCCGAAATCAGATTGCCGATGCACTCGTCGCGGTAGTCGGCGAGCGAGGCAATCAATCTATCAACACGTTCTTTCGATGCCGGAGCGATGTTTTGGTTGCTGACCACTCCAAAGCCATTTGGAGTAAGCACCAAATCGAGCGAAGGGATTGCCCGACGAAGTGCCTCCGAGGCAATGAGTTTTGCAGTGATTATCTTAATCGGATTATCGTCGGCATAGCCGCAAATAGTGTTGAAAGTAATCGTTGAAACGAAAGTTTCAATCACCCAGTTCTCCGCAAGGTCAATATCGACCTTGACCTTGTCAAAGAGCGACACCTCGCCTTTGACCGTTGCGAACACATTAGGCAGGTAGTGCCGCAATGTGTCGTCATTGTTTATCAGTTTCGCCATTTGTAGTAACTTGTTTAGCGTCGGCGTGTTCGTCGAGCGTAGTTAATTGAATAAAAGGACAGTCAGGCACGACACCTTTCCACCCATTAAAGCGAATGATAATTCGATGGACGGTGAAAAGCAAGTCGTGATACGGCTTTTGGAGTGCCTGTGCTATTGTGTAGAGTTCTCGTTTGTCGGAGCCGGAATTGTTGGACTGCGACTTGCCGGGCACACTGCCGACAAGATTACTATGCACGCGCATAGTAAAGCAGAACATATTTACGGCCTCCTGAATGTCGGTGCTCCAGTCGCCTCCCTCCTTTGAGTCATCAATCTTGTTGATGACCACATCGTGCTGTTCCTTGCCGTCGGGCGTGATGTAGAACGTGGAGAACCAGGCTTTGCCGCTGTTCTCCGCCCCGGTGAGGAAGTCGAGAATGCTCTGCTTCTCCTGCACGATGCGTTCCTGCTGCTTGCGGCGGTCGGTGATGCCCTCACTGCGGAAAATCGATTCCCAATACTTTTGGGATATCTCGATTTGATATTTGATAGGTGCGGAGTTGCGGAGTTTCGACTCCTTGGCAAGTCCGATGAGTTGCTTGATATTATACCACTTCCCTTTGAAAAGCGAAGCGTAATAAGGAATGGGATAATAAGTGCTGTCAGGCGTAGGAATACGGCTGACAACGGCAAACTTGCGGCAGGTCGTGTTCTTGGCGAGCCTGTCTTGCAGGTCTCGCCATGGAGCAGCCGCATCAAGCATCTCAATCACCTCAATGTCGCTCCGTGAGGCGATGCACTTTCTCCAGTTCGCATAGAGCAAGCGAGTTATTCTGCCGTCCTTTCCGGCAGGAGCGAAGCGGCAATAACAAGCCTCTTTGCGTAGCAGACGCACGATTTTCGTGCCGTCGCGAGAAAGTATAATCACACTCACGGCAAAGCCAAAATGCTTGAAGTCTTGGCAAACGCCGAGATAATACGAGGCGATGTCGTTGTCAAGAAAGAAGTCCTCGACTTCGCTCTTGACTGCGGCAGAAGCAAGACAAGTGTCGTAGCGCAGACCGCTGCCGAAGCAGACTTCAGCATTGAACATTTGGCACGTGGAGAGTGTTTCGTCGTCCTCGATGAGCTTCAATATGTCGAATGGCATATTGTTGTCGCCTCCCCACGGCATATAAGAAAGCGTGTCGTCGATGCTGACCGGCACGATGTCAACGTCTTCTTTGAAGACCGCTGAAGAGTTCACTTGAAACGCCGCCTGAGCCGACAGGTTCGGCAGCGTTTCGACCGAGTTAAAATTAAGCGAGTCCATAACATTGTAGTTTTTGCTACAAAGTTATGGACCCGCAATGCGTTCCGAAAAGACAGATTAATTACATCTTTTCAATCCATCTATAATCATTGCCTTTTGTACTCCACTGAAATTTCCAAAGCTCTCCTGTATTTCCATCTATAAGATAATATTGATACATACTTGTTAATGGCTGTATATAAAATACAGGTTGTGTATATTTTGCCAATTCAACATCGTTAATTGGAATGCACATTAGATTATCTAAATCTTTCGAGCTATATTGCACTTGCCATAATCTTCCCGTATAAGAATCGAGTAAAATAAAATTCCACATATTTTGTGTTTCAAATAATTGGAATCTATTTTCCCAGTTCTCTCTTATCAAAGGATATGCTAAAGAAAAACTATTGATTGGAGTGTAGAACATATAATCTTCTCCTTTAACGCTGAATTGTACTTGCCAAGTTTTACCTGTATACGAATCAAGCATAATGAAAGTCCACATATTTTGTGTTTCATTAAGATTGAAACGATTGGCTGTTGAAAGTGTATTATCAATACCAGGACATATAGTCCATGACTGACCATCGTCTTGAATTTGTTTCACTTCTCCTGTGGCAGTGTTTAATCTAAGCTGATTATGATAATTCTGAGTTTTGTAGAATTTATAAGTCTGAGAATAACACAAAAATGGAATCGCTAAAGCTATTGTAAAAATAGCCATACGAATAAGTGCTGAATATTTAATCCTATAATTCATAGTATGTGGCTTTTAGATTTTGCAAAGTTATGAAAAATTGTTAAAGGTTGTATATTCTAATTCAATGTTTAATAACCCTTAATTCCGCAACACTATTACAAATATAACTTTTTAAGTTCCTGAGCAACAAAAAGTTGCCCAGGATTTTGCCATGTCAGAATTTTCA
>ERZ1673698.1110-NODE-1110-length-29589-cov-29.600799_pt1 | contig 29589 bp, 25 predicted proteins | sample MGYA00580228_ERZ1673698 | MGnify/ENA primary metagenome ERZ1673698 (study PRJEB41218, sample SAMN15661768) | gut metagenome | host: Homo sapiens | place: Canada: London | collected 2015-08-20/2019-03-30 | study: EMG produced TPA metagenomics assembly of... | reverse complement strand
TGATGTTGAAAATTTATACAAAAGTACAACGTTTAATTAATATACAATGCTTACATGTCATTGAAATATGCTTACGAATTATAATGATGTGTTGATGTATTTTATTACTTTACAGGGATTACCAGCGGCAATGCAATCACTGGGTATATCTTTTGTTACTATACTTCCACTTCCAATTATACTTCTAGCACCAACTGTTACTCCTTTTAAAATTATACAACGAGTGCCTATTAATACATCATCTTCTATAATAATAGGCTTACTCTTGGCTAGGATGGTATCAATTGCTTCTCCTTGTTCATTTTTTTTGTGTGAATTCCGTATGCGATAATCTAAACTGTGTGCATCTGTATCCATCAGTATACAGTCTCCACCAATTTTTACATTATTCCCTATCTGTATTTTTTCTTTAGCCCGTAGGCTTGCAGAAGAAATGCCAACATTATTGCCGATATTAATTATTGAATTTTTATCTGCATAAATACATCCTTTAATGTTTCTAGAAAGTGGATTGAAAGCTTCCCCACTTGTAAATACAAAATTATCTCCAATGCAGATATTGGCTGTGGGGTGTTTTATCAGATAAAATTGATTACATATTAGCATATTTTTCCCGAATGAAACTTTATTTACTCGGAAAATTAAACGATTCCAATACTTATAAAATATTTGTCGTATTTTCCGTGGTAAACGTGGTAATTTATAGATATTGAACATTGTTTTATGTGTTTGTACTCAATTTTGAGTTTCGTATAGTGAAAGCCGCTTTTCAGTGGTTTCCTATTAAAAAGATCAAAAATTGGACGTGATTATTAATATTTGTTAGTATAAATTTCGATTGTCATAGGCAGGAGATTTTCATAATCCTTTTTCCCTTTGACAATTTCGTGGAAGAATTTCTTGAGATATTCCAGAGCAGACAGCCCGTTCATTCGGCATGTTGAGAGCAGCGTATGATAGGCTGCCGATACATTTGCCATGCGGCTGCTGACAGAGAACTGCGAGTTCTTGCACTTACCCGCCAGCGGACGGATGAAACGTTCTGTTATTGAATTGTCTATGTCATACCGCCCATCATTTAGATAAGCAAAGTTGACCATGGCGCGGTCTTTCAGTCTCTCTATCAGAGCGCTTGTAAAATCGGCTCCTTTGGCGAGCCAGTTGACCAGCGTCATCCGGCTCAGAGACATCTTATGATCCGATAGACGGTACATTTCACGGTAGTAGGGAACATTCAGCACAAAATGATTGAATGCCAGGTGAGCCAAAAGTCTCTCCCTCTCTTCCTTATCTGCCTTACGCAGGGCGAAAAGCTCGTCAAGCAGCATTGATTTTTCCATGGAATTCATATCGCTCCCTATTTAGATACGACAATGAAAACTTCATCTTACTGTGGCTCTCGGTTCAACTGCTGGTGAATGATGGATAGTACCCGTTCATACTTACAGCGTATATCATGAAAATTACGCAGATCGTAGAATCAGTTCATTCCTGTAACATTCAGCATAGTCCCTCCAGTTTCTCTATCAGACTTTTCAAGTTCCGGTAGGTCAAGTTGCGTTGCTGTATCCGTATTCCGTTTGTCATACGGATGTCTATCATCATCCTTACAGGACAGAGTTCCGTATTCTCCTTTCTTTCCGGAGTAGGAGAAGAGGACACTTCCTTTGAGGATTGTGTATCCGTTTCCGGTTGTCCTTCTACTTGTACCGGTACTATTTGATGTCTTGTATCCTTGTACCATACTCTTCCGTGGCATTGTTTCCGCCTTGTAGCAGATGAACAGCCTTTAATGCTTGATTATTCTTTCGCTCTGAAAAGTAAATTAATTTTCTTTTCTCTCGCTTACCCGAATAATTCAAAATTACTGCTGCTGTACATACTTTTAATATTTTTTGTAACAGCAGCGAAGGTTATATTTTTTATTCTTTGAGGCAATACGTCAAAATTGGATGCTTACACATGGGTATTTAATGTTTTCTTTCAAAAGCATCTATAAAAGATCCTTTTGTACAGTTTATGATTTTAGTATTTTTTTTACTCGTTTTTAGATATTCTTTAATATCCCAGTAAGATTCAAACATTCTAGAATAATTTTTTAAAATCAAGTAAAATGGATATTCTTCTGTATGTTGTATTTCTTTTACTGGTTTTGCTGCAACTTTTTCTTTATCAAAAAAATGTGGATTTTCAAGATAAACTACATTATTATCATTAACGAAAAGATATTTAGTCCAAGTATGTTCTACTCCATATAGTTCAATTATTGAATATTTTTTTTGTATGCCTATCATTAATGATGCTACTAAAACATTTTGTACTACTGGCATAGCTAATTGCCAGTTAAATGTTAAGTATTTTATTCGATTATAACCGTCGAAACTGCAAGTATTATAAGTTATGAGTGTAATATAAGGGTTATTTATAATATTTCTAATCTTTTTTTTTGTAGTTCTATTGTATACAATGCATAAATTTAATGGCCACGTTGTTTTAGCATTGATTTCTTTAATAATATTAATACCTTCTTGATGATTGAAGAAGTGTGGGTCTGCAAGTACATAATATGAAGGTTTAATATTTGTGTAGTTATCTCCTAATACATGACGGTTAACTACTAAGTAATCTATATCCTTATTCTCATTTAATGAAACTTCATTTAATGATTTTCCATTTCCAAGTATTCTTAGCATTTTGTTATTAGGAACAGGGGAAAATTGCTTATAAGAAAAATAGTTTCCTTGTTTTAAGATCCTTAAAATTCCTATAATAGACTTGAAAAATTTTTTTATTGAATGATATATCATTTTATTATGTTTTCTATAAATTCTCTTACACATCCTTCTCCGCCGTTACGATTCATCACTTTAATGGAAGTAATGTTTTTTATAATGGTATTAGCATCAGCCGGACATGCAGCAAGTCCAACAGCTTCAAGAAGTTCACGGCAGTTAATATCATCACCAATATAAGCAACTTCATTTAATGTTATCCCTAACAGGTCACATATTTCTTGTGCTGCAGCAAGTTTACCACCAGCTCGCTTTCCTTGTACGAGAAAATCGATGTTTAATTTTTTAGCTCTATTTGCAACAATTTCAGTATTCTCTGAAGTTATGATACCTGTTTTGATTCCTGCTTCACGAAGTAGCTGGAAGCCCATTCCGTCACGAGTATTGAATTTCTTGAGTTCATCACCTTTTTCGGAATAATACATTCCTCCATCGGTTAAAGTACCATCCACATCCGACAAGAATAACTTGATTTGTGGCTGCGGGGTACGTTTAGATAATACATGCTTACGCATTAGGTTTTCAAGAATGATCCAATCGTCCGGTTCGTCTATCTCTGTTGCTGTATATTCAGGCATTTCGTATATGCCAATTTTTCCGCTTAATCGGTTACCTGATTTTAAAATGTTGCTGACCGTATTAATGTAAAAAGCTCCGTTTTCCATTAATTCGCCCTTGAAATTTTGGCGTCGTGGGCGGTTCATGTAATCATAGTTTTTGCTTGTTCCATCTTCATACCAGAAGAAGCGATAGTTTCTTACACAAGTCAACATAGAATCGTATTGTCCTTTCAGATAAATGCCTAAAGCTTCTGTAAAATGTTGAGTTTCCGTTAAAGGAGAGGTAGCCTGTACCAACATGAAAATATCTTCTTGTGACAAGTGAGCATAATTAATATATTCCAACATTACGCTTTCAGTACTGGCTGTATCGCAAGCATTTTCAGCGGAACGACGATATATTTTAGTCTTCTTATATGATTGCGCTAATACTGTTTCTTCTATTTTGTCTGAGTCTGTGGCTACTATAATTTCGTCTATTAAATCACAACCTTCCAAAGCTTCAATGTTCCAGCAAACTAAAGGCTTTCCACAAAATGGCTTTATGTTTTTGAGGGGTATAGATTTACTTCCTCCTCTGACTGGTATAAATGCAATTGTTTTCATTTGTTTATTACCATTTCACTTGATTCTTTTTCAATTTGTCACGTTGTACTTTTTCAATATCAAGGATATCTTCTTTTTTATATGTCAACGCTTTAGCTACTGCACGGCAGTCACGTGCTAGTTTACGCACCCCGTCGGGCTCAAGTGAGGCTGCATGATCGGTACCTTTCCAAGTACGGTCAAGTGTGTAATGGCGTTCTATCCATTCTGCACCGAGAGCTACAGCTGCTGAGTCCACAGCGATACCTAAGTGATGACCTGAAAAACCTATTGCTTTTACTCTGTCTGCATACAATTCTCGTAAGCGGGTAATTTCTAATAAACAGATATCTTCGAAAGGAACAGGGTAGCCTGAAGTGCAGTCATAAATAACCAGGTCTTTATTTCTTCCTTTAGATTCAAAGAATTGAATAATCTGTTCTTCTTCTTCACGGGTAGTCATACCGAAAGAAAGATGAATTTCTCCACCAAAGTTATCACACAGATAGGTAAGCAAACCTTTGTTTAAGTTACAAGCAGAAGGTACTTTTATCATATTGGGCTTTAGTGTACAAATCTCTTTAGCAGAAGTAATATCCCAAACAGAAGTTGAGTATTCAATGCCAAATTCATTGCACCATTCTTGTAATTGACGATGCTGATCTAAGTTAAATTCCAAGAATTCTCGATGCTCTCCATAAGTTTTTCCATAAGAATTTTCTGGATGAGGATGGGGGGCATTATATTCTTCTGGGGTCAATAACTCTTTGTTGCATCTTTTTTGGAATTTGACAACGTCTGCCTTACAGTATGTTGCAGCAGTCATGATCATTTCCTTGGCGATTGCCATATCACCTTTGTGATTGCAACCTATTTCTGCGATAATTTTAGGAGTTTTCATTATTATGTTAATAAGAAACAGTTGAGTATAATTTTATGATATTTGTTAAAGTTTCTTGTTTATTTATATTTGATTTTTATTCATGCATAAATCTGCTAACTTATTTGATTGTTCTTTAATACTTGGTCTTAGTTTATTACTTTCTTTAAAAAGAAATTCAGTGTATTCTATTATTTGTTTTATTTCATTATCACTAGGAAGTGCATTGTATTCATGTTTTTGAGCATAGTCTAACATTACTTGTAAAGCCATTGTTTTATGGGAATTAGAGCCTAAAAAAACACATGGAGTGCCATAATTTGAGGCTAAAATAGAAGGATGCCATCTACCAGATATGAATACTTCTGCATTAGCTAGTATACTCATTCCCGCTAATATATTTGTATGTACTGGAATGAAAGGTGTATTTACTTTTTGTGCAACAGTTTCAAGAAATTGATCGCCAATACATGTCGCTATAATGATTAAATTCCATTTTTCTTTTAGTTTATTAGCTAGTTTATAGTAGATGGAGATGGCTTCTTGAGGATTTTTTATATAGCTGCTACCTGATAAGCATATATAAGGTTTATCAAATGAAAAATCATTCCAATAGTTATCTAATTCTGGAAAAGGAATTAATGCTAGAGGATATTTCTTACAGATATCTTTATATTTAGCATATTTACTCCATGTAAAAAGAGCATCCGGAACATATTCTATCTTTTTAGAAATGTTCTTTTGATAATATTTATATGAAAGAGGATCTCTGGCTGTAACCATAGTACATTGCTCAAAGATATGAATGCTTTCTTGTAAAATTCTGAGATTACGTTTGCTGGATGGTGAATCAGAAAACATTGAATTTAAACAATATGTTTTTTTGCCATATGATTGCGCGACTTTTAACATTAACAAATAGAATATGGTGTCGTATCTGTGGGGACTAGAAAAAATAAAACTTCCTTCTCCATTTAAAACAATGGCATCAGCTTCTCTGATCTTCTTGTCTATATCTCTATATAAGCATTCTTTTTTACATATCTTTTGATATGCTTTATAACTATCTGAAACAGTATCTTTAATTATATTGAAAGGATCAATATGAGATATTAGCTTTTTTATAAAATATAGATTATATAATCTAGAGTATAATTTATTGAATCTATTATGTGATTTTTTTATTTTATAGGGTATATAATTAAATGTTATGTCACCATAAATTGTTCCTATGATGGCATGTTGTTGTATCAATAGTTCTTTTAGGGCCATACTTGTAGCTCTACATCCCCAATTCTCTCTTGTACGGTTATCTGCTATAAAAAAAATTTTCATGTAGATTAACTTTAATGAAGTCTATAATAAAGAATTTTTGATTTGATTTTCTTTTTTAATGATACCTTTTCTAAAGGTTCAAGTCCTAATAAATATGTACTTATAATGATTGATAATGTACTTGATATTATTGTTGTGATTAATCTAAGAAAGGACGTATCCATAAATTTATGAATTAGGATAGGTACAATTATTGATATGATAGAAATAAATAATATTCTAATTAACGTATTGTGTATAAACATTGTAATGGGAAAATGGGTAAGGCTTTTTAATATCTTTAATCTTACAAAAAGTAGAAGTATGTATATTATTAAATAGATTATGTAACTGGAATAAACTACCATGTTATTTTTATAAGCAAGCCATGTTAAAGGAAATATGAGAATACTGATAGATGTTATGATAATATGGTATGTTTTAATTTTTCCTGTAGCTGATATTGCCGTTATTATAGAATTTCCTAATGCATTGATTAAAATGCAGAGGCAGGAAAGTTTTATAAAGATAGGTGAGTATGCTGGTGTTTTATTTAGCCAAATGGATAAAATTGTTTCCGTTTCAAAGAAAAATGGAATTACAAAAAATAATAAAAGAATATATGAATATTTAGCTCCTTGACATATTAAGGTAAACATATATTTTTTTTCTCCTGTTGCACATGATTTTGTTATTTGTGGGTTAATAGCCATTGTAAAATTATTTACAAATTGAAGAATCGCTCCTTCTATTTGAGTTGAAATGCCTCGAGCCGCATTTAGTATTACTCCGAAAAATAAATTGATCAAAATATTTATACCTTGTGTGTTAAATATGTATACACTATTCCCTAAGAAACTCCATCCTGCAAAGGATAGCATTTCTTTTAATAGTTTTTTTTCGTAGATTAAATAATAAGAGCATTCAGGGAAATGTTGTTTACAATATATACTATAAATTAGGCGTATAAAAAATGCAACTATTACTAACAAAATAGCATAAGTTATTAATTTATCAAAAGGAGAAATTAGGAGAGAATAAACAACTGCCAATTTTAAAATAACTTCTAATATACTTATATAAGCAAAAGCTTTCATTTGTTCGTGAGCTATAATACATGCATTATAAGGTACACTGATAAGATTAATTACGAATGTTAATAACGAACATTGAAAGACCCAATTAGCTGCTGTTATACGTTCTACTGGAATCTGCATTTTATAATTAATGAACCAGACTCCTATGATTTCTCCTAAAAGAATAATTAGTAAGGAAATTATGAATTGAATATTTAGACTTGTAGAGAAAATTATTTTTAATCTTTGGAGATCGTTTTTCCCTAATTCATATGTTATAAAGCGGCTTATTGAGGCCGAGAGAGTATTGGAGATAACTGAAAACATTGCAACAACTCCTCCTACCACGTTATAAATACCATAATTTTCTATTCCGAGAACATCCAATATGATACGACTCGTATACAGAGATATTGCCATTATTAAAAGAGTGCGGCAGTATAGTAATAGTGTATTTTGAGCTATTTGTTTGCTTCTTTCCGATGTATTTTTTTGCATAAAAAATATTACTCTTATTTTTTCGAGCTTATATTTCCTTTTATTTTTATCCAATAAGGTGCTATAAATAATTTCCACGCTCCTGTACTACATACTACGAGAAATAAGACTCCTACCAAAATCACTTTTCGACTCGTTCCTGAGGGTTGTAAAGGTATCGTTGCCGGTTCCACCACAGCAAATACTGGTTTTTCTTCTTGTATCTTAGCACGTGCTACCTGCAACTGCTGGGCTACCTGACTATATACCTGATAGGCAAGGTTCATATCGTTCTGCAGACGTTCCTGTTCGGCACGTACACTTTGCAAGGCAATGTTGCGGTTACTGTCGAAATAGTGTGCATACTTGCTCTGTGCATCGTAGTACTCCTGCTGGCGTTCCTTATAGAGCTGTTCCAGATAGGCACAGTCTTCCTTGGCTTTCTTGATACGGTAATCGATGATATATTGCTGGAGCTTTGCTACAACGCTATCGGCTACAATGGCGGTTACTTTCGGATCTTGCAGAGTAACGGTAAGAGTCGTCATCGCTGTTTTCTTATCCACTTCGGCAGTAATCGCTTGCTTTATGCTTGCTACTTTTCCGGCTTCCTTTTGAGTCAGTTGGAAAGGATTTAAAGTAGTGACGGTGTCTATTTCTTCGGAAAAGAGTGACTTAATTGCTCCAATAGCCATACCGGGAGCTTTCACGATATAGCTGAACCAGGGAGATTTTTGTTCATCCAGATAAGCTACCAAGGTAGTATCCAGTTTCCCGTCCAGAGTCTGTACCTTGGTATTGAATAACTCCAGTATGAACGGGGTAGAGGCTACGATATCCGGTGCAAGAGTGGCATTCAAGGCATCGGGACTACTGCCGGTTGTCGCTGTGCCTAAGAAAGAAGAAGCCAGGCTGGCAAGTCCTCCACCTGCTTTGTCTCCGCCCATTTCGGGAGAGAGGGTAACGGTTACGGTATACTGCTTGGGGATACTCAGGGCAATGATAATGCCTAATATTAAGCCCACGCCGGCTGCCTTGTAGAGCGTCTTGCGGATGGCGATAATTTTACGCAGTATCCCCATCCAGTCTATTTCAATTTCATCGTTTTCCGGTTCCTGTACGTCCGGGTTTTGATAGTTCTTGTTTTCTGCCATTATTGAATAATTACGCTGTATGATAATCCGTTTATTTAACCAGTGCGGCGATGGCGGCTGCCATGGTGCCGAGTGAAGTGATGGAGCTTGCCAGTCCGACTACGTTACCCAGATTGAACTGTTTCTTGCGCTTGCTGGGCACGATGATCTCGCAGCCCGGCTCGATCTGGCTTTTGCCGCTGCCTTTCACTTCGGCTATCTGACCGTTCATGTAGATGATGAACTTCTTGCTCTTCTTGGCATTCTGACCGTAACCGCCGGCCTGACTGATGTAGTATTTCACGTTTTCACCTTTCTTGAAGGATACGGTGTTAGGCATCATCACGGCACCGTCTATCTTCACGGTGTTGTTGTATTCCGGCACGCTGATCACGTCGCCTTCACGCAATACGATGTCGGCATCGCTGCCCGGATTGGCCAGGGCGGCTTCCAGGTCGATTCCTACCGTGAAGGTGCGCTGTACGGTGATACCCAGTGAGTCCATCATCTCTTCGCTTACCTGACGGCGGAGCAGGTTCACTACGTCCTGCATGCGCTTGATTTCTTCCTCGTTCGCTACGCGGGTCAGCTTGGCACCCTTTACGTAGGCAAACGGAGTGGCACCTCCTGCCTTGGCGATGATGCTGCTGATGCGCTCGCTCTTGCTGGTCAGGGCGTAGGTTCCGCCGTATAGTACTTCGCCGTTCACGGTTACGTTCTGCTGGGAGCTGTAGCCCGGACTGCGGCGTACGAATACCTGATCGTAGGGCTGGAGGGTGAAGCCCGGTTCTCCGTCTACCACGAAGCCGTCCTTCAGGCCGAAGGAGAAGGTTTGTCCGATGGTAGCCGAGCTTTCGGTGCTCTTGGGATCCTTGATGCGGCGTGCCACGTCGACACGTACTACGGAAGCCGATTCACGCAGACCGCCTGCGGTGATGACGAGGTCTTCCAGTGTCATGTTGTCGGCGTAGGGATAGTCGCCCGGATGAGCTACTTCGCCGTATATCTGTACGTTACCCAGGTCTTCCAGGTCGTGGATGCTGGGGATGTAGAGTACGTCGTTCTTCTGCAGAGGAATGTCGGGCTGGGTGCCTTCCATGATGGCGCGGATGTCGATCTGCTTCACTTCGCGGGTCTTGTTTTCACGCTCGCGGTACAGTACGGCACGACCGGTAAAGGCGTCGGCCATCAGTCCGTCGGCCTTCTCTACCAGCTCGCGGACGGTGTTCAGCTTGCCGCCCAGTTCGTAGATGCCCGGACGGTATACGGCGCCACGTACTTCCAGCTTGTTGGTGAAGCGGTCCAGAATGGCTTCGGCAGTCACCACGTCGCCGTCGTGCATCTTGCACACGCTGTAGTCGGTGTCGTCTACCGTGTTCACCTGATACTCCTTACCGTTCTGGCGCACGATGCGCAGGCTCTTGGTATAGGCGTCGCTGGTGAATCCTCCGGCGTATTTCAGCAGGGTGGAGAGGGTTTCGTCCTTCTTCATTTCGTAGCGCATGGGGCGCTTCACGTTGCCGGTAATCTGTACCAGTGCGTCGTAGGCGGGGACGATGATCACGTCGCCTTCTTCCAGACGGATGTCGTCGCGGGTCTTGCCCTGCATGATGAACTGGTAGACGTCGACGGTAGCGACGATTTTTCCGCCGCGCGATACTTTCACGTTGCGGAGGCTACCGATGTTGCTCACGCCGCCTGCACGGTAGAGGGCATGGAATACGGTGGAGAAGGCCGACAGGGCGTAGGTGCCCGGCTGTACCACTTCACCCATCACGTTGATTTGGATGGTGCGGGTGTTGCCCAGCGTGACGCGGATCTGGTTGCTCTGGTCGGAGTAGATCTTGCGGAGCTCGTCGGTGAGGTACTGCTGTGCGCGGTCTACGGTCATGCCGCTCAGGAAGACGGGGCCCAGCTGCTCCAGGTTGATGGTGCCGTCGGGCGAGATCTGCTGGCGGATGGTGTTCTGGCTGGCTCCCCAGATGTCGATTACCACTTCATCGCCCGGACCGAGACGGTAGTTGGGCGGGGTGGCTATGTTGACGTTCGGTTCGAACGTTAGGTTACGGGTATTAAAGATGTTGCGTCCGAATACGGCGTCCTGCTGTGCCACTTCCTGTGCCTGTGGCTTTTCGTCGAGCATCGTGGAGTTGTCTTCTTGTGTCTGCTCGCGCAGGCGTGCTTCGGCTTTGGCGGTACCGGTTAAATCGCCGGATGTGGTGTTGGTCTGCTGTTCGTACAGCTTTTTCACACGTTCCGCCTGTTCGCGGGTTACGCCGCGGCGTGCCAGTTCGGTTGCGATGGTACGCTGGTCTTTACCTTGTTTGACTCCGTCTTTGGCATACTCCAGCACTTGCTGGTCGGTCATGCCCGACTGCGCCATGAGCAGGGGCGAGCATGCCATGAAAATGAGAAGTGATAAAGCTTTAATCTTCATACTTGTCTTAAGTTATATAAAATGTGATTGTTTGTTTCCGGATGGGAATGGCACACAAATAGTAGTATCAGTACGCCAGAAGGTTTGTACCGATCTATGAGAGATGAGTTATTTGTTTGTGATAAAATTTATTCAGAGACGAATTCGCACCAGGTGTAGCTGACTTTCAGCAGGGCGGTGCTCTGAGGCATTTCGATGGCTACATAATGGCGACTGCCGTAGCGCATGAGTTTGCCGGTAATGCCGAAAAGGGGACCTTTCTTGATGATGCGTACCGGCATGCCTTCTTTGTCTTTCAGTTTTTGTGGATCAATAAAGCGTGTGCCCTGAATACGGGGGTCGGTGGCGCGCATGAAATTGTTCATCTCTTTTTCGGAGATGGTACAGTATTCTCGGCCGTCTCGTTCTTTTTTTAGAAAATACAGCGGGTAGGGAGAGGTCTGCAACAATTTGTAGCACCAGTCCTTGTCGTATTCGCGATGTATGAAGAGCAGATTGTGAATGGCTGGCACCAAAACGTGCTCACACTCTCCGCTGGGGAGGTCGCGCGCTTCGTACATCATGGGGATGTAATACTCGATTTCTTGTTCTCGGAGAAATTCGGCTACTTGTAGTTCCTTGTTGTAGATGGTTTGCAAGGGTAGCCATAGACGTCTTTCCTCTTTTTCTCCTTTCATGTTCTTTGGGATTCCTTTTTGAGGGGGTTGTTATTCATAAGGGCATATATTCTCTTCTCCTCCATAGCCTGTATATTGCTATGAAGCAGATAGTTATGCCATAAATAGAAGATTGTGGCATCTTGCTTCCGTCTAGGAGCGCAAGGCTCCCACAGCCGCACGGATGTACAACTTCGGGTGCAAAGTTAGGAATTTTTATTCGAAAACGATATAAAAACGGGTAGTTTTTGTGGTTTTTAGGATTTCTTTGGCTTCTCTTTGCTTGTGTCCTCTTTTTTTACTGGCTGGACTTTCGTAAAGAAAAGTGGAGGTGGTGGGGAAATGTTATGTAGGGATAAAAAAAGCTCTCCACGTTTGGGAAAAAACGTGGAGAGCTTTTTATTGTTTTTGTACAAAAAATAAAATGTTTTGTACAAATTTCCGGAGAATCCCGCAGGACTCTCACGGAAATGTTTTATGAGTTAAAAACGATAATTAGCAGACTTTGTGTGAACCGTCGCTGATCACTACATCGTATACTTTCGGGCTGCGTCCGAATTTCTCTTTGAAACGTTCCTTGGCTGTGATGATGAATGTTTCGTAGAGTTCGTTCTTTACTAAATTGATGGTGCAGCCGCCGAAACCGCCTCCCATAACGCGTGAACCGGTTACGCCGCAATCGAAAGCAATGTCGTTCAGGAAGTCGAGTTCTTCGCAGCTTACTTCGTACAGCTTGCTCATACCGTGGTGGGTTTCGTACATCTTCTGTCCTACAGTTTCGTAGTCGTTGCGTTCCAGAGCGTCGCATACGTCGAGTACACGCTGGATTTCTTCGATGACGTATTCAGCACGTTTGTAGTCTTCTTCGCTAACTTCTGCCTTTACTTCGTTCAGCATGTCGAGGGTGCAGTCGCGCAGGAATTCTACTTGCGGGTATTTCTTCTTGAGGGTTGCCACTACGTTTTCGCAACTCTGGCGGCGCTTGTTATAGGCTGAAGATGCGAGTTCGTGCTTAACAACTGAGTCTACCAGTACCAGACGGTAGCCTTCCGGACGGAAGGGGAAGTACTGGTATTCCAGTGAACGGCAGTCGAGACGCATCAGGCTGCCTTCTTTACCGAATACAGATGCAAACTGATCCATGATACCGCAATTCACACCGCAGTAGTTGTGTTCGGTAGCCTGACCAACTTTGGCAAGTTCGAACTTGTCGACCTTGTTGTCGCCGAACAGGTCGTTCAGGGCAAATGCGTAAGTCGACTCGAGGGCAGCAGAAGATGACATGCCTGCTCCCAGAGGAACATCGCCTGCAAAAGCGGTATTGAAGCCTTTCACGTCTACTCCGCGCTTGATCATTTCGCGGCATACGCCGAATATATAGCGTGCCCAGCTTGCTTTGGGAGCATCTTCTTCGTTCAGACCAAATTCTACATAGTCTTTCAGGTCGATGGAATAGGCACAGACTTTATCTTTTCCGTTGGGTTTGATTTCTGCCATGATACCTTTATCTACTGCTCCGGGGAAAACAAAACCGCCGTTATAGTCGGTATGTTCTCCAATCAGGTTGATACGTCCCGGAGAAGTATAAATGCTTCCCGTTGTGCCGTCGAAGTGTTTGATGAAACGGCTTCTTACATATTCTATATCCATAATGGTATAAGCTTTAAAGGTTAATATTGTTGTTCTAGTTATATCAGTCTATCAATCTACAGGGATATCCTTGTTTACGTTCTTGCAACCGATCAATCCGTAGAACAGCAGGTATGCCAACATGGCGATGATGAGCCAGTAGCTGTTCATGTAGCCGGCTGAGTCGGAGATGAACTGCTGTAACAGCGGCAGGATACCACCACCTACTACCATCATCATGAAGATACCGGAAGCCTGTGCGGTGTATTTGCCGAGTCCTTCTACTGCCAGGTTGAAGATACCTCCCCACATCACTGAGGTGCAGAGTCCGCAGAGTACGAGGAACAGGGCACTCAAAGGTACGGATGCCATCTGGAAACCGTTGTCGGCGCTATAGCCCGGCATGGAAACGGTTACTTCTTTCGGAGTGAAGATGGCTATAAGGATAAAACAGATAGCAACGGTTGATACAACGATGAGCTGTACACGGCTGGATACTTTACCGCTGATAACGCTACTTGCCAGACGGCCTACCAGCATGAGCAACCAGTAGATTGCAGCAATGGCTCCACCGATAGCTGCACCGTCGGTGAGCAGACCGGCACCTTTTTCGCTGGAGTCGGCCAGGTAGAAGTTCAATGTTCCCGGGATACCTACTTCAATACCTACATAGATGAAGATACCGATAACGCCCAGTACGGTGTGGCGGAAGCTCCACGGGCTGTGAGAGAATTTTTCTTTCTCTACTTTGCCTTTGCGCAGATGGGGTTCCGGAATGGAAACAAATGAAATGATGATGAAGGTAAGGATGAATACACCCATAGCGATGAAGAGCAGCGGAGCTACATCGCTCATGGCTGTCTGGGGAGTCACGCTACCAATCAGCACACCTACGAAAAGCGGAGTCAGGGTTCCTGACAGGGAGTTCAGGGCACCACCTGCCTGAATGAGCTGGTTTCCTTTGTTACCACCTCCACCTAACATGTTCAGCATCGGGTTTACAACTGTATTCAACATACATACTGAGAAACCGCAGATGAACGCTCCCAGCAGGTAGATGATAAAGTTCAACTTGATGTAATATTCACCCATTGCAAATACATCTACATCGGCGCCAACAAGGCTGGAGATGTACTGGGTTAACAGGCCTAAAAAGCCGACTGCCATGGCGATAAGGGCAGTTTTCTTATAACCAATCTTTACAAGCATGTTTCCGGCAGGAATACCCATGAACAGGTATGCAAGGAAGTTCATCATGTTTCCCATCATACCGAGGGTGTTTGCACCTGCGTACTGGTTCTTCCAGATGGTTCCGAAAGGCGCGGCAAGGTTGGTTACAAAAGAGATCATCGCAAAAAGAAAAAACATCGTAATAATTGCGATGAGATTGCCATTCTGTTTTTGTTGATTCATGGTTTAATTGAAAAATATTGGGTTAATAAATTAGGTTAGTTTTCTTGGTAGTTGAATTTTATTTTTCAGTCCCGAACTTATAGACGGTTACCTGATGGTAAACTTCGCCAGGGTTGAGGGCTGCCGACGGGAAATGTCCCTTATTGGGAGTGTCGGGGAAGTGCTGTGCTTCGAAGCAGATGGCGCTGCGGGCGGGGAAAGTTGCGCCGTGCCAGCCAGCAAAACCGCTGTGCCAGTTGGCTGTATATACTTGTACACCCGGTTCTGTGGTATAAACTTCCAGTGTACGTCCGCTTGTTGGCTCAACACATTTGGCTGCAAAGACAAGTGTTCCTGCTTCACGTTTGTTGATGACATAGCAGTGGTCGTATCCGGCTCCGTATACCAACTGCTGGAATGGCTCGTTGATGCGGCTGCCTACGGTGTGAGGAGTACGGAAATCCATTGGAGTGCCTTCTACTTTCAGAATCTCTCCTGTAGGGATAGATACTTCATCCATAGGAGTGTAGAAGTCGGCGTTGAGAGTGACTATATTGTTTTCTACGCTGGCGGTAGGAGTTGCCAGACCGGAAAGACTGAAAAATGCGTGGTGAGTAAGATTGACAATTGTACGTTTGTCGGTCGTTGCCGTATAGGTTATGATAAATTCATTCTGGTTGGTAAAGGTATATACCACAGTGACATCGAGGTTCCCGGGGAATCCTTCTTCGCCGTCGGCCGAAAGGTAATGGAGTTTCAGGCTCTGCTTGCTGGTCTGTTCGGCATCCCATACGCGTGCATGAAAACCTGTCGGTCCTCCGTGTAATGAATTGGGTCCATTGTTGATGGTGAGTTTGTATTCTTTTCCGTCGAGCAAGAAGCTTCCTTTGGCGATGCGGTTGCCGTAACGGCCAACCAGGGTGCTGAGGAAGGGTTCCGGACTGTTGATTACGCTTTCGATGTTGTCATGGCCTTGTACTACGTTGGCCAGTTTGCCGTTCTTGTCGGGTACCATGATGGCAAGGAGAGCACCTCCGTAATTGGTAACTGCCATTTCGGCACCATTGTCATTTCTCAGGATAAATAAATCGGTTTCCTTGCCTCCGATGTTCTTCTGGAAGTCGGCTCTTTTCAGGCCGCAAAGGTTATTTTCGTAATAAAATGTGTTATTCATGTTTTGGATTCTATATTGTTATCTTTATTATAGGTATAATATGTGTGCAAATAAAAAGATTTTATTCAAAATACACAAACAAATCTGTTATTTTATTCGCTCGGAAAGCAGGTAGAAAGCAAATCGGCAACGATAAAACTGCTTCCGCCTACAAATATGAAGTCGTCGGCACCGGCTTGCTTCTGTGCGGCTTCGACTGCTGTTTTGACATCGGGATAGGCCTCGCCCGACAGTCCGTATGAGTTTGCCAGTTCTTTGACTTTCTCGGCGGACAGAGCGCGCTGTACGCTGGCGCGGGTGAAATAATATTTGGCATCTTTGGGTAACATGGCAAGTACGCCGCTGATGTCTTTGTCGTTTACCATTCCGATGACGATGTGGAGCTGCTTGTATTTCTGGAAGGACAGTTGTTTGACGATGTACTGGATGCCTCCTACGTTGTGTCCCGTGTCGCATACGATAGCAGGGTGGCTGGAGAGTTTCTGCCAGCGTCCCATCAGACCGGTCAGTTCGCATACGTGGGCGAATCCGTTTCGGATATCAGTTTCGGTTATATGGTAGCCTTGCTGTTCGAGCAGGGGGAGGGCAGTAAGCAGTGTATTGGTATTCTTTTCCTGACAAAGTCCGCCTAATTCACCTTTCAGATTGTGGTAACGGGTAGTCTGATAGACATAGTTTCCTGCTTCGTCGTGTGAGGCGCTCAACAGTGGATGTTCTTCTTCGGCAAAGTAGATGGGGGCATGTACTTCGGCAGCCTTCTGGAGGAACACGGGTTTGGTTTCAGGAGTGGTCTCGCCGATAACGACGGGTACGGAGGGTCTGATGATGCCTGCTTTCTCACCTGCTATCTTGGCTAAGGTATTTCCTAAGAACTGTACATGGTCGAAGCTGATGTTGGTGATGAGGCACAGGTCAGGATGAATGATATTGGTGCAATCCAGTCGCCCGCCCAGCCCGACTTCGATGACGGCTACGTCGACTTGCTGACTGGCAAAATAGTGAAATGCCATGGCGGTAGCCAGTTCGAAGAAGGAAGGATGAAGGGGCTCGAAGAAAGAACGGTGCTTTTCTACAAAATCGACAACGAATGCTTGTGAAACGGGGACTCCGTTGATGCGGATGCGTTCGCGGAAGTCGACCAGATGTGGAGAGGTATAAAGTCCTACACGGTAGCCTGCCGACTGAAGTATGGCGGCCAGGGTGTGCGAGCAGGAGCCTTTCCCATTGGTGCCCGCTACATGAATGGTGCGGAATTTGCGGTGGGGGTGTCCGAAGTATTCATCGAGTGCCAGTGTGTTTTCTAATCCTTCTTTGTATGCTGCCTTTCCTACATGCTGGAACAAGGGAGCGCTATTGTATAAGTATGTGAGAGTTTCCTGATATGTCATTGCGCTTATGATATTTTTAACTATGCAAAGTTAATTTATTTATCGACATATTGATCAGTACCACCACGGATAATCATTTTTTCTGCCCTCTATGCCTATGCTGAACGAGCTGCTTTCGCCCACCTTGAAGTTGATCATGCCGCCTATGCGGTCGGGGGCATAGTTAGGAAGGGGGTAATAGTAGGGAGAGCGTTTGGGGTTGAAAGATTTGTTTCCGTAGGCGTAGATGCTGATTCGGTCGGTCAGTTTATAGGCCGCCACTCCGGCAATACCTACTGTATGGTAGCGAAGGAATCCCCAGTCCATGTTACTGGCATAAAGTCCTCCGGCTACACTGAGACGGTCGGTCACGGGAACAGCGTACATGAAGGCGGCATCCTGTCCGAAACCTACTCCCGAAGGGGCATACCGGCTGGGGCTGAAGGTCAGGTTCAGACCGATGGAAGCGTTGAATCCTTTATGGAGCTGCCACGTAGCATAGCCATAATCGAACGGGGTAATGCCGTACATACCGAAAGGGGCGACAAATCCCGGCTGTGGAATGGGGGAGGAAAGGGGAACGCTCAGGCTGTCTTTGGCTACGGTGAGCGCGGTTTCCGTTGGGGAGGCAGCTGGAGCTTCTGTTTCAGTGGCTGCTATGTTTTGCTGGTTTTCCGTTTGCGCAACAGCAGTGAGTGGGGACAAGATAGCAACTAATAGTAGAATGTATAATGATTTCATCTGTTTAAATTTTTTGTAATGGCTCGTATCAAAGATACGGAATTTTGGAAAGTGCCGTTCGGACTGCAACAGAGATTAACGCAGATTAACGCTGATTTATAAGAAAAAAGGGTACAACACGACAACTTTTTGGTATATAGTTGCCTTGCTGTACCCTTCTTTTATCGGGGAGGAAGTGTCCGATGTTTAATCGAACAGGCTTCTGAATTTCTTGAAAATCTTTTCTTTCAGGCTGATGTTGGGCTTGAAGCTTTCTGATTCTTGCCATTTTTCGAGTGCCTGACGTTCTTCTTTTGTCAGTTTCTCCGGAATGTATACACTGACATTGACCAGTAGGTCGCCTGTTCCGGTGCTGTATCCGTAACTATTGATGTTTGGCAATCCCTTACCACGCAGACGGAGAACCTTACCTGGCTGAGTACCCGGCTCAATCTTGATCTTGGCTTTTCCGTCGATAGTAGGTATTTCTACGGTACCTCCCAAAGCAGCTGTCGGAACGCTCAGTAGCAGGTTATAAATCAGGTCGCTTTCATCACGAATCAACTCCGGATGCTTTTCTTCTTCGATGAGAACCAGCAAGTCACCCGGTACACCGTTGTGCTTTCCGGCATTACCTTTACCGTTGATGGTAACCTGCATGCCTTCGGCTACACCGGCAGGAATCTTGACGCTGACTACTTCTTCACCGTATACGATGCCTTCGCCGCCGCATTCCTTACATTTGTTTTTGATGATTTTACCTTCACCGCCGCACTGAGGACAAACGGTCTGAGTTTGCATCATACCGAAGATGCTCTGCTGGGTGCGTGTAACGCTTCCTGTTCCGTGACAGGTAGGACAAGTTTCTACACCGCCGTCGCCTTCGGCTCCCGTACCATGGCAATGTGAGCACTGTACGTATTTCTTGAGTTTGAATTTTTTCTCTACTCCTGTGGAGATATCTTTCAGGTTCAGTTTAACCTTTACACGTAAGTCCGAACCGCGGAACTTACGCTGGCGGGGCTGTGAACCTCCTCCGCCAAAGCCACCGAAACCGCCATGTCCACCGAAAATATCGCCGAACATAGAGAAAATATCATCCATAGACATACCTTGTCCGCCAAATCCTCCGAAGCCGCCTGCACCGGCTGTTCCGTCTACACCTGCATGTCCGAACTGGTCGTAACGTGCACGTTTATCGGGGTTGCTGAGGACTTCGTAAGCCTCGGCTGCTTCTTTGAACTTTTCTTCTGCCTCCTTGTCGCCCGGATTTCTGTCGGGGTGATACTGAATGGCTTTTTTACGGTATGCTTTCTTTATTTCATCTGCTGAAGCTGACTTGTCGACACCCAGCACTTCATAATAGTCTCTTTTTGCCATAATCAACGAGATTTAGGAATTACTGTGCTACAACAACTTTTGCGTGGCGGATTACTTTATCGTTCAATTTATATCCGGTCTGTACGCAGTCGAGAACCTTTCCTTTCTGGGCTTCATCCGGTGCCGGTACCAGTGCGATTGCTTCGTGGTAGTCGGTATCGAAGGTTTCGCCTACAGGTTCCATTTTCTGAAGCCCTTCCTGTGCCAGAACTTTGTGGAACTTTTGGAATATCAGATCCAAACCTTCGTACATAGACTGTACATTGTCAGCTTTCTGCATGTTCTGCAAAGCGCGTTCCAAGTCGTCGAGAATCGGAAGAATGGCACTGATAGCTTTTTCACCGCCGTTCTTGATCAGTTCGGCTTTTTCCTTCATGGTACGCTTGCGGTAATTATCGAATTCTGCTGAAAGACGCAAGTATTTGTCTTTTTGTTCTTCGATGGTCTTTTTAGCCTCTTCCAGCTCTTTTTCTAACTTCTGTTCGGAAGTGAGTTCTTCACTTTCTTCTTCAGTGTGCTGAGCGTTCTGAGCTTGGGATTCGGTCTGTTCCGATGCTTTTTCCTGCTGCTCCTTCAACACTTCGTTTTCTTCTTGTGAATGATGATTTTTTGTTGTCATGATGTTATCTGTTTTTATTTCTTATTTTCTTTGGTATAGTATACGTGAGTACCGCGTACAAATTTCGTGCCCGAATGGAATAACAGGCAAATTTGTTGCAAAAATACTAAATTTTGTCATACTGACAGCGAAAAAGACTCTTGACTTACCCTTCATGCCCTTCACATTGTGTTAGAGAAAGTAAAAATATCGGCAGATTTCTATGGCGGAAAGCTTGCTTTTTGTCTTATGTGAAGGGTGTGAAGGGCAAAAAAGCCTGATTTTTTTCTTATTTACCGGATGAAGGCCGGGACTTGAAGTGGATCTCGGTATCTTTGGGGTGTTATATTTTCGGTAAGTTAGGACACTAAAAAACCGGTCTTATGCATTGGTTCCGGGGGGATGGAACAACACATAAAACCGGCATATGAAGAATTATGATTTATCTCAGTTTATTTTTTCAAGACTTCTCTGATGCGATCGATAACTTCCGGATTGGGCAGCCCTTTTTTCTCCATGATGAGGGAAGCAAAATTATCGGCCAAAATCTCTTCCGGATTGACAATATACTCCGTATTCTTTCCGATTTTTTCGTAAAAGTCTTCCGCCTGTTCGATGGGAATAATGACTGTTTTGCTATTTTCTTGCACCGGAACGAAATGTTCGTTCAGGGGAACAAGTCCAAATTTCATGTAATCGAAGAGACCGCCTCCTTCATAAGGGCGGTCGGTATAAGTGACCATGGTATAGTTTTGTGTTGTACCATTTACGGTGAAAAGCGCATAGCTGTCGTAACGGCTGATGTCCGGATTGGAAATTCGTTTTTCCATGAGGTCTGTAGGAAAAATAATTTCACGATCGAGTACCGTAAATCCGATGGTCTGGTATACTGCCTTTTTGAAATTCAGATCGTAGCGGGTAAGGATATGAAACAGCTCGTGTGCCACCAGCGATTTTAACTGTGTTTCTTGTGCGTTATTCAGTACGTTTTCGCTTATCGCAATCCAGTTTTTACGCGTATAGGCATCTGCTCCTCCTTCTTCCTGCATGGACGTCTTTATCAGAACGATTTCATCGGGATAATGCAAGGTGAGCTTTTGCTTTTTGATGGAAGCTATGACTCCATTGAAAGCATTTGTTACCTTTTTCTTATCTGCATCGCTCCAGTTCTGCACACAACTCATGGCCAGTGTCAGTAGTTGTGATTTTCGTCCTTCGTTGGTTTGCATCCGGACGTTAATGTCAAACTGATTCCAGCCGTTGGTATACTGGTCGATGTCTGTAATGAGCATCTGTGCTTCAGCTTTCGTCGCAAAACGGAAGAGAGGATTGTTTTGTCCCTTTTGGGCAAATCCTGCTATCGCAGTCAGGCATAAGCAGACGGCGAGGAGTGTGCGTGCTAATTTCATAATATACCCTCCTTGATTTATTCTTTATCTTTTAGAGCTGCAAAGATCAATCCTTCCAGTTCTTCGGCCAGTTCAGGGTTGTCCTGAATACACTGCTTGGCAGCATCGCGTCCTTGTCCCAGCTTGGTATCGTTGTAGCTGTACCATGATCCGCTTTTCTTGATGATACCCAGTTCGGCTCCCAAGTCTATGATTTCTCCGCTGCGGGAAATACCTTCACCGAACATGATATCGAATTCTGCTTTTCTGAACGGGGGAGCTACCTTGTTCTTTACCACTTTTACGCGAGTCTGATTACCGATGACTTCCTCTCCATCTTTAATGGGCTGGCCTTTACGGATATCCAGACGTACAGAAGCATAGAATTTTAAGGCGTTACCTCCAGTAGTGGTTTCGGGATTTCCGAACATGACACCAATCTTTTCACGCAACTGGTTGATGAAAATACATGTAGTATTGGTTTTGCTGATAGCGGAAGTCAGTTTACGCAGTGCTTGTGACATGAGTCGTGCCTGCAATCCTACTCGGTTGTCTCCCATATCGCCTTCAATTTCAGCCTTTGGAGTCAGAGCTGCAACAGAGTCTATCACGATGATATCGATAGCAGACGAGCGGATTAACTGCTCGGCTATTTCCAGAGCCTGTTCACCATTGTCGGGCTGTGATATCCACAGATTGTCAATGTCTACGCCCAGTTTGGCTGCATAAAAACGGTCGAATGCATGCTCGGCATCGATGAAGGCGGCAATACCTCCTGCCTTTTGTGCTTCGGCAATGGCATGGATGGCCAAAGTCGTCTTACCGGAAGATTCCGGACCATATATTTCTATAATACGCCCTTTGGGGTAGCCGCCTACGCCAAGTGCCGCATTGAGTGCGATAGAGCCAGTAGGTATAACTTCTACCTCCTGCACATGATTATCGCCCATTTTCATGATAGAGCCTTTTCCGAAGCTTTTTTCTATCTTGTCCATTGCGGCTTGAAGGGCTTTCAGTTTTTCACTGTTATTGTTATTAGGTTGGGGAGTGTCAACTCCTCCTTCGAATGCTAATTCATCTTTTTTCGCCATATCTGATAGTTTTATGTGTCAAGAATTGATTGAGGGATAAAAGTAATAAATTTATCCCAAAATCTGTGCAGCATGGTCTTTGGTTTTCACTTCTTTTGGGGAAATAATCCGTTCGATGATACCTTCTTCATTGATGATGAAGGTTGTACGGAACGTTCCCATGTATTTTCTTCCATACATGCTTTTCTCTCCCCATACACCGAATTCCTGTACCAGTTTCTGTTCTGTATCAGCAATCAGGGTAAACGGAAGATTGTTCTTTTCTATAAATTTCTGGTGTGATTTCTGATCGTTGATGCTTACGCCGATCACTTCATATCCTGCCTCACGGAGTGCCGTATAGTTATCGCGCAGGTTGCATGCTTGTGCCGTACAGCCAGAAGTCATATCTTTGGGATAAAAGTACAAAACAACTTTTTTCCCTTTGTAATCGCTCAAACGGATTTCTTCTCCTTTTTCGTTTAGGCCTAATATTTCGGGGGCTTTATCTCCTACATTCATAAATAGATAGAGTGGAAAATGTTTCTGTTTAAATCATTGAATGAGATGTCTTTATCCAGATTTTGCTGGTGGAATCCGACTAAAACTGGAACAGACTATAAGAATGTGATGTATACTTCTTACATCACATTCTTAATTTTTATTAGATAAAATACATATCGGATAAAATAAATTACCCGCGATTTCCAAAGAGAGTATTAAAGTTCGAGGTCGCCATCGAATACTTCGTGCCAGGGCAGTCCGTATTTATTCAGAGCATCCATGAACGGATCCGGATCGAATTCTTCTACGTTCCATACTCCCGGACGTTTCCATAAGCCTTTCAGGAACATCATGGCACCAATCATGGCAGGTACTCCAGTAGTATAGCTTACGCCCTGCATGCCTGTTTCTTTGTAAGCAGCCTGATGTGAACAGTTGTTATATACATAATAAGTATGTTCTTTTCCATCTTTTACGCCACGGATACGGCAACCGATAGAAGTTTCTCCATCGTAGTTCTCGCCCAGATCCTGCGGGTTAGGCAATACGGCTTTCAGGAACTGCAACGGAACGATTTCCATTCCATTATAGTTGATAGGCTCGATGCTTGCCATACCGATATCCTGAATGACACGCAAGTGAGTCAGGTATTCCTGTCCGAACGTCATCCAGAAGCGTGCACGTTTGATGGTCGGGAAATTCTTGACCAATGATTCCAGTTCCTCGTGATACAACAAGTAAGAATCACGCGGACCGATATTCGGGTAAGTCAAGTCCTTATGGAATTCCAGCGGTTTGGTTGTAATCCATTTGCCGTTTTCATAATAACGTCCGTTCTGGGTAATTTCGCGGATATTGATTTCCGGATTGAAGTTTGTAGCAAATGCCTTATGATGGTTTCCTGCATTACAGTCGACGATATCCAGATATTGGATTTCATCGAAGTGATGTTTGGCAGCATAAGCCGTATAGACACCACTTACTCCCGGGTCGAATCCGCATCCCAAGATTGCGGTCAGGCCAGCTTCCTCAAAGCGTTTCTTGTATGCCCATTGCCAACTGTATTCGAAGTGAGCTTCGTCTTTCGGCTCATAGTTTGCCGTATCCAGGTAGTTTACGCCGGATTTCAGACAAGCTTCCATGATGGTCAGGTCCTGATAAGGAAGAGCTACGTTAATAACGATTTCGGGTTTAAAACCATTGAATAAAGCCACCAGTTCGTCTACATTGTCTGCATCTACCTTAGCGGTTTTGATGTTGGGATTACCGATTGCTTTTACAATCGCGTCACATTTTGACTGGGTGCGGCTGGCAATCATCACTTCGCTGAATACTTCAGGATGCTGAGCCACTTTGTGTGCAACAACGGTACCTACACCGCCTGCACCGATAATTAATACTTTACTCATTTATCTTAATTATAATCTTAAATGCCCGGTAAACGTTACCGTTCAATATGCAAAGATAAGAAATTTTCTAAAACCTCATGCAGTATTCCGATTATATCCGTATTTTTGTAATAGATAAAGTTGGTTTTGGTAAACTATTTGATGCCATCTTTGTTATTTAAGCAAGAGATTTGTAATATTTTAAGTTAATGAATTTAATTTTTTAATATAAATATGACTGATATGAAGACGAAGTTTTGGGGAGTAACTGCTGTTTGTACAGGAGCTTTGATGATGGCGATGACTGGATGCAGCAGTAGTAAGAACATGCCGAAAGTAGATTTGGCAGGCGAGTGGAACATTGTGGCCGTAGATGGCGAAAAAATAAATACAAGTGAAATGCCTTATATCGGCATGGATGTGGAAGCTAAGCGTATTTATGGTAATGCCGGATGTAATAATATGATGGGAACTTTGGTGCTGGATTCACTGAAGCCGGGCGTTATTCATTTTACTCAAGTGGCTACATCTCGTATGATGTGTCCGGATATGGATATTGAAAATAAGGTGATTGGGGCATTGAATAAGGTGAACGGCTATGCGGAAACAGCAGATGGCGTGGCTTTGACCGATGCCGATGGCAATACAGTCATCAGTTTGGAAAAACGGCAAGTTCCTGAAGTGTCTGTGAATGACCTGGCAGGTGAGTGGATCATTTCGTCGGTGAATGGTACAGAATTGGGCAAACAGGAAAAAACTCCTTTTCTGGCATTCAACGTAGAGGAGAAAACGGTACATGGAAATGCCAGTTGTAACATTGTAAACGGTGGGTTTACACAAGAAGGCAACAAGGCTAATTCGCTGAAATTCTCTCAGATGATTTCTACCATGATGGCATGTCCGGATATGGATACGGAAAGAACGATTCTGGAGGCTCTTAATAAAGTGGCAAGCTTTACGTTGAACGATGATAAATCATCTTTATCATTGCTCGATGAAGGAGGAACAGAAGTGATGAAACTGACAAAGAACACTGGCGATAAGTTGTCTGAGTAATAATCGCTTTGTATAGAGATAAAACCGATGTTGTTTTCCGTAGAGGGAAAGAACATCGGTTTTTTATTTTGGCTGGAGCAAATCTTTAGTTCATGCTGTTCAGTTCGTATTTCAGAGAAACCATGACATATCCTCTGAGCTGCTGTTCGTAATACTCGTAGAAGCCTGTAGCACCGGCGCTGCGTGACAAACTCTTTCGCTGGTTCAGAATGTCTGCCCAATAAAGGGAGAGCTCGGCTCGTTTTTCCTTCAGGAACTTCCATGAAAGCTTGATGTTCCATAATATTTCATTGTCATCGTTACCTGATATGCCTGTACCGTTACGGAAACGGTAATTGGCATCGGTCTGGAAAATGAAATCACCGGGGAGGTTGGCGGAAGTTTCCAGTCCTAGTGTATAGACACGTGTATAAGTGTTCCGGTTCTGTAGCGAGTTTTTCGACTGGTAGAATGTCCATTTTCCGTTCAGATCGATGTTTCCCCACGAGGGCAGGTAAGATAATCTCAAGTCACTGTTCAGTCCGGTAGTATGTGTGTTGCTTCGTTGAGGCGTATTGTCTTCATAACCTTCGTTTATCAGACTTACGTTCTGATTGAAGTTGCCGGACCCCATGACGTATATCCGGAACTGATTGAGCCGTTTGTCGTAGGAAGCATTCCCCGATAAGTACCAGTTTCCATTGATGTTGACCGGAAACGTTTCCCTGCCTCCGGTTTCTGTATTATATAGGGTGGCACGTGTTACTGCGTTGATTTGTTGGTTCCAGTTCAGTCCTACCATAATCCCCTTGCGGAAATTGCTGAACATAGCATATATATAATGTGTATACGAAGCGTGAAGGTTGGGATTGCTGCGAGTGACATTCAAAGGCGAACTGTAGTCGGTGGGTGCAATTAAGTCGCGCAACGCAGGCTGTGAGGTGCTGCCGTTGTAGCTGATCATGCCATAGTTATCGCCGCTCCGGTAGGTAATGGTCAGATTGGGTCTCCATTCCACTGAGTTGATCGTTGTATCGGCCAGCTGGCTCCCTGTACTTTCTTCGATGGTGCGCTTCTGAATAGTAGCGGTCAGTGAGCTTCGCACTCCCCACACTTCACCATTGTATGTGAACAATACGGAGAGATTTTGTCCCGTCGTCCGGCTGTTGCTGCGACTAGTCAGGCTGTCTATATTGTTTGATTCATAACCTCCAGGCAGTGTCCCGAAAGGCATATCCGAAACCTCCCAAGGACTTAAATCGTAGGTATTGCTATTCAGCCTCTCTTTGTTGCTGTTGAAGCCATAGGAGAACTGCAAGCGTGACTTTTCAGTCAGTACCTGTGTATAGGCCAGATTTAGTGTATACTGCTGTTCCTTGCCTGGCGTGTGCTGATACTGGTTACGGTACAGTACAGAATCTTTTCCAGTCAAGTTTTGCAACCGATAGTAATCCGTGGATGACAAGGTATAATATTTCGTATTGTCCGTTTGCTGATAAGTAGAAAAATTCAGGCTGATATTGTTCCCTTTTTTATTCAGTTTTCGGATAAGGCTCGTACTGAAGTTGTAATTGATATTCCGGCCCTGCGTCTGTGATTGACTCCTGCTGTCGTTGATGCGGGTGGCCGGGTCAGTTTGTTCAAACTGGGCAAACGGGTGTTGTGTGTCGACTTCCGGATTGATGTCGAATGTAGCTTCCCGATTCTGGCTGTTGCTTTTGTTGTTGTTGGAGTTGACGGTTCCGGAAAAATTGAAAGTTGTCTTGTCATCTATCTTCCAGGTAACGTCCGCACTTCCGTTTATCCGGTTGCTTTTGCTTCGGCTGCTGGACTCGGAGATGGCATACTGGTTGGCAGTGGTCATGTATTGTTCACTATAGGAACTCGATTCACTGCCGTTCCGGTCGTTCGAATAACTGAGATTTCCTGAAACCTCTATTTTATCTTTTACTTTAGTGATGCTGACTCCTGCGGTATTCGATATATTTCCTTCGTAAGGCGTAGTAGAGTAACGGTTGGTAGACTGTCCGTTGACCATAAAATTATCACCGTTTTCATTGAAACGCATGATTTTCCCGTTGATGTCACGCCTCTTGTGCGTACCATATCCGGCTTCGGCAGATAAGAGCAGTGCATTGTTGACTTCCTTTTTGGTCTGAAGATCGAGTACATAATTCTTTTCTGTCGATTTGATGCCTGTAGCTTCTTCCTCTTTGGTCGGCTTGTCGTATACTTTCAACTGGCTGATAAATTTGGCCGGAAGGTTTTCCAGTACAACCTGCTGGTTGCCTTTAAAGAAATCTTTCCCGTTGACAGTAATTTCCTTTATCGTATGACCGTTGTACGTGATTGTCTGGTCTTTCGAGTCGTACGTCAGTCCCGGAATACGCTTGACCAGCTCTTCCAGATAAGCCCCTTCGGGAGTAGGGTAGGCACCGGCGTTGTAAATGGTGGTATCTCCCTTTTGCTCCATGGGTTTCAGCGGGGCTGTTACAACAATTTCTTTCAGATGTAACGGGTTGTCTTTTAGCTTGATGGTGCCCAACTGTATGGTGTCTGGCTTTGATGGTAGAGACTGATATACGGACGTACATCCCGTGTACGATACCTTTATCAGGTAGCGGACTGTCGGCTTTCGCAAAAATGAGAAGATAAACTTTCCTTGTTCATCGCTTACTGTTCCCTGTGTAAAAGTAGAATCGGGCAATTGCATCAAACTGATGTTGGCATATGGCAAAATATCGGCTTTCTGGGAAGTGCCGGATAGAGCGACACGCCCTTTTACTACTTGTTTTTGTGCAGAAATGCCCAAAGGAAACGCCAGCAGTAACATTATACTTACTATAAACAAGTTCCGTTTTTTCATTGCAGACACAAATGTAAGAAAATACTTTTCAAAGTCTTATTCAGACAACATAGATATAGGAGTTTTAACTATTAGGCTCTATTTTTAATAAACGCTCATTTCGTGGCGAGGCAGTTGCTGGACGTTTTAAGCTTGTGCTGGCTGATCCGAAAAAGGAATGCAAACTGAAGTGCTTATATATAATAAGGAGAAACAGACCGATTGTTTCGATCTTTCAAAAAAATAACGGGAATCGTTGGCTGGTTTTTGTACAGAAACCGGATGTCTTTGTACAAAAAACAAAAACTTTTGTACAAAAATAGATTGGAACCTGCGGATATTCTTTATGCTTTCTCCTCGTGTGCCAGAGAATATCTGGCATAGATTCGGAAGAAACTGCCGAAACGAATGATGTCATGCCATTTTATCTGTAAATTTTGGCGGAGAGCTTGCCGGGGCTGTCAGGCTTTTCTGACAAATTGTCGTTTTTGCTTTTTGGCACACCATTTGTCTTAAATAGGGCGTAATGCTTCGGCATTACAGAGTAAACTTGAATAAAAAATAAATAAAATAGATACAATTATGGGAAAGATTATTGGTATTGACTTAGGAACAACAAACTCATGTGTTGCAGTATTCGAAGGTAACGAACCGGTGGTAATTGCCAACAGCGAAGGTAAACGTACCACTCCTTCAGTAGTAGGTTTCGTAGACGGCGGTGAACGTAAGGTAGGTGATCCTGCTAAACGTCAGGCTATCACAAACCCGAAACGTACGGTATATTCTATCAAACGTTTCATGGGTGAAACTTACGATCAGGTTCAGAAAGAAATTGCACGTGTACCTTACTCAGTAGTAAGAGGCGAAAATAATACTCCGCGTGTAGACATCGACGGACGTCTGTATACTCCGCAGGAAATCTCAGCAATGATTCTTCAGAAAATGAAAAAGACTGCCGAAGATTATCTGGGACAGGAAGTTACAGAAGCTGTCATCACCGTTCCGGCATACTTCTCAGATTCTCAGCGTCAGGCTACTAAGGAAGCTGGTCAGATTGCAGGTCTGGATGTAAAACGTATCGTGAACGAACCGACTGCTGCCGCTCTGGCTTACGGTGTCGACAAATCTAACAAGGATATGAAGGTTGCCGTATTCGACCTTGGTGGTGGTACATTCGATATCTCTATCC
>ERZ1673698.1101-NODE-1101-length-29925-cov-8.631604_pt1 | contig 29925 bp, 34 predicted proteins | sample MGYA00580228_ERZ1673698 | MGnify/ENA primary metagenome ERZ1673698 (study PRJEB41218, sample SAMN15661768) | gut metagenome | host: Homo sapiens | place: Canada: London | collected 2015-08-20/2019-03-30 | study: EMG produced TPA metagenomics assembly of... | reverse complement strand
AGTCAAACCTTATAAAGGCAATCATTGACGAAGACATCAAAGCCGTGGATGGAAGCAGGGTACGTTTACGTCTGCTTGATGACATTGAAATAGGCTCTGTTGTAATGCCCAAAGGCAGTTACATCTATGCCATCATGAGCGGATTCGGAAGCCAGAGAGTCAAAGGCTCGGTAAAGAGTCTTCTCTACAAAGACGAATTAATCAAGGTCAGTCTCAGTATCTACGACACGGATGGACTCGAAGGTTTATATGTGCCAAGCAGCAGCTTCAGGGAAACCTCGAAAGAGGTCGCAAGTAGTGCTATGAGTGGAAATATTAGCATGAATCAAGGAAGCTATGACAACAGTTTGGCTCAATGGGGTATGCAAGCAATCCAAAATGCCTATCAAAGAACAACCAATGCTATCAGTAAATCAATAAAGAAGAATAGCGCCAAACTTAAATATGGCACGTTTGTATATCTCGTGAATGGAAAAGAAAAGAATAACGAATAATCAGAATAATATGCATATCAAGTATTTCCTTGCACTATCCATGTGCATCTTGTCTGCCATAAGCCTAAAGGCACAACAGACCTACAACGAATTGGAATTGCTCACAGTCAATGAGCATGTAACTACAGTCATTACAGCCACAGAACCCATCCGCTTTGTTGACATCAGTACGGAAAAGGTTGCTGGGGACCAACCTATAAACAATACTATTCGTCTCAAGCCGAAAGAAGGTGCAGATGTTCATGAAGATGGTGATGTCCTTGCCATCGTGACTATCATTACAGAACGATATAGGACGCAATATGCTCTAATTTATACGACAAGACTTGAAGAAGCGGTTTCAGATAAAACCATTCATCATTGTGAAACCACTCCATATAACAATCCTGCCGTATCCATGTCCACAGATGAGATGACTCATTTTGCACGTCAAATCTGGAGTTCTCCTGCAAAATTCAGAAATGTAGGAACACGAATGCATAGAATGAAAATTAGACTGAACAATATCTACTCCGTTGGAGACTACTTCTTCATTGATTTCAGCATTAATAACCGTAGCAACATAAAGTTTGATATAGATGAACTACGCTTTAAGTTAGTTGATAAGAAGCAGTCTAAGGCAACAAATTGTCAAACTATAGAATTGTTCCCTGCCTTCATTCTAGAGAACAAATCATCATTCAAACGAGGGTATCGAAATGTCGTAGTATTGAAAAAGATGACATTCCCTAATGACAAGGTACTTACCATTGAGATGACTGAAAAGCAAATCAGCGGTAGAAATATCAGCCTCTCCATTGATTACGAGGATGTGCTTTCAGCCGATTCATTTGATGACTCATTATTGAAGGAGGACTAAGCTATGAGAAGAATTTATCTACTGCTGCTAACTGTGCTATGTATTACATCTGCTCAGGCCCAAAACAATTCAAGCCGTGTTGGTCTAGGTGTAGGTGTTTTATGGGAAAAAGGCATGGATGCTACTGTGTTTTGGGAGTACGAGACTCGTTATCACCATGCATGGGAAGTTTTTGCCAACGGTTATCTAAAATGGGACGATTGCGAGACATGCGATAAAATCTGTTCAGACTCTTTTTGGAGAAACTATAATACCTGGGGCATCGGACTAGCCTACAAACCATGTATCATCAGGTCACGAAACAAATATGGTTCAATGAGAATCGGAGCTTCAGCCGGTAGTAATACAGAAAAATTCTTAGCAGGATTACATTTCGGCTATGAACAAAACTACGTGTTACGCCATGGATGGCAACTTTATTGGCAAGCAAAAGTTGATGTGATGATACCAAATAGAGAAGATGTATTTCGTACAGGAATCACCATAGGCTTAAAGATTCCTACATGTTACCACTAAATACCGAGTTCATTATGATTAAGAAGATTTTTCACTATATGATTTTCTCGCTCATGCTATGTATAACTTTGAGCGGTTGTGATAAACATGAAATGATTCAGGATTATTCAACTAAAGTCGGTCATATCCTATGTACTGATGGTAAGGTCGTCCCTTTGGAAAGATGTATTGATGAAGGCAAGACCCCTATTGCTGTTGTTTTTCATTTAAATCAAGAAAATCCAGGAGAAAAAGGTTATGCCGTTTATCTGAAAGACATTAGTCGTGTTGCATTTGCTGATAGTTTAGGTGTTAAGCAAAATACATCAGCAGATATTGCAGCTTTCGACGGTAACGAAAACACACATGCCATCTACAGCACTGCTAATATGGGTTCTCCGTTAGCTGAGTCCGTATTTTCAATATGGGAATACGGTCAGAGTGCTTATGTCCCTTCTGTTGCACAAATGACTTTATTGTATCATGCAAAAGCAGTCATTAACCCCTATTTAGAATCCATTGGAGGAGTACCTATTTCCGATGAACCAGACAGATGTTGGTATTGGACAAGTACGGAAGTCAAAGGTCAAGAGGCTGCAAAAGCATGGCTATATAGTTTGGGCAGCGGTGCCCGCCAGGAAACTCCTAAAGATGAGAGTCACAAAGTCAGACCAATAGTAACCATCTATTGATTACAATATGGAAGAGAGCAAAGACCTTATTACCGCCTATAAGATATTCAGAACCGTAATCTATGCATCACTTGTCATAGAGTTCTTCATGTATGCAATCGACCCACAGGTTGTTGACTTCAGCGGTGGAATCATCTGCGATATCCACAGTCGGATGAAAAGATGGTTCATCTATAATGACGGCAATCTGATATGGAGCAAAATAGCTACGCTTCTTGTCATTTGTATAACCTGTATCGGAACACGTAACAAGAAACAACTGGAGTTCAATGCACGTCGACAGGTTCTGTATCCATTGGTTTCGGGATTGTTTATCATTATCCTCTCAGTTTATCTGTTCAGTCATAATATGGATATGCGTATCTATACCATAAGTCTGAACAGATGGCTGTATATGTTTACCACCATTTTGGGTACTATATTAGTGCATATAGCTTTGGATAACATCTCGAAATTCCTGAAAGAGGGATTGATGAAAGACCGTTTCAACTTTGAGAATGAATCTTTCACGCAATGCGAGGAGAAGATTGAGAATAAGTATAGTGTCAATATCCCTATGCGATATTACTATAAAGGGAAGTTCCGCAAGGGATGGGTAAATATCGTCAACCCTTTTCGAGGAACATGGGTTGTCGGTACTCCAGGTTCAGGTAAGACGTTCTCCATCATAGAACCCTATATCCGTCAACATAGTGCGAAAGGATTTGCTATGGTGGTGTACGACTATAAATTTCCTACTCTGGCCAGAAAACTGTACTACCATTACAAACTGAATGAAAAGAAAGGCAATGCACCTAAAGGATGCAAATTCAACGTTATCAATTTCGTTGATGTGGAGTATTCCAAGCGAGTCAATCCTATCCAACTGAAATATATCAATAACCTTGCTGCAGCAAGTGAAACAGCCGAAACGCTCCTTGACTCATTACAGAAAGGCAAGAAGGAAGGTGGTGGTGGTAGTGACCAGTTCTTCCAGACATCAGCCGTCAACTTCCTTGCTGCCTGTATTTTCTTCTTCTGTAACTGGAACAAGAAACCGTTTAAAGACGGGAAAATGATTGAAGCGGAGTATGTAGAGGACAAACAGACGGGTCAGAAACGCCTTACCGGACGTGCCAAGAACAAGGAAGGACTGTATGTAGAGCCTGACTATTGGCTTGGTCAGTATTCGGATATGCCCCATATCCTGTCTTTCCTTAATCAAGACTATACAACCATCTTTGATGTGTTGCAGACAGACCCTGAAGTGTTGCCTTTGCTCGGTCCGTTCCAGACAGCGTTAAAAAACAAGGCTATGGAACAGTTGGAAGGTATGATTGGTACACTACGTGTCTATACCAGCCGACTCGCTACCAAAGAATCCTATTGGATTTTCCATAAGGATGGTGACGATTTCGATCTTAAGGTCAGTGATCCGAAAAACCCAAGTTATCTGCTTATTGCCAATGACCCTGAAATGGAAAGTATTATCGGTGCGTTGAATGCCCTGATTCTTAACCGACTTGTTACACGAGTGAACACAGGGCAAGGTAAAAACGTACCTGTCAGTATCATTGTTGACGAGTTGCCGACACTTTATTTCCACAAGATTGACCGACTTATCGGTACAGCCAGAAGTAATAAGGTTGCCGTTACTCTAGGCTTTCAGGAGTTGCCTCAGTTGGAAAGCGATTATGGCAAGGTCGGCATGCAGAAGGTCATCACCACTGTCGGTAATGTAGTCAGTGGCTCTGCACGAGCCAAGGAGACCCTTGAATGGCTTTCAAATGACATCTTCGGTAAGATTGTCCAGTTAAAGAAAGGAGTAACCATTGATAGAGACAAGACCTCCATCAACCTGAACGAGAATATGGACAACCTTGTACCTGCCAGCAAAATTTCAGATATGCCTACAGGCTGGATTTGTGGTCAGACAGCAAGAGATTTCGTAAAGACCAAAACAGGTCGCAGAGACAGCATGAATATCCAGGAGAGTGCTGAGTTCCAGACATCGAAGTTCTATTGTAAGACTGACTTCAATATGAAAGAGATTGAAGAGGAAGAGAAGCACTATGTGGACTTACCTAAGTTCTACTCCTTCTCCTCCAAGGAAGCCAAGGAGCATATACTATATGAGAATTTTGTCAATGTAAATAGAGAAGTAGATGCCATGTGCAAAACCATAACTCAGTTTGCAAAAAAGTGAGTATGAGTACCAAAACAGAGTACCATTCACAATACATAGATAATAAACATTAAAACTGGACTTACAATTAAATCTTATATCAGATAAATATCTAGGTAATAGATAAATTTACGCATTATTAATAACAAAAACATTAAGAGAAAATGGACAACAGAACATTTAAGGAAGAGGAATTTCCTTACCACACACTAGAACAGTTCGCCTTATCACAAGAAATGATAGAGGATCTTCCAATGAATGTCTTAGATGACCTTAAGGAAGGAAGACGTTCACCATTATTGCCTATTCATGTAACTGATGATGACGGTAACACCATTCACAGCCGTTCACGTTTCAAATTCTATCGTAAAGAAGATGGATCCATTGACGTGTTGTTTTATCCTCAGTTGCTTCGCTGCAATTTGGAACAATATTCAGAAGAAGAGCAAAAGGCAATGCTTGAGGGCAAGACCATAGTTAGTGTTTCTCCAACAGAAAGCACCGGCAAATACTTTGTCCAGATTGACCAGGAAACGAACCAAGTTATGTATATCCCTACCCCTGTTATCGGACGTAATCTCCGTTCACTCATGGAGCATTTCCATCTTACATCAGCTGAAATTCAAATAGTCCAAAATGGAGAACCGCTAACATTTCTTGAAGAGGATGAATTGGTGACAGTAGGAATTGATCTCAACGAAAAGACAGGCATACGTATGGTAACTGGTGACATAAAGAGATGGGAACAGCAGCGCAACAGCCAGTTCAACCGATACAACTTCGGTTTGTTTGGTTGTTGGGTCAAGGATGAGAACGGCTTGCTGGACTATATCCATGAGGACGAATATACAGACGAAATTTGGGAGGAACAAAAAAAGGTCATCGCACAGAACAGTGCTATTAAACGCTAAAGTATCACGTATGAAAAAAGATAAATATTACAGCGAAGATGAATTGGTGCAGATGTACCAAGCCAATGAAATCAATCTCGTCACATTCATTGACCAGCATTCCAAGGAATGGCAAAATGAATATCTGGAGTTTTGCAGTGAAAGGGACATGGACATCAATGAAAACAGTGCAGAAGCATTCCTTGATTGGAAAGCGGAACTGTTAGAGCAAGCAATCGAGAATGGTAACGCTTAAAACACAGTAGAAACATGTCGATACGTTCAAATGCATTAGGTCATTATGGTGACATCGCACCTGAGCTGCAGTCTATCCTTCGCAAGAATGGTATGCAAGCGCATATCATCATGCAAGGCAATGACTATCATCTTGCTGTACAGGGGCATGATTCACCATTACTAACCTATAAAATCAATATGCAGCAACTCAAAGCATTGACTGACGGAGGAACAAATTCGTCAAATATAAAGGCATATAACACATTTACCGACATTGTAGCCAATAACTTTTACATGCCAAAGGACTTTGTTCATGCCCGAAATGCTAACGGTCGTGTTGTCATGGGTCTTCATGGTTATCGTATAGGTGCAGGTGAATACGGAAGACCTATGGGAGTCGGCAGAGTACCGATGCGCCATCCTTTAGACATGTGGCGACATCATGGCATCTTAGGATGGACTCCTCGACAACAGGAAGGATTCCACATGCGAAGGGTTGGCGGTGCACTTTTCATGCAAGGTGCTCCGATGGTACCTGATCGTCCCGACGGCAGAAGAAAACCAGGCGAACTTCTGAGTGGAGGTTACGGCTTTTATTACAAGGCACAAAACCAAGCACAACAGATAATCCAGAAGGATGATGTCTTGCAGGAGCTAAGCAACATCACACCTGAGATTCAATCCCGACCTCGTCCTACCGAGGCAGCAAAGCCATATAAAGAGCAGATTACGTCCAACGTCTATTTCAGTAATGACAAATGGCAGGATGTACTTACCAGTCATGGTATTGTCGTAGATGCTGACAAGAAAACACTTACCATACAGTCTGCGGCTATAAACAAGGATTTTGTCTATGACCTGACCGATGAAGAAGTAAAGAAGTTGACCAGCAATTCCATTAAGGAAGTGTCTGTAGAGTCACGTATTGACCTACTTAATGAGGTTATTAAAAACGACTACACCACCAAGATTAGTATGGATATGCTAAACTCCAAGGAATTGGTTCATCTTGACTTGAATCCAGAAGTCATACAAGAACTGCGTCAACAGGAGATTGACATAAACGGAGAACTTGTCATGGATGCAGACGCTTTAGAAAAAGAATTGCTGGTAGTGGATCCATATAACCAAGAACAGGTAGATGCCAAACAAGGTATTGCACGGGTACACGGGGAATCCCTTTATGAAATGCAAGATCAGGCATGGTATAGAGAAGGTAAACATGGCAGGGAGGTTTCTGTTGGAGAAATCTTGGTTGAACCCGTGAGAGACAGAGCTGGAGAATTGGAGAAAGACAATAAAGGGAATGTAAAATATCGAATGACAGCTGTCATAAACGGTGAAGCCATATCCCATGAGATTACTCAGAAGCAGTATGACAAGTTCATGGCTGTTGACGATTATCATCGCATGAAACTCTTCTCAAAGGTATTTCATGAGGTAGATATGAAAAACCTACCACAAGAAAACAAAGGTATCCATTTCGGTGCCGGACTTCTAGCTGCGCTTACAGTAGCTGGTGAACTTGTTAGAGGTCCACGCCATCATCCCGCACCAGACATCTACATGGAACGTCATGGATGTGGTCATGTATATATGAAACCAGGTGTTGACTCACCAAGGGACATTGCCTGTAGAGCATTTGAAGCTGGAGTAAATGCTGCTGAACATGGAGTAGGAATAAACAGATAACCTCATATCATTATGGCCAATTTAACTTACGAAGACTATAAGCAACGAATTACCATGCAACAACTGCTGATTGATGCAGGTTATGTTCAAAACAAAAGGGACGGATTGCGCTATCCCTCATTTGTCATGCTCGACAATGAAGGACGAAGAATAAGAGGCAATAAATTTATTGTCACTCAGAACGGGAATTGTTGCTTTCAACCTCCTGAACAAAAATCCTATAACATTATCTCCTTCATAAAAGAACACCCTAACCTATTCAGTGATTATTCTCCGGGTATGAATCTAGACCATTTGGTCAACAAGGTGTGTAGCCGTTTGCTCAATACACCTTATGAAGAGAATATCAAGGACATAAAGTCGGCAGAGCAATCGTTGAAACCTTTTAATATCAATGATTACAGCATTAAGACATTTGATGGAAGAGATCGAGATAGTCAAAGATTATTTTATCCCTATTTCAAGCACCGTGGCATTAACCTGACCACACAATATGCATTCCGTCACTATATCCTACTTGCGACAAAAGCATCTTCTTCAAAGGCTGGAATATATTATCGGAATCTAAGCTTTCCTTTAGTCATTCCAGGGAAAGAGGATATTACAGTCGGTTTTGAGGAAAGAGGACGGATGCGTAAAGATGGGGAAAGTGTCTATAAAGGGAAGGCTGCAGGAAGCAATGGAAGTGAAGGAATATGGATTTCATCACCCAACGATACAAAATTGAGTGATGCTAAAAAGGTCTATTTGTTTGAAAGTGCGTATGATGCAATGGCCTACTTTCAGCTCAAACATCGGGAGGACAAGAGTCTGAAAGATGCTGTTTTCATTTCAACTGGAGGAACGCCAACATTAAAGCAGATGAGTGGTGTTATCAACCATGCTCCGAAAGCCGTCTTTCATTTGTGTTTTGACAATGATGTTGCAGGTAAACAATTCGTAGCGCACTTTGAAGGACTTGTCAAGACTCTGAAGCCAGAAAGTGAGGTTGCTCGTAAGTTTTTGGGGACTCCAGGAAATATCGAGATTGACGATGAAAAAGCGGAAGCATTTTCGCTATTGCCTGAAGCTGTGAGAAATCAGTATTTCACTGCATTTAATCTATCCGAAGAGTATGCTACAGCTTACCTCTGTCCAGAAGACAAACAAGCATTGGCCGAACAACGGGATAACGCCTACAAGAAATACCACAAAATGGTGGACGACTGCATTGTAAAAGTTGAGAGGGAGATTCCCAAGGAAGGCTATAAGGACTGGAATGACGAACTGCTTGATGAACTGGATGTAGGAAAGACGGTCAAAAAAGCCGTCGGTACTGACATAGACGGAGACGGCACAGTTGAGATAGAAGAATCAAATGAAGAAAAACGCCATTATCATAGATAATTATGGGATATCAGACAATATACATAAAACCTGATTGGAGGCAATTTGTAATAGACCAACTGCCATCCATCATATTTGCAGTAGTCATGTTCATTGTCGGAGGTATGGATATACCATTCTCCTCAATCTTTTTCTGCGTAGCCCTTGCCATTACGTTTCATGCGTATTATAACTATATCTATCTCCGTGGTATGGAATACACCATTACGGATCAGCAGTTAATCTACGAACATGGTGTGTTTACGAGAAACCGCGACTTTGTAGAGTTATACCGTATTGTAGACTATGATGAGCGAGGTACTTTCATGCAACAATTGATAGGTTTGAAGACCATCAGTATCTATTCCGGTGACAGAAGCACACCTAAATTGGACATTATCGGTGTTAAAGAAAAATCTGATTTAATCGATGTGCTAAGGGAAAGAGTTTCGTATAACCGTTCAAGAATGAATATCCATGAGTTTGCAAACTATGTTTAGGAACAAAGAAACATTCAGCCGTACAGGTAGGTGGCTGATTGTTTTGGGTCTGATTGTACTGGCCACCCTTATTGCGTCAACAAGGGCAAACGCACAGATTGTTTCTGCCAATCCGCTCGAATGGGCAGCATTGGCAGAAGGTAATGAATTGATAAATGGTCAGATCAAAGACCAGATAGAGGGTCAAAGGAAAACTGCCTTGTTGCAGAATACCATAGCAGCAGAGTTTACTCAGATACATAAATGGGAGAAAAAGTATAATTCTTATTTGAAAACCATTGATGGGTATGCGTCATCCATAAAGGCAGCTACACACCTTTACAACGATGGAGTCAGGCTATTCATCAATTTATGCAACCTGAAGAGAGCCATTGCTGAGAATCCCCAAGGTATCGCCGCTACACTCTCAATGAACAATTTATATATGGAAACGGCTACGGAATTAGTTACTGTATATACGACACTACGTGATGCCATTGCTAAGGGAGGAAAAGGCAATATGCTCACTGGAGCTGAACGTTCTGCTACACTTTGGGCAATCAATGACCGTCTAGCTGCATTCAATCATAAATTGTCACAATTGACTTTATCATTGCGCTATTATACGATGTTGGATGTATGGCATAACGCTACAGCAGGACTTATAGACCGTTCATACGGAGATATTGCAGATCAGGCACACAGCCGTTGGATTAGAGCTGCAAGAATTGGTACAAACGACTGATAGCATATGAAGAAAACATATAGGACATATTTGACTATTATGATTCTGCTCTCACTATCTATGGTTAGGGCCACTGCTCAATCCATGGATCCAACATTGGCAGCAATGGTACTTCTTTACACCGAGAAAGCAGAAAACACTCTTGAGTCCCAGAAGAAAGCTATGCTTTTAGAAACGACGGGGCATATTTGGATTGAAGAAGAGGTTGATGATACCTATAAACTTCATAAGGAGTTCAATGAATATCTGGATAGCTTCAGAGGCATCATTGTTTATGCAGCTCAAATTTACGGGTTCTATCACGAGGTACAGAATCTTGCAGATAATTTACAAGGATTCTCTACACAAATCAGTAACAGTCCGAGCAATGCTGTAGCTGTAGCATTATCTGCAAATAGAAATAAGATGTATCGTGAAATCATACTGCAAAGCGTTGAGATTGTCAATGATGTACGTACCATCTGTCTATCAGATATAAAAATGACAGAAAAAGAACGTATAAATGTCCTTTTGGGGATAAGACCAAAATTAAAAATCATGAACCAGAAGCTTATACGACTTACAAGAGCTATCAAATACACCTCTATGGGGGATGTTTGGAATGAGATTACAGACCGTCAACCGGTAAAGGCTGATATAAATAATATCAGCAGATCTGCATTTCAGCGATGGAAAAGCATAGGTAAAAATGTTAGACCATAAATGAAAAAATAAAACTATGAGTTGGGCATCATTATTAAAACTAGGAACAAAAGCCGCTAAATGGATTGGCAAGGGTGCAGCTGCCACTGTTGAAACAACAGGCAAAGCAGTACTACATCCGCAACAAACATTAAAAGGAGCAGGAACAGCCCTTAAGACTGCAACTGTTGGTGGTGCTTTAGGATATGTTGGCTGGCAAAAGCTCACTACTGACGACAGTGTGGTTGGTATTGTCAGCGATGCGCTGATTGGCAAAGAGAACACGGAAGCTATAGGGAACACAGTTCAGGAAACGACAGAAGGACTTCGTGATCTGAAAGATTCAGTAAGCAATATGAGTGACACCGTTTCATCCACTATGGGCAACGTAGATAACAAGATGAACGGAATCTCTGAATTTATAGGTGGAGTCACTTCTGGCAATACAGGCAACATGCTTGGGAATTTTGCGGATAATCTACTCCAGGGTAAGGTTTCAGGAATGGGAATCATGGGATTGGTCTTATCATCTTTCCTGCTATTTGGCCGTTTCGGTTGGATGGGCAAGATAGCAGGTGCCGTACTTGCCATGATGATGATCGGCAACAATTCTCAAAAGACGAATGAGATTAAGCAAACACAGACAAATGTACAAACCAAAACTGCAGAACAAGCTATTCAGCCTGTTGCAGAAGCAGAACAGATACATCGCTCAAGAAGATAACATTATAGATTATGAAATATACACAAGAAATGATTTTAAAGTCGCCCTCTGGCTATTGCATGCCTTTTGAGGAGCGCAACAAAGAGGTAGAAATGACACTTGGTTATGGTAATCAGAAACATCCACATACAGGTGTCGAGTTTTTCCATCATGGAGTTGATTTCAATGCACCTCGATACCTCTTGTCGGCCATAGCCAGTGGCACTGTTTCAGGTATTGGTACAGATACCATACATGGTGCCTATCAGGTAATAAGATATGGCAATTACGAGGTGACATACAGTCATCTTAGTAATATCCTTGCCAATTACGGAACGTCCGTCAAGGCAGGTGATGTAGTCAGTGTCAGTGGTGAAATCCTTCATATGGAAGTCCGTTACAATGGTGAGGAACTTAATCCTTTAGAGTTTCTTACCATGATTTATGGTAACATCCGTTCCATGGAACACCAGAAGAAGCCGTTTGAACCTTCAGACTTTATCACTATCGATGCTGATTTCCATACCAGATTTGATGCTGACAAAACAGAGATAGAGCAGTTGCTACTACGTTTCTTCCCTGTATATATGACCGATTTGAACAGTGGTCAATACGTTTTACCATCGAGGACAGAACAGACACTGAGAAATGTTCTGACCATGGCTTCCATGAAGAACTATTTCTTTGAGACTATGCCGTCAATGGAGAATCCAATGGGGTTAGGAAGAAGATGCATTCCATTGGCAGAAAAAGTGCAGAACCTTCTCATTGCAGATTTTCTCAACTACCTGGCCTTATGTCACAACACTTACCTGTCAACTTGGAATGACCAATTAAAAAAAAAGCATTTGAACAAGCCATAGCAGACAGTGGAATCATTGACCCCCTCTCCGATTTGGACATCAGCTTACAGAGTTTCGACATTCCCCGTGAAGTCAGTGTATATCCAGACCAGGCAGGAATCAGATGGTGGACAAAGGCATGGTTCAATAATCGCAAGGATGGTGAAGCCAGTGTAGAAATTTCACGTCAGCTGGCCATTCTGTTCATACACAACGAGGTTGAAAAGGATGAATGGCTGGAGGAGCATTTTCCCAAACAGATGGAGATATATCATAATGCCATCCAACAGACAAGAGAGCAGCTTCTTAATCAACAACTTAATCTATAACATCTATGACAGATAAAGAGATTTTCGACATAAAAGTCATACCTATCATGAACAAGGTTCGTGACTATATACAGAACAAACAGGCCGAAGAGATGAAAGAACATCTGTTCTCTCCTGCCTCTATTCTGTCTGGTGGAATTGGCCCTGATGGAGGAATGACAGCACATTCTACACAAATCGAACTGCTTAGACATGTCGGAGAATGGAACTCCAAAACTGTTGAAGACTACGTAGAAATGGTAAAACAGGAATTGGAGAAAGAGGAAGTCTCCGTTACGCCTATGCTGGAGAATATGATGATAGGTAAGATGGTAAAAGACCAGATGCCTAAATCATCAATTGACTATATCATACGTACCGCAGCAAGCAACAGCATCTTTGGTTTAACCAATGAGCTTCACAAATCCCCGTTACAGCAAGAGATTGAAGAGAAAGGAGAATCACTTTATAATCCTAGCAAATTGGAAAAAGGGGCTGGTTGGGTACTTGGTGCAACTACTGATTTCATTGCGTTGGGTGGGACAAGCGTAGTAAACGGTCTGAAATTTATAGGTGCAGACTTAGGTATAAATGCCCTCGCATCGATGACAAAAGAAGATAAACCCAAAAGTAATCCAGAAGAGGCTAAGATGGAAAACGATAAAGAACTTGACGATATTCCTATGGTCATACTCCCTGAATATAGAGAGGAGTATATTGCAAACAGAAAGGAAGAAGAGAAAAAGAAAGAATCCATGAGTTCGCATCAGTTCATGGTGGGTTCTACTACAGAAATAGTCCAAGAGAAAAGTTCTTCTGTGGTGACAGAAAGCCATGTTTCGGGAACAAACAATCATACTGAAGAAGTTGAACCACCTAAAACCGAACAGTTACCAGAGGCAAAAACAAACGGATGGCAGAATCTATTGTCTGGATTCGGACTTGACGGATTAAGTGATATAGGTCACAATGCAGGTTATATCCTGGCAATGCTTCCGGATATTCTTGTCGGTATTTTCACTGGCAAGACAAAAAGTCTTGGTCTTCGGGATAATCTAATGCCAATAGCCAGTATTGTTGCAGGAATGTTTGTGAAGAACCCATTGCTGAAGATGACGCTCATTGGTATGGGTGGAGCCAATCTTCTAAATAAAGCAGGTCACGAAGCATTGGATAAACGTGAGCGTGGTTCTGAAAATGTCTATCGGCAATATGCAGATGAACCACTGAATGCCCGTATAGAAAATCCTCAGTTGAACGGCAACACGATGATAGCGACGATAGACAGAATACCGGTTACCATCACACTTCCAGAACGTGTTGTCGATGCCTATAACAAAGGTGCGTTACCGCTCAACACTTTAGCCAATGCTATACTTGAGCGAACAGACCAAATGCAGCAGTTAGGAAATGCACAGGAACGTTTTGAAGCTGAATCACGTGAAACCAATCGTTCTCTCACACAACGATAATAATTAAAACGAAATGATATGTCAGAAAAAAGCCAACAAGAGAAATACGCTGCTCAACGCCAGGCTGAGTTGCTTATCAATGCACTTGAAAATGCCAAGTCTAACGGAGGTATCCTTCTCAATGCAGGAGGTAAAGCCATGCCCCAAGTATATCCCAAAGGAGCAATGGTTTCAGCATTTAATTCCCTTACATTATCACTTCACAGCGATGCAAACGGGTATAAGACCAACCTTTACACATTGTTTTCAGAAAGTAAAAAACGTGGTGAAGGAGTACAATCTGGTGAAAAGGGAGTTCCATTCTTATGGTACTCATGGAATGAATACCAGAATAAAGCAGACAGCAATGAAAAGATTTCACGAGAGGAATATACTAAACTCCCGATTGAAGAACAAAGTGCGTACAAACCTGTCCGTGAACGTGAAGTACGTACCTTGTTCAATGTTGAACAAACCACGTTGCCGTCTGTCAACAAGGAAGTATTTGAAAAACTGATAAAGGATAATGGAACAGAAGCCGAAAGAGGATTCACAGAAAAAGAGGACAAACAACGTCGCATATCGGTTAATGCCTTTCTCTTGAACATTAAGGACAATTTAGTACCTATCAGAAAAGACGGTACAGGGGTTGCCCGATATGATTCCAATAAAGATTTGGTATTTATCCCAGCCCAAAAACATTTCAACAGCTATTCAGACTATGTTCAGGAAGCATTGCGTCTGATTATCTCTGCCACCGGCCATCCACAACGCCTTGCCCGTCAAGGTATGCAGATGGAAGGAGGTTCTACGCCAACAGTGGAGAGTCAACAAAAGGAACGTTTGATTGTAGAACTTGTTTCTGCAGTCAAGATGAACCAGTTTGGAATGCCAGGTAAGCTCACGCAAGAAAGCATCAACATGATTGATGGCTGGAAAAAGCTTATTACAGAAAAGCACAATTTCATGGAATCACTTGAAGCGGACATGAATAACACCATGGCAATGATAAGCAGAGCTGATTCAGGTGAAAAGATTCCGCTAATTCCTGTTCTTGAACCCGTTGATTCACTAACCGACACCATCAATGCAAAGGTTGTGATGATTCGCGATGATAACAACCAATGGGCGTTATACATCAAGCCAGAGGCAGAAGAAGGCTTTTCTATCTATCCTGAGAAGAGTGATGTCAACAGATTCTTCCATACAGCAAAACAAGGGAATGACATGCTAATGGAAAGGGTTCGACAAGAACTGGCGCAAAAGTACTATACTCAGGCTACATCCAATCCTGGAATAAAGGTTGATCTTTTCAATACGGCTCCTGAAGATGTTGACCTTTCCAAGATACAGAAGGTGAACATATTCAAGACCAAGTCTGACGAAAGCAAAATACTCTGCATGCCTACTATTGTGGGTGCGGAAAAAGTGCAGCCACGTGAAATCTCATCCTCTCAATGGCAACGTCTTTGGGTAGCCCAAGATAAGGGCGAATACAAACGTCACCTTGCTGCAACATTATTTGCTGATGTCCTCAGAGAGAAGCAACAAGTCAAAGACCAGTCACAAGAAGTAGAGAACGAGAATGTCCAGGAATTATCTTCTATACTGCGTCAGATGAAACAACTAAAATCGAAACATCCTGATGCGGTTCTTCTCTTCAGAGTCGGAGATTTCTATCAAACATACGCTGAAGATGCACAGAAAGCATCGAAAATACTAGGTATCACGCTGACAAGAAGCAACAAAACCGTGGACAACAAACCATTGGAAATGGCAGGGTTCCCATATCATGCCTTGGACTCTTATCTTCCACGTCTTATACGTGCAGGTGAAAGAGTCGCTATTTGTGATCAGCTGACGATGCCAAAACGAGAAGCTGTAAAAGAGAGTATAACACCTGTAAATCAACAAGAACAACGTGAGTCCAGTCATGGTTATCATAGATAGACGGATTATTACTGGACTGTTCCTGCTGTTATTTATGGCTACACAGTCCTATGCCATTGGTAGAACCAAATCACCAAAGTTACATAACACATCAGTATCAAGAACTATGAGCAAAGCAAGTGAATATGTAGATCAATATAAAGAAGCCGCCATGGAGCAGATGCGTCGATATGGTATCCCGGCTTCAATAACTCTGGCGCAAGGTATTTTGGAAAGCGGAAGTGGTCAGAGTGAGTTATCTAGAAAAGGAAACAACCATTTTGGCATCAAGGCCACATCATCCTGGCTTGAAAACGGTGGCAGCTATCTTGTATATGCCGATGACAAACCTAACGAGAAGTTTTGTCAATATGCCTCTGTAGCCGACAGTTATGAACATCACTCCTTATTTCTTAAATCAAACAAGAGATATTCCGAGCTGTTTAAACTACCTCCTGATGATTATGTAGGTTGGACTAAAGGATTACAGGCAGCCGGTTATGCAACAGATAGCCGATATGCAGCCAGTCTTCAAGCTGTTATACGTTCACACGAACTTGACAAATATGACAAGATGGTTATCCAACAAGGCTATACACCTTCTCAGTCAAATCAAACGGATATTCAACAATCATCAAACAATAACAATACCCAGACAACAAAGGGTTCTCCGCTTACAAATGAATCTGAAGTAAAACCACAGACAGAAGTGAAGGACAAAGACTTCTTCAATTCCATTGTGGCCGACAACGGCAACGAAGATTCATGGAAAAGATTTTTTGACAGTACGGAAAGCAACAGCCATTTTTCAATGGATCCTATCGTAGAAATTGCCAGTACCATGTTTGCAGGTCTCATGGCACTAGCTATCCAGATTGACAATATGGATGAAGCACCGGCTGTTCAACAAAGCCAGCAGTCCGTTAATAGCATGGCAAACAATGGGAATGAACTGGCCTCAAGAAATTTTGAAGCAGGGATGAACTCTATAAACAACAATTCAGTAAAACGAATAAGATCATGATTAAGTGTAATGTTACTATCATTGGAACAATCTCCCGTAATGGAGAATCCAGAACGGACAAGGAAGGCCGTCCTTACTCAACCTTTGGTATTCAGAGTGTAATCAAGGCGAAGTCTGGTATCAATAAGACTATTGATATAAGTGTGTCAAAGGATGGACATTTGGATACATCTATGAATTTCAGCATTGGCAAACGGATAAAGATAGATGGTATACTGACTTTTCGTAAACGCGATGAAACCATCTATTACAATCTTTCAGCAAAGAATATAGACTTCAATGTGCAATCAGAGGATTCTATCAATGGTACAATCACCTTCAGAGGTACTACAGGAAGTAAGGATATTGCAGAAAAAGAAAGCAAGAAAGGAAACTATCGAATCTTTGATGCATACAGTTCTGAGAAAACAGACGAAAACAACTACACCTACATATGGGTCCATTTTGTCGATTTTTCATCTGAACGTCCAGCTTTTCTTCAACCAAAAGTCGGAATCGATGCGGAGGGTGAACTTGAACTCACCATCTATAACGGAAAGGAAAATATCGGTTGCCTGGTAAAGACAATCTCTCAATGGGACAAACAATCTTCTAACGGATAAGAGTTATGGCAAAAAAGAGTTATAATGCCGACGGACTTTCCGCTACAGATAAAGCTCTTGAAAAGTTCACAGAACTTATGATAGAGAAAATAGAGAATCTGCAGGGAGATTGGAAAAAGCCATGGTTTACACCTGGAGTGTCACGCCCACCCCATAACCTTTCAGGTAGAAACTACAATGGAGGCAATGCCCTTATGCTAATGATGCAGGCTGAGAAAATGGGTTATGAGATACCTGTTTGGGGTACATTTGACCGTATAATTGGATTAAACTATTCAAAGACCAAGGAGGGCAAGACACCAATTACAGATAGCGAGGGTAACAAACTTCCACCCGTAACCATCAATAAAGGAGAAAAATCTTTCCCAGTGTTTCTGACAACCTACACGGTCATTCATTCAGAGACAAAAGAAAAGATTCCTTATGATGATTATCGTAATCTGCCTAAGGAAGAGCAAGCTAATTATAAAGTCTATCCCAAGCAGCAAACATTTAACGTATTCAATGTAGCCGCACAGACCAATCTGAAAGAAGTCCGTCCGGAACTTTATAAAAAGTTGAAGGCAGAAATCAGCGGACAGATGGAACGTAACGAAGGAGACATGAGCAGCCATCCTGCAATCGACAAGATGATTGATGACAATCTCTACTATTGTCCGATCAAACAGGTTAAGGGGGATAATGCCTATTATTCTATTTCAAAGGATGAGATTGTGGTTCCGACCAGAGAGCAGTTTGTAGATGGCGAAGCTTTTGCTACCAATACCCTTCACGAGTGTGCCCATGCAACTGGAGCAGCATCAAGGCTTGACAGATTAAAGACAGGTACAACATTCGGTTCGCAGGACTATGCTAAGGAAGAGCTGACAGCCGAACTTTCTGCTGCAGTGATTGCCAGTCAGTATGGTCTTACCAAACATGTCAAGAACGACAGTGCTGCCTATTTGAAGTCATGGCTCGGTTCACTTCATGAAAGTCCTGATTTCCTAAAGACAGTACTCAACGAAGTAAAGCGATGCACCAGCATGGTAAACCAACGAATTGCAGCTATACAAGCGGAAATGGAGAAAGGAGAAAAAGCCGACTATTCACAGTTCAAGGGTGAGAAAGCCCAATCCGACCAATTAAGCCAGGAAGAGACTCATGAGGCACATCAAGAAGCAGCTAAACAGATTGAGGAAGAACATCGACCTTCTAGGCGTAGATAATGGAAATTCAGTATATCATAATGCCCATTGTAACGACGACTTACAATGGGCATGTTCTTTATTTGATTTTATACAACTCTACTTTACAATGTCTGTTTGCTGAGACTGGAGTAAATGTAGAGATGCCACCTTCAGCAACCTGAATAATCTGTTCATCAGGCACACCTTTTGTCTTTAACAGCTTGACGACATAATCGGCACGTGCTTTGGAAAGAACAACATTGCCATCCTGAGTGCCTGTTGCTGAATCTGCAGCACCAGTCACTTTAATGACTAGATGCCACTGTTTAGCCAAGTCTGCTATGGCATTCAGGTTAATTTGTTGAGCTTCATCTGTAAGGTTTGTTGTGGCAATCTTAAAGAAGAGATAAAGCGATACACCTATAGGAACTTCACCTTTATCCATTTTGCAACAATACTCACAAGATAAGCTGCTGTCATTTCCCATCATCTTATCTCCTGAACCATTGTCATAATGGGAAGAATTTCCATGGCCATCTCCAGATGCTGTCTTTGTCATAGTTGAATCAGAATCCGCAACTGTGCCATTGAGTGAGATTCCGATAGTAGAACTCCTTTCAGAACGTCCGTCCCAAGTCTTGTTGGCAAGACGCTCCCTTAGCGAATTTAAACCACTGTAATTATTTACCGGGTGATTATGGCAACCGCAATTGCATATATATCTATACAGTGTATCATTCATACAGTTTGATTGCTGTACAGAATCCTGCGCCTTTGCATCAAAGGCCGCAATAGCTAGACATATTGTCATTATAAAAAATTGTCTCATATCTTTCTGAATGATTTCTTAAGTAAAACATTATCTTTTCATACGTCTGGCAGATGGTTTCATCATTGCACGTGATTTTGCCAAGCATCTACGGAGCCAGTTGCGTTCATCCTCTTCTGGATCCTTCCCCCAATTGTTGTCACAACTGGTACCTCCACCGCCACAATTTTCAGCATAGTTAGTAGCCTGGTCTATCATGCCCATGGCAAGCAGTGATGCGCATGCGATTATATGTACACCTTTCCTGGACATTTCATTAATGAACGAGCCTTCGAACCGTTCTAGTTCTTCGGGTGTCATGTGAGGTTTCGCTGTTGTGAAATCTCTGAGAACTGACCATAAAGCTTCAGTTCCTATCTTGTTCATCACGATATGCGATACATTCACGTTGGCATCCTTAATCTGAGTCTCCAGGTCTTCATGCCGAGCTTGAGCCTTTTCGAGCTGTTCATGAAGTTCATCCAATTTGCGGTCAGCCTCAGAGAGTTTGGAACGTTTATCCTCCAGCTTGAACAAGATAGAATCGAGTTTCTTCTGAAGTGACTCCTCCTTTCGGGCAAGCAAATGTTGTTGTTCCAAATCAACTTCACCTGAAGACAGTTTCTGATGTATGGAATCTATTTCCTTTTCAACGGCATCGCGACTTGATTCCAAATTAGATATCATGGTCTGCAATCCTTTGATTCGGGTCTCAGCCAAACGTATCTGTCCATTGAGTTTAGAAAGGGTGGCATACTTTTCGTCAACCTCTCTTTCCAGTGTACTGCACTGATTGGAAAGTTCACGTCTGTATTCCTCTGTGCTTCGGTGCTTACGATGAGTTACCGTAATACTATCTCCACGATTAAGTCCCCAACTTTTATTTACCTCCGCAAAGGCGTCATGAAGTTCTAAAGTACGCTGTCTATATTCATACTTGTCGGCTCCACAAAACACCTTCTTGTATGATAGTTTGCCATCCTTTATAGGAAGGACTTCGGCATGAACATGGGGTGTCTGTTCATCGCAGTGTACAACAAAGGATATCACATTATCTTCACCGAATTTGCCACTAAGAAGATTGTACATGTCTCGTGCCCAGAGTTCAATTTCCGGCATCCGCTTCAGATGTGCATTGACACCATTATGTTCAACATCCTCAATGTTTTCATTGGCATCAGCAAAATCGAAACGCACCTTTTGTTCTCCAAAAGCCAGTTTATGCAACATGTCGTGAGAACCGCTGATTATGAAGTCAGCCGTAGTCCTGTATCTCGGTTCTGCCAATCCTTCGTTAGGGTCATTCAGTCCAAGTTCTTTCAGACGTGCCATTATGAGTTTTGGAATACTCATTGTTTTGTTGATGGGCTGAACCTTCCCACCCTTTACTATTTCAAAATTTAGATGCTGTCTGGAACGGTCTATTCGTCCGTTCTCGTTTGCAGACATCCAACCTTTCTCGGTCCAGTTTCGCAGGTGCTCATTGCTTTGAGCAACTGTGAATCCTTTTTTGGGTTCTATGTGTAATACCTGTTTTTGCTCTGACATAGTCTTTGAATATTATGCCCAGCTTGCTGTTTTATTGGCATCTCTCCTTTTGCTTTTAAGCTAAAAGGGAATTGAGTTACCCACTTCCCTTCATTTATGGCAAACGGGCAAGCCCGTCTAAAAAAACGAGTGTAGATCGCATGCTCTAAACTGCATGTAAATCGGCTTAAAAAACAGAATAATAGGTGAGTGATTTTAGCAATCATAAAACAGCAAACAAAGACGGATTATACATTAGATGACGGAAGGGATAGAAAGATTGGTAAATGCAATAGTGAAACCTTCACGGCTTTTCTCTATGGTCAGGAAACCCGCCTTCTTCAAGTCTTCAAGAAATGCCGTCACTGTGTGCCTATGCCATTTCCAATCCAATGACAATTGTGTAATCGTCACCAAAAAAGAAGATTGAGCTTTGCCATCACTTTCAAGATAAGTGAGGGCTTGCTTCTCCATCAAATAGCGGAACGCTTCAAATTTAGGAAATCTATCATCTTGTCGCTGATGTAGAATGTCTGCCAACTCCTTCGGTAAGGAGTGTACATAGTACGGGCAAACAAGTTCAATGGTTTTATTTTTCTTTTTACTCATATTGTCGATTTTTTAATTAAGTGAATAGTGCCATTGATTTCGTGGCAATTATGGGTCGGAGATTGTCAACTTGTCTTGGCACTCTATTAGTAGTAATTGTCCATTATTTCTGCTTCCGTGCCATGAAACCTTGAAAATGGTTCTGGAACTTTAGCCATGCGTCTGATTCTTCGTGAAGGATAAAACATTGCAGCCAGCATGGTCATTCCCAAGGATACACAAAGCGTATACAGCTCAGGTAAAATCAAACAGAACATTAACAAGGCTAAAGTCAATCCTAGTAGCACAAGGTCATCATGAAGCCAGCTGAGTGTGGCATCAGTAAAGGAGTAGCATAGCAGTAATAGACTATACAACAAACTCGGTAGTAACCACAGAGACGCACCATCCGTCTTGAAAAAAGTATAGCTGAATAATAGAGTTGTAACTGACAATGCCGTTATGTAGCCTTTACGTATAGCCGGACTATAAACCATACTGCGATAAAATCTAATCATGAATTTGTATCTCTTCTTATACAAAAAATGTGGAATAGCTATTAGCAATACAGGAAAGAAAATCTGAATGAATCTCATCAAAAAAATCATAGCCTATAAAAATGAAATTAACAAATATATTATCGTATTGTGCCAAACAGGTATGGCAGTGAATTGTCTATGAGGCATAATTGCACCACATCATGAGTTGCCAATTGAATGATCCGCTTCACGTCAAATCTGTCCAGTCTTCGACTTGCTAGTCTTGTTTTGAAAGAGTGGTCTTCTTTCGAAAGTATCTTAATAGACCTTTGAATTTCATGAACGGGGATTTTCCATTCATGACCTTTAATATATATGTCAAAAGGACGATTAACACATAAAATCATACATGGGACAATGCGGTTATAGGTTCTGCCAGCAATGGTGTACATGAATGTCTGGCTATAAGTGGCATCCTTTACAGTGACATGAATTGAATGTTCCTTGATTATTGCCACCAAGTGTTGGTATAGCTGTTCATTCATATCTCTTTCTACATGAAGTCAGACAGGTATTCAGACATCTCCATTTTAGTTATAAAGTACCCTAATTTTGAGTGTTCTTCTATATCATCCTTCAATGCTTCCAGCATCACTTCAAGAGATTCAAATAGATAAACATATACTGTTCCTACCAAACCGTCTATTTCCGTTTGTGCATTGATTTTGTACATATGCTCAAAGGAAGGACTTGAGTATGCACAGCAATGTTGGCCGCTTTTGGTGGCATCACTTCTTTTCATGTGATACAAAATATTCAGCTCCATCTGGTCTTCCAGACTATCTAAGATATCCTCAATAGACATACGTTCTGCCAATGAGAATGTCATCAATGCATAATCATCGTAGTCGTCAATACTATCCAAAAGGTTTAAATCAAACAGTTTTGGCAACAATAATGGAGCTAACGTCCGGAATGTTTCAATAGAATTCTGTGTCATAATGATGCTATGTATATATTAAGAATTTGTTTTGTCAGCTCTTCATATTGAAGAATTGTATTGGCATTATTAGTTTCCAATTGATGCATAATATCGGTAAACTCATTGGCAATTTTTTCCAATTCATACAATTGCACATCAGATAAAAATGCCACAGAAAAACCATCAATTGAAAGGAATGGTTGAATTATCATCCATTGATAAGCTGCCAACTGTTCTTGCTCATTTATTCTACCTGCTTTTATATCATCAATACAACTTAATGCATTCAATATAAGTCTGTAATTTGTCCTTATTGCCATATATATTACGACATCCTGAGAATTTAATTCATGTAAAGAAGCTGATTCAAAAATCTGTTTACACACAATTTCCGTGTTAGCTGTTATATCGTATAGTGGCATAGTTCTATATTCGCATAGATGTTGTAAAAAACAACGAAAAAATAAATCCTCGAATTTTAAGAAGCGAAAGAAGTCATCCATAGTTGAAATATTTCTTTTGACTTGTGTTTTAAGGAACCTGTCATAATCTGATAAAGCATCTTGAGCTGTAGATTTATGAATTTTAGTCTTGGACAATTGCCCATAGAATGTTAATGCTTCATTCTTTATATACTCAATAGTATCGTTGTTTCTATATGGGCTGGTTTTAGCCTTTATATAGATTATATCTTTTAAAGAACGATTTTGACAACATGCTAATCTAGCTATATTCGTTCTTATAGAATCACTTACCGACAAGAACTCTGATGTTAAATGGAAGTGTGCATCAAATGATGGATCATTACTGATATATTTGAATACGCTATCACCTAATTCTTGCCAGTTACAGATGTGCATTACTAATTCTTCCGTTTCGGCATCGGTAATTTGAGATAAATTTTGAGCAAATTTTTGGTACTCTGAAATAGCCTGTTCTGGAGAAGAAAAAGAGTAACCTTTATCTGTTGTACAAGACATAAAAATGGTACTGACAATTTGTATTATCAAAACAAATTGAAACATGCCATTCCGGTACTTAATCCTGTCCTTTAAAAGACTTATTTTCAATACAGAGCACCAGTTTAGTTTAAACCAGTTTAAAAAACTGAAACACCTCATTATTAGATACTTATATTTAATATTTAACGACACAAAAGTACTAATTTATTTTTATATACAAGTTCACTTTATGGCATATTAATCTTTATTATAAAAGAGTACCATAAGTACCATTTTATTCATTTTATATCATAACAGTCACAATACCAAATCATTTAAATAATGACATTTAACATCATCTATCCTTGTTGACTAAAAAAAATACCATAACTTTGTGGCAAAATACCAAAACAGTTATGGCAATATATGGTTATATCTTCAAATCAAACAGCTATTCCACGCTGTCTGAAGACAAAGATTTAATGAAGTCTTACCACTGTGATGTTATCATAGAAGAAGACGGAATACAAGAAAAATTACGCCCCGAATGGCGAAAGATGTTATGTAACCTTGAAAAAGGGGACACAATCATTATCACCAAACTCAGTCATGCACTAAGAGGCATCAGAGAGTTGGGTGTATTCCTTGACTTATGCAGTAATTATAAGATCCGTCTTATCAGCATCCACGATTACATTGACACAAATGGTGAGTATTACCCGGACACAACAGTTGCTGATGTCCTGGAAACCATAAGCAAACTATCAAGTGAAGTTACCTCCATGCGTAGGTCTGAAGGTCGTTTCCTAAAGCTTCGCAAGGGGACACGACCCAAAACCTTAAAAGCTGGACTAAAACTTGATAGAGAGAAGACCGTAGTCAACATGTATAACTCTGGTCACTCCATAGATGATATTTGGAAAGTCAGTGGGTATAAAAGTAGAACCAGCGTCTTCCGTGTATTGAATCGTCATGGCGTCCAACTCAACAGAGGCAGACATCAGGGACCAATCAAAAAACGTAACGATAACAATTAAAGATATGAATCGACCCAAGACTCATAATAGCGTCTCTGCATTTACGGCAAAATGCCGTTTACAACAAAGCAGGTTTAGAGAAAGTATTAATGAACCTATGGGCGTAGGTCCATGGAAAACATCGAAAAATCTACAAATAAGCATGATTAAAGATGGAGAAGTCACCGGTAAGAACTTTGTTGACAGGTACACCTTTGATTATGCAAAAATGCGTGTAAGGAAAAAGCTAAAGAATGAAACAATAGATGAATATCGTCTGTTCAACAATCTATTATCAAGCCAGCCGATGGCGTTCAATTTATTCTGTCCATTAAGACATATGCTGGAAGAACGAATGAACGATGCAGTCACACTCATATTTTCTACGATTTTTCCACAATTTGATATAGCTTATGTCACTGAGATAGAGCTTGAATATCTTCATGAAGATATAGAGAACTACCTCAATGACAAAACTGCAATGGATGCCATAGTTCGTTTCTTTGATTCACAAAATAATTCATGTTTTATTGCAATAGAAACAAAATACACTGATGTTCTTGGCTCTAATAGTGCACGCAACAAAGAATCCCAAAAGAAACTTATAAGACAACTCAAATATTTCAAACCCGAAGCAGAATTAGCTCTGATAAATGACGAGAAGGAAATCAGTCAAATATACAGGAATTTTCTTCTCTCTGAATGCTATAGGATAAAAGAGAATGCCTATGAATGTTATTCATTGGTTTTAAGCCCGGCAAATCATCCAACAACAGATGCAGAAGTACATTCGCTACAGGACGAACTTCTTCCTGAATACCAATACAAGATTGGTTCTATCACACTTGAACAATTTGTTGAAACAGCGATAGAACAATGTCCTAAAGCAAACGTTGAACCATTCCTGTGGTTCGGAAAACGTTATTTAGAGAATATTTAAAATTATTTGTCACGGCCATTCTCCGAGCTTCCCATGCCTCGAAGAATAGCCTTAACAATCGGTTTGAGCACTTTAAATAGCACTACAATCAGTATTAAAGTCAATAAATCATCCATAATCAACTCATTAAGGGTTAATATATATTTATCACATTCTTACCTATCCTGGCTGCATAGTTGACAGTCCAAAAAGTACCGCCTTTATTACGCCCATCGTAACACGCAATTAGTAATGAAGAATGTTCCACCATAAAACGGTCACGTTCAAGGTAACACTTAGCTGTATAGTCATTACTTAGAATCACTATATCGTCTGCTTGAGACAAACATTTATAATAACGGCTCTTATTACGTTCATTGAAACGCGAAGCTTGTTCACCGAATGGCAACGCAGCCGTCAACGTTATAGCCGGACACTCTTGCTTCAATGATAGAACCAGCTCAGCTGCCAACAAGTCGAAACCGATGGCCATACCAGAGATAAAGTTTGTAATGCCATTTTTATACGCTTCACGCACGCAACCTTCTAGTTTTTCTATGACACTTTGTTTACGTGATAAATCGTACCATCGATGACCAGTGAAGGCAGCTGTAGCTGCCTCGCAAAATTTAATTTCTTTCTTCATTATACATTTGTTCTATAGTGAGTCCGTGCGAGAAACATACCTCCTATAACATTCGCTCCCATTGATTCTAATTGATTGGCATAGTTGGCATAGGAATATCCACGAGTGATAATATCGTCAAAGCAAAGGACTTGCTTGCCGTTGAACCATTTCTCGTCAAACTCTATTATACTTACTTTACGAATTTCTTTCTCCTTACTCCGATGTTCATGAATGGCTAATCTCTCGCCAATTACATTGACATATTGGAATCCATTTATAGCACCTGTCATATTACAGACCATTTCTGAAAACAACTTGTATCTCAGCTGATTCTTCTCTTCAGAAGATGCCGGCACACATGAAAAAACAATCTTTGAGCATTCGTCACCATATTGTTCTAACATTTTATTAGCGGTCACTCTTGCAACGATTTCTATTCCATTGATTTTACCATCCTTGAAGTCATACACAAGTTGCCTATCCTTAATTGATTCATCACTAAGGTTCTTTATTCTCTTAGGAAAGTACTTAACAAACCATGTTTGAGGTTTATCCAATTGCTTTTGAATGTTCTCATCAATCGTCTTCATATCCTTCGGAGTTTCATTTCCCTTCTATTCGGCCTTTCGGCCATTGATGGGAAGGTTTTTCTGATTTCCGAAGTGAGGGCAGATCATTGAGGCAAGTCTGCCGTGAAGAATACTCTTTTGTAGAAAAGGAAGATTGTTTACGAAGCAAGACTTGACGACTGATAAGCCCAAGCTAACTTCGCAGAAAAACATTTCTAATCAAATGGACGGCTAGAATATGACAACATAAAAGAACGAGACGAAGATTATAACAGGTGACGCACCGAGTTGAATACTCGGTGCCGCGCTGAAGCCGCAGGCTTTTACCCCTGCGGCTCTATCACATCGCTAGTATAGACTTGAAAGGAATGACTGAAGCTCCTTGTCTTGTATCTCACCGATGGCACATGGTTTGAAATTTAAATCTTGCTCCACATATAATTTCCCAAGTCCAATTCTACTGGCATCAATACTTACTTGAGATAACTCATTGAGGGATATATAGCCATATTCCGTTTCACAAAGCCCAACAACAATACCATAGAGAGTGAAATCATTGTTTGTCTTTTCTCCTTCAAGTATATACCATCGTATATTTCCGAGAGTGAATAGCATCAAACAAATTGCATTGCGTTTACGATTATCTTGTGAATACAAAGGAAAATCTTTAAAGGTTTCCTCCAGAGAAGAGGACATAAATCGGTTTTGTGTTTCAGTAATCATAGAAAAAAATTATTCAAATGTTATTGCATAAATATTGAAATAAGTATCCATATCATCATACTCATATTCATCTATCAGTTCAAGCATTTCATCGGTACTACGCCCATCACGATTGAACTTCATTTTTTCACACCATTCGTTGATAGCATCATCAAATGTCATGTATGCGTCCTCACAAACATCATCAAAGGGTTCTCCTGATGAAGAGACAATCGCTTGTTCAGGGAACCACTCTCCTTCATCATGGGTACAGAAAATAGAGCATCCAACTTCTATTTCACGATATGAAATAGATAATTCATCATTCAACTTAAGGTTGATTATATTGAACAACAATGTGCAAGCCGTCCATGCCGTTTCCGTCTCAATGGTAAGCACCGGGCATTCGGGATTATCTGACTCATCCAATTCATAGAAATAAATTGAGCCTCTTACACTAATCTTTCTCTTCTCGTAATCAATACAGTAATGTTCAGCCAGCTTGTAGAGGGAGACATTTGACTGGTTGTCATCATTCTCTTTGATAGCATTGTAAAGGTTCAAGACTGCTTCACGACTACCTGTAATCTTGTAGGTACAATCACATATATTTGCCATAATCCTAAGTTTTTTATTTCCCTTTCGTAGAATTTCTTTCTACTTCGGGATGTTCAACAATTTTGTTGCAACAGAAGGTGTTGGGCATTTTTTCAACAAGGTTTTTATAAGAAATACAACCTCTAAGTGTGGAGATTTCTCATAAAACGAAGTTCAACCTTGTAATAAAGCGACCAACAGATACCTTCGCAACAGAATCGTGAACAAGACCAGGAAGTAGATATGAATAGAAAAATAAAAAGGAATACAAACCGAAGGCTTACAACAGGTAACACGGTTATAAACGAAGTATAAAAAAAGCGATCCGAAGACCGCTCTTAATCAAGATAAGAAAGGCTTATTTGCCTTTCTTGTTATCTTCCTTTTCCGGTGTCGGATAGAACTTGTTGGCTACAAGGATAACTCTATTGCGAACAGTACCATCCTCTTCGGTCCACTCTTCAGGTTTGAAGTAACCTTCACAAGTAATCATCTCACCTTTTTTGAGGGTTTCGAATGAATCCTTGTTCTCATTCTTACGCCATGCTTCAATTGAGATGAAAGCGGAGGTATATTGAGTCTTTCCATCCTTATCTTTTTCACCCTTGCTGATAGCCAAAGAGAAGCGTGCTACGCTTGCATTTTCAAAATCACGGATAGAAGCATCCTTACCTACAAAACCTGTAACTGCGAAAGTGTTCTCGATCTTTTTCATATAACTTTATTTTTGAAGTGAAACAATTAATTTTTACGTTGCCAAATAAGGAGTAGCGGATAAGGGTCAACCAAGAGAGTATGCAGAATACTCTTTTTCTTGATGGCGATAAGGAAGAAAAAGGAAGATTCTGCTAAAGAGCCTATTGGTAAAGATAGTAATCGTCCCGTGAGCCTTTACAGGCTCGATGCTCTAACTTTGCACACGGAAAAACATTGTTACTTCAAAAGAATAAAGTTGAAATAGGTCGAAAGAGCACCGCATGTTTTGTAAGTAAGGTTGGTAGTTGAAGATATAATGCAAGTAGCTCACTGAGCTTTATCAGTATGGGAGGGATAAGAATGAATAATAAAGACCAACATACCGAAGTTTCATGTGAACGCATGGTGAATAAGAACAAGTCTACTCAAAAAAAGTTAAATTATACGTTGCCGATATAGATTGGTGAGACAAAGAGAGATAGTACTATTCGCTGTTATCCAACCAACAAGTCCGACACTTGAAAAGAAAGATATTGACAAGTTGAAAAATCTTGACGAGTGGTCTTCGATTATTATATGACATAATATTATATAGTTACCTGTTGGCGGAATTAATTTAGTGCATACTTAATTCTGCCAATGGGCTTGTCGT